>LZQO01000064.1_pt1 | contig 22945 bp, 29 predicted proteins | sample 768571 | NCBI WGS metagenome assembly LZQO01 (sample SAMN05207081, study PRJNA324507) | oil field metagenome | isolation source: sample BH-FW-10 from oil reservoir | place: India: Bombay High | collected 2015-12-01
TGCTGCCGCCGGCGCGGTTGCGCTGGCTGCCGAGCTCGGCGGCGCTCGGGCTGGCATTCGTGATCCCGGCCTCGGTGTCGCTGACGATGAGCCTGGGTGCGCTGCTTGCCTGGCTGCTCGCCGTGCGCTCGCGGCAGCTGGCCGAACGCTTCGTGATCGTCGCCGCGGCCGGACTCGTCGCCGGCGAGAGCATCGCCGGGATCGCGGCGTCACTCTGGCAGATGCTGCGCTGAGCGATGCAACCTCCGGACGGCGGCCGCCCTCTAACCTCCGTCACCCCAGCGAGGAAACGATCATGAACTGGAGCAAGATTGCCGCCTTGAGCCTATCGCTGTGCCTGCCGGCCGTGGTTTCGGCCGCCGACGGGCAGACGGCCGAACCGGCGGCGCAGTCCGAGCAGCCCGAGGCGCGTGGCAACGACATGAGTGGCAAGGGCTTCGGCAGTGCGGCGCAGGGCTCGACCCAGGGCGGTGCGGCGACCGATACCGGCGGGACCGGCGGCGACGGATCGACTCCGCAAGTCGACAAGGGGGCTGACGGCCAGCCACCGGCCGACCCGGGTACCAGCGGCACGGGCGGCGAAGGCGGTGCGCGCGGCGCCTACTGAGCGGCGGGCATGAAAAAGGGAGGCCTGGGCCTCCCTTCTTGCCTCACCGCGGGCCGATCAGAACAGCACGCGGCTGCGGATGGTGCCGTTGACGTGCTGCAGTTTCTCCAGGGCGAGGTCGGAGTATTCCTTGTCCACGTCGATGACGACGTAGCCGACTTTCTCGTTGGTCTGCAGGAACTGGCCGCAGATGTTGATGCCGTTGTCGGCGAACACCTTGTTGATCTCGCTCATCACGCCCGGAATGTTCTGGTGGATGTGCAGCAGGCGGTGCTTGCCCGGATGCGACGGCAGGGCGACTTCGGGGAAGTTGACCGAGGACACCGAGGTGCCGTTGTCGCTGTACTTGACCAGCTTCTCGGCGACTTCCAGGCCGATGTTGGCCTGCGCTTCGGCAGTCGAACCACCGATGTGCGGCGTCAGGATCACGCGATCCAGGCCACGCAGCGGGCTTTCGAACTCCTCGTCGTTGGAGCGGGGCTCGACCGGGAACACGTCGATGGCGGCGCCGATCAGGTGCTCGTCCTTGATCGCGGCGGCCAGGTGATCCAGCTCGACCACGGTGCCGCGCGCGGCGTTGATCAGGATGCCGCCCTTCTTCATCGCGCGGATTTCCTTCTCACCGATCATCCACTGGGTGGACGGCAGTTCCGGCACGTGCAGCGAGACGATGTCGCACATGCCCAGCAGGTCGTACAGCGAGCCGACCTGGGTGGCGTTGCCCAGCGGCAGCTTGGTCACCACGTCGTAGAAGTAGACCTGCATGCCGAGGGCCTCGGCGAGTACCGAGAGCTGCGTGCCGATCGAGCCGTAACCGATGATGCCGAGCTTCTTGCCACGGATCTCGAAGGAGTTGGCCGCCGACTTGATCCAGCCGCCACGGTGGCAGGAGGCGTTCTTCTCCGGGATGCCGCGCAACAGCAGGATGGCCTCGGCCAGCACCAGCTCGGCGACCGAGCGGGTGTTGGAATAGGGGGCGTTGAACACCGCGATGCCACGCTCGCGGGCGGCGTTGAGGTCGACCTGGTTGGTGCCGATGCAGAAGCAGCCGACGGCGATCAGCTTCTTGGCGGCGTCGAAGACTTCCTCGGTGAGCTGGGTGCGCGAGCGGATGCCGATGAAATGGGCGTCGGCGATCTTTTCCTTCAGCTCGTCGCCGGACAGCGCGGTCTTCAGGTACTCGATGTTGGAGTAGCCGGCCGCCTTGAGGGTGTCGACAGCGTTCTGGTGGACGCCTTCGAGAAGAAGGAACTTGATCTTGCTCTTGTCGAGAGAGGTCTGGCTCATCTGTATTAAAACCTTAAGGCCGAAGGATAGGACTGAAGTGTCCAGCGAAGGCTGGCCGACCCGTCATTAGCGGTGTCGGGAGTCTGCCGAGGCACGTTTCAAAGGGGTGCGTATGCTAGCATACGAGCCCCTCGAAACACCCCCACCCCTGTGCTGAAGCGTGCTCAGGGTGACCATGAATCGTATGAGAGTTCCCGTGATGACCGACCCCGCCCTGATCGATGAGCTGAAAACCCTGGTCGAGCCCGGCAAAGTGCTGACCGACGCCGATTCGCTGAATGCCTACGGCAAGGACTGGACCAAGCATTTCGCTCCGGCACCCTCGGCCATCGTCTTTCCCAAGAGCATCGAACAGGTCCAGGCCATCGTGCGCTGGGCCAACGAGCGCAAGGTCGCGCTGGTGCCCTCGGGCGGTCGCACCGGGCTGTCGGCAGCGGCAGTGGCCGCCAATGGCGAGGTGGTGGTGTCCTTCGACTACATGAACCAGATTCTCGAATTCAACGAGATGGATCGCACCGCCGTCTGCCAGCCCGGCGTGGTCACCGCCCAGCTGCAGCAGTTCGCCGAGGACAAGGGCCTGTACTACCCGGTGGACTTCGCCTCCGCCGGCTCCAGCCAGATCGGCGGCAACATCGGCACCAATGCCGGTGGCATCAAGGTGATCCGCTACGGCATGACCCGCAACTGGGTCGCCGGCCTGAAGGTCGTCACCGGCAAGGGCGACCTGCTCGAGCTGAACAAGGACCTGATCAAGAACGCCACCGGCTACGACCTGCGCCAGCTGTTCATCGGCGCCGAGGGCACCCTGGCTTCGTCGTCGAGGCGACCATGCGCCTGGAGCGCCAGCCGACCAACCTCACCGCGATGGTGCTGGGCACGCCGGACTTCGATTCGATCATGCCGGTGCTGCACGCCTTCCAGGACAAGATGGACCTGACCGCCTTCGAGTTCTTCTCCGACAAGTGCCTGGACAAGATCCTCGCCCGCGGCGATGTGCCGGCACCGTTCGAGACGCGCGCACCGTTCTACGCGCTGCTGGAGTTCGAGGCCACCACCGAGGAACGCGCCGAGCAGGCGCTGGCGACCTTCGAGCACTGCGTCAACGAAGGCTGGGTGATCGACGGGGTGATGAGCCAGAGCGACCAGCAGCTGCAGAACCTGTGGAAGCTGCGTGAGTTCATCTCCGAGACCATCGCCCACTACACGCCGTACAAGAACGACATCTCGGTGACCGTCTCCAGGGTGCCGGCCTTCCTCGCCGACATCGACGCCATCGTCACCCGCAATTACCCGGACTTCGAGGTGCTCTGGTACGGCCATATCGGCGACGGCAACCTGCACCTGAACATCCTCAAGCCCGAGGCGCTGTCGAAGGAAGAGTTCTTCGACAAGTGCGCCGCAGTGAACAAGTGGGTGTTCGAGACGGTGCAGAAGTACAACGGCTCGATCAGCGCCGAGCACGGCGTCGGCATGACCAAGCGCGACTACCTCGAGTACAGCCGTTCGCCGGCCGAGATCGCCTACATGAAGGCGGTCAAGGCGGCGTTCGACCCGAACGGCATCATGAACCCGGGCAAGATCTTTTCTCTCTGATCCGTCAGGTGGAAGGCGCCTTGCGCTTTCCATCCCCGACAGCGACTGGTGGCAGCAAGCGCTGCCGCCCCACGGCTGAGGACTGCCATGAACTACAAGCATCAGTACACCGACGGCACGCCGATCCACTACCCGCTGGGCAAGGTGGTCTGCATCGGGCGCAACTACGCCGAGCATGCCAAGGAGCTGAACAACCCGGTGCCGAGCGAGCCGCTGCTGTTCATCAAGCCGGGCAGCTGTGCGGTGCCGCTGGCCGGTGGCTTTGCCATTCCGCGCGACCGCGGTGCGGTGCACTACGAGGCGGAGATCGCCGTGCTGATCGGCAAGCCGCTGTCGCGCCAGCCCGGTGAGGAAGAGATCCGCGACGCGATTTCGGGCTTTGCTCCCGCGCTGGACCTGACGCTGCGCGAGGTGCAGGCGAAGCTGAAGGAAAAGGGCCACCCCTGGGAGCTGGCCAAGAGCTTTGACGGCGCCTGCGTACTGGCCCCCTTCGTGCCAGGTGATGCGGTCGAAGACCTGGGCGATATCGGCATTCGCCTGACACTCAATGGCGAGGTGCGCCAGGACGGCAACAGCAGCCAGATGCTCAATACCATCGTGCCGCTGATCCGACACATCGCCGGCCACTTCAGCCTGCAACCGGGCGATGTGGTGCTGACCGGTACGCCGGCTGGTGTCGGCCCGCTGCAATCGGGCGACCAGCTGGTGCTCGAGCTGGTCGGCCTGTCGCGTTTCGAGAGCCGCGTGCTCTGATCGCTCGGCGGCCGGGCGTCGGTCCGGCCGCCTTTTTCCGGGTGTTCCGCTGTTGGCGCGGGCGTGCTGTAATCCCTTGCCCTGCGTCGATGGAATCACCCATGCCTTCTTCTCGCCGTGCCTGGCGCCTGTTCGCCTGGGTCGCTGTGGCGTGCCTGCTGGTCATCCTGCTGATCGCTGCAAAACTCCTGCACTGGGATGACCAGCTGCGGCTGCTCTGGCAGGAGCGGAGCGTCCCGCTCGAGCAGCGAACGGCCGGCATCTGGCTGCCGAACTACGAGCTGGCGCTGGAAACGCGCCTGGCCGGACTGGAGGATGATGAAACCTCCGGGCTGACCTGGAACCCCTTGACCGGCACGCTGTTCACCGTGACCGGCAAACACCCCAAGCTGGTCGAGTTCACCCCGGCCGGGCTGATCCTGCGCAGCATCGAACTGGTCGGTTTTGCCGACCCCGAGGCGGTCGAGGCGCTTGGCGACGGGCGCATGGCCATCGTCGACGAACGTCGCCGGCTGGTGGCGGTGTTCCGTCTGGAGCCCGACGTCGAGCGCTCGATCTGGCCGATCTGCCAGCTACGATCTCGGCTTTCCCGAGGCGGGCAACAAGGGCTTCGAAGGATTGGCCTGGAACCCGCGCAGCCAGCGCCTGCTGCTGGCAAAGGAGCGTGATCCGCAGGGGCTGTTCGAGCTGCCGTTTCCCGGCGAGGATGGCGCCGCCGGGGTCTTGCAGGCGCTGCCGGAGCGGCCGCTCATCGTCCGCGACCTGTCTTCGGTGACCATCGATCCGCGCAGCGGGCACGTGCTGATGCTGTCGGACGAGTCGCGGCTGCTGGTCGAGCTCGACCTGCAGGGCCGGCCGCGCAGCTTCATCAGCCTGTTCGGCGGGCTCAACGGGCTGGTCGAGGGTATCGAGCAGGCCGAAGGCGTGGCGATGGACGCCGCCGGCAACATCTATGTGGTCGGCGAACCGAACCGGTTCTACGTGTTCCAGCGCAAGGCAGCCGGGCCGGCACGGCCCTGATCCGCGCCGGCCTGTCATACAGACGGTGCGCCAAGGACGGCGACCCGTAGCGGAACTACAAGACCCTCGTTTTCCCGTCTCGACGCGGCCCGACCGCTGCAGCCTGCGCTACGGCGAGCACAGCGGGCGTCTGTCTGGCGCCGCGCCTGGTGCTGTCGTCAAGCGTGGCGACAGACACCTGCGTGCCGGCCGCCATGGTTGAAGCCCAGGAGGCCTGGCCGTGACGTCAGACGGCATGCTGTACCCGCTCGGCGAGGCAAGTCTGCCCCGGTGTTCTGCCGCCGAGGTTGGGCGCCAGGCCTCCTGTGTTGTCAGGAGGCGAGGGCAGCGCTCTCGTCCTGCAGGGCGCGTCGGGTGCGTGTCGGCGCACCGAGTCGCAGCCCTGTTCGGCACTGCGCTCGCTGGCATACATCTGGCTCTGGCCGATGACCTGTCCGTTGCTGGCCTTGAGCACGAAGTAGTGCTTGCCGCCCGCGCCGGTCTTGATTTCGAACGCGCCGTCACGCGTAGCGTTCTTGCGTACCGATTCGATTCCGCCCAGCGCCGAGGCGTGGGCCTTGTACTGCTCGCTGGACAGGATGACCTGGCCGTTGCTGGCCAGCAGGTTGAAGTGGAACTGCCCGTTGCTGGATTTCTTCAGATGGAACTTGCCGGACATGGCGACACCCTCCTGATTGGTGGTCACGCGGTGAGCGCCCTCACAAGCGTAGCCGCCGGTTCCGTCGGGTGCCGCCCCGCCTTCAGCGTTTGAGTGTCTGTACGCCGCTCGGCGTGCCGAGCAGCAGGACGTCGGCCGGGCGCGCGGCGAACAGGCCGTTGGTCACCACGCGACAATGTTGTTGATCTTCGCTTCCAGGTCGGGGGCGAAGCCGATCATCAGGTTGTGCACGTCGAGGATCACGTTGCCGTTATCGGTCACCACCCCCTCGCGATAGACCGGGTCGCCGCCGAGCTTGACCAGCTCGCGGGCGACGTGGCTGCGCGCCATGGGGATCACCTCGACCGGCAGCGGGAAGGCACCGAGCTGTTCGACCAGCTTGCTGGCGTCGGCGATGCAGATGAAGGTGCGGGCCACCGCGGCGACGATCTTTTCGCGGGTCAATGCGGCGCCGCCGCCCTTGATCAGCTCCAGGTGCTTGTTGGCCTCGTCGGCACCGTCGACGTAGAACTCGAGGTCCGCGACGTTGTTCAGGTCGTAGACCGGGATGCCGTGCTGCTTCAGTCGCTCGGCGGTGGCCTGCGAGCTGGCGACGGCTCCATCGAAGAAGCCCTTGTGCTGCGCCAGCAGGTCGATGAAGAAGTTCGCCGTCGAGCCGGTGCCGACGCCGACGATGCTGCGGTCGGTGAGCTGGGGAACGATAAGGTCGACGGCGGCCTGAGCGACGGCCTGCTTGAGCTGGTCCTGGTTCATCGTGGACATCCGGGGCGGGAGACGGGCCGAGGATTATAGCCGCGCATGACCAGCCGATGTCGCTCACCCGCTGTACCGGTGTTCTGCCGCGGGATTGTCGGTGGTCGTCGGTCCGGTCGCGGGGTAGACTCGGCGCTTCCGCGAAACGCCTGCCCACCCGCTCAAGACCGCCACGATGCTCGAACAGTACGTCAAGAAGATCCTCACCTCGCGCGTCTATGACGTCGCCGTGGAAACCCCGCTGCAACCGGCCCGTCAGCTTTCCGAACGCCTCGGCAATCAGGTCCTGCTCAAGCGCGAAGACCTGCAGCCGGTGTTCTCCTTCAAGATTCGTGGCGCCTACAACAAGCTGGCCCAGCTGTCGGCCGATGAGCTGGCGCGCGGCGTGGTCACGGCCTCGGCCGGCAATCACGCCCAGGGTGTGGCGCTGGCGGCCCGCCAGCTGGGCATCAAGGCGACCATCGTGATGCCGCGCACCACGCCCGAGCTGAAGGTGCAGGGTGTGCGCGCACGCGGCGGGCGAGCGGTGCTGCATGGCGATGCCTTTCCCGACGCGCTGGCCTATTCGCTCAAGCTGGTCGAGGAGAAGGGCTACGTCTATATCCACCCGTACGATGATCCGGATGTGATCGCCGGGCAGGGCACCGTGGCGATGGAGATCCTGCGCCAGCACCAGGGGCCGATCGACGCCATCTTCGTGCCGGTCGGTGGCGGCGGGCTGATCGCCGGCATTGCCGCCTACGTCAAGTACCTGCGGCCCGAGACCAAGGTGATCGGGGTCGAGCCGGACGATTCGAACTGCCTGCAGGCTGCGATGGCCGCCGGCGAGCGCGTGGTGCTCGAGCAGGTCGGCCTGTTCGCCGACGGCGTGGCCGTGGCGCAGATCGGCCAGCACACCTTCGACATCTGCCGGCGTTATGTCGACGAGGTGATCACCGTCAGCACCGACGAGATCTGCGCGGCGATCAAGGACATCTACGACGACACCCGCTCGATCACCGAGCCGGCCGGCGCGCTCGCGGTCGCCGGTATCAAGAAGTACGCCGAGCGCGAAGGGGTCAGCGACCAGGTGCTGGTCGGTATCGACTCGGGGGCGAACATCAATTTCGATCGCTTGCGGCACGTCGCCGAGCGCGCCGAGCTTGGCGAGAAGCGTGAAGCGATCATCGCCGTGACCATCCCCGAGCGTCCGGGCAGCTTCAAGACCTTCTGCGAGGCGATCGGCAAGCGTCAGATCACCGAATTCAACTACCGCTTCCACACCGACCGTGAGGCGCACATCTTTGTCGGTGTGCAGACCCATCCGGAAAACGACCCCCGTGAGGCGCTTGTCGAAGGGCTGCGCGAAAAGGGTTTCCCGGTGCTCGACCTGACGGACAACGAGCTGGCCAAGCTGCATATCCGCCACATGGTCGGTGGGCACGCCGCCGGGGTCAGCGACGAAATGGTGCTGCGCTTCGAGTTTCCCGAGCGGCCCGGTGCGCTGTTCAACTTTCTCAACAAGCTCGGCGGGCGCTGGAACATTTCGATGTTCCATTACCGCAATCACGGTGCGGCCGACGGGCGGGTGGTCGCCGGGTTGCAGGTGCCGGCCGAGGAGCGCCACCTGGTGCCGGCGGCGCTCGACAAGATCGGCTACCGCTATTGGGATGAGAGCGACAACCCGGCCTATCGGCTGTTTCTCGGCTGAGCGGCCCCAGGAGCTGGCGAATGGAACATTACCTGTTGCTGCGAATCACTCATGCCGTCACCGCGGTTTTGCTGGTGCTGGGTGTGATCGTTCACCTGATCATGCTGTGGAAGGCCGCGCGTGGCGGTGATCGGGCCGTGTTGCAGCGCAAGCTGCAGCGTACCCGGCGGCTGTCGTTGCCGCTGCTCGCGCTGCTTGGTCTGTCGCTGCCAGTCAGTGGCTGGTGGCTGGCGCATCTGGCCGGTTTGCCGCTGGGCCAGCTGTGGCTGCTGGCAAGCTCGCTGCTGTTTCTGGCGCTGGTTCCGCTCGGCCTTTTGCTGGCAGGGCGTCTGAAGGCCTGGCAGACGCTTGGCGAAACACCTGCGTCAGGCCGTTTGCTGGGAATGACCGGTGGCTATGCGCTACTGGTGCTGATCGTGCTGTTGGCGATCATGGCGCTGATGGGCGCCAAGCCGGCCTGAGCCTGCTGTGGCTCAGCGCAGCGAGATGATCTGCCAACCGCGCTCTTCGGCAATCCGGCGCAGGGTCGGATCCGGGTCGACTGCCACCGGGTGGCTGACCCGCTCGAGCAGCGGCAGGTCGTTGCGCGAATCGCTGTAGAAGTAACTGTCCTCGAGCGTCTGCTCGTTTTCCGCCAGCCAGCGCTCGATGCGCTGCACCTTGCCTTCCTGGAAGCAGGGGATGTCGGTCAGGCGGCCGGTGTAGCGTCCGTCGACCATCTCGCATTCGGTGGCTAAGAGCGTTTCCACGCCCAGGCGTGCGGCGATCGGGCCGGTGATGAAGCGGTTGGTCGCCGTGACGATGGCTACCCGGTCACCCGCCTCCAGGTGCCGACGCAGCAGCGCCTCGCCCTTGGCCAGCACCAGCGGTTCGATGTGCTCGCGCATGAACTCGTCGTGCCAGCGCTGCAGTTCGGCCATCTCGCGGCGCCCGAGAATCTCCTGGCAGAAGTTCTGGTAGGCGTGGACGTCCAGCTTGCCGTCGAGATAGTCCTGATAGAACGCGTCGTTGCGCGCGCGGTAGGTGTCGACATCGACCAGGCCGCGCTGGCAGAGGAATTCGCCCCAGGCGTGATCGCTGTCACCGGCCAGCAGGGTATTGTCCAGGTCGAATAGGGCCAAGCGCACGGTCGGGAACCTCGGTCATCAGTCAGAGGGCGCCAAGCATAGCGGAACTCGACCGTCGGTAGGCGAGCGGCGTGTCGGCCCGTTCGCCATGTCCGGCAGGGGCGGTCAGGGCCGTGTTGGCGGCTGGTTCCAGCGGCCGCTTGCCGCGCTTTCGGCTCGCTGCCGTTTTGTGGAACAATGCGGCGACATGCGTTTTCGAGGTTGCTAGTCGTGATCGATTCCGATGGTTTTCGGCCGAATGTCGGTATCATCCTGACCAATGATTTCGGCCAGGTCCTCTGGGCCAGGCGGATCAATCAGGACGCCTGGCAGTTTCCCCAGGGCGGCATCAACGCTCGCGAGACACCCGAAGAAGCGCTCTACCGTGAGCTCAACGAAGAAGTGGGGCTCGAGCAGCACGATGTCGACATCCTCGCCTGTACCCGTGGTTGGCTGCGTTATCGGCTGCCGCAGCGCCTGGTACGCACGCACAGCCAGCCGCTGTGCATCGGCCAGAAGCAGAAGTGGTTCCTGCTGCGGTTGGTCGGCGCCGAAGACCGCGTCAGGATGGACCTGACCGGCAAGCCGGAATTCGACGGTTGGCGCTGGGTCAGCTACTGGTATCCGCTGGGACAGGTGGTCACCTTCAAGCGCGAGGTCTATCGTCGCGCACTCAAAGAACTGGCCCCGCGCTTGCCGGTGCGGGACTGAAGAGGAGAAAGCCTCTTTGAGCATGCTCGGCACGCTGCGCAAGATCGTCCAGGAAGTCAATGCCGCCAAGGACCTCAAGGCGGCCTTGGGCATCATCGTGCTGAGAGTCAAGGAGGCCATGGGCAGCCATGTCTGCTCGGTCTATCTGCTCGATCCGGAAACCGAACGCTTCGTTCTGATGGCCACCGAAGGCCTCAACAAGCGCGCCATCGGCAAGGTCAGCATGGCGCCGAGCGAAGGCCTGGTCGGCTTGGTCGGCACGCGCGAGGAGCCGCTCAATCTCGAGCATGCCTCCGAACACCCCCGCTATCGCTACTTCGCCGAAACCGGCGAGGAACGCTACGCCTCTTTTCTCGGCGCGCCGATCATCCACCATCGCCGCGTCATGGGCGTGCTGGTCATCCAGCAGCGTGAACGGCGGCAGTTCGACGAGGGCGAGGAAGCCTTTCTCGTCACCATGAGCGCGCAGCTCGCCGGGGTTATCGCGCACGCCGAGGCGACCGGTTCGATCCGCGGCCTCGGCCGCCAGGGCAAGGGTATCCAGGAGGCGCGCTTCGGCGGTATTCCCGGCGCCCCGGGAGCCGCGGTGGGGACCGCCGTGGTGGTGCTGCCTCCGGCCGATCTCGAGGTGGTGCCGGACAAGCAGGTCGAGGACGTCGAGGCCGAACTGGCGCTGTTCCACAATGCCCTCGAGTCGGTGCGCCGCGACATGCGCACGCTGTCGGAAAAACTGGCAAGCCAGATGCGCAAGGAAGAGCGTGCGCTGTTCGACGTCTATCTGATGATGCTCGACGACTCCGCGCTCGGCGGTGAGGTGATCAAGGTCATTCGCACCGGGCAGTGGGCGCAGGCGCCCTGCGCCAGGTCGTGAACGACCACGTGCGGCGTTTCGAGCTGATGGACGACGCCTACCTGCGCGAGCGCGCCTCGGACGTCAAGGACATCGGCCGGCGTCTGCTTTCCTACCTGCAGGAAGCCCACCAGCAGACGCTGACCTACCCGGACAAGACCATCCTCGTGAGCGAGGAACTGTCGCCGGCAATGCTCGGCGAGGTGCCCGAAGGCAAGCTCGTGGGGATGGTCTCGGTGCTCGGTTCGAGCAACTCGCACGTCGCCATCCTCGCGCGGGCGATGGGCATTCCGACGGTGATGGGTGCGGTCGACCTGCCTTATTCGAAGCTCGATGGCATCGAGCTGATCGTCGATGGCTACCGGGGCGAAATCATCACCAACCCCGGCAAGGTATTGCGTGAGCAGTACGAGGTACTCGCCGAGCAGGAGCGTCAGCTCTCCGAGGGCCTCGACGTGCTGCGCGAGCTGCCCTGCGAGACCACCGACGGGCATCGTGTGCCGCTTTGGGTCAACACCGGCCTGCTCGCCGATGTGGTACGGGCGCAGGAGCGCGGCGCCGAAGGCGTCGGTCTGTATCGCACCGAAGTGCCTTCATGATCAAGGAGCGTTTCCCCAGCGAAAAGGAACAGATGGCCATCTACCGCGAGCAGCTGGAGGCTTTTCATCCGCTGCCGGTGACGATGCGCAGCCTGGACATCGGCGGCGACAAGTGCCTGCCTTATTTCCCGATCAAGGAAGAGAACCCGTTCCTCGGCTGGCGCGGCATCCGCGTCACGCTCGATCATCCGGAAATCTTCCTGCTGCAGACCCGCGCCATGCTCAAGGCCAGCGCGGGGCTGAACAACCTGCGCATTCTGCTGCCGATGATCTCCGGGATCCGCGAGCTGGAAGAGGCGTTGCACCTGATTCACCGCGCCTGGGGCGAGGTGCGCGACGAGGGTCTGGATATCGAGATGCCTCCCGTGGGCGTGATGATCGAAGTGCCGGCGGCGGTCTACCTGACCCGCGAGATGGCGCGTATGGCCGATTTCATCTCGGTCGCTCCAACGACCTGACCCAGTACATGCTGGCCGTTGATCGCAACAATCCGCGTGTTGCCGACCTCTACGACTACCTGCACCCGGCGGTGCTGCAGACCCTGCAGCGAGTGGTCAGCGAAGCGCACGAGGAAGGCAAGCCGGTGAGCATCTGCGGCGAGATGGCCGGCGATCCGGCGGCGGCGATTCTCTTGCTGGCGATGGGCTTCGACAGCCTGTCGATGAACGCCACCAACCTGCCGAAGGTGAAGTGGCTGTTGCGCCAGATCAGCATGCAGACCGCCAAGGACCTGCTCGCCCGGGTCATGGTGCTCGACAGCCCGCAGGTCATTCATGCCACCGTGCAGCTGACCCTGCGCAACCTCGGCCTCAACCGCCTGCTCAATCCGTCCGCCGCGGTCTGACGGCTGCGCTCACCCTGCGCGCGTTTCGAGCTGCAGCCAGGTATCGCTGGCGCGGCCGTCGGCCGCGTAGCTGCGCTCGACTACCACCAGCCGGCCATCGGCGTGGTGCAACAGGGCGGTGCTCGCCCGCGTACCGTAACCCGGGCTGGCGATAAAGATGCTCGACAACAGCCGCTCCCATTCCAGCGGAACCCCGTGCTCGGCAGTTCGCTGTCGGCGGCACGCTGCCGGTCGGCGAGCAGCTCCAGCAGCGCCTCGGGTGTCGGCTCCAGCAGGCAGTGTGTGAAGGCCGCGCGGGCGCGTTCGAGCTTCGGCCACGGGCTGTCCAGGTCGGCGTTGCTGAGCCCGTAGATGCCACCCGGCAGGCGCTGCACGGTGCCGCTATGCGAATTCAGATGCCAGAGTTCGTCGCGGTCGCCCACCAGCAGGTTGAAGCCGGCATAGTCCTGCAGCGCCCGCAAAGCGCGCGCAGAAACGACTCCGGGGCCGCCTCGCCGCGCAGGAAGGCTTCCGGCAGCTCGCCACGGCTGCGCTTGCCGGCAGGCTGCCCGCCGATGCGAATGTTGGTCAGCGCGGCGAAGCGACCGGTTTCGGTGATGCCCATCCAGGTGCCGCCGGCTTGCAGATCCCGGCCGGCGATGATCTCTGGTGCATCTTCCCAGCGGCCAAGGGCCAGGCTCGGGCGCTCGTGAAACTCGTCGCGGTTGGCGGCGACCACCAGGGGGAGCGGGTGCCCGGGGCGCCAGGCTAGAACGATCAGACACATGGTTCGCCCTGTTTGCGGAAGGCTGGAGCGGCAGAGTGCAGGCTGGCGAGCGGTTCGGCAACCACGACTCGGCTTCGCACCGGCTTTCCGCTACCATTTCGCCTTTGCTCGCTTGGTTGGATGCCGCGATGGAGTTTGTGCTTTACCTGACCCTTGGCGCCCTGGCCGGCGTGCTGGCCGGGCTGTTCGGTGTCGGCGGCGGGTTGGTGATCGTGCCGGTGCTGGTATTCAGCTTCACCGCGCAGGGCGTCGCCCCCGAGGTGCTCACCCATCTTGCCGTGGGGACGTCGCTGGCAACCATCGTCTTCACCTCGATCAACTCGGTGCTCGCACATCACCAGAAGGGCGCGGTTCGCTGGCCGCTGGTGGGCTGGATGACCCTCGGCATCCTTGCTGGCGCCGGCCTCGGCAGCCTCACCGCTGCTGCGCTGCAGGGGCCGGTCCTGCAGAAGATCATCGGCGTGTTCGCCATTCTCATGGCCGTGCAGATGGGCCTGGATCTGCGCCCGAAAGCGGCCGGCAGCGTGCCGGGCAAGCCGGGGCTGACGGTCGCCGGCGCCGTGATCGGCTGGGCTTCGGCGATCTTCGGTATCGGTGGCGGCTCGCTGACCGTGCCCTTCCTCAGTTGGCGCAGCGTGCCGATGCAACAGGCGGTGGCGACGTCCGCCGCCTGTGGCGTGCCGATTGCCGTCGCCGGTGCGGCGAGCTTCATGGTGGTCGGTTGGCATGAAGCCGCGCTGCCGGAATGGAGCCTGGGCTTCGTCTATCTGCCGGCGATGGTCGGCATCGCCCTGACCAGCATGTTCTTCGCCCGGCTCGGCGCACGCTTGGCGCACCGACTGTCGCCCAAGGTGCTGCGCCGTCTGTTCGCCCTGCTGTTGCTCACCGTGGGCACCAATTTCTTGATCTAAGGAGACTTCGATGCTGCCCTATCCGCAGATCGACCCCGTGGCCGTGGCCCTTGGCCCGCTGAAGATCCACTGGTACGGCCTGATGTACCTCGTCGGCATCGGTGGCGCCTGGCTGCTGGCCTCGCGCAGGTCCAGCGCTTCGCGCCCGAATGGCCGAAGGACAAGCTGTCCGACCTGGTGTTCTGGGTGGCGATGGGGGTGATCGTCGGTGGCCGCCTCGGCTACGTGCTGTTCTACGACCTGCCGGCCTACCTCAATGATCCGAGCCTGATCCTGCAGATCTGGAAGGGTGGCATGTCGTTTCACGGCGGTCTGCTCGGTGTGCTGCTGTGCACCTGGATCTTCGCGCGGCGCAATGGCAAGAGCTTCTTCGAGCTGATGGACTTCATTGCCCCGCTGGTGCCGATCGGCCTCGGTGCCGGCCGCATCGGCAACTTCATCAACGCCGAGCTCTGGGGCAAGGCGAGCGATGTGCCCTGGGCCATGGTGTTTCCGACCGATCCGCAGCAGCTGGCGCGGCATCCGTCGCAGCTGTACCAGTTCGCCCTCGAGGGCGTGGCGTTGTTCGTGATTCTCTGGATCTACTCGAGCAAGCCGCGCCCGACGATGGCGGTATCGGGCCTGTTCGCGATCTGCTATGGCATCTTCCGCTTCATCGTCGAGTTCGTCCGGGTGCCCGACCCGCAGCTGGGCTACCTGGCGTTCGGCTGGCTGACCATGGGGCAGCTGCTCTGCGTGCCGATGATCCTCGGCGGCGCGGGCCTGATGGCCTGGGCCTACCGGCATAATCCGCCGAAGGCGATTGCCTGACCGTCCGGCCCGGCCGACGCGACAAGCTCGGCCGGGCCTCTTACCATTGGCCCTTTTCCATTCCACGAGCCTGCGATGAAACAGTACCTCGACCTGATGCGGCATGTGCGTGAACACGGCACTTACAAGAGCGACCGCACCGGCACTGGCACCTACAGCGTCTTCGGCTACCAGATGCGCTTCGATCTGGCCGAGGGTTTTCCGCTGGTCACGACGAAGAAATGCCACCTGCGCTCGATCATCCACGAGCTGCTGTGGTTCCTCAAAGGTGAGACCAACATCGGCTACCTGAAGGAAAACGGCGTGTCGATCTGGGATGAATGGGCCGACGAGAACGGCGACCTCGGCCCGGTCTACGGCTACCAATGGCGCAGCTGGCCGGCGCCCAATGGCGAGTCGATCGACCAGATCGCCAAGCTGCTGGAAATGATTCGCACCAATCCCGATTCGCGACGGCTGATCGTCTCGGCCTGGAACCCGGCACTGGTCGATCAGATGGCCCTGCCGCCGTGCCACGCGCTATTCCAGTTCTACGTCGCCGACGGCAAGCTCAGCTGCCAGCTCTATCAGCGCTCGGCGGACATCTTCCTCGGGGTGCCGTTCAACATCGCGAGCTACGCGTTGCTGACGTTGATGATCGCCCAGGTCTGCGATCTGGAGCCGGGCGAGTTCATCTGGACCGGTGGCGACTGCCACCTGTACGCCAACCATCTGGAGCAGGCCGACCTGCAGCTGACGCGCGAGCCGCTGCCGTTGCCGACAATGAAACTCAACCCCGAGGTACGTGACCTGTTCGCCTTCCGCTTCGAGGATTTCGAGCTGGTCGGCTACCAGAGCCATCCGCACATCAAGGCGCCGGTCGCGGTCTGACCCGCGGCGGCGCCTGGCCTAATCCTCCTCGCGGCGCTGCGCCAGTCGGCGGCCCAGGCGTGAGGCGTAGAGCTCGCCGATCATGCCGCGGCGGAAGACCAGCACGCAGACCATGAAAATGATCCCGGTGACCAGCGTCACCGGCAAGTTGGACGTGGCGAAGTAGTTGCCCAGGGTCGTCACCAGCGCGGCGCCGAAGGCTGGCCCGACCAGCGTGCCGATGCCGCCGAGCAGGGTCATCAGCACCACTTCGCCGGACATCTGCCAGCTCACGTCGGTCAGCGTGGCGAACTGGAACACCAGGGCCTTCAGCCCGCCGGCCAGGCCGGCCAGCGCGGCGGACATGACGAACGCGCCGAGCTTGTAGCGTGCCACCGAATAGCCGAGCGAGATCGCCCGGTTCTCGTTCTCGCGGATCGAGCGCAGCACCATGCCGTAGGGCGAATGGATCACCCGCCAGATCACGAACAGGCCGGCGAGAAAGGCGCTCAGCACGAAGAAGTACATGAACAGCGGCTGGCTCAGGTCGATGAGGCCGAACAGCCGTCCGCGCGGCACGTTCTGGATGCCATCCTCGCCGTGGGTGAAGGGCGCCTGCAGGCAGAAGAAGAAAAACATCTGCGACAGCGCCAGGGTGATCATCGTCGAATAGATGCCTTGCCGGCGGATCGCCAGAAAGCCGATGACCAGGCCGAGCAGCGAGGCGCCGGCCACGCCGACCAGCACGCCGAGTTCCGGCGATAAGCCCCATTCCTTGACCGCATGGGCGGTGAAATAGGCCGAGCCGCCGAAGAAGGCTGCGTGCCCGAAAGACAGGATCCCGGTATAGCCGAGCAGCAGGTTGAAGGCGCAGGCGAACAGCGCGAAGCACAGCACCTTCATCAGGAAGATCGGGTAGAAATACAACGGTGCCAGCGCCAGGAGCAGCACGCCGATGCCGATCAGCACTGTTTCCAGACGCAGCGCCCGGCGCTTGGCGCCGGCGTCGATTCGCGCTTGGCTGTTCATCAGGCGTCCCTCCCCATCAGGCCGGCCGGGCGCACCAGCAGCACGATCGCCATGATCACGAAAATCACGATATTGGAGGCTTCGGGGTAGAACACCTTGGTCAGCCCTTCGAGGATGCCGAGCATGTAGCCGGTGATGATCGCGCCCAGGATCGAGCCCATGCCGCCAACCACCACCACGGCGAACACCACGATGATCAGGTTGGAGCCCATCAACGGGCTGACCTGATAGATCGGCGCGGCGAGCATCCCGGCGAGCCCGGCCAGCGCCGCCCCCATGCCGTAGGTGAAGGTCAGGAGCAGCGGCACGTTGATGCCGAAGGTGCGCACCAGCGTTGGATTTTCGGTCGAGGCGCGCAGGTAGGCGCCAAGCTTGGTCTTCTCGATCAGCAGCCAGCTGGCGATGCAGATGATCAGCGAAGCCAGCACCACCCAGGCGCGGTACTTGGGCAGGAACATGAAACCCAGGTTGTAGCCGCCGGCCAGCGCCTTGGGAACCGCGTACGGCTGGCCGGAGGAGCCGTAGAAATAGCGGAAGGCGCCTTCGAGCGTGAGCGCCAGGCCAAAGGTGAAGAGCAGGCTGTAGAGATGGTCGAGGTTGTACAGCCGCGACAGCGCGATGCGCTCGATCGCGGCACTGACCAGGCCGACGATCAGCGGTGCGAGCAGCAATGCCGGCCAGTAGCCGATGCCGAAGGTGGCCAGCAGCAGGTAGCCGGCGAAGGCGCCGATCATGAACTGCGCGCCGTGGGCGAAGTTGATGATCTTCAGCATGCCAAAGATGATCGCCAGCCCGAGGCTCAGCATGGCGTAGAACGAGCCGTTGATCAGGCCGATCAGCAGTTGGCCGAGCAGGGCCTGAATGGGTATGTCGAAGAGTGTCGTCATCAGACCCCCAGCGCTTCGTTGAGCATCGTCATGCGCCCCGGCAGTTCGCCGACCGTGAAGCGATCGATGACCTTGCCGTGGTCGACCACGTAGAAGCGATCCGCGATCTTGCTGGCGAAGCGGAAGTTCTGCTCGACCAGCAGGATCGTCATGCCCCGTTTCTTGAGGGTCTGCAGCACCTCTCCGATGCGCTGGACGATCACCGGGGCGAGGCCCTCGGTGGGCTCGTCAAGCAGCAGCAGGCGCGCGCCGGTGCGCAGGATGCGCGCCATGGCGAGCATCTGCTGCTCGCCGCCGGACAGCTTGGTGCCGGGGCTCTTGCGGCGCTCCTCGAGATTGGGGAACAGCTGGTAGATCTCCTTCAGGTTCATTCCGCCCTTGGCGATCACCGGCGGCAGCGTGAGATTTTCCTCGACGCTCAGCGTGGCGAAGATGCCGCGTTCCTCGGGCACGTAGCCGATCCCGCAACGGGCGGTGCGATGCAGCGGCACGCGCAGCAGGTCCTTGCCGTCGAAGCGGATGCTGCCGCTGCGGGTGCGGATGATCCCGACGATCGAGCGCAGCGCGGTGGTCTTGCCGACCCCGTTGCGCCCGAGCAGGGTCACGGTTTCGCCCTCGTGCACGTCGAGGTCGATGCCGTGCAGGGCGTGGCTTTCGCCGTACCAGGCATTGAGGTCGCGGACCTCGAGCAAAGCGTCAGTCATCGTCGGTCCCCATGTAGGCCTCGCGTACCCGTTCGTCCTCGCTGACGCTGCGGTAGTCGCCCGAGGTGAGGATTTCGCCACGCTGCAGCACTGTCACCTGCTGGCAGAGGTCGGCGACCACCTTGAGGTTGTGCTCGACCATGAGTACGGCGCGGTCGCGTGCGACCTCGCGGATGATCTCGGCGACCGTGTGCACGTCCTCGTGGCCCATGCCGGCCATGGGCTCGTCGAGCAACAACACCTTGGGCTCGAGCGCCAGGGTGGTCGCCAGCTCCAGCACGCGCTTGCGCCCGTAGGAGAGGTCGGCCGCCAGGTCGTTGCGCCGGTCGCCCAGGCCGACCGCCTCGAGCAGCTGCATGGCCCTGTCGTTGAGGCGGTTCAGCGAGCGCAGCGGCAGCCAGCACTGGGTCGCCAGGCCATTGGGGCGCTGCAGGGCGACGCGCACGTTGTCCAGCACCGAGAGGTGCGGAAATACCGCCGAGATCTGGAACGAGCGCACCAGCCCCAGCCGCGCGACGCGCGCGGGGTCGGTGCGGGTGATGTCCTGTTCGAGCAGGCGAATGCTGCCGGCGGTGGGCTGCAGAAACTTGGTCAGCAGGTTGAACACCGTGGTCTTGCCGGCCCCGTTGGGGCCGATCAGGGCATGCACCTGGGCATGGCGCACGTCCAGATCGACATTGTTGACCGCGACGAAACCGCCGAACTCCTTGCGCAGGCCGCGCGCCGCGAGCAGCACCGGGTGCTGCTCGGCGGGCTCGGCGTCGCGCGGGCTTTCCGGGCGGACGGCCATGTTCATTTCCCGGCCAGCTCGCAGCCGCTCTCGGCCGGCTGGATGTAGGCCTCATCGCCCGGCACGGTCGCCAGCACCTTGTAGTAGTCCCAGTCGCGCTGGCTTTCCTCGGGCTTCTTCACCTCCATCAGATAGACGTCGCTGATCAGCCGGCCGTTGGCGCCGACCCGGGCGTTACGTGCAAAGACGTCGTTCACCGGCATCTCGTGCATGGCCTTGGCGACCGGCTCGGTCGCGTCGCTGCCGACCTTGTCGATCGCCTTGAGGTACTGCATCACCCCGGAGTAGGTGCCGGCCTGAATCATGTTCGGCATCCGCCCGGTGCGTTTGAAGAAGCGCTCGCCAAACTCGCGCGACTGGTCGTCGCGATCCCAGTAGAAGCTTTCGGTGAGGGTCAGGCCCTGAGCGGCATCGAGCCCCAGGCCATGCACTTCCGAGAGGGTGAAAAGCAGGGCGGCCAGGCGCTGGCCGCTGGCGACGATGCCGAACTCGGCGGCCTGCTTGATGCTGTTGGCGGTGTCCAGGCCGGCGTTGGCCAGGCCGATGACTTTCGCCCCCGAGGCCTGCGCCTGGAGCAGGAACGATGAGTAGTCGGTGGTCGCCAGCGGGTGGCGAACCGAGCCCAGCACCTCTCCGCCCTTGGATTTGACGAAGGTGGAGGTCTGCTCTTCCAGCGAGTAGCCAAAGGCATAGTCGGCGGTGAGGAAATACCAGCTGTCGCCACCCTGGGAAACCAGTGCGCCGCCGGTACCGACCGCCAGCGCGTGGGTGTCGTAGGCCCAGTGGAAGCCATAGGGCGAGCATTGCTTGCCGGTCAGCTCGGTGGTTGCGGCGCCGGTGACCAGGTTGATCTTCTGCTTGCTCTTGGAAATGCCCTGCACCGCCAGGGCGACCGAAGAGGTGGTCAACTCCATGATCGCGTCGACCTGCTCGCGGTCGTACCACTGGCGCGCGATGTTCGAGGCGATGTCCGGCTTGTTCTGGTGGTCGGCGGTGACGATCTCGATCGGTACACCCTTGACCTTGCCGCCGAAGTCTTCGGCGGCCATCTTCGCCGCTTCGTACGACCACTTGCCGCCAAAGTCGGCGTACACGCCGGACTGGTCGTTGAGAATGCCGATCTTCACCTTGCCGTCGGAAAATTCGGCCGCCGACACCGGCACGGTCAGTGCCGCGGCGAAGGTTGCCGCTGCAATGGCTGTTGGCTTCATGCGTATCTCCTTGCGCGTTGGACCGCCGTGCCGGGCGCGCCGCAAGAGGCGTCGCCCGGCCGGTGGCTGGATGGGAAGCGGAAGCAGGCGGCCGGCCGTGTGGTCGGCCGGAACAGGTTGCATGTCGGATATTGGCAGCCGGCGCCCTGCCATGCGGGCAGGCCGGCAGCGCGGGATCGGTGGTGTCGGCTCGTCGTCAGACAGGGGCGACGAGTACCCGGAGGGAGAGGCATTCGGTGTGCCTTTTATTGTTATTGGTAGAGCTAACCGTAGCAGGGCTTTGGCGGTACGCAACCGCGTGCCGGGCGCGGCCCGGCGTCGCCAGGCTCGGCAAATCGCCGCGCTGTCAGGTAGATGTCGCGTTTGCCGTATAGACTCGGGCGATCAGATCAGGGAGACGAGACATGCGCAGGGTGGTGTTCAATCAGAAAGGTGGCGTCGGCAAATCCAGCATCGCCTGCAACCTCGCCGCGATCAGTGCCGCACAGGGTTACCGCACGCTGCTGATCGACCTCGATGCGCAGGCCAACTCGAGCCATTACCTCAGCGGCAAGCTGGGTGACGACATTCCGCTGGGCATCGCCGAGTTCTTCGTCCAGGTGCTCGAGGGCGGGGCGAGTGCGCGCAAGGCGCGGCCGCCGATCAGCCCGACGCCCTTTGCCAACCTCGACCTGATCACTGCCAGCCCGGCACTGGCCGACCTGCAGCCGAAGCTGGAGGCCAAGCACAAGATCAACAAGCTGCGCAAACTGCTCGAGGCGTTGGCCGAGGACTACGAGCGGATCTACCTGGATACCCCGCCCGCGCTGAATTTCTACACGGTGTCGGCGCTGATTGCCGCCGACCGTTGCCTGATTCCCTTCGACTGCGACGCCTTCTCCCGGCAGGCGCTCTATGGCCTGCTGGCCGAGATCGAAGAAGTACGCGACGACCACAATCCGGCGCTGGCGGTGGAGGGCATCGTGGTCAACCAGTTCCAGCCGCGCGCCGGCTTGCCGCAGCAGATGATCGAGGCGCTGGTTGCCGAGGGCCTGCCGGTGCTACCGGTGTACCTGATGAGTTCGGTGAAGATGCGCGAGTCGCACCAGGCCTGCCTGCCGCTGGTGCACCTCGACGCGCGACACAAGCTGAGTCGCCAGTTCGTCGAACTGCACGACTTGCTCGACGCCTAGCGGGCGACCAGCACATCGCATGGCGGGTTATCGAAGAAGTGCCGGGTCAGGCTGCCGAGCAGCGCGTGCTCAGCTCGCTGCGGCTGTGCCCGCCGAGCGCCAGCAGTTGCGGCTGCAGCTCGCTGATCGCCGCATCCAGGCAGTTGAGCCGTTCGCCTGATGCAGGCTGTAGCTGAGCCGCCCCTCGTCGGCCCCGAGCGCTGTGCGCGTATCGTCGATCAGCTGGCCGAACAGCTCGACCTGCAGCGCCAGCGCCGCCGGATCGGCCCCGTGAATCTCCGCGACTTCCTCGATGTTCAGCGCATGCAGCTTCGCCTCGGGCGGCAATAGCTGCCAGGCGGCGTGCAGGGCCCGGTTGGCGCAGCGCGAATAATCCAGCGCAGCCAGGGCCTGGCGGTAGGGCTCGATTGTCGGATGCGTCACCAGCAACAGCGGAATCGGGGTGGCCAGCAGGATGCGTTCCAGTGTGGTGCCGGCGAAGCTTGCGGTGACTGGCGATGGTGGCGGCCGAGTACCAGCAGGTCGGCCTCGATGCCGCCGGCCAGCGCCAGCAGCCCTTCGACGGTAGGCCCCGGGCGCAGCCACAGGCGTACATCGTCCAGGCCCAGCTGGTCCAGTTGTGCCTGCAGCTGCTCACCGGCGGCCTGCTCGTCGGCCTCGCAGACATGCGCCAGGCTCAGCTGCGCGTTGCACTGGCGAGCCAGCTGTGCGGCGCGGCGCAGTGCCAGATCGGCGTCCGGACTGAGATCGTGGGCGACCAGAATGTGCTTGACCATGCGGGCCTCGGCTGCGCTCGAAAAAGGGCAGAGTATGCCGCGACCGCGAATGGCTGTCTGCGTTGCGGCGTCCGGCAGGTCGTCGCGCTTCAGTCTCGGCATGCTTTGCCGATAAGCTTGCCGCAACGGCTAGGGGAGGGACCGATGAGCAAAGTCAGCGTACTGGTGGTGGATGATGCGCCTTTCATCCGCGACCTGATCAAGAAGGGCCTGCGCAGTCAGTTCCCCGGCATCGTCATCGAGGAGGCCGTCAATGGCCGCAAGGCCCAGCAGTTGCTGGGTCGTGAGCGTTTCGACTGATTCTCTGCGACTGGGAAATGCCCGAGATGTCCGGGCTCGAACTGCTTACCTGGTGCCGCGCGCAGGACGCGCTCAAGACCGTGCCTTTCATCATGGTCACCAGCCGCGGCGACAAGGAGAACGTCGTGCAGGCGATCCAGTCCGGCGTCTCGGACTATATCGGCAAGCCGTTCTCCAACGAGCAGCTGGCGACCAAGGTGCGCAAGGCGCTCGGTCGGGCCGGCAAGCTCGATGCCCTGGCCGCCAGCGCGCCGACCCGAGCGCTGGCC
>LZQO01000065.1_pt1 | contig 22876 bp, 22 predicted proteins | sample 768571 | NCBI WGS metagenome assembly LZQO01 (sample SAMN05207081, study PRJNA324507) | oil field metagenome | isolation source: sample BH-FW-10 from oil reservoir | place: India: Bombay High | collected 2015-12-01
CGAGCAGCTGGTGGTCGAGCAGGATGGGCTGCGCCGCCAGCACTGGGCGATCCGCCGCGGCGACAACCTGTATCTGGAATGGGATGGTACGACTGCGCTGCGTCCAGCGCGTCGACCCGATCGCCGAGGCCGAAGCCAGCCACGCCCACCACGGCGGGCTGACCGCGCCGATGAACGGCAGCATCGTCCGCGTGCTGGTCGAGGCGGGCCAGCACGTCGAGGCCGGCGCCGCCCTGGTGGTGCTGGAGGCGATGAAGATGGAGCACAGCATCCGTGCGCCCCAGGCCGGGGTGGTCAAGAGCCTGTACTGCAGCGAGGGCGAACTGGTCAGCGAAGGCACTGCGCTGGTGGAGCTGGAGGACGCCTGAGGCAGATAGGGAGCCCGGTGGGCAAGGCTGCGCCGTTGTCCACCAGACACTGGCACCGTCCCCCGTAGGGTGGAAAACTCGCGCAGCGATTTTCCACCATGACCATCACCGTCGCGCCACAGAATCCGAACCTCGACACGGAACCACAGATGAACACAACCGCCATTGCCCTGCCCCAGCATGTCCGCCTGGTCGAAGTCGGCCCGCGCGACGGCCTGCAGAACGAGAAACAACCGATCAGCGTCGCCGACAAGGTGCGCCTGGTCGACGACCTGAGCGCCGCCGGCCTCGAATACGTCGAGGTCGGCAGCTTCGTCTCGCCCAAGTGGGTACCGCAGATGGCCGGCTCCGCCGAGGTGTTCGCGCAGATCCAGCAGAAGGCCGGCGTTACCTACGCCGCGCTGACCCCCAACATGCAGGGCTTCGAGCGGCCATGCTCGCCGGGGTGAAGGAAGTCGCGGTGTTCGCCGCCGCCAGCGAGGCCTTCTCGCAGAAGAACATCAACTGCTCGATCGCCGAGAGCCTCGAGCGCTTCGTGCCGGTGATGGACGCCGCCCGCGAGCAGGGTATCCGTGTGCGCGGTTACGTGTCCTGCGTGCTCGGCTGCCCCTACGAAGGCGAGGTGGCGCCGGAGCAGGTCGCCGCGGTGGCCCGCGAGCTGTTCGAGATGGGCTGCTACGAGGTCTCGCTCGGCGACACCATCGGCACCGGCACCGCCGGCAAGACCCGTACCCTGTTCGAGGTGGTCGGCCGCGACATCCCGCGCGACAAGCTGGCCGGGCACTTCCACGACACCTACGGCCAGGCGCTGGCGAACATCTACGCGAGCCTGCTGGAAGGCATCCAGGTGTTCGACAGCTCGGTGGCCGGCCTTGGCGGCTGCCCGTACGCCAAGGGCGCCAGCGGCAACGTGGCCAGCGAGGATGTGCTCTACCTGCTGGACGGCCTGGGCATCCACACCGGCATCGACCTCGACGCGTTGATCGCCGCTGGCGAGCGCATCTGCGCCGTACTCGGCCGCGACAACGGCTCGCGCGTGACGCGCGCCCGGCGAGCCAGCGCCTAGCGGCAGGACTCGCCAGTCATGTTCCTGTCCCTATACTGCGTTTCCGTTTCCATCCGCCATGCATAAACCAGTCAACCGCCGCCCAGCCCGCATGGCTGGCGCGGCGACCACCGGAAGAATCTGGAGCCCCACATGCAAGACGTCGTCATCGTAGCTGCAACTCGCACCGCCATCGGCAGTTTCCAGGGCGCACTGGCCACCGTCCCAGCCGTCGAGCTGGGCGCGACCGTCATCCGCAGCCTGCTGGAGAAGACCGGGCTCGACCCGGCCGAGGTCGATGAGGTGATTCTCGGCCAGGTGCTGACTGCCGGCGCCGGGCAGAACCCCGCCCGCCAGGCCGCGATCAATGCCGGCCTGCCACACGCCGTGCCGGCAATGACCCTCAACAAGGTCTGCGGCTCCGGGCTCAAGGCGCTGCACCTGGCTGCCCAGGCGATTCGCTGCGGCGACGCCGAAGTCGTCATCGCCGGCGGCATGGAGAACATGAGCCTGGCCCCCTACGTCATGCCCGGGGCACGTACGGGCCTGCGCATGGGCCACGCGCAGATGATCGACAGCATGATCACCGACGGCCTCTGGGATGCCTTCAACGACTATCACATGGGCGTCACCGCCGAGAATCTGGCAGCCAAGTACGAAATCGACCGCGAGCAGCAGGACGCCTTCGCCGCGCGCTCGCAACAACGCGCCAGCGCCGCGCTAGAAGCCGGCCGCTTCGCCGATGAAATCACCCCGGTAATGATTCCCCAGCGTAAGGGCGACCCCGTCGCCTTTTCCCGCGACGAGCAGCCGCGCGCAGGCACTACCGCCGAGGCGCTGGCCAAACTGCGGCCAGCCTTCAAGAAGGATGGCAGCGTCACCGCCGGCAACGCTCGAGCCTCAACGACGGCGCGGCCGCGGTCATCCTGATGAGCGCCGCCAAGGCGCAGGCGCTGAAATTGCCGGTGCTGGCCCGCATCGCCGGCTACGCAAACGCTGGGGTCGACCCGGCGATCATGGGCATCGCCCCGGTTTCGGCTACCCGCCGCTGCCTGGAAAAGGCCGGCTGGACGCTGGACCAGCTGGATCTCATCGAAGCCAACGAAGCCTTTGCCGTGCAGGCATTGTCGGTGGGCAAGGAACTGGGCTGGGACGATGAAAAGGTCAACGTCAACGGCGGCGCCATCGCCCTCGGCCACCCGATCGGCGCCTCGGGCTGCCGCATCCTGGTCACCCTGCTGCACGAGATGCAGCGTCGCGACGCGAAGAAGGGCCTGGCTACCCTCTGCATCGGCGGCGGCCAGGGCGTGGCGCTGGCCATCGAGCGCTAAGCCACTCTTCCCGGCCGCCCGCACCTAGCGGCGGCCGGGCTTACCAACGGACGAACAGATGTCGACACAGACCTACAGCATTTCCGACCTCGCCGCGGAACTGGACATCACTACCCGGGCGATCCGCTTCTACGAAGAACAAGGCATGCTCTCGCCAACCCGCCGCGGCCAGGAGCGCATCTACTCGCCCAAAGACCGCGTCACCCTCAAGCTGATCCTGCGCGGCAAGCGCCTCGGCTTCTCGCTAGCCGAATGCAAGACCCTGATCGAACTCTACGATCCCAAGGCCGGTAACAGGAAACAGCTGAACATCATGCTCGAGATGATCACCGAGCGCCGCCGGCAGCTGGAGCAGCAAATGCTCGATATCCGCCAGATGCAACTGGAACTGGATACCGCCGAAGAACGTTGCCGTACCGCACTCGAGCACACGGAACGAGAAGTCGGCCGTTGAGGGACCGTGCTTACCGCTAGCCGTGAGACTCGACCTATGGCCCGCTCCGACAAGCGCTGCGCGCAAAGACAACAGTTGAGCAAAAGAAAAAGGGGGTTAGCTTTCGCTAACCCCCTTTCTATATATGGTGGCTACACCGGGACTTGAACCTGGGACATCAGCATTATGAATGCTGCGCTCTAACCGACTGAGCTATGTAGCCAAGTGGCGCGCATTATTCTCCTGCGGTTCCTGGCTGTCAACCCCACGTCCGTAAATTTCTAATCCTTTTCAACTGCTTACCTGCCGAGCGCCGGCTTGGCTCTAGCTGTACTGGCGCAGGTTCGGGCGGGTGGCCATGAGCAGGCCGGCGAAGATCAGGCCGCCGCCGATCCAGTGGTAGTGCCGCAGTGCCTCGCCGAGCAGCAGCCAGCCGAGCAGTGCGGTAAAAACCGGCATCAGGTAGCTGGCCAATGCTGCACGAGCGGCACCGACGCGAGCGACGCCATTGTTCCAGGCGAGATAGGCGACCAGCGAGGCGAACACGGCGGTGTAAGCGATGGCAGCGAGGTTTGCCGGGGTGGCGGTGAATCCGCCTACCTGATGGAGCTCGTAGAGATAGAACGGCAGGATCAGCGGGATGCCGATATAGATCAGCGTGGCCAGCAGCACCAACGGTGGCACTGCGAGCCGCGTTGCCCAGCGACGCAGCAGCAACGTGTAGAGCGCCCAGGCGACTACCGCGACAAGCATCAGCAGGTCGCCGCGGCGAAAATCGAGGTTGGAGAGCGCGCTCCAGCTGCCCTGGCTGATGAGGTAGACAAGGCCGCCAGCCGCCACGGCCATCCCCGCCCAGGCACGGCGCAGCGGCCATTCGCCGAGCAGCAGGCCGGCGCCGATGAAGGTGGCCAGTGGCAGGCAGGTGTTGACCAGCGTGAGGTTGATCGCCTCGGTGCTCTGCGCCGCCGAATAGAGCAGCGAGTTGTAGCTGGCGATGCCCACTGCGGCGAGCGCCGGCAGTCGCCAGCCTGCGGCACGCAGGGTGCGCCGGTGCGCCAGGATCGGCCGCGCGACGAAGGGCAGCAACAATGCGCCAGCGAGCATCCAGCGCCAGAACGACAGGCTCAACGGCGGTATCTCGCGTGATAGCGCGCGCGACCAGCGCGTTGCCGCTCCAGCAAAGCACGGCCACCAGCAGCCCGAGCAACGCCCAGGCCTGACTGCGGTTGGCTACAGCGGTTTGCGCGGCTGCAGGCGGTATTGTGTCGGCAGTTGTTCCGCGCTGCTGATGGTGACGTCTAGGTCTTTCCACAAACCATCCTTGATTCCATAGATACAACCGTGAATCGACAGCGGCTGGCCGCGGTGCCAGGCATTCTGGACGATATTGGTATGGCTGACGTTGGCGACCTGCTGGATCACGTTGAGTTCGCACATCCGGTCGACCCTCGCCTCCTCGTCCGGCAGCGCTGCGATGGCCTCGTAATAGTCGTGATACAGGTCGCGAATGCCGCGCAGCCAGCCATCGATCAGGCCGAGCTGATCGTCGCGCATGGCCGCACGCACACCACCGCAGCCGTAATGGCCGGTCACCAGGATGTGCCGCACCTTCAGCACGTCCACCGCATACTGGATGACCGACAGGCAGTTGAGATCGGTCTGCAGCACGACGTTGGCCACGTTACGGTGTACGAACAGCTCACCGGGCAACAAGCCGACGATTTCGTTTGCCGGCACTCGCGCATCGGAGCAACCGATCCACAAGTACTCGGGCACCTGCTGCCCGGCGAGTTTCTCGAAGAAGGCCGGATCCTCCTGCTTGATGGCTTCGGCCCAGCTCCGGTTGTTCTGCAACAGCTGATCAAGGTCGTTCATCGTCGTCCCCTGGCAAATTACCTGGCGTCACTTTACCGAGCGCCATCGAAGCACAGCAGGGGCGTACCTCTTCAGGGCTAGGCGTCTACTTGCCCGGCCCCGTCGGTCTCGAGACGAACGAGCGCAGGTCACGCAGGAAGTTGTCGCGCCAGGCGTCGAGATCGGCGGCGCGAATCGCGCACATCATATGCTCATAACGATCCTTGCGCTCGGCCAATGGCATGCGCAGTGCCCGATCGAGCGCTTCGGCCATGCCGATGCAATCATAAGGATTGACGATCAGCGCCGAGGTCAGCTCGCGCGCCGCACCGGCGAAGCGTGAGAGCACCAGCACGCCGGGATCCTCCGGATTCTGTGCCGCCACGTACTCCTTGGCCACCAGGTTCATGCCGTCGCGCAGCGGCGTGACGAACCCGATATCGGCCTGGCGAAACAGCCCCATCAGCACCCGGCGGTCGTAGCTCTTGTTCAGATAGTGCAGCGGTGTCCAGTCGAGATCGGAAAGACGGCCGTTGAGGTGCCCGGCCTGCGATTCGAGCTGTTCGCGAATGTGCTGATAGGTTCGCACGTCGGAGCGCGAGGTCGGCGCTATCTGCAGGAACTCCACGTTGTTGCGGTGCTCGGGGTACTTGTCGAGAAAACTCTCGTAGGCCTTAAAACGTTCCACCAGGCCCTTGGAGTAGTCGAGCCGATCGACGGCGACGATGGTCTGGCGCCGCTGATCGCTGGCGCGCCGCATCGGATGCGTCCGCCCCTTGTAGCCCTCGGCCAGCTGCGCGATCTCGTCCGGGACCACCCCGATCGGGTAGACCCCGGCCCGGAAGTTCTGCCCGTACGCCGTCAGGCTGCCGTCCTCCTCGATCCGCCCGCGCACCTCACGCGTGACGTAATCCTGGAATGCCAGCCGGTCGGTTTCGGTCTGAAAGCCGATGAGGTCGTAGTAGCACAGCGTCTTGAGCAACTCGTTGTGCGGCGGGATGACGGTGAGAATTTCCGGCGGTGGAAACGGGATGTGCAGAAAAAAGCCGATGCGGTTGCGAATGCCCAGCTGCCGACAGGCCTCGGCGAAGGGGATCAGATGGTAGTCGTGGATCCAGATGATGTCGTCGGGCTCGAGCAGCGGCTTCAGCTTTTCGGCAAGCATCGCATTGACCCGGCGATAGCCGTCGTATTCCTCGCGGTTGTAGCGCGCCAGGTCGATGCGGTAATGGAAGATTGGCCACAGCGTGGCATTGGAGAAGCCCCGGTAGTACTGATCGTAATCGCGCTTGGTCAGGCCCAGGGTCACATAGGTGATATTGCCGACGGTTTCACTCTGCACGCGGGGCGATGCGCTCACGTCGCCATTCCAGCCGAACCAGATCCCGCCGGACTGGCGCAACGCATCGTAGACCCCGACCGCCAATCCGCCGGCCGCTACCTTGCCGGGGCGGATCGGCGCGACGCGGTTGGACACCACAACTAGACGGCTCATTGCGTTTCTCGCTTCTGTTCCGGTTGAAAGAGGGGCGCCGTGGGCAGGCCTGTCACCAGGCGCTGCAGCCAGGCGGCGACCGCTGCGACATCGTGCAGGCGCAGCTGGGCGCAGGTCGGGCCTTCGCCGACCTTGATCGAGATGCCGCCCAGCTCGTTGACCGCCTCGAAGCCGGCCTCGTCGGTCAGGTCATCGCCGACGAACACGGGCAATCGGCCGGCAAACGGCGCCTCGTCCATGAATGCACGTATCACCTCGCCCTTGCTCGCCCCGCGCGGCTTGAGTTCGTACACGCACTTGCCCGGCTGCAGCGTCAGCGCGTGCCCATAACGGGCCACGAAGTCGCCCGCCAGTGCTTCGGCCTGTGGCCCCAGCTCAGGTGCACCACGATAGTGCAGCGCAAAGGCGATGCCTTTGCTCTCCAGCCGCAACCCGGGGTGTTCGGCGCAGGCGATAGCCAGCTCCTGCTCGATCTCCGCCATCAGCTCGAGATCCAGCGCCGCCTGGGCCATGGCACCATCCGCACTGCGCCGCTCGGCACCATGAATGCCGGCAGCCGGCAGGCGCAGCGGAAACAGCAGACCGTCAAGCTGGGCCAACGGACGCCCGGAGATCACCGCGACGGGCACGCCCTGCCGATGCAGGTCGGCCAGCGAAATCAGTATTGGGGGTGGGATGAATACGTCATCGGGACGGGGCTGGATATCTGCAAGCGTGCCGTCGACGTCGAAGAAAAAGGCGCAACGCTCGGGGCATTGCGCTAGCTGCCAAGAGGATTCGTTCATGTTCATTACGACTCCTGTCTGCGTGCTGTGGTTCTGGCGCTGTTGCACCGCGCTCACCGAAGCCTGCGACCACAGGGCGGCAGGCCTGAATCTTAACCGTGCCCGCCGGTCACAACTGCATCACCGCAATTGGCTGCAGGAGGTGTTCCATGAGCGAGCAGAAGCCCTATACACCGCGCGAAATCGATGACACCGAAGACCGCATGGGCTCGGTACCGCCCCTGGACTTCAGCGCTCGCAAGGACGAGCGCAAGGGACGAATCGGCGACCCGGTGCCGGAACGCGAGGCAGAAGAGACCTACCCGCCCGAGCGCGTCGCCGAAGCGGGATGACCGAGGGCGAAGTCCCCGACGGCGATACCACCCTGGATGACCTGGCCCCCGAGACGCTGATTCCCGAGGATGGCGCGCGGTCACCGGAGGACCGTGGCCCGAGCGAGCCGGCCGATCGTGATCTGAGTGTAGTGTCCGAGCACCGCATCGGCGCCGACGTCGACCTCGACGAGGCCGAACAGGCGCGTTACGAGCCGCTGGATGGCAAACCCTGGGACGGCCCGGCCGATGGCGATGCCGATACGGGATTGAGTGGCGGTAGTGCCGTCCTGCAAAGCGACGACAGCGTGCTCGAGGAAGACGATTCGGTGCTCTCGGATGACGAGCTCGAAGGCGATGCCCCGCTTGACTCCAGCCGCGACAAGCGTCCGGGCGAGTGACCGAGCCGCTTGCCGCGCCCGATCGCCGGGTGGGGTCTGGTCGTAGGGTGGATGTCGCTTTTACATCCACCTTCCCCGAAGCACGGCGGATCGGTGAAGCGTGATCCACCTACTATCTGGCAGTTGTAGGGTCAGCTTTAGCCCACCGGGAAACGCCGCCTCATGGGTCAGCGGACTGAGCCACCGTCCGCCGGGTGGAACACGCCATCAATCCAGCAGCGTACAGGCCATGACCAGGGCGTCTTCGCGCCCATCGGCCGCCGGGTAATAGCCGCGCCGACGGCCAACCTCGTTGAAACCGTAGCGTTCGTAAAGACGATAGGCCGCGACATTGCTCTCGCGCACCTCGAGGAAGCACTCGCGCCCGCCCCGCGCCTGGGCGCGCGCCATCAAATGTTCGAGCAGGCGCAGCCCCAGACCGCGCCCCTGGCTTTGCGGTTTTACGGTGATATTGAGCAGGTGCGCCTCGTCGAGGATCACGTTGATCACACCGTGCCCGACCTGCTGCTCGCCCTCGAACATCACCCAGCACTCGTAGGCGCTCAGCGCGTCGGTGAAGATGCCGCGGGTCCAGGGATGGCTGAAGGCGGCGTATTCGATTTTCAGCACCGCGTCGAGATCCGCCGCGGTCATCGGGCGGAAATTGATGGTTTCACTCATGGGACTGCCCAGCACCTATCGTCCAGCGCGCCTTGCTGCGGCGCAGGGCGCGCCACAGCTGCGCCTTGCTCGCCGGTTCTTCCATCAGCTGTTCGAGCCCGGGCAGCGCCAGCGCCTGCCCGATCCCCTCGATCGCCAGTTCACGATACAAGGCCGTGTCATCCACCTCGCCGGCGTAGCGCAACGCCGGCAGCCCGACGAGCCATATGCAGTCACAGCCCATCTGCTCGAGCTCGCCCATCAGCACACCCTGCACGTAGTCGCGCGCGGCCGCCCCGCCCTGGTCAAGGCTGCCACGGTGCAGCAGCGGCCAGCGGATCGGCTCACCGTCACCGACCTGCTGCGGGCTGTCGGGCAGTTGCGCCGCACGCAGCAGGTCCTTGAGCAGGATGTAGGCTGGGTCACGGCTCTGAAAGGGTTCGCCGGTAGGCAGTTCGATCAGCAGCAGCACATTACCGGCGCGCAGCAACTGCAAGGCAAAGCGTGGCGGTGGTTCGACGGCCCTGGCCGGCTCGACCGTACTCGCTTCCACCTCTGCCACCACCGCTGGCGCCGCCTGCTTCGGCTCGGGCATGGGCGATGCGCGGGCGGGGGCGGCTGCGGCGCGGCGGGCGGAGGCACGAGCGGCTTGACCTGCTCGACGATTTCCGGCTCCGCAACCGCCGGCTCTGGCTCGGCAGGCAAACGCAGCAGCTCGACACGCGAAGGCGCCGCGAAGGGCAGTTCTGTGCGCGGCAGCCAGACAGCGACCTGCATGGCGTCGAGATAGGCCCGACGCCGGGTTTCGGTGATCAAACCCCTTCCACCTGCGGATGCGCCTTGGCGCCGACCTGCATCAGGTTGAGCGCGTTGAGATAAGCCTTGGCCGAGGCGACGACGATGTCGGTATCCGCACCGTTGCCGTTAACGATGCGCCCGCCCTTCTCCAGCCGCACGGTCACCTCGCCCTGGGAATCGGTGCCCTGGGTGATGGCGTTGACCGAATACAGTTGCAGCGTCGCACCCGAGCCGGCGATGGCCTCGATGGCCTTGAAGGTAGCGTCCACCGGGCCGGAACCTTCGGCCTCGGCGCTGCGCTCCGCGCCATCGACGCTGAGCACCAGTTTCGCTTCGGGAGTGGTGCCGGTCTTGCTGGCGACTTCCAGGCTGCTCAGCTTGAAGTGCTCCGGCGCCTCGTCGGCGAGGGTGTCGGAGACCAGCGCCTGCAGGTCTTCGTCGAAGATTTCGTGCTTCTTGTCGGCCAGTTCCTTGAAGCGGGCAAAGGCGGCGTTCAGCTCCTCGCCCTCCAGGGCGATGCCGAGTTCCTCCAGACGCGAACGGAACGCGGCACGGCCGGAGTGCTTGCCCATGACCATCTTGTTGGCGTTCCAGCCCACCGACTGCGCGGACATGATCTCGTAGGTCTCGCGGTGCTTGAGCACGCCGTCCTGGTGGATGCCCGACTCGTGGGCGAAGGCGTTGGCGCCGACGATGGCCTTGTTCGGCTGCACCGGAAAACCGGTGATGCCCGAAACCAGGCGCGAGGCGGCGAGGATGTGCTCGGTCTCGATGCGGGTGTGCACACCGAGCAGGTCCTGACGGGTCTTGATCGCCATGACGATCTCTTCCAGCGCGGCGTTGCCGGCACGCTCGCCGAGGCCGTTGATGGTGCATTCCACCTGGCGCGCGCCGGCCACCACCGCGGCCAGGGAGTTGGCCACGGCCAGACCGAGGTCGTTATGGCAATGCACGGAGAACACCGCCTTGTCGGCATTGGGGATGCGCTCGAGCAGTTGGCGGATGGTGTCGGCGTACTGGTGCGGAATGGCGTAGCCGACGGTGTCCGGAATGTTGATGGTGCGTGCGCCGGCGTCGATGGCAGCCTCGATGATGCGGCAGAGGAAATCGATCTCCGAGCGGCCGGCATCCTCGCAGGAAAACTCCACGTCGGCGCACAGGCTGCGCGCCTTCTTCACCGCGCGCACGGCCTGCTCCACCACCTGGTCCGGCTGCATGCGCAGCTTGTACTGCATGTGGATCGGGCTGGTGGCGATAAAGGTGTGGATGCGCCCGGAGCTGGCGCCGGCCAGCGCTTCGGCAGCGCGTTCGATGTCGGCATCAACGGCGCGCGCCAGGCTGCACACGGTGCTGTCCTTGATGTTGTCGGCGACCAGCTTCACCGCGGCGAAATCGCCGGGGCTGGCGATGGCGAAGCCCGCCTCGATCACGTCCACCTTCAGCCGCTCCAGCGCCCGGGCGATGCGCAGCTTTTCCTCACCGGTCATGGACGCGCCGGGGCTCTGCTCGCCGTCGCGCAGGGTGGTGTCGAAGATGATGACGCGATCGTTGCTGCTCATAGGACTGTCCTCACGGCTGCCGGGCGCCTCTCAAGGGGCACCTGTAGTGGGCGGATTGTCGCGTGAAATGGACGGGGCGGGAAGGCGCAGCTGCGTTTGGCTTGGGTTGTCGTCGCGTAGGGTGGAAAACGCCGAAGGCTTTTCCACCGCGGGGGAACGCTGGTGGAAAACGCTTCGCGGTTTTCCACCCTACGAAGGTCAGCCCCCAACGTAGGGTGGATGTCGCTTTTTACATCCACCGCTGCGCCGCGGACAAAGTAAAAGGCCCCGCTAACAGAGCAGCGGGGCCTTTCGTTCTCACGTGCAGCTCGTAGCTGGGTTACTGATCCCAGGGGCGGTCGCCGCGCTCATCCTTGATCCGAGTCGGCAGGCCCATCACGTCGAGCAGCTTGAGGAACGGCTGGGCCGGCAGCTCTTCGACGTTGACCATGCGCCTTGCATCCCACTCGCCACGGGCGATCAGCAGCGCGGCGGCGACCGGCGGCACGCCGGCGGTGTAGGAGATGCCCTGGCTGTCGGTCTCGGCGTAGGCCTCTTCGTGGTCGGCCACGTTGTAGATGAACAGCTCGCGCGGCTGGCCATCCTTGGTGCCCTTGACCAGGTCGCCGATGCAGGTCTTGCCGGTGTAGCCCGGCGCCAGCGAGGCGGGATCAGGCAGCACGGCCTTGACCACCTTGAGCGGGACCACTTCCAGGCCTTCGGCGGTGCGCACCGGCTGCTCGGAGAGCAGGCCGAGGTTCTTCAGCACGGTGAAGACGTTGATGTAATGCTCGCCGAAGCTCATCCAGAAACGGATGTTCGGCACGTCGAGGTGCTTGGAAAGCGAGTGCACCTCGTCATGACCGGTCAGGTAGAGGCTCTGTTCGCCCACGACCGGCAGGTCGTCGGTGCGCTTGACCTCGAACATGCGGTTGGTCGTCCACTGGCCGTTCTGCCAGCTGTAAACCTGACCGGTGAATTCGCGGAAATTGATTTCCGGGTCGAAATTGGTGGCGAAATACTTGCCGTGGGAACCGGCGTTGACGTCGAGGATGTCGATCGACTCGATCTTGTCGAAGTATTCCTGCTGCGCCAGGGCGGCATAGGCGTTGACTACGCCCGGGTCGAAGCCGGCACCGAGGATGGCGGTGATGCCCTTTTCCTGGCATTCGGCCAGGTGCTTCCACTCGTAGTTGCCATACCACGGCGGCGTTTCGCAGATTTTGCCCGGCTCTTCGTGGATCGCGGTATCGAGATACGCGGCGCCGGTGTCGATGCAGGCGCGCAGCACGGACATGTTGAGGAAGGCAGAGCCGACATTGATGACGATCTGCGATTCGGTTTCACGAATCAGTGCCTTGGTCGCTTCCACGTCCATGGCGTCCAGCGCATAGGCCTTGATCTCGCCGGGCTGTTTGAGCCCGCCCTTGGCCTGCACGCTGTCGATGATGGCCTGGCATTTGGAGATGCTGCGCGACGCGATAGCAATACGACCGAGTTCGTCGTTGTGCTGCGCGCACTTGTGGGCCACCACCTTGGCGACACCTCCTGCACCAATGATAAGAACGTTTTTCTTCAATTCCGGGATCACTCCTTAATCTGCCGGCCTCAGGAGAGGCTGGACAGGTAGTCGTTAAAGTCGAACTCACGAACCACCTCGACGCTGCCGTCGAGCTGCTTTACCACGATGGACGGCATTTTCAGGCCGTTGAACCAGTTTTTCTTGACCATGGTGTAGCCTGCCGCGTCGATGAACGACAGCCGATCGCCGATGGCCAGCGGGCGATCGAATTGGTACTCACCGAAGATGTCGCCGGCCAGGCAGCTCTTGCCGCACACCATGTAGCTGTGCTCGCCGTCATTGGGCGCCATCTTGGCGTTGAGGCGGTAGATCAGCAGGTCGAGCATGTGCGCCTCGATCGAGCTGTCGACCACCGCAAGGTTCTTGCCGTTGTACAGGGTGTCGAGCACCGTGACTTCCAGCGAGGCGCTCATGGTGATCGCCGCTTCGCCGGGCTCCAGGTAGACCTGCACGCCGAATTTTTCCGAGAAGGCCTTCAGCCGCGCGCAGAAGGCATCGAGCGGATAGCCTTCGCCGGTGAAATGGATACCGCCGCCGAGGCTGACCCACTCGACCTGTTGCAGCAGATGACCGAAGCGCTCCTCGATGGTGCTCAGCATCTTGTCGAACAGCTCGAAGCTCGCGTTCTCGCAGTTGTTGTGGAACATGAAGCCACTGATCTTGCCGATGACCGCCTCGATCTTCGCCGGGTCGTGCTCGCCCAGGCGACTGAACGGCCGCGCCGGGTCGGCCAGCAAATAGTCCGAGCTGCTCACCTGCGGATTGACGCGCAGGCCGCGGATGGTGCCCTCGGTGCGTTCAGCAAAGCGCTCCAGCTGGCCGATGGAGTTGAAGATGATCTTGTCGCAGTTGGCGACCATCTCTTCGATCTCGTCGTCGGCCCAGGCCACGCTGTAGGCGTGGGTTTCGCCGGCGAACTTCTGCCGGCCGAGCTTGAGCTCATACAGCGATGACGAAGTGGTGCCGTCCATGTACTGCTGCATGAGGTCGAACACCGACCAGGTGGCGAAGCACTTGAGTGCCAGCAGCGCCTTGGCGCCGGACTGCTCACGCACGTAGGCGATCTTTTCCAGATTGCCCAGGAGCTTCTGTTTGTCGATGAGGTAATACGGCGTCTTGATCATCTGTTCGTGCCCCGAGGGAGTTGCCGGCTGAACCGGCAGCCCGCATTCGCAAAAAGGGCGAATTGTGCCGTTAACCGACGGAGATCGAAATAGCACTTCGACACTTCGTCATCTTTGGTGACGTTCGGCGCGCTCTGCCAGCCCGCCGACCCCGGCCAGCCTAACCTGGCGGTGATGACGCAAAGGTGACCTTCGCGACGCGCTTGGGCAAAACGCCCGATTGTCTGCCCAGCCATCACAGGGGTGCCGATGCAGTACAATCGGCGCTTTTTCATTGGCTGGACTGGCGCCACGATGATCGAACCCAAGCGCGTACTGCGTGCCCTCGCCGAACACTGGACGTTGCTCGAGCCGCTGTGCGAGCGTTTCGACGCCGGCACCCTGAGCCTGGTGGAGTTGCGCCATCAGCTCGCCGCACAGCTACCCGAAGGCACGCCCACCGACATCACCGCCCTGCTCGACCAGTGGATCCGCCTGGACATCCTGGTGCCGGTGGCAAAGAGCCCCAACCGCTTCGAGCTGAACGCACAGATCCACGACTTCCTTGCCTACCTGCGCCGCGAACACCGCCTCGGCCTGTGCCTGGAGATCGAGGCCTACCTGCGCCATCTCGAGCGCCTGGCCGGGCATATCCTCGATGCCTTCGAGATTCGCGACGGCAACGACCTGGCGCGCCAGCTGCGCCTGCTCGACATGCGCGTACGCGACGTGTTGAAGAAGCTCGACAACGACGAACAGGCCCTGGTCGCCGTGGCCGACCGGGCCAAGACCAGCGACCGCCAGATCCCGCTGCGCCAGCGCTATGCCGAGGTGCTGGCGACCTGGGACGAGTACGTCGAGCCGATGATCCAGCTGGTCTCCGCCGACGGCGCCTTCGAGCAGGGCGTGCACCGCGTCGAGCAGGTGCTGATGAAGCTGCTCGGCGAACAGCAGCGCCTCGGCCAGCTGGTCGATGACGACCTCCTGCTGCGCACCCATGCACGCATCCTGGAAATGCAGACCACCGCCCAGCTGACCCTGCGCAAGGCCCGCGAGCTGTTGCTGCCGCTACGCGAGGAAGCGCGTCGGCATAACGCCGTGACCCGCGGCGCGGCGCTGGCGCTGTCGGCGATCCGCAAGAAGGGCCTGGACGCCGTACCACAGGCCTCGCTGCCGCTGTTCACCCGTCCACAGAGCACCTTTCTCGGCACCGCCAGCCAGGTCGAAGCCTACGTCTACGCCCTGGCCCGTTTCGAGCCGAAGCCGGCGCAGTTCCCGCGGGCCAGCGGCAAGCGCAAGGGCGAGCCGCCGCGCGCACCGCGTACCGCCCGCGAAATGGTCGAGCGCTGCCAGCAGGCACTGCCGCTGCCGGACCTGATGGCCTGGCTGCTGGAACAGGAACCCGAGGGCGCCACCGACGAGCTGCTCTACTGGTTCTCGCGCCTGTCCCGCGACAGCCGCTTCCAGCGCGATCGCCTGGAACGTCGCGAGTACCTGACCCGCGAACACCGGGTCAGCCTCAGCTCCTTTGCGCTGGTGGCCAATGCCAATGATTGAGCTATTCGACCGGCCGGAGGGATCGTCCGGTGGAAAAGGCTTCGCCGTTTTCCACCCTACGCCCACCCCTCTCGCGAAACCCGCCGTGGATTGGACAACGCGAAGCTTGTCCACCTTTGCCAACGCCAAACTTACCAGTGGAAAAGGCTTCGCCGTTTTCCACGCTACGACAGAGCCACATCTATGAACATCGACCTCAAGGAAATGACCCAGCTGGCGCCGATCTTCCGCGAGCTGTTCAAGGGCTATCACCTGTCGCGCAGCGAGCCGGAGCCCTACGCGCAGCTGTCGAACATGCAGGACCAGTACCGCGCACTGTTCAAGGCGCTCGGCTTCGAGCTGGTCTGCGATCCGCGCGGCTTCTATTACTTCGTCCCGGAGCAGATGGGCGCGCAGGTGAACAAGACCGCCCAGCGCCTGGCGCTGTTCACCTTCATCCTCGTCGAGCACCTGGCCGACCAGGGCCGCGACCCGTTGGCGGTGCTCGATGGTGGCAGCCTCGGTCGCGATGAACTGCCGGCGCTGCTGGACAAGTACCGCGACCTGTTCCTGCAGGCCGAAGTCACCACTCAGGAAGAACTGGAAGAGAAGGTCATCCGCCGCCTGACGCAGCTGGCTTCGCCGAGGACAGCAACGGCGTCTACCGCTTCCTGCCGCCGATGCACCGTTTCCTCGACGTCTGCCTGTCGGTGCAGCAGGACCGCGATCTGGCCGCCAGCCTGCACAGCAGCGACCTGCCGCTGCCCGCCCCGGAGCTGATCGCCGAGGACGAGGGCGAGGACGACATCATCCTCATCGAGGAAGCGGCCGAAGAATCGGAAGAAGAAGCCTTGGCCCGTGCCATCGCCGAAGAAAAGGAGCTTGAAGCATGAGCCAGGAACGCTACGGCATCCGCCGCTTCGCCCTGCTGAACACCGCCGGCTACAGCCTCGGCATCTTTCCGCTGGAAAACCCGCTGTCGGTCTACGGCGCCAACAACCTCGGTAAGTCCGCGTCGATCAACGCGCTGCAGTTCCCGATCCTGGCGCGCATGTCGGACATGAGCTTCGGCAAGTACAGCCTCGAGCAGTCGCGCAAGTTCTACTTCGCCTCGGACACCAGCTACATCCTCGTCGAAGTCATGCTGCCCCACGGCCCGCATGTGATCGGCGTGGCCGGCCGCGGGCCGGGCGGCGGCTTCGGTCATCAGTTCTTCGTCTACCAGGGCTCGCTGGACCTCGACCATTACCAGCAGAACGGCACCTGCCTACGCCAGCGCGAGCTGTTCGCCAACCTCGAACGCGCCGGCATCAAGGCCTTCGAGGCCAAGCCGGATGAGCTGCGCCGGCTACTGGTCGGCGGGCATACCTCGATCCCGCTGGACATGACGCTGATCCCGCTGCGCTCGACCAGCGAGCAGAGCCTGAAGACCTTCCGCGCGCTGTTCATCAACCTGCTGCATATGCGCGAGATCACCGCCGCGAAACTCAAGCAGCTGTTCCTCGATGCCTTCGAGCACAGCCTGCGCTCGGGCAGCGTCGACTATATCGCCGCCACCGAAGAAGCCTTCCGCGACGTGCGCCGCATGGAGCAGGACTACCAGGCACTGGTCGCCGCCGGCCCGCTGGTCGAGGCGCTGGCCGCCGGTGTCGCCCAGCGCGAGCTGCTGCGCGGCAAGCTGCATCGCCTGTCGCCACTGCTCGACAACCTGCTCGGCACCTGGCACGACTACGCCGATGCGCGCAAGGAAGAGCTGGTGATCCAGGCCGAGCACTATCGCCGCGAGCAGGACGGCCTGCAGAACGAACAGCGTGGTTCGACTGGCGAACTGATGCGCCTGGAACGCGAGATCAGCGAAATCCAGCGCTGGCTGGGCGAGCTGGCGGTGCTGAAGAATCGCTTCGCCCTGGTCGAGGACGCCCACGTTCTGGAGCAGCAGTTGCTCGCCGCCAAGGACGCCCACGACGAACTGGCCGGCGCCCTGGCGCAGTCGCGGCAGTTCTCCAGCGAGGACCTGGACGAACGCCTGCGCGATCTGGAAAAGCGCCTGAAATCGGTGAAGCAGCAGCTCGACCACGCCGACAACAACAGCTATTCGCGGCTGCGCGAGGAATTCTCCCAGGCCGATGTGGATCGCCTGATGCGCCTGTTCAATGGCCAGCTGTTCAGCCTGCCGCTGGGTGAAAAAGGCATCAGCGCCGAGGGCGACGACTGGGTCAAGGCCGTGGAAGCGGTGCTGGATCGTTTCAAGGGCGACACCTTCTCGGTGCCGGGCCTGTCCATCGACCTCTCGCATATCGAGCCACCGGCGCTGCAGGCCCTGGCCGACCGTGCCGCCCTGCGCGACCAGAAGGATCGCCTGGAGCGCGAGCTCAAGCAGCTCAAGACCCAGCATGCGGTGGCCGTCGACCGCGCGGCGAGCAAGGCCCAGGCCGAGGCGCTGTACCAGGCCGTGCTGGATGCACAGAAAGCGCTGGAAGACTTCCGCCGCAGCCAGACCCTGGCCGCCGAGGAGCCGGCGAAGCTGGAACAGCTGGCCCAGGCCGAGGCCGCCCAGGAAGAACTCAAGCGCACCAGTGACGCCTTTGCCGAGCGCGTGCAGCACCTGTCCGCCAAGCTGCAGCTGGTCGGCCGTCAGCTGGCGGATCTGGAAGCCAAGGAGCGGACGCTGGAAGACGCCCTGCGACGCCGCCAGCTGCTACCGGCGGATCTGCCGTTCGGCACGCCATTCATGGACCCGGTGGACGACTCGCTGGACAACCTGCTGCCGCTGCTCAACGACTACCAGGACAGCTGGCAGGCGCTGCAGCGCGTCGACGGTCAGATCGAGGCGCTGTATGCCCAGGTGCGCCTGAAGGGCGTGGCCAAGTTCGACAGCGAGGAAGATCCCGAGCGTCGCCTGCAGCTGCTGGTCAACGCCTACGCCCACCGTCAGGACGAGGCGCTGACCCTGGCCAAGGCCCGCCGTGCCGCGGTCACCGACATCGCCCGGACGCTGCGCAACATCCGCAGCGACTACGAGAGCCTGGAACACCAGCTCGCGCTGTTCAACCGCGAGATCAACAAGCGTCAGGTTTCCAACCTGGCGAGCTTCCGCATCGTGTTAGCGCCGAACAAGGATGCGCTCAAGCACATCGACCAGATCATCCACAGCGCCGGGCAGTACGAGGAAGGCGAGACGCTGTCGGTGTTCGATCTGTCCCAGTCCGCCGAGCAGGACGCGAAGAACGAGGAAGCCAAGGAGTACCTGGCTCGGCTGGTAGCGGCGAACAACAACCAGCTGGGCCTGAAGGACCTGTTCGAGCTGGCGTTCGAGATCACCAAGGTCGGCGGCCAGCCGGTGATTCATACCGACATCGACGGTGCGGCGTCCAACGGCACCACCATGACCATCAAGGCGCTGACCAACATGTACCTGTTGCTGCATTTGATGGACCGCGAGCAGGCTGGGCGCATCCGCCTGCCCTACTACCTCGACGAGGCGGCGGACATCGACGAGCGCAACCAGCAGGCGCTGATCGAAACCAGCCTGCAGCTGGGCTTCGTGCCGATCCTCGCATCGGTGAAGCCGCAGGTCTCGGCCCATGTCGCCATCGACCTTGAGGGCGGCAGCGGGCCGGCCGGCATCTACATCGACGAGGCGGACTGGAAATACATCAGCCGCCGCGAACCGGTCGCTAGCCCCGCCGCCACATCGACTCGGCAGGTTGAAGAGCTGGCTGATCTCCCGCAATAGAAAAAGGGCCCCATGGGGCCCTTTTCATAGGTGCGCAAAAAGGTGGGTCTCAGCGCGTAGGGTGGGCTTCAGCCCACCCGTAACGCCCGGTCGGCCGTCACTTGTCTCCGGCCGCTCGCCCCAGTTCGATCTTCGGTGCCCAGCCGAACCACTCGTCCTGCGGCTCCTTGAACAGCGCGAAGGTCTGTCCCGGCAGTGCGCGATTGCCCATCTGCTCGCCCTCCGGTGTGGCGAAGGCAACGCCGCCCTCGATCAGCGACTCCAGCGAATCAGTGCGCAGGCTGGCGCCCTTGAACAGGCTGAAGTTCACCCCTAAGCCGCTGGTTTCCCAGAAGCGACTCCCGGTACGCACCAGGGACGCATAACGTGGCTCGATCAACACCTTGATCAGTACCCGATCGGCATTGGCGCCAAGCTCGTAATCCACCACCTCGCCTACCTTAACCTCGCGGTAGGTCACCGCGTTTCCGGGTTTGATCGAGCCCAGACGCGCGGCGCTGAGGGTCAGGAAAAGCCCCTTGGCCGCCTCCGCTCGTGGTGCGTGCTCAAGCGCAGTGAATCGAGTCTGCCTCGGCGCCCCGGCCGCGGCCGGTGCGACTTCCAGATACGGGCCGGTGACCAGCGTCTCCAGGTTGGCCGTGCGCACGATGCCCAGCTCCGGCCGCACCACCCAGAACTGGCTACCCGCACGGGCGATCCGTTCGGCGCCAGTGGTGATCTGCGCCTCTACCACAACCCCGGTCAGATCGTCGGTAAGGGTTACCGATCGCACCGTACCCACCTCCAGGCCCTTGTAACGAACCGGTGTCCCGGCAGCCAGCCCATCGGCACGACGAAGCAGCACCTCGACGGCCTCGCCCTTGGCCAGAGCGGCCTCGCGGTCGGCATGCAGCACGAACCTCGGGATACGCTGCGTCAACGCTGCCTGGGGATCGGGCGTATCGAATGCGATACCGCCTGCGAGCACGCTCTGCAGCGACTCACTGCGCACCTGAATGCCGGACAGCCCCCCATTCACCGTGACCCCACTGGCGTTCCAGAACCGAGTCGAAGCGTTGACCAGATCAGCGTAGGGCGGCTCGATGTGCACGCCGACGACCACGCTCCGCTTGTCTCGCGAGAACTGGTAACTCTGTACCGACCTACCTTGACCTGGCGGTAAAGCACCGGGCTGCCGACATCCAGCGAGCCGAGCTGGTCAGCAGTGAGCACCAGATGCAGCCCAGGGGCACGCACATCCAACGGAGGTGCCTTGGCACGCGCCTCGAAGCTGCGCTTCATCGCACCGCCCTTTTCGCCGGGGCGCACGGCGATGTAGTTGCCCTTGACCAGTGCTTCCAGGCCAGTGATACCGCCGAGCGAAATGGAAGGCTTGACCACCCAGAACTCGGTGTCCTCCACGAGATAGTCTTCGAGCAGCGGGTCAATGGTAAGCGTGGCCTCGGCACGAGAAAGATCCGGCTCGACAGAGAGTGCCTTCAGCGTGCCCACCTGCATGCCCTTGTAGATCAGGGGCGTCCGCCCGGCCTGCAGCCCCTCGAAATCGGTGAGGGTCAAGGTGGCCTTTATCCCGGCCTGGGCCGCGTCGAAGTCTTCATACAGACGGAAGGGCAGGCTGGGGTCGGTCGGTGGGCTATCCTGCCGATGCTCCGGCGTCGCAAAAGCAATGCCCCCGGCGACGATACTGGCGAGCGACTCGGTACGAAACTTGACCCCAGTCAGCCCCGCATCAACGGTGATTCCGCTGGCGTTCCAGAAACGGGTGTGTTTACGCACCAGGTGAGCAAATTCAGGCTGGATGAACAGCTTTATCTCAACGGTCGAGTTGTCTTGGGCCAATACATAGTTCTTGACCTGTCCAACCTGGATCTGGCGATAAAAGACCGGGCTGCCGCGGTTCAGCGAGCCGAGCCGTTCGGCCTTTAGCGTCAAGTGCAGCCCGGCGCGCGCATCGGGAATCGGCGGTTCCTCCGCCAAGGCGATGAATCGCCGGGCCGGCTCGCCGCTCGCCGGACTGATACCGATATAGTTGCCCGATACAAGCGTCTCCAGGCCGGTGATACCTGCGAGCGTCACGCTCGGCTTCACCAGCCAGAAGCGGGTCTCACTGCGGAGATATTCGCTGACGTCCTTGTGCATCTCGACCTCAGCAACGACATGCTGCTGCGCATCTTGCTGATCGAGGCGCAAGTCACGCACGGTACCGATCGTCATCCCCTTGTAGATCACATGCGTCTTGCCAATCTCGATTCCTTCGGCGCTATCGAAAACGATCTGAATGGCAATGCCTCTCTGCGTATAGGCCTGCCAGGCAAGCCAGCCACCTATTAGCAATGCGATGATCGGCAACACCCAGATAGCCGACCAACTGGATGCCGGGCGCACTTTTGCTGCGGGAAGGTCTGTCATGAGTCGTGTTCCGAATACGAATCCCAGATAAGGCGAGGGTCGAAGGTCACGGCAGCCAGCATCGTCAGAATGACGACGCTGGCGAAAGCCACCGCTCCCAGGCCGGCATCGACGCGGGCCAGGCTACCGAAATTGACGATGGCGACGAGAATGGCGATGACGAAGATATCCAGCATCGACCAGCGCCCAATCCATTCAATGAAGCGAAAGACCAGAATGCGTTGCCGTGCCGACAAACGCTGACGACGCTGCACCGAGAGCAAGAGCATAGCGATGCCGACCAGCTTGAACGTGGGCACGAGGATGCTGGCAACGAAAACCACGGCGGCGATCGGCAGCATTCCATGCTTCGCCAGCGTCACCACGCCCGACATGATGGTGTCTGGCGATCCGCTGCCGAAGGTGCTCACCGTCATGATTGGCAGGAGGTTAGCAGGCAGATAAAGCAAAGCGGCCGTGATCAGCAAAGCCCAAGTCCTGCGGATGCTGTGCGGGCGCCGCAGGTGGATGGTGGCTCCGCAACGCGCGCAATGCTGCGGCCCGTGGTCGGTCCGGGCCACGTTCAACTGGTGACATTCGAGGCAAACCATCAGACCGGCATCAGCGGCGCGCATCAGAGTTCTCCGAAAGGGCCTGCCACACCTGCTGCGGCGACATGACGAGCTCAAGCCAAACCTGGACCAGCAAGAGCGCCACGAAGCAGCCGAGCCCAACCCCTACGCTGAGTTCAGCCATATCACGAAGCTTGATCATGGCGACCAGTATGCCAAGCAGGTAGACCTCGAGCATTCCCCATTCTCGGAGGTGGTGATAAGCCCGATACAGGAACAAGCCGAGGCGACGAGCCCGACCGGTTGCCACACTGACCAACACCAGCAACTGGCAAAGCAGTTTCATTAGCGGAACCGCCATGCTGCAAAGGAAAACCAGCGCAGCGACGCCCTGCATTCCGGTGTGGAACAGGCCTAGAACCCCGCTCCAGATCGTATCGGACGTGGTGCGCCCCAGTAGATCCAGCCGCATGATCGGCAGGAAGTTGGCCGGAAAGTACAACAGCAATGCCGTGACAACGAGAGCGAGCCCTGGCCGTACAACGGAACGGCGCAAGCGCAACAGCTCATATCCACAACGGGGGCAGTTCGCGACCTGCCCGTAGACCATCTCTGGCTTGCGCATGAGCAGATCGCACTCGGGACAAGCCACGAGCCGGTCGATGGATAACTCGCGCAAAGCAGAAGGCTGACTCCTCGACATAGGCCCCCAAAGCATGGCTAAGCTTCACAACTTATCATCTGGCCAATAAATCGACGCCGGCGCAACGCCCAGGCCGGAATACATGACCACCGCATAGGCAATGGAGCGCTTTGATTTCCCGTTGCGCAAAGACAAACCCCCGACCAGCGAGTGCGGGTCGGGGTTTGGTATAGGTGCTTGACGATGACCTACTCTCACATGGGGAAGCCCCACACTACCATCGGCGATGCGTCGTTTCACTGCTGAGTTCGGGATGGG
>LZQO01000066.1_pt1 | contig 22117 bp, 24 predicted proteins | sample 768571 | NCBI WGS metagenome assembly LZQO01 (sample SAMN05207081, study PRJNA324507) | oil field metagenome | isolation source: sample BH-FW-10 from oil reservoir | place: India: Bombay High | collected 2015-12-01
CGGGTGAACAGCTGCACCCGCTCGCCCTCGATACGCGCCAAGAGGCGGTAGCCGTCGAACTTGATCTCGTAGCGCCAGTCGCCCTCGGGCACGGATTCGCCCAGCACCACCACCTCGCCGTCCAGCCAGCCGAATCCAGCCCGAGCCCGGCCAGCGCTTCGGCCTGCCGCGGCATCTTCGCCGTCCAGTCGTGGCCATTACGGGTGAACAGCTGCACCCGCTCGCCCTCGATACGCGCCAAGAGGCGGTAGCCGTCGAACTTGATCTCGTAGCGCCAGTCGCCCTCGGGCACGGATTCGACGAGCGTCGCCAGCTGCGGCTTGAAACTCGCCGGCAGTTCGGCGGGCACGGCGCCCTCAGGCAGCGCTGGCGCGGCCGCCTTGCTCTTGCGCCGGCCTGCCCCCTTGCTGGTGGGCGCCGCCGCAGGCTTGGCCGCACCGCGGCGACGGGGAATCAGCGTGCGCTCGCTGAGCACGCTGTCAGGCTGCTCGGCGACGATGTCGTACTCGCTCTGCGGCCTTGCCTGCTCGTCGTTGGACTTGATCAGGAACCACTGCTCCTTGTCGCCCTGCATGTGCGTGCGCACCAGATTCCACACGCCGGCGAGCTTTTCGCCCTGCAGTTCGAACTTGAGCTTGCCCTTGCGATAGGCCTCGGCGGCGTCGCCCTGTGGAATCCAGATACCGCGATCCCAGACGATCACCTCCCCGGCGCCATAGTGCCCGTCCGGGATGCGCCCCTCGAAGTTGGCGTAATCCAGCGGATGGTCTTCGACGTGCACCGCCAGCCGCCGGACCTTGGGGTCCAGGCTCGGCCCCTTGGGAATCGCCCAGCTCTTTAGCGTCCCATCCAGTTCCAGGCGGAAGTCGTAGTGCAGGCGCGTCGCGTCATGCTTCTGCACGCAGAACTGCAGCGCCCGCGCTTGGCACGCCCGGTGCGACGCGGCGTTCCGCTGGGCTCGGGGGTCGCGGCGAAGTCACGCCTGCGGTTGTATTCTTCCAGTGGCATCTTGCACCTCGGCGACGATCATTCGACGGAACCGGACGAGGTCGACTCGTCATGCGGGCCGCCCTGGTCGTCATGACGTGTCGAGCGCTCCGAGGCCTCGGCGTCCGCGCCGGCGCCGCTGCGCACCGGCTTGCCGTCCTCGGTGACGACTCGCCCCTGGTCGTCGCGATGGGTTTCCACCTCCTGCTGCGGCGTCGGATTGCCCATCGGGCTCGGGCGCGAGCCCTGGTCATCGCGCGACGTGCCGGCCGGCCATTGGGCCGCGGCGGGAAGCGCCACCAGTGCGGTGAGCGCAAACGTCAGAACGACGCGATTCATGCAACCTCCTCAGCACGACCGTTACGCGGCTGTCATCTTTGACTGGTATCGGTTGTGACAGCGGATCCGCGTTGCGCTCGAAGGCCAACTGACCAATGGTCGCCGCCTGAGGCGCCGGAATACGGCCACTCGGCGACCCGGGCGAATGCTGTGACAAAGTTGGCGATTTACATCTGTCACGAGGGTGCTAGGTTCATCTTCGTGGTCCGCCCTCAACGATGCGCTGTCAGTCCTGCGCATGGCCCAGTCACCTCCCAGCAAAAGGAGGCCCCATGAGCACTCGGCTACCTCTGTTCAAGATCGAAGCGATCCTGCATGACCACCTGCAGCCCTACCACTGCGAATGCCAGCCGCAATCGGACAGCTCGATGACCGTGCGCCTCTACGGCGACCAGGCCGATCGCGAGGAGCTGACCGTGCTCGGCATCCGCTACGACCAGTGCCGCGATGCGGCCAACCTGGTGCGCCTGGCCCAGGAGCTGCGCATCGAGCTCTACGCCACGCGCAGCGAGCTGCCGGCCGAGCCCGCGGCGCTCGACTGAGCGTCAGCGGCGCAGCGAAGCACCGCGCGGCCCCGAGCGGCGCAGGAATCTGGCGAACAGGTCGTGCCCATAGCTGTGGCTGCGCGCGCTCCGGCGATGACCGAGCCGCTGCCAGGCGCGTTCGTGCAAGTAGAAAACGAAGGTATTGACGACCGGCTCGATCAGTGCGGCCGCGCCGCTGATGGCGAAGTTGCCGGTCAATGCGTAGACCACCACGAACGCGGTCAGAAAGTGCAGGATCGCGAAGGTGAAGGTCTTGAGCAGGGGTCGTTGTTTCATGAAGGTCCGCCACGCCCGCCGCCCCTGCCCGGGGGCGGCGACGTTCACAGTGGGCCGGCCTCGGCTGCGGTTCCCTGCGGCCGGCAGATGATCAGCGCTTGGCTTCGACGTCAGGCGTCGCGGCGCGGGTCAGGTAGGCCTGGGTCAGCTGCGGCAGGTGCTGGCGCAGCCATTCGGCCATGGCGACTTCTTCCTCGAGGATGCGCTCGCAGACCTCCTGGGTCTCGGTGTCGCCCACGGCCTGGGCCGCAGCGATGAGAATGGTGTACGAGGCGATCTCCAGGTTCTCGAACACATAACCCATCTGCGCGCCCTTGACGATCTCGTCATTGACCATCATGCCGCCCATGGCCTGCCCCATCGCCATCATCTTGCCGCCCATGTCCTTGAAGCCGGAGTACGACTTGTCGTAGCGACGCAGGCAGCCTTCGATCAGCTTGGCCTGATTCTGGGTCTCGACGATGTGCTGTTCGATCCGCGCCTTGAGGTCGGGGTAGTTCTCGATCCGGCTCGCCTGTTTGTTGAGCATGGTTTCGGCCTGGGCCTCCATCGCATGCGCATCGCGCAGCCATTCGATCAGTCGCTCCACTCGTACATCGTTGCCGGTCTGGGCGCTTTGCATGGTGTCGTCTCCTATGCTTGAAAGCTCGAAGGGCAGGTTCGCCCACCTGTCAGGTGTGAGGGCTGACCGGCGAGGCAAGTTCCAGCCACCCGACTGGCTGCACCCTGGTGCTGCGCCTGAACTTTGCCGGCCCGGTCCAGTCACTGGGCACACGTGCATGCAACGGGGGTTTCCCATCGAACTGCCGGCTTTCTTCCTGCAATGGGAGAACTACATCACCCAACCCGGGCTGCGCACCCTGGCCATGGCGCTCAGCGTGCTGCTGGTGTTCGCCCTGTTCGGGCGGCTGCTGACCGCCGTCACGTTGCGCCTGGCGCGTGGCTTTCTGCTGACCCGGGAACTGGCCGTACATCTGGAGCATCCGGTGCGCGTCCTGCTTCCGCTGCTCGGCCTGCAGGGCGTCTGGCATGCCGCACCGGACGAGCTGCCCCTGATCGCCTTCGCCCGCCACCTCACCAGCCTGCTGATCATCGCCTGCGTCACCTGGCTGGGGCTGCGCGTGCTGCGCAGCCTGCGGCAGGTCATCGTGATCAGCAATCCGGTGGACGTCGCCGACAACCTGCGCGCCCGGCAGATCCAGACGCAGTCGCGCGTACTGCTGCGCACATTGAGCCTGTTCATCGTGCTGATCGGCGCCGCGGCGATGCTGATGACCTTTCCCTCGGCGCGCCAGTTCGGCACCAGCCTGCTGGCGTCCGCCGGCCTGGCCGGTCTTGCGGTGGGCTTTGCCGCGCGCCCGGTACTGGCGAACCTGATCGCCGGGCTGCAGATCGCCATTACCCAGCCCATCCGCCTGGACGACGTCGTCATCGTCGAGAACGAGTGGGGCCGCATCGAAGAGATCACCGGCACCTACGTGGTGGTGCGCATCTGGGACGACCGCCGGCTGGTGGTGCCGCTGCAGTACTTCATCGAGCAGCCGTTCCAGAACTGGACGCGGCGCAGTTCCAACCTGATCGGCTCGGTGTTCATCTGGGTCGACTACTCGCTGCCGCTCGAACCCGTGCGCGAGGAACTGCGCCGGCTGTGCAAGGAGGTACCGGAGCTGTGGGACGGCCGGGTCTGCGTGCTGCAGATCACCGACACCAGCGAAAAGGCCATCCAGCTGCGCGTGCTGGTCAGCTCACCGGACTCCTCGCGCAACTGGGACCTGCGCTGCCACATCCGTGAGAACCTGGTGGCTTCATCCAGCGCCAATACCACATGCCCTGCCACAGCTGCGCGCCGACCTGGCGGTGGCGCGGCGGCACCCGACCGACAAGGAGCCGCCGAGCACGCTCGAGCCGGAGCGCCAGCCGCCGGTCTGAGCGACTGCGCCTCAGGGCTGCCCGGCGAGCTTGCGCTCCAGCTGCGCGAGCGCTCGGGAATCTGCATCAGCCCGTGGCGTGCGGCCTGCTTGCGAATCTCCACCCGGTCACCGTCGAAGCGCACCGTCTCGCTGACCGCCACCTGGCGTTCACCGCGCATCAGCGCCCAGGCATAGCACTGGGTGCCGCCCTCGTCCTCCTGGGCATCGTCGGCGACACCGGTGTTGGCCACCGCGATCATGGCGCCGCTGGCGTTGAGCGCCCCGACGGCCATCTCCGTCGCGACTTCCTCGCTGGTCAGGCCGAACTGCTCGATCGTTTCGAAGCTCACACCCAGCAGCCGGTTCTTGCTTTGGGTGAATACACCACGAAACCGCTGTCCAGCACCTGCCCGCACCCGGGCAGGTCGCCGAGCAGCGACGCCATCAGGCCGCAGGTACAGGATTCGGCGGTGGAGAGAGTCAGCTCCCTGCGCTGCAGGAGCCGGAGTACGTCTTCGATGTTCTGCATGGTGCGGCCCTATATGCCAAATCGTTATCCGACGCGGTTTCGAATCGGTTTGTCCCTGGCGAGTTCCTGTCCTTTACTTTTCCAAATGAGCCAGAACTTATGCCGGGCCGCCCGGTCTGGTTCTTCTAGCGGGGCCGGAGAAGCCCAGCTGTCCCCAGGCGTTCTGCCTGTGGGCGCGATAACAATCCATTTCCTGCGTGTTCATGGTCGCGCCGTCACCAGACGGTCGCACGGGAAAAATATGCTCGCTCGGAACGCCTATTCCGACGCGTTGGGGAGATCGTGATGAGTATCGCTGTGAACGCCGGGCCGGTCCGCCAGAACCTGAGTCATCCAGTGCAGCCAGGCGTCAGCCGGCCGGCCCTGCGGCTCGGAAGCTCCCAGGACAGCAAGAAGCAGATTCTTTTCGTCACCTCGGAATTGACCGACCTGATCAAGACGGGCGGGCTGGCAGACGTATCCGCCGCCCTGCCCCGCGCGCTCTGTGCCAGGCACGACGTGCGCGTACTGATTCCGGGTTATCGCAAGGTGATCGAGTCGGGCCATCCGATTCTGAGCGTGGGCAGCCTGGCCCCGCATGCCGGCATTCCCGGCTGCCAGCTCGGGCGCATGGACATGCCCGATGGGCTGATCATCTATGTCCTGCTCTGCCCCGAACTCTATGACCGCGACGGTTCGCCCTACGGCTCGCCGGAGGGCGACGACTGGCCGGACAACCCGCTGCGCTTCGCCCGCCTGGGCCTGGCCGCCGCGGAGCTGGCCGCGGGCAATGCCTCGATCCGCTGGGTGCCCGACCTGGTGCATGCCCATGACTGGCCAGCCGGCTGGCCCCGGCCTACATGCACTGGCGCGGCTTGCGCACGCCGAGCGTGTTCACCATTCACAACCTCGCCTACCAGGGCAACATCGACATGGGGCTGCGCCGCGAGCTGGGCATTCCCCACGAAGCCTGCGGCCTCGATCGCATGGAGTTCTACGGCAAGCTTTCGCTGCTCAAGGCCGGCATCGCCTACGCCCAGCGCGTGACCACGGTTAGCCCGACCTACGCCGAGGAAATCACCACGCCCGAGTTCGGCTGCGGCATGGACGGCTTCCTGCGCATGAAAGCGCGCCAGGGGCTGCTCAGCGGCCTGCTCAACGGCATCGACGAAAGCTGGGAGCACAGCGCGACCCGCAGCTGGTCGAGCGCTTCGGCGCGCGCGACTGGGACGGCAAGCAGGCCAATGCGGCCTACGTGCGCCACCTGTTCGGCCTCGACCAGGACGACAGCCCGCTGTTCGCCGTGGTTTCGCGCCTGGTTCAGCAGAAGGGCATCGACCTGACCCTGGGCGTGGCGCAGACCATCGTCGAAGGCGGTGGCCAGATCGCTGTGCTCGGCCAGGGCGACCACGGCATCGAGCAGGAAATTCGTGCGCTTGCCGCCCGCTACCCCGGCCGCGTAGCCGCCCGCATCGGCTTCGACGAAACCGAGGCACGGCGCCTGTTCGCCGGCAGCGACTTCCTCCTCATGCCCTCGCGCTACGAGCCCTGCGGGCTGAGCCAGATGTACGCCCAGCGCTACGCATCGCTGCCGATCGCGCGACGCACGGGCGGCCTGGCCGACTCGATCGACGATGGCATCAGTGGCTTTCTCTTCGATCAGCCAGCGTCGACAGCTATCGGCAGGCGGTCGAGCGCGCGCTGGACGTCCATCGCCGGCAGGACCTGCTCAGTGCCATGCGTTGTCGCGCGATGAACGCAGGATTTTTCTGGCGTCACGCGATCGAACCCTATGACCGGCTTTACCAGCAGCTGCTGGCCGAGTCGCGCGAGGTTCTCCTACACCCTGCCTGAGGTCATCAATGCCGAACCAGCGTGCTCATACCCGGCGACATGGAGCGCTGCCGATCGATGCCAACAGGACTGTTTTCAGACTCTGGGCTCCGGACGCCAATAGCGTCCACCTGGCCATCGCAGGCGGCGAGACACTGCCGATGCAGGCCGAAGATGACGGCTGGTACTGCCTCGAAGCCCCCTACGGTGCCGGCACCTTATACCGCTTCTGGATCGACGAGGAGCTGCATGTTCCCGACCCGGCCTCGCGGGCCCAGGCCGGCGACGTGCACGACCCGAGCCTCGTCGTCGCCAATGAAGACCACCTGTGGAAACACAACGACTGGCAGGGGCGCCCCTGGCACGAGACGGTGCTCTACGAACTGCACGTGGGCACGCTCGGCGGCTATGCCGGGGTCGAGCGGCAACTCGCCGACCTGGCGGCGCTCGGGGTGACGGCCATCGAGCTGATGCCACTGGCCGAATTTCCGGGCGATCGCAACTGGGGCTACGACGGCGTTCTGCCCTATGCGCCGGAGCGTCCTACGGCACGCCGGCCGAACTCAAGCACCTGATCGACACCGCGCATGGGCTGGGGCTGATGGTGTTCCTCGACGTGGTCTACAACCACTTCGGCCCGGACGGCAATTACCTCGGCCGCTACGCCAAGCACTTCTTCCGCCACGATCAGCAGACGCCGTGGGGCGATGCCATCGACTTTCGCCGCCCCGAGGTGCGCGAGTTCTTCATCGACAACGCGCTGATGTGGCTCAACGACTACCGCTTCGATGGGCTGCGCCTGGACGCCGTCCACGCGATTCCGGATCGCAGCTTCCTGCTCGAACTGGCCGAACGGGTCCGCCGCGAGACGCGCCCGGCCGCCATGTGCACCTGGTGCTGGAGAACGAAGACAACCGCGCCAGCCTGCTCGGCCAGGGCTACGACGCCCAGTGGAACGATGACGGCCACAACGTGATGCACGTGCTGCTGACCGGCGAGCGTCAGGGCTATTACGCCGAGTACGCCAGCGAGCGACCGCCAAGCTGGCACGCTGCCTCGGCGAGGGCTTCGTCTACCAGGGGCAGAACAACCGGCGCGGCGAGTCACGCGGCGAGCCCAGCGCGCATCTCTGCCCGACCGCGTTCGTGCTGTTCCTGCAGAACCACGACCAGACCGGCAACCGCGCGTTCGGCGAACGTTTGGTGAGCCTGGCCGAGGCCGATGCCCTGCGCGCGGCGACCGCGGTGCTGCTGCTCTCGCCGATGATTCCGCTGCTGTTCATGGGCGAGGAATGGGGCGCGCGCCAGCCGTTCCTGTTCTTTACCAGCCACCACGGCGAACTGGCCGATGCCGTGCGCGAAGGTCGCCGCGGCGAATTCGCCGAGTTCGCCGAGTTCGCTGACGAAGCCACCCGCGCCCGCATCCCCGACCCCAACGACGTGGCCACCTTCGAAGCGTCGCGGCCGGATTTCGGTGCACGTCAGGAACCGGGGCACCGCGAATGGCTGGCGCTGTACGCGCAGCTGCTGCAAATCCGCCATCGCGAAATCGTGCCGCGGCTGCCAGGGTCCGCCTTTGCCGGCGCGCAAGTGCTTGGCGACGGCGCCGTGCTGGCGCGCTGGCAGCTGGGCGACGGCAGCCGGCTGCGCATCGCCGTCAACCTGGGGCGCGACGCGCCGTGCTGGCGCGCTGGCAGCTGGGCGACGGCAGCCGGCTGCGCATCGCCGTCAACCTGGGGCGCGACGCGGTCACGCTCGAACCGGCCGGCGAAGCCGCGCAGCTACTGTTCGCCAGTACCGGGGAGGCTGCCGGCGAGCGCTTGCCGCCCCACTCCACCCTGGTTCACCTGGAGGGCGCGCAATGATCGAGCATTCCCTTCACCGCCTGGCCGAAGCGGCCGGGCTGTCGATCGACTGGATCGACGCCGACGGCCATCATCAGCGCGTCGCCCCCGAAATCCTGCGCGCCGTGCTGGCCGGCCTCGGCCTGCCGGCCGAAGGCGGCGAGCAGATCGAAGCGAGCCTGCGCACGCTCGACGAGCAGGCGCGCCAGACCATTCCGGCCCTGCTGACCGGCGACCAGCATCGGCCACTCGAGCTGGGCGCCTGGTTCACTGCCGGCACGCCCTATCGGCTGGAGCTGGAGGATGGCCAGACACTGACCGGCATGCTTGACGAACACGCGCGCCTGCCGGGCATTGCCGAGCCCGGCTACCACCGGCTGCTGGCTGGCGAGGCCAGCCTGACGCTGGCCATCGCACCGCCGGCCTGCCCGAGCGTGACCGAACGTGCCGGCGGCCCGTGCTGGGGCGTCACCGTGCAGCTCTACAGCCTGCGCCGCCCGGGTGACGGCGGCTTGGGCGACACCCAGGCGCTGGAGGCGCTGGCGCGCAACGCCGCCGCGCATGGCGCCGATGCGCTGGGCATCAGCCGGTACATGCGATGTTCAGCGAGCATGTCGACCATTACAGCCCCTACTCGCCGTCCAGCCGGCTGTTCTTCAATGTGCTGCACAGCGCGCCGGGCAGCATTCTCGGTGAGCGCGCGCTGCGCCAGGCGATCGAGCGGTGCGGCCTGGAGGCCGAGCTGCTGCGCCTGGAGGAACTCGAACTGGTCGACTGGCCGGGCGTCGGCCGGGCGAGGCAATGTCTGCTGCGCACCCTCTACGAGGACTTCCGAACCGGCGGCAACGCGCTGGAGGCCGACTTCGACAGTTTTCGCGCCGCCGGTGGCGAGGCCCTCGAGGATCACTGCCGGTTCGAGGCGCTGCATAGCGCGATGACCGACGCCGACGGCCATCCGCAGCACTGGCGCCGCTGGCCCGAGGCCTACCGCAACCCCCGCAGTGTTGAAGTGCAGCAGTTCGCCGAGCAGCATGCCGACGACGGTGCGCTTCCACGCCTTCGCCAGTGCTGATGGCACGTGGCCTGGAGCGCGCCCAGGTCGCCGCGACGGGCGCCGGCATGCGTATCGGCCTGATCAGCGACCTGGCCGTCGGCGCCGATGGCAGCGGCAGCCAGGCCTGGAGCCGCCAGGACGAAGTCCTCGACACGCTGAGCATCGGTGCTCCGCCCGACGTGCTCAACCGCGCCGGGCAGAATTGGGGGCTCGCGGCCTTTTCGCCGACCGGGCTCAAGCGCACCGGCTACCGCGCCTTCATCGAAATGCTGCGGGCCAACCTGGCGCACGCCGGCGGCATGCGCATCGATCATGTGATGGGCCTCAAGCGCCTCTGGGTCATGCCGGCCGGTGCCGACCCGCGGCACGGCGCCTACCTCAACTATCCGTTCGAAGACATGCTGCGCCTGCTCAGCCTCGAGGCCTGGCGGCACCAGGCGGTGATCCTTGGCGAGGACCTCGGCACCATTCCCGATGGCCTGCGCGACACGCTCGCCGCACGCAACATCCTCGGCATGCGCGTACTGCTGTTCGAGCGCGACCACCAGTTGCGCTTCTTCCCGGCGGCGCACTGGTCGAGCCAGGCGCTGGCGACCACCACCACGCACGACATGCCCACCATGCATGGCTGGTGGCAGGCGCACGATATCGACTGGCGGATCCGTGTCGGGCAGTTCGACGAGAGTGCGCGCGAGGCGCAGCTGCGCGAGCGCGAGCAGGAACGCGCCAACCTCAACCGGACGCTGCGCGAAGACGCCGGCCTGCCCGGTGAAGAGCTGCTCAGCCCCGACCAGGCGGTCGATGCCGCGGTCTGCTTTCTCGGCCACACCCCGGCGCCGCTGGTGTTGGTGCCAGTCGAGGACGCGCTTGGCCTGGCCGAGCAGACCAACATGCCCGGCGTGGTCGAGAAGCATCCCAACTGGCGGCGCCGCTACCCCGGCGACAGCGCCACGCTGCTCGATGCCGAGGCCAGCAACCACCGTCTCGAATGCCTGCGCCAGGCCCGCCAGCAGTCCCGTGGGAGTCATGCCTAGATGAAAGAACTGAGCGCCACCCTGCGGTTGCAGTTTCACCGCGATTTCACCCTCGACGACGCGGCCGAGCTGGTCGATTACTTCGCCGCGCTGGGCATCTCCCACCTGTACGCCTCGCCGTTGCTGACCGCGCGCCCGGGCTCGATGCACGGCTACGACGTCATCGACCCGACCCGTATCAACCCCGAGCTTGGCGGCGAGCAGGCCCTGCAGCGTCTGGTGGCAAAGCTGCGCGAGAACGGCATGGGGCTGATCCTGGATATCGTTTCCAACCACATGGCAGTCGGTGGCGGCGGCAACCCCTGGTGGCTCGACGTCCTCGAATGGGGCCGCCGCAGCCCCTACGCGCAATTCTTCGACATCGAGTGGAACTCGCCGGACCCGTTGCTCGAGGGCCAGCTATTGGTGCCGTTTCTCGGTAGCGACTATGGCGAGGCGCTGCAGCAGGGCACCGTCACCCTGCAGCTGGACGTGGAAAACGGCGCGCTTTATGCCAAGCATTACGATCATCGGTTCCCGATCACCCCGCCAAGCTACGGCGAGGTCTTGCGCCTGACCGAGCACCCGGCGCTGCGTACCCTCGGCGGTCACTTCGACGCCCTGAAAACCGAGCCGGCCCCTTATGTCACCGCCCGGCAGCTGCGCAGCGAACTCGCCCAGCTGCTCGAGGACGGCGAGGCCCGCCGCCAGCTGGAAGCCGCGCTGCAGCATTACGACGGCACCACGGCAGAAGCTTCAGGCGCCTGCATGCCCTGCTCGAACGCCAGCACTATCGCCTGGCCAGCTGGCGCACCGCGGCCGACGACATCAACTGGCGACGCTTCTTCGATATCAATGAGCTCGGCGGCCTGCGGGTCGAGCGACCCGTGGTATTCGAACAGACCCATGAAAAGATCTTCCAGCTCATCGGCGATGGCCTGGTCGACGGTCTGCGCATCGACCACATCGATGGCCTGGCCAACCCGCGCGGCTACTGTCGGCGCCTGCGTCGTCGCGTCGATCGCCTGAGCGTCGCCCGACAGAGCGCCGCCGCGCCGGCCGAACAAGGCGTCCATTTGCCCATCTACGTCGAAAAGATCCTCGCCGCCGGGGAGCGCCTGCACGATGACTGGGGCGTGGATGGCACCACCGGCTACGAGTTCATGAACCAGGTGTCGCTGCTGCAGCACGACCCGGCGGGGCGCGAGCCGCTCTGTGCCCTGTGGAGCGAGACCAGCGGCCGCCCGGCCGACTTCATGGAGGAGGTCCGCCAGGCCCGTCAGCTGGTGCTGACCGGCCCGCTGGCCGGCGATTTCGAAACCGTTGCGCAGACGCTGCTGGCGATCGCCCGCGGCGACGTGATGACGCGTGACATCACCCTCGGCGCGATTCGCCGGGCGCTGCTCGAGCTGATCGTGCACTTCCCGGTGTATCGCACCTACATCGCCGCCCCCGGCCGCCGGCCCGCCGACGAGCCGTTCTTCCAGCAAGCGCTGGCCGGCGCGCGTACCACGCTCAACGAAGCCGACTGGCCGTTGCTCGATCACCTGGCACGCTGGCTCGGCGGCGAGCACCTGCGCAACGTGCCTCCGGGCCCGCTGCGTCGCCTGCGCCGCTACGCCTGCGCGCGCTTTCAGCAGCTCACCTCGCCGGCGGCGGCCAAGGCCGTGGAAGATACCGCCTGCTACCGCTCCGGGGTGTTGCTGTCACGTAACGACGTGGGCTTCGACCCGCAGCGCTTCAGCGCATCGGCCGAGGAATTTCACGCCGAATGCCTGCAGCGCGCCGAACACTTTCCACGCAACCTGCTGACCACCGCGACGCACGACCACAAGCGTGGCGAAGACACCCGCGCCCGCATGGCCGTGCTCAGCGAACGCGCCCCCTGGTTCGCCGAAAGGCTGCGGCGCTGGCGCGAGCTGGCCAGCGAGCAGGTCAGCCAGCTGGATGAGGGTGCCGCGCCGTCGCCGGCCGATGAAATGATGCTCTACCAGACGCTGCTGGGCTCCTGGCCGCTGACGCTGCGAAGCGATGACGCGGCCGGCATGCAGCTGTACTGCGAGCGCATCCTGCAATGGCAGGAAAAGGCCCTGCGCGAAGCCAAGCTGCGCACCACCTGGGCCGCGCCGAACGGCGCCTACGAGACGGCCTGCCGTGACTATGTGCAGTGGCTGCTGCAAAGCGAGCAAGGCCGCGCGGTACGCGACGAAATCGCCGCGGCGGCATTGGAGCTGGCTCCGGCCGGTGCGCTGAACAGCCTGGCGCAAACCCTGCTGCGCATGACCACCCCGGGCATTCCGGACCTCTACCAGGGCGCCGACTACTGGGATTTCAGCCTGGTCGACCCGGACAACCGCCGGCCGGTGGACTTCGCTGCACGGCGTGCGGCGTTCGCCCCCGACAAGCCCGCCGACGCGCTGCTGCAAAGCTGGCACGACGGTCGCATCAAGCAATGGCTGATCGGGCGGACGCTGGGCCTGCGCCTCAGCGCGCCGCGGCTGTTCAGCGAGGGGCGCTACCTGCCCCTGGAAGTCCGGGGCGCACAGGCCGGTCGCATCCTCGCCTTCGCCCGCGAGCATGAGGGGCAATGGCTGATCGTGATCGTGCCGCGCCTGGCCGCTGCACTGATCGGGGCCGAGCAGCTGCCACAGATTGCCGCCGAGCGCTGGGAGGACACGCAGGTCCTGCTGCCCGAGGCGCTGGACGGTCATCAATGGGAGCGACTTTTTTGCGCGACGACAGTCAGATCGGAACGAGCCAGCCTGAGCGTGGCGCAAGTGCTGGACTGTCTGTCCGTGGCGGTACTGCACAACGTGAGTTCACCAGGAGAATCCAAACAATGACTTCAGAAGAGCAACGCATCCGCGAGTTCGCCTACCAGATCTGGCAATCGGAGGGCTGCCCGCACGGGCAGGACGAGCGCCACTGGGAAATGGCGCGCAAATTGGTCGAGGCCGAGCGCACGCCCGCCGGTGCCGTCGCCAAGCCTGCCACCAGCCGTACGCGCAAACCTGCCGCCGCCAAGCCGGCCGAGCCCGCGCCAGCGCCAGCAAGCCGCGCGCAACGCGCAGCACCAAGGCCACCGCAGCCGCACCGAAAGGCGACACCGACGCACAGGCCGGTGCACCGGAAAAGATCAAGAAGCCACGCGCCACTCGCGGCAAGGCCCAGAGCTGACGCCTGATACCCCGCGCCACCGCCGTCCCACCGGACAGGCCGCTGGATGAGTCTGCCTATGGAGTTCTCATGAGCAAGAAAAAGCCGCACGCGCCTCACGTCATGACCCCTTCGCGTATCCGCGAGGGGCTGCCCTTCCCGCTGGGCGCCACCTGGGACGGCCTTGGCGTCAACTTCGCCATCTTCTCGGCGCACGCGACAAAGGTCGAGCTGTGCCTGTTCGACGACAAGGGCGAGACCGAGATCGAGCGCATCGAGCTGCCCGAGTACACCGACGAGATCTGGCACGGCTACCTGCCCGACGCGCACCCGGGGCAGATCTACGGCTATCGCGTCTACGGCCCCTACGAACCGGACGCCGGCCATCGTTTCAACCCTAACAAGCTGCTGATCGACCCCTATGCCAAACAGCTGGTGGGCGAGCTGCGCTGGTCCGAAGCGCTGTTCGGCTACACCATCGGCCACAAGGATGCCGACCTCAGCTTCGACGAGCGCGACAGCGCGCCCTTCGTACCCAAGTCCAAGATCATCGATCCGGCCTTCACCTGGGGCCGCGACCACCCCGTGCAAGTGCCTTGGGACAAGACGATCATCTACGAGACCCATGTGCGCGGTTACACCATGCGCCATCCGGCCGTTCCCGAGGACCTGCGCGGCACCTTTGCCGGGTTCAAGACCCCGGAGGTGATCGATTACATCCGCAAGCTCGGCGTCTCGTCGATCGAGTTCCTGCCGATCCACGGTTTCGTCCAGGACCAGCACCTGCTGGAAAAGGGCATGACCAACTATTGGGGCTACAACAGCATCGCCTTCTTCGCTCCGCATCCCAAATACCTGGCCAGCGGCAAGATCTCCGAGTTCAAGGAAATGGTCGCGCACCTGCACAACGCCGACCTCGAGGTGATTCTCGACGTGGTCTACAACCACACGGCCGAAGGCAACGAGCTGGGGCCGACCCTGTCGATGCGCGGCATCGACAACGCCACCTATTACCGGCTGATGCCGGACGACAAGCGCTACTACATCAACGATTCGGGCACCGGCAACACGCTGGACATGAGCCACCCCTGCGTGCTGCAGATGGTCACCGACTCGCTGCGCTACTGGGCCACCGAGATGCACGTCGACGGTTTCCGCTTCGACCTGGCGACCATTCTCGGGCGCGAGCACGACGGCTTCGACGAGCGTCACAGCTTTCTCGTCGCCTGCCGCCAGGACCCGGTGCTGGCCAAGACCAAGCTCATCGCCGAACCCTGGGATTGTGGGCCCGGCGGCTATCAGGTCGGCGGTTTCCCGCCTGGCTGGGCGGAGTGGAACGACCAGTTCCGCGATACGGTGCGTGCTTTCTGGAAGGGTGACGACGGCAAGCTCGCAGACTTCGCCAGCCGCCTGACCGGCTCCGGCGACCTGTACAACCAGCGCGGGCGCCGACCGTTCAGCTCGGTGAATTTCGTCACCGCCCACGACGGCTTCACGCTCAAGGACCTGGTGTCCTACAACCACAAGCACAACGAAGCCAACGACGAGGACAACCGCGACGGCAGCGACAACAACCTGTCGTGGAACCACGGCGTCGAGGGGCCAAGCGACGATCCCGAGATCATCACGCTGCGTTACCGGCAGATGCGCAACCTGCTGGCCACCCTGCTGTTCTCCCAGGGCACGCCGATGATCGTGGCTGGTGACGAGTTCGCCCGCACCCAGCACGGCAACAACAACGCCTATTGCCAGGACAGCGAGATCGGCTGGGTGAACTGGGACATCAGCGAGGACAGTTACGGCCTGCTCGGCTTTGCCCGCAAGCTGATCCGCCTGCGCCAGCGCTTCCCGATGTTGCGTCGCGGCCGTTTCCTGGTCGGCGCCTACAACGAGGAACTGGGGGTCAAGGATGTCACCTGGCTTGCGCCCAACGCCGAGGAAATGACCATCGAGCAGTGGGAGGACGCGCACAACCGCTGCATGGGCATGTTGCTCGACGGCCGCGCCCAGCCCACCGGAATCCGCCGGGCCGGCTCGGACGCCACGCTGCTGCTGATCGTCAACGCGCACCATGACCTGGTGAACTTCACGCTGCCGGACGTCCCGCAGGGCATCTATTGGAATCGTCTGATCGACACCAACAATCCGACCGCACGCCCCGAACGCTTCGATTTCGGCGACGAGTACGCCGTCACCGGCCGCTCGCTGCTGCTGCTCGAGCTGTACAAGGTTCCCGAGGAAGCCTGAGCCCTGCCCCGCCGACCGCTGCGTGGCTGCTCGGTCGGCAGGCACGCCGCGAACGCGATGGAGCAGTGAACCCTGTCGCATTCCGGCAGTCCGAAACCGCGCGGCAATCGATAACGACAAGCGGATTCGTCCTGCCAGCCGCGGGCGGGCTGTCTTTTCCGTGACGGATCACAGGCCATGCAAACCACCCGAATTCTTCTTTTCCCGCTCCTGCTCGTGCTGGGCACCCTCGCGGCGCCAGCGAGCGCCTCGGCTGCCGAGGCAGCCAGGCCTATCGAAGTCTCCAAGACCCGCCCGGCCACCGTGCGCCTGCTGATCAACCGGGCCGGCTCCGGCAAGGCCATGGACGTGCGCAACGAACTGGACGTACCGATCGAGGCGACCCTGCGCCTGAGCCGGTTGGTGAACGTCGCCGGGGTGCGCGGCGGCGTGATCCGCAAGCAGGTCCCGCCGCGCAGCCAGCTGCGCATCGCGACGCTGAGCAAACGGCAGTCGGGCTACCCGCTGATGTACCGGCACAGCTTCAGCTATGGCCTGATCTTTTCGCCCGACCCGGCTCGGCGCCTGGGCAACGCGGCAGTCGGCGGGCATGCCTACGCCCTGCCCTGGCGCGGCGGCCCGTTCCGCATCTCCCAGGGCGCGGGCGGCGACTACAGCCACAACACGCCCAAGGGCCGCTACGCCGTGGATGTTGCCATGCCGGTCGGCACGCCGATCGTCGCGGCGCGCGCCGGAACGGTGCTCAAGGCCCGCGACGGCCAGGGCGGCCGCTTTCCCGATCCGGCCGGCAACTACGTGCGCATCCTGCACGATGACGGTACCCACAGCGCCTACCTGCACCTGCAACGCGGCTCGGTAGTCGTGCGCAGCGGCGCGCGCGTGGACAAGGGCGAGCTGCTCGGCAAGTCGGGCAACACCGGGCGCAGCACCGGGCCGCACCTGCACTTCGTGGTGCAGAAGAAGATCGGCGCGGGCCTGGTGTCCATCCCCTTTCGCTTCGCCCAGCCGGTCGAGTCACTGTCCAACGTCGCGCTCAACGGCGACTGAGCGAGGCCTCAGAACATCCGCTGCAGGATGTCGTCACGCTTGACCAGCCTGTGGTAGAGCGCGGCGCCGATGTGCCCGACGAGCAGCAGCAACAGCAGCCAGGCCAGCGGCGAATGCAGGCTGCCGAGCGCCGCCATCCAGGCAATTTCGTCGCCCTTGGCCGCCAGCGGCGTGCCGAATACCTCCAGACCGTAGCCGTTGCCCAGCATGTACAGCACGCCGGTGACCGGCAGCGCGAGCATGGCGAGGTAAAGCGCCAGGTGCCCGGCCTTGACCAGCCAGGCCGTGGCCGGGTCGTGGCGAGGCCGGTTCGGTAGCTGCGACAGCGCCCAGCCGGTTCGCAGCACGGCGAGCAGCAACAGCAGCGCGCCAATGGACAGGTGCCAGGGCACCAGCGTCTGCCCGACCCAATGTTCGCCCTCGGCGATGCGGTCGAAGAACTTGAGCAGTTGCCAGAGGATGAGCAGCCCCATGGCCCCGTGCAGCACGCGGCTGACCAGGCCGTAACGCTTGGCCGAATCCAGGATCATGCCGTCGCCCTCCCACTTTCCCCGGGCTGCCAGACGATCGTCAGCGCCTCGCCGCTGGCCATTCGCTCGAGGTGATCGGTCACGACCTGCTGCAGGCGTGCCAGCGCCGCGGCATCGGCGGCCTGCAACTGTGCCTCGAGCCTCTCGCCTGCGTCACGCAAACGGCATTCGCCAATCGGCAACTCGATACGGCCAAGCGCGTCGTCCAGCTCGACCGGAAACTTGTGCCCCCAGTGTTTGCACAGCCGGTTGATCAGTCGGCCGGGGTTCGCACAGGCGATGTGGGCAAAGGACAGGTGCATAGAGAAATCCTCCGTTTCAGAAAAAGGGGTCAGCCGAACCGATAGGCCGACAACGCGGTTTCCATGACGTGATCGCTGAAGACGCGCCGCCCGCGGCTCTCACCTGCGGCCCCGGCCGCAACCAGCAGCGGAATCAGGTGTTCCTCGGCGCCCGGCGGATGGCACAGCCGCGCCTCGGGTGCCTGCTGCCAGTCGCGCAGGCGCGCGTCGCGCTCGTCGGCAGGTGCCTCGACGGTTTCCTTCAGCCAGGCGTCGAAGCGCTCCGAGATCGGCCCGAAGCGCGGGTCGCCGTAACCCCGCATGTTGTGAAAGCTCATGCCGCTGCCGACGATCAGCACATCCTGCTCGCGCAGCGCGGCCAGCGCCCGACCGGCGGCCAGGTGCGCCGCGGGCGAGAGATCCTGGCGCAGCGACAGCTGCACTACCGGGATCTGCGCCTGGGGGAACATCAGCTTCAGCGGAATGAACACGCCGTGGTCGAAGCCGCGCTCGTGGTCGATCGCGCAAGGCAGTGCGGCGTCGCTCAACAGGCTGGCGAGCCGAGCCGCCAGGGCCGGCTCGCCGGGTGCGGGATAGCGCAGCGCGTAGGTATGCGCGGGAAAACCGTAGTAGTCGTAGATCAGGTCCGGCTGGCGGGCGCCCGTCACCTGGAATTCGGGCGCCAGCCAATGGCCGGAGATCAACACGATGGCTTCAGGCGTGCGCGGCAGTGTCGCGGCAATGCCGCGAAGGAAATCGGCCATCGCCGTCCAGGCATCGGCCGGGCTCCACTCCATGAAGAAGCATGGCCCGGCGCCGTGCGGGACGAACAGCGTGGGCATCGGTGTCGGGCGTTGAATGGTCATGAACTGACCCCGGTGGGTTTGACGCGAGGCAGTATGATCGCCATCTTTCAGCAGCAGAACCGGGCAATCCAGCGCAACAGTTCCTACCCAGAGGAGTAGATCACATGCTCGACCGCATCACCGGCATGCGCGTCTTCGTCCGTGCCGCCAGTGCCGGCAGCCTGTCCGCGGCGGCGCGTCACCTGGGCATGTCGCCGGCGATGGCAACCAAGCACGTCGATGCGCTGGAAGCACGCCTGGGCGTCAAACTGTTCCATCGCAGCACCCGGCGCCTGACACTCACCGAAGCCGGCAACGACTACCTCGAGGCCTGCCAGCGGATTCTTCCGGAAATCGAGGAAACCGAGGCCCGCATCGCCTCCCGACGGGTCGAAGCCACAGGCCTGCTGCGCATGAATGTGCCGCTGACTTTTGGCGCACGGCACATCGCGCCGCTGTTGCCGACCTTCAGCGAACGCCACCCGGCGGTGGCGGTGGAGCTCGGGCTCACCGACAGCCAGGTCGACCTGATCGACGGCGGTTGGGACATGGCCGTGCGCATCGGCCGCCTGGGCGACAGCCCCTTGCAGGCACGCCGGCTGGCCGACTGCCCGTTGCTGGTGTGCGCCGCACCGGCCTACCTCGATCGCCATGGCGTGCCGCGCAAGGTGGTCGACCTGACGCGCCACAACTGCCTGGGTTACACGCTCTCGCAAGCCGGCCACCAGCACTGGCTGTTCGGCCAGGAGGGCGATGTGCGCGTCACCGTGCAGGGCAACCTCGTCGCCAACAACGGCCCGGCGCTGGTCGCCGCGGCCGTCGGCGGCCAGGGCGTGATCTATCAGCCGCAGTTCATCGTCGCCGCCGCCCTGCGCCGGGGCGAGCTGGTCGCCCTGCAGCTGGACCAGCCCACGCAGGCGTTGGGCGGCATTCACGCGGTCTACCCGCCCGACCGGCGGCCACCGGCGAAGGTGCGCGTGATGATCGACTACCTCTCGAGGCGTTCGCCGGGCCTGCACCCTGGGATCTCCAGGGCCGCTGAAAGGCGCGATGGCATTTCTGCCTCGCCGCGCTCGGCGCCCTGGAGGCGAAGCGCCATGCCGTCCGCTGCGCGCCCCCTGCGCCCAGAAAAAGATGAACCGCCAAGGCCGACACCAGTCGGAAGAATAAGTGGGGCGCTTTGCCAGACGCGAAACGGACATCGGCGAGCAAGGCCCTGACGCTGGAGCCCCTGCCAATTCCGGACTTCTCGGCTGAGCTAGCGGGCGGTACGGCCTGCATCCGCAAGAGGGTGCGCGAAGCTGGGCACGCTCCTGACACTTCATTCCGGCTGCGGCGCGCAGGACCAGTTCGCAGCCCGACCCGGAGACGCCATGAAAGCTGTTGTCTATCACGATGTCGGGGATATCCGACTGGAAGATGTACCCGAACCACGTATCGAGGCACCGACCGACGCCATCGTGCGCATCACGGCCTCGGCCATCTGCGGCACCGACCTGCACTTCGTGCGCGGCACCTTCAGCGGCATGCAGCCGGGCACCATTCTCGGGCACGAGGGTGTCGGCATCGTCGAGGAGCTGGGCGAAGACGTACGCAACCTGAAGGTCGGCGACCGCGTGGTGATCCCCTCCACCATCGCCTGCGGCAACTGTGCCTATTGCCGGGCCGGCTATTTCGCCCAGTGCGACGTCGCCAACCCGAACGGCAAGTCGGCCGGCACCGCATTCTACGGCGGGCCTTCGGCGACCGGCCCGTTCCATGGGCTGCAGGCGGAAAAGGCGCGAATCCCCTTCGCCAACATCGGGCTGGTCAAGCTGCCACCGGAGATCAGCGACGACCAGGCGATTCTGCTGTCGGACATCTTTCCCACCGGCTATTTCGGCGCGGAAATGGCGAGATCGAGAGTGGCGACACCGTCGCCGTGCTCGGTTGCGGGCCGGTCGGGCAGTTCGCCATCGCCAGCGCCAAGCTGCTCGGTGCCGGCCGGGTATTCGCCATCGACCAGTATGAGGACCGCCTGCGCGCCGCACGCAGCCAGGGCGCCGAGACGATCGACTTCAACCGCGAAGATCCGGTCGAAACGCTCAAGCGCCTGACCGGCGGCATCGGCGTCGACCGTGTCATCGATGCGGTAGGTATCGACGCCGAACATGGCTGCTGCGGCCATCCGGAACGACATACGCCGCGTCAGGGCCAGTGGCAGCCCGGCGATGCGCCGTCGCAGGCGCTGGAATGGGCCGTGCAGTGCCTGGCCAAGGCCGGCACCTTGTCGATCATCGGCGTCTACCCGCCGGATGCGATGACCTTTCCCATCGGGATGGCGATGAATCGCAACCTGACGATCAACATGGGCAACTGCCACCACCGCAAGTACATACCGCGGTTGATCGAGATGGTGCTGGCACGGCGCATCGACCCGGCCAAGATTCTCACCCAGGTCAAACCGATGAACGACGCGATCGCCGCCTTCGAAGCCTTCGACCGCCGCGAGAGCGGCTGGATCAAGGTCGAGCTGCAACCGCAGCGCCAGGACAGCAGCGGCAGCGAAGAACAGGTCATGGACAAGGCGGTCGCCGATACCTTTCCGGCAAGCGACCCGACCAGCATGCAGGAGCCGCGGTAATCCGGCCGAGGACGGGCGATGGCAGCGATTCACATCGGCATATCCGGTTGGCGCTACGCGCGTGGCGCGGCGACTTCTACCCCAAGGGACTGACGCAGAAGAACGAGCTGCGCTTCGCCTCGCGCGCGGTGAACAGCATCGAGATCAACGGCACGTTCTATGCCCTGCAGCGCCCGGAACGCTACGCCGAGTGGTATGAGCAGACGCCCGACGACTTCGTCTTCAGCGTCAAGGCGCCGCGCTTCATCACCCATGTCAAACGCCTGCGCGATATCGAAGGGCCGCTGGCGAACTTTTTCGCCTCGGGCCTTTTCGCGCTCAAGGACAAGCTCGGCCCGCTGCTCTGGCAGTTTCCGCCGTCGTTTCGCTTCGATCCGGAGCGCTTCGAGGCGTTTCTCGCCAGGCTGCCGCACGACACCGAGGCGGCGCTGGAACTGGCCAAGCACTGCGAACCGCGCATGGAGGGGCGCAGCCTGCTGTCGATCGACCGCAAGCGGCGCCTGCGCCACGCGGTCGAGATCCGCCACGACAGTTTCGTCGATCCGGCCTTCGTCGCCCTGCTGCGCCGCTACGACGTGGCGCTGGTGGTGGCCGATACCGCGGGCAAGTGGCCGTACCGCGAGGATCTCACCAGCGACTTCCTCTATCTGCGCCTGCATGGCGCCGAACAGCTCTATACCAGCGGTTACTCCGACGCTGCGCTGGAGCGCTGGGGCGAGCGCATTCGTGCCTGGACCAATGGCGCGCAGCCGGAGGATGCCCAGCTGATCAGCGACGCCGCCCCGCCGCGGTGCAAGGCGCGCGACCTCTACTGTTACTTCGACAACGACGTAAAAGTCCGTGCGCCGTATGACGCGCGCCGACTCTTGCAACTGCTCGGCCTGGACAAGGGCCTCGAGACCACCCCCGGCCAGCTGGAAGAAGGAGCCTTTGAGTGACCTTGCCGAAAGATCACCCCATCGACAGCAAACACCTGGACGCCCACATGGCCAGCGAGGTGAACGCGTTGCGCGTGCTCACCGTGAACACGCACAAGGGCTTCACCTCGTTCAACCGCCGCTTCATCCTGCCGGAGCTGCG
>LZQO01000067.1_pt1 | contig 22075 bp, 27 predicted proteins | sample 768571 | NCBI WGS metagenome assembly LZQO01 (sample SAMN05207081, study PRJNA324507) | oil field metagenome | isolation source: sample BH-FW-10 from oil reservoir | place: India: Bombay High | collected 2015-12-01
CCTGAAGCTATCTGTCAGCTGAATAACATCAGCGGGCATCTGCTTGCCGTTCAGCCGGCTGTATCCCTGGAAACCGTATTCTTCCGAATTCTCGAAGAGCTAACTGAACGCGCCGAAGCAACGGGTTCTTGAGTACAAAAGAAAAACCCCGCAACCGCGGGGTTTTCTCTTTGTAACGCTATCGCTAGATCACGCCGCGCCCACGCAGCAGATTCATCACCAGCCTGACACTCTCTTCCAGCGCCGACGTCTCGCTATCGACAACCAGATCCGCACCCAGCGGCACATCGTACGGGAACGACTCGCCCGGAATATTATCCCCACCGGCGGCATACAAACCCTGCGGATCGCGCTGGCGGCAGGCTTGCGGGGAGGCCTGGACGTAGACGGTGATCAGGCGCTCAGCGCCGATCAATGCCTTTGCCTGTTCGCGACCTTCGGCGTCAGGGGCGACGAACGCGGCCAGGGTGATCAGCCCCGCCTCGTTGAACTGACGTGCGACATGGGCGGCACGGCGCCAGTTCTCGGCGCGTCCGGCGCGGTCCTGCGGTAGGCCTTTGTTGAGGTCGTGGCGCAGGTTCTGGCCGTCGAGGACGTAGACCGCACGCCCCATATCGAACAACTTGCGCTCCACAGCATAGGCCAGGGTGCTCTTGCCAGCGCCGGACAGGCCGGTGAACAACACGGTCGCCGGCTGCTGGCCGAAGCGTGTGGCACGCTCGTCGGTAGAGACGTGGGCCAAGGCGCCATGATGACCACCCGAACCATGGGCAACCGGGTCGGCGATGATCATGCCGGCGCCTACCGTACCGTTAGTCAGCCGGTCGATCACGATAAACGCACCGGTGGTGCGGTTCTGCGCATAACCGTCCAGGGCGATCGGCGCATCGAGGCTGACCTTGACCTTGCCGATCTCGTTGAGCTGCAGGCTGCTCGCCGCACCTTTCTCCAGCGTATTCACATCCACCTTGTGGGTGATACTGGCGATCGAGCCTGGCACATAGCTGGTCGCACGCTTGATGTCGTACTTCTTGCCCGGCAGCATCGGTTCCTCGCCCATCCAGACGAGCATGGCCTCGAAGCCGTCGGCAACACGGGGGCGATTGTCGGCGTGCACCAGCATGTCACCGCGCGATACGTCGATTTCGTCTTCCAGCGTCAGGGTGATGGCCTCACCCGGGGTTGCCTGCTCCAGTTCGCCGTCGAAGGTGACGATGGATTTCACTCGGCTGGTTTTGCCTGAAGGCAGAACGGCAATCTCGTCGCCCTTGCGCACGATACCGCTGGCAAGCGTGCCGGCGAATCCGCGGAAGTTCAGATTGGGACGATTGACGTACTGCACCGGGAAGCGCAGGTCGTCGAAATTACGGTCGCCAGCGATCTCGACGCTTTCAAGAATTTCCATCAGCGACTGCCCTTCGTACCAAGGCGCGCGCGCGCTGCGATTGACCACGTTGTCGCCTTTCAGCGCCGACATCGGCACGAAGTGCAGCGACGACGGCTTGAGCTCGATGCGATCGGCGAATGCCAGGTAGTCGGCCTTGATCTTCTCGAACACATCCTGATCAAAGTTCATCAGGTCCATCTTGTTGATGGCGACGACGATATGCTTGATGCCCAGCAGCGCGGCAATGTAGCTGTGCCGGCGCGTCTGCGTCTGCACGCCGTAGCGGGCGTCGACGAGGATGATCGCCAGGTCGCACGTCGAAGCACCGGTCGCCATGTTGCGCGTGTACTGCTCATGGCCAGGGGTGTCGGCAATGATGAACTTGCGCTTGGCGGTGCTGAAGTAGCGGTAGGCCACGTCGATCGTGATGCCCTGCTCGCGCTCGGCCTGCAGGCCATCGACGAGCAGCGCAAGGTCGACATCGTCGCCCGTGGTGCCGACCTTCTTCGAATCACGGGTGATAGCCTCTAGATGATCTTCGTAGATCATCTTGGAATCGTGCAGCAGACGGCCAATCAGCGTGCTTTTGCCGTCATCGACGTTACCGCACGTGAGAAAACGCAACAGTTCCTTGCGCTCGTGCTGAGCCAGGTAGGCGAGGATGTCCTCGCTGATCAGATCGGACTGGTGAGACATGATGCGGGATCCTTAGAAGTAGCCCTGGCGTTTCTTTTCTTCCATCGAGCCAGCCTGATCGTGATCGATCACACGGCCCTGGCGCTCGGACGTCCGGGTCAGGAGCATCTCCTGAATGATCTCCGGAAGCGTGGTGGCGGTGGACTCCACCGCACCGGTCAGCGGATAGCAGCCAAGGGTACGGAAACGCACCATCTTCTTGCTGATGCCGGCCTTCTGCTCTGGCGTCAGGTGCTCAAGGATGCGCTCGTCGTCGATCATCACCAGAGCGCCGTTGAGTTCCACCACCTCGCGCTCGGCGGCGAAATACAAGGGCACGATCGGGATCTGCTCCAGGTAGATGTATTGCCAGATGTCCAGCTCGGTCCAGTTGGAAAGCGGGAACACGCGGATCGACTCGCCTTTCTTCACCTTGCCGTTGTAAACGTTCCACAGCTCCGGGCGCTGATTCTTCGGATCCCAGCGGTGCTTGCTGTCGCGGAAGGAATAGACGCGCTCCTTGGCGCGCGACTTTTCCTCGTCACGGCGTGCGCCACCAAAGGCGGCATCGAAGCCATATTTGTCCAGCGCCTGCTTGAGGCCCTCGGTCTTCATCACATCGGTGTGCTTGGCACTGCCGTAGGTGAAGGGGTTCATGTCCTGAGCCACGCCGTCGGGATTGACATGGGTGATCAGGTCCAGCCCCATGTCGCTAACCATCTTCTCGCGGAAGCGATACATTTCCTGGAACTTCCAGCGAGTGTCGACGTGCAGGACCGGAAACGGCAGCTTGCCCGGAAAAAAGGCCTTGCGGGCCAGATGGAGCATGACAGCCGAGTCCTTGCCGATCGAATAGAGCATGACCGGGTTGCCAAACTCGGCGGCAACCTCGCGAATGATGTGGATGCTCTCGGCCTCGAGCTGTTTCAGATGCGTCAGTTTATCGACCATGGCTACTCACGACGGGGCAATTGACGGCCAGCGGCCGTTTGGACGCGGCCACTCTACCACGCCCTAATGCTCTATCAGAGCCCGCGATTAGACCTTAACGTTATAGATTTATGCCGAGCAGGCCGGCCGTTTGCGCTAGGCCGGGTTATCGCAATCGATGAAGCGATGTTCGATGCCGAACTGCTGCGCAAGGTAGTCACCCAGCGCTTTCACGCCATAGCGCTCGGTGGCATGGTGCCCCGCGGCGAAGAAGCTCAGGCCGTTCTCGCGCGCCACGTGCACCGTTTGTTCGGAGACTTCACCCGTGACATAGGCATCCACCCCGGCAGCAACGGCCTGCTCGATATAGCCCTGGGCGCCGCCGGTGCACCAGGCCACCCTCCGGATCGGGCGATCAGCCGGAATCACCAGCGGCTCGCGACCGAGTGCAGCCTGGATGCGCTCGCCGAATACCTCTGGCGTCTGCGCCTGTGCCAGCGTGCCATGAAAGACGATCGAGCGCGGGTCGCTCGGGTCGAGTGGCCCTTCCACCTGCAACCCCAGCTCATGGCCTAGGCGCACGTTGTTGCCCACCTCGGCGTGCAGGTCCAGCGGAAGATGGTAGGCCAGCAGGCTCATCTCGTTGAGCAACAGGGTGCGCAGACGCCGTTGCTTCATGCCGATGACGCGTGCGTCTTCGTTCTTCCAGAAATAGCCATGATGAACGAGCACCGCGTCCGCCCCTGCGTCGACCGCCGCGTCGAGCAGCGCCTGGCTGGCCGTTACGCCGCTGACCAGGCGACGGACCTCCGCACGCCCCTCGACTTGCAGACCATTGGGGCAATAGTCGGCGATCCGGGCGACGTTCAGATAGTGATCGCACTCGGCGACCAATGCGTGCAGCGTAACGGGCATGCGTACCTCGGCAGCTAGGAAACGATACGCCCTCGAGTCTTTGGCAGGCTGCCAAAGCTGCATTTCGTCGAGAGCTTCGTATAATGCGGCCACCTTAAAGGGCCGTCCTTGGCTCCCGCAACCTCTCCGGACCACCCAGATGCTCAATGCCCTGCGTTATTTCGGCTGGCCGCTGCTGGTCGGCGTATTGGTCGCCCTGCTGATCATCGAGCGCTATCCGGCATTGGTAGGGCGCAGCAGTGAGAGTTTTACCCTACAACGCCCCGCCCTTAACCTGCCGCCCCCAGGCCCCAACTCGTACGCCGCCGCTGTCAGCGGCGCAGCACCTGCGGTCGCCAACCTGTACACCACCAAGCTGGTCGAGAAAGCACAGCAGCAACCCCTGGCCAAGGACCCGGTCTACCAGCGCTTCTTTGGCGACAGCCTGCCTCGCCAGCGGCGCATGGAGTCGAGCCTGGGCTCGGCAGTGATCATGAGCCCGGAGGGTTACCTGCTGACGAACAACCACGTTACGGCCAACTCCGAGCAGATTGTCGTGGCGCTGCGCGACGGCCGCGAAACACTCGCCCGCGTCATCGGCAGCGACCCGGAGACCGACCTGGCGGTCCTCAAGATCGACCTGCCCGACCTTCCGGTCATCAGCGTCGGCCACTCCGACAGCATTCGCGTTGGCGACGTGACCCTGGCCATCGGCAATCCCTTCGGTGTCGGGCAGACGGTGACCATGGGCATCATCAGCGCTACCGGGCGCAACCAGCTCGGCCTGAACACCTACGAAGATTTCATCCAGACCGATGCGGCGATCAACCGCGGCAATTCAGGCGGGGCTTTGATCGACGCGCAGGGCAGCCTGATCGGCATCAACACCGCCATCATTTCCGAGTCGGGCGGCTCGCAAGGAATCGGTTTCGCCATCCCGGTGAAGCTGGCACTCGAAGTGATGAAGTCGATCATCGACCACGGCCAGGTGATCCGCGGGTGGCTGGGCGTCGAAGTGCAATCGCTGACTCAGGAACTGGCCGAATCCTTCGGTCAGGCCGGACGCCCCGGCATCGTCGTGGCAGGCGTCTATCGCGACGGCCCAGCCGATCGCGCCGGCCTGCAGCCAGGTGATCTGATCCTGAGCATCGACGGCGAACAAGCCAGCGACGGCCGCACCTCGATGAACCAGGTCGCGCGTACCCGCCCGGGCGACCAGATCGATATCGACATCCTGCGCAACGGTAAACCGCTGACCCTGACCGCCGAGGTCGGGATGCGCCCTCCTCCCGCGCCAGCCAGCGAGTAAGCGCGCATGCGGCCCGGTGAAACCGAGTCGCAGCGACTCAGGCGAGTGCCGACTCCAGCGCTTCGAGCAGCGCCTGGTTCTGCTCCGGTGCACCGATCGTGATGCGCAGGAACTGCTCGATGCGTGGCTGGCGGAAATGCCGCACGATCACTCCCTGCTCACGCAGGCTGGCCGCCAGGCGAGCGGCATCATGGGCGGGGTGCCGGGCGAACACGAAGTTGGCCGCCGAAGGCAGCACCTCGAAGCCGTAGGCCTGAAGCCGGGCCACCAGCGCCTCACGGCTTTCGATCACCTGCCGGCAAGTCTGCTCGAAATAGGCCCGATCCTCGAATGCGGCCGTCGCGCCAGCCAGAGCGATGCGATCCAGGGGGTAGGAGTTGAAGCTGTTCTTGATCCGCTCGAGCGCCTCGATCAGATCGGGGTGACCTACCGCGAGCCCGACACGCAAGCCAGCCAGCGATCGCGACTTAGACAAGGTCTGGGTTACCAGGAGGTTCGAATAGCGGTCGACAAGGCAGATGGCGGTCTGCCCGCCGAAGTCGACGTAGGCCTCATCCACCAGCACCACCGAATCAGGATTGGCGGCGAGCAGGCGCTCGATCGCCGCCAACGGCAGCAGGCAGCCGGTTGGCGCATTCGGGTTGGGGAAGATGATGCCGCCATTCGGACGCTGATAGTCGGCGACATCGATTTCGAACTGCTCGTTCAGCGCAACGGTTTCATAGTCGATGCCGTAAAGCCCGCAATAGACCGGGTAGAAGCTGTAGGTCACGTCGGGAAACAGCAACGGCCGCCCGTGCTGGAACAGGCCATGAAAAGCGTGCGCGAGCACCTCGTCGGAGCCATTGCCGACAAACACCTGGGCGGGCGTGACGCCGTAGTAATCGGCCACCGCCTGCTTCAGGCGCTCGCCGTTGGGGTCCGGATACAGGCGCAATTCATCGCCGATCGCCGCACGCATCGCCTCGAGGGCCAGCGGCGAAGGGCCATAGGGGTTCTCGTTGGTATTCAGCTTGACCAGCCGGCTCAGTTTCGGCTGCTCGCCCGGCACGTAGGGCACCAGGTCCTTGACGAAGGGGCTCCAGAACTTGCTCATCGCCCTTCTCTCCTCGACGTCGATCTGCTTGGCATGAGGCGGAAAGCGCGTAGCGATCTCCGCCAGGTGACCTCGGTGGCACGGCCTGTGACCGCGCCCCCCGACTTACTTGATTCGATACTCGGCACTGCGCGCATGGGCGGTCAGCGACTCGCCGCGCGCCAGTACCGAAGCGACCTTGCCGAGGGTCGATGCGCCATCGGCCGAGCAATGGATGATCGACGAGCGCTTCTGGAAGTCATAGACACCCAGCGGCGAAGAGAACCGGGCGGTGCCTGAAGTCGGCAGCACGTGGTTGGGGCCGGCACAGTAGTCACCCAGGGCCTCGGCGGTGTAGCGACCCATGAAGATGGCGCCGGCATGGCGAATCTGCGGCAGGTACTGCTCCGGATTCTCGACCGACAGCTCCAGGTGCTCCGGAGCGATTCGGTTGGCCACCTCGATGGCCTGCGCCATGTCCGCGACAGCGATCAGCGCGCCGCGTGCACTCAGCGAGGTGCGTGCGATGTCCGCCCGCTCGAGCGTCGGCAACAAACGCTCGATGCTCTCGGCGACGCGGTCGAGAAAGGCCGCATCCGGGCTGACCAGGATCGACTGGGCATCCTCGTCGTGCTCGGCCTGGGAGAACAGGTCCATCGCGATCCAGTCCGGATCGGTCTTGCCATCGCAGACCACGAGGATCTCGGACGGACCGGCGATCATGTCGATACCCACCTTGCCGAACACATGGCGCTTGGCCGTAGCGACATAGATGTTTCCAGGCCCGACGATCTTGTCCACGGGCGGCACGCTTTCGGTGCCATAGGCAAGCGCGGCGACCGCCTGCGCACCACCGATGCAGAAGACGCGGTCGACGCCCGCCAGCGCAGCTGCAGCCAGCACCAGCTCGTTGACTTCGCCACGCGGCGTCGGCACCACCATGACCACCTCGGGAACACCGGCTACCTTCGCCGGGATCGCGTTCATCAGCACCGAGGACGGATAGGCAGCCTTGCCGCCGGGCACGTAGAGCCCTGCGCGGTCCAACGGCGTGACCTTCTGCCCGAGCACGGTGCCATCGGCCTCGGTGTAGCTCCAGGAGTCCTGACGCTGCCGCTCGTGGTACGCCCGCACCCGCTCGGCCGCGGCCTCGAGCGCCGCACGCTGCTCGGGCGAGATGCGCTGGAGTGCGAGTTCCAGACGCTCGCGCGCGAGGATGAGGTCTGCCATGTCGGCGACCTCCAGATTGTCGAAGCGCTGAGTGAACTCCACCAGCGCTGCATCACCGCGCTCGCGCACGGCCTTGATGATCTCCAGCACGCGGTCGTTGACCGCTTCGTCGGACACGCTTTCCCAGCTCAGCAGATGGTCCATCTGCCGGGCGAAATCGGGATCGGCAGCGTTGAGTCGACGCACAGCGTTGAAAGCGGTCATGACGGGCCTCGTGGTTGGCTAGCAATGAAACGGCTCGGATAGCGGTCGGGCATCGGGGCAGCCATGGCCTTGCCATGACCGGACGCCCGGCGCCGCAGGGTCTGGCGCGCCGACCGTACAGGCCGCCTAGAGTACCAAGGAGGCCGGGACGGCGCCTGCGCTTTTCGGCTATGGGTCGGATAGCCGAATGCGGCGTAAGACGTTAGGCGTGGTGTCGCTCGACGACGGCCTGCAAGGCCTCGATCAGGGCCTGGATGCGCGCGTGCTGCATCTTCATCGAAGCCTTGTTGACGATCAGGCGCGAACTGATGGTGGCGATCAGCTCCTGCGGCTCGAGGCCGTTGGCTCGCAGCGTGTTGCCCGTATCGACAACGTCGATGATCTTGTCGGCCAGGCCGACCAGCGGGGCCAGCTCCATCGAGCCGTAGAGCTTGATGATTTCAACCTGCCGACCTTGCTGTGCGTAGTAACGCTTGGCCACGTTGACAAACTTGGTGGCGACACGCAGCCGGCCCTTGGGCTCGACCGCGCCGACCTTGCCAGCGGTCATCAACTTGCAATTGGCGATCTTCAGATCCAGTGGCTCGTACAACCCCTGTCCGCCGTACTCCATGAGCACGTCCTTGCCAGCCACGCCGAGGTCGGCCGCACCATGCTCGACATAGGTCGGCACGTCCGTAGCACGTACGATCAGCAGGCGCACATCGTCCTGAGTGGTAGGAATGATCAGCTTGCGGCTCTTGTCCGGATTCTCGGTCGGTACGATGCCCGCCTCTGCCAGAAGCGGCAGGGTGTCGTCGAGGATGCGGCCTTTGGACAGCGCAATGGTGAGCATGGATGAATCCTTCTGAATCCTGCGAAGCCTGGCGGCCCGCTCAAAGGCCCGCGCAAGGCGGGCCACGGCAATCAACCCGGGATGCGGCGAATCTTCGCTCCGAGCAACTGCAGCTTCTCTTCGATGCACTCGTAGCCACGGTCGATATGGTAGATGCGGTCGATGAGCGTATCACCCTCGGCGACCAGGCCGGCGATCACCAGGCTGGCCGAGGCGCGCAGGTCGGTGGCCATGACCGGCGCACCCTTCAGGTGATCGACGCCGGTCACGATGGCCGTATTGCCCTCGACGAGAATCTGCGCACCCATGCGGTTCATCTCGTAGACGTGCATGAAGCGGTTCTCGAAGACCGTCTCGATCACCGTGCCGGTACCTTCGGCGACGGCGTTCAGGGCGATGAACTGAGCCTGCATATCGGTGGGGAACGCCGGGTAGGGTGCGGTACGCACGTTCACGGCTTTTGGCCGCTTACCCTTCATGTCCAGCTCGATCCAGTTGCTGCCCGTGTCGATATGGGCACCCGCCTCGACCAGCTTGTGCAGCACGGCCTCGAGCAGGGTCGCATCGGTATCCTTCAAGCGCACGCGACCACCGGTCGCCGCGGCAGCCACCAGGTAGGTGCCGGTTTCGATGCGGTCAGGCATGACGCTGTAACGCCCGCCCCCCAGGCGCTTGACGCCCTCGATGACGATCGTGTCGGTACCGGCACCGCTGATCTTCGCGCCCATCGCGTTGAGGAAGTTGGCCAGATCGACCACCTCCGGCTCACGAGCGGCGTTCTCCAGCACACTGCGCCCGTTGGCCAGCGCGGCCGCCATCATGATGTTCTCGGTGCCCGTCACGCTGACCGTATCGAACAGGAACCGCGCGCCCTGCAGGCCGCCGGCCGGTGCCTTGGCCTTGATGTAGCCACCCTCGACTTCGATATGCGCGCCCATGGCTTCGAGCCCGCGGATGTGCAGGTCGACCGGCCGCGAGCCGATCGCGCAACCGCCCGGCAACGCGACCTCGGCCTCACCGAAGCGAGCCACCATCGGCCCCAGCACCAGGATCGAGGCGCGCATGGTCTTGACCAGCTCGTAAGGGGCGACCAGCGTGCGGATGCTGCTGGCGTCGACCTCGACACTGAGCTTTTCATCGATGATCGGCTGCACGCCCATGCGACCGAACAGCTCGATCATCGTGGTGATGTCGTGCAGGTGCGGCAGGTTGCACACCGTGACCGGGGTATCGGCGAGCAGCGTCGCGGCAAGGATGGGCAACGCGGAGTTTTTCGCGCCGGAAATGCGGATTTCGCCGTCGAGGCGTACACCGCCGGTAATGATCAATTTATCCATGGTATTCCGTAGCCCGCAGGCCTGAGACCCCGTCGAAAGGCGCCACGGCTTGCCTGGCGCCAAAGCTGTCTGTGCGAATGGCCGCCGCGCTCAGCCGCGAGCGGCCCAGTCGTCGCGACTGAAGAACTTCATGGTAACGGCGTGAATACTGCCGTCGGCGATCCAGGGGTTGAGGTGCGCGTAGATCTGCTGCTGGCGCTTGACCGCACTGAGCGCAGCCAACTCATCGCTGATGACATTCAGCTGGAAATTGCAGCCTTCGCCTTCGACTTCTACCTGGGCTCCCGGAATCTTCTCTTCCAGGAAATTCTTCACTTCTAGGGCCTGCATGTTCAACCTCGATCGGCGCTTGGGCGCACGGGCCGGCCATCATACAAAAAACCCCGGAAGCTGCGAACCCCGCCCGGCGGACCGCATCCGCCGATCAGTCGACAGCATCGCCATGCGCGGGCGACATCGGTCGCGGCTGTGCAGGCCGGGCACTGTCGGCCTGCGGCGCGGGAAAGCGTGACGAGGCATAGCGCACCACCAGGACCGCCAGCCCCAGCAACAGAATCGCCCCGGAGACGTAGACCACTCCCATGTCCGGGCGATGGTGGTGCGAAACGTCGGAGATCAGCAGCCGCGTCAGCGCGGTGATCGCGACATAGATGAGGAAGCGAACCGGCATGTGGTTGGTCTTGAAGTAGATCCCGACCATCGCACCGAGCTCTAGGTAGATGAACAGCAGCAGGATGTCGTCGACACTCGCGCTACCCTTGCCGACCATATCCAGAAACGCCATCAGCGCGGCCCATGCCGTAGCCGCGCCGATAGCGAACAGCGCCAGATAATGAAAGGCCTCGACCAGCAGGTTACCCAGCGCCTCGGCCAGGACATGCAGCCGCTCTCGCATCCGTTCCGCCCAGTTCAGCTTCATGCCCGCTCCATCTCTCAGGCCTGCTCGCCCAGCGGCAGGATCTCATCCAACCCGGACACCTTAGCGATGTCGCGCATTTCCTGCGGCAGGCCAACCACCTGCATCGCCTGTCCGCCCGCACGCGCGTCGCGCATGAACGAAAGCAGCAACGAAAGCCCCACGCTGTTGGAGCGCTCGACACCCGAGCAGTCGAGCCGCACGCCGCCACTCGACGCCTGGATCAGCGCCCGCCCCTGCTCCCGCAGGGCCGCCCCACTGCGATGATCCAGCTCACCACTCAGGCGCAGCTCGCCATTGCCGCCGCGCTCGATGCGGCCTTCACTCATCGCCTGCAGCCTGCTGGCCAGCGGGAGTATCCTTCGCACGCGCCACGACCTCGGCCCAGCCGTCGATCGTCTTGTCCAGATCACCGCCGTTCTTCTGCATCGAGTCGGCGAACTGATCGCGGAACAACTTCCCGATGTTGATCCCGTTGATGATCACGTTGCGCACGCGCCACTCGCCCTGATTCACCATCGTATAGGACACCGGATAGACCTCGCCCTGACGGCCGACCACTTCCATGGCCACACTGGTTCGCTTGTCGTCCTGCTTGCCCGATGGCGGCAGCACACGGATTTGCTGGTTGTTGTATTCCAGCAGCGCATTGCCATAGAACTGCATCAGGCTGCGCTTGAAGCTCTCCTGGAAGCGCGTCATCTGCTCCGGAGTGGCGCCGCGCGCGTATTTGACCGTCATGATGCTGCGCGAAATGCCTTCGGCATCGACGACCGGGCCGAGGATCTCGTTCAGCGCATCGTAGAAGGCGGCCGGATCCTGGCGATAGCGATCCTTGTTGGCCTTGAGGTCGGCCAGCAGCTTGTCGGTGGTCTGCTGGATGACCTGGTGCGGGCTGGCCGCCGCCTGGGTGAACAGTGGCAGGACCGCGAGCAGCACCAGCAGCCCGCGACGCAGAGCAGTCAACATGGATTGCACTCCTTATTCCTTGTTTACCGAGTTGAGCAGGAACTTGCCGATCAGGTCTTCGAGGACCAACGACGACTGAGTGTCGCGAATCGTATCGCCCTCGCCGAGCACATCTTCTTCACCGCCCACGCTGATGCCGATGTACTTTTCGCCAAGCAGGCCTGCCGTGAGGATCGATGCAGTGGAGTCGACCGGCAGAATGTTCACATCGTTCTGAATCTCGAGCGTCACCCGACCAGTGTAGGTGTCGCGATCGAGATCGATCGCGGTGACCTTGCCAATGGTCACACCGGCCATGGTCACCTTGGACCGTACCGTGAGCCCGGCGATGTTGTCGAAATAGGCGTAGAGCTTGTAGGTATCGGCATTGCTGACGGTCAGACCGCTGACGCGCAGCGACAGCAAAAGCAGCGCCAGCAGCCCGGCGAGCAGAAACAGCCCGACACCCATTTCCAGTGTGCGGATACGCATCAGAGATCTCCAAACATCAATGCGGTCAGAATGAAATCCAGCCCGAGAACGGCCAGCGAGGCATAGACGACAGTGCGCGTCGTGGCGCGACTGATACCCTCCGAAGTGGGCTCGCAGTCATAACCCTGGAATACCGCGATCCAAGTCACCACGAGGGCGAAGACCACGCTCTTGACGATGCCGTTGAACACGTCGGAGTGAAAGTCGACGCTGTTCTGCATGTTCGCCCAGAAGGACCCCTCATAGACTCCCAGCCAGTCCACGGCGACCATGGCTCCTCCCCAGATGCCGACCACGTTGAAGATCAACGTCAACAGCGGCAGGGAAATGAAGCCGGCCCAGAGCCGCGGAGCAATCACATACTTCAGCGGATCGACGCCGATCATCTCCAGGCTGGAAAGCTGTTCGGTCGACTTCATGTTGCCGATCTCGGCTGTCAGCGCCGAGCCGGCACGCCCGGCGAACAGCAGCGCGGTAACCACAGGCCCGAGCTCGCGCAGGAGCGTCAGCGCGATCATCTGGCCGACAGCCTGCTCGGACCCGTAACTGGTCAGGATGTTGTACCCCTGCAGGGCCAGCACCATGCCGATGAACAGCCCGGAAACCACCACGATCGCCAGCGAAAGCACGCCCACGAAGTACAACTGACGCACCAGCAGGCCGAAGCCGTTGCGCAACCCGCTGCGCCCCAGGAGCACATGCCCGAGAAACAGGCTCGAGCGCCCAAGCGCGGCCACCACGTCCATACCGGCACGACCGAGCAGGCGAACCTGCTCGGCCATCGAGCGCTTACGCATCGGCACCTCCGAGCAAATCTTCGGCATAGGACGCGCCGGGAAATGGAAAGGCACGGGGCCATCGGCCGCGCCCTGCATGAACTGTCGGATACGCGGGTTATCCGACTCCATCAGTTCGGCCGGCACACCATGACCAAGCACCTGGCCGTCGCCGACCACGTAGATGTAGTCGGCAATGCTGGCCGTCTCGGCCAGATCATGCGAAACCACGATGCTGGTGATACCCAGCGCATCGTTGAGCAGGCGGATCAGCCGCACCAGAACACCCATTGCGATCGGGTCCTGGCCGGCGAATGGCTCGTCGTACATCAGAATCTGGGGATCCAGCGCAATGGCGCGGGCAAGCGCCACGCGACGCTTCATGCCGCCGGAGAGTTCATCCGGCATCAGCTCGACGGCGCCACGCAGGCCGACAGCCTGGAGCTTCATCAGCACGATGTCGCGGATCATCTCCTCGGGCAGGCTGGTGTGCACGCGCAATGGAAACGCGACGTTCTCGAAGACATCGAGGTCGGTGAACAGCGCGCCGCTCTGGAACAGCACCCCCATCTGCTTGCGCATGTCGAACAGTTCGCTGCGCGATAGCTTGGGAAGGTTGTGACCGGCCACCCAGACCTCGCCGGCGCTGGGCATCAGCTGCGCCGCGATCAATCGCAGCAGCGTTGTCTTGCCACAGCCGGACGGCCCCATGATGGCCGTGACCTTGCCTCTGGGAATAACGATGTCGACGTTATCGAAAATGGCCCTCTCACCGCGCCTGAAGGTCACTCCCTTCAGCTCGACGGCGTAGGCATTGCTGGCGCTCATCTGGTCTCCTTGCAAACCGTCCGCTTCCTTCAGACGGCCCCCGATGGACAGGGGATACGTTGTGCGCTGACCTTTCGGCGGCGCGTACTATAGCACCGCCCCTCGCCCGTCCCAACACGCGGCATAGCGCAGCCCGTTGCAAAAGCTTGCTGTCCGCCCGCGAACGACGCGGGCGGAGCCGGGTGACTTTTGCATGAGCATGCTCGCGAATAGCGTTATACTCCTCGGCTTTTCATTGCCAGCGCAAACGACCATGCCCAAGCAAGCCCGCCTGATCGAATCCGCCCTTCGCACCATCAGCATGGAAATCGAAGCAGTCGAACAGCTGAAGCAGCGCATCGACGAACGCTTCGAACGTGCCTGCCGGCTGATCCTCGAATGCAAGGGGCGCGTAGTGGTGGTAGGCATGGGTAAGTCCGGCCATATCGGCAACAAGATTGCCGCCACCCTGGCCAGCACGGGTACCGCCGCCTTTTTCGTCCATCCCGCCGAGGCCAGCCACGGCGACATGGGCATGATCACCCGTGATGACGTGGTCCTGGCCCTGTCGAACTCGGGCACCACCAGCGAGATCGTCACGCTGCTGCCGCTGATCAAGCGCCTGGGCATCACCCTGATCAGCATGACGGGGCAGCCCGAGTCGGTACTGGCCAAGGCCGCAGCCGTGAATCTCGACGCCAGCGTCGCGGCCGAGGCCTGTCCGCTCAACCTGGCGCCAACCTCCTCGACCACCGCGAGCCTGGTGCTCGGCGATGCGCTGGCCATCGCCCTGCTCGAGGCCCGTGGTTTCACCGCAGAAGACTTCGCTTTTTCCCATCCCGGCGGCGCGCTGGGCCGGCGACTCCTGCTGAAAGTCGAACATGTCATGCACAGCGGCGCCCGCTTGCCCTGCGTCAAGCGCGGCACGGCGCTGCGCGACGCCCTGCTGGAAATGACCCAGAAAGGCCTGGGCATGACCGTTGTCCTGGAAGACGACGGGCGCCTGGCCGGTATCTTCACCGACGGCGACCTGCGCCGCACACTGGACCGCGGCATCGATTTCCAGCAGGCGCTGATCGACCAGGTAATGACCGTTCACGGCAAGACCGCTACGCCCGACATGCTGGCCGCCGAGGCGTTGAAGATCATGGAAGACCATAAGATCAACGCGCTTGTCGTGGTCGACGACAGCGACCACCCGGTTGGCGCACTGAACATGCACGACCTGCTGCGCGCCGGGGTACTGTGATGCAAGCTGACCTGCTCGAACGCGCCCGCCAGATCCGCCTGGCCATTTTCGATGTCGATGGCGTACTGACCGATGGTCGCCTGTACTTTCTGACCGATGGTAGCGAGTTCAAGACCTTTAACACGCTCGACGGCCACGGCATCAAGATGCTGATCAACTCCGGCGTGCGTACCGCGATCATCAGCGGCCGCAAGACACCGGTGGTCGAGCGCCGCGCGCAGAACCTGGGCATCCAGCATCTCTATCAGGGTCGCGAGGACAAACTCGCGGTACTCGATGAGCTGCTCGGCGAGCTGGGGCTGAACTATGCTCAGGTCGCCTACCTGGCGACGACCTGCCGGATCTACCGGTGATTCGCCGCGTCGGCCTGGGCATGGCCGTGGCCAGTGCCGATCCGTTCGTGCGCCAACACGCGCATGGCGTGACCCAGGCGCGTGGCGGTGAAGGAGCAGCGCGCGAGTTCTGCGAGCTTATCCTCCAGGCACAGGGCAACCTCGAGGCGGCACAGGCCGCCTACCTATAGAGAGGAACACCATGCTGCAAAAGCTGCGCTTCCCGCTGTTGCTGGGCGTCATCGCCGCGCTGCTGGTGGCCGTGGGCTACTGGAACATCCGCCCGGAGAGTTTCATGCAGGAGCCTGTGCAGGCGACCTCGACAGAGCCGAGCATCGACTTCTACGTGGTCAACGCGCGCACCGTGCAGTATCAGCCGGGCGGCAAGCGCCACTACGAACTACGCAGCGAGCGCATGGAGCACATCAAGCGAGCGACGTCAGCCTCCTTACCCGTCCCGACCTGCTGGCCTATCGCGGCACGGAGCTTCCGTGGCACGTGCGCAGCGAGCGAGGCGAAGTGTCACCAGGCGGCGAACAGGTCGAACTCATCGATGACGTGGTCGTCGAGCGCACCGACGCAAGGGACGCCCGACCGTCGTGACCACCAGCCGCATGACGGTGTGGCCGGAGAAGGATTACGCCGAAACCCGCCAAGCCGTTAGAATCGACGCCGCCAACGGTGTTACCACCGCCAATGGAATGAAAGCGTACCTGGATGACGGCAGGATGCTCCTGCTGTCCAACGTAAGAGGCCAGCATGAGCTGCGTTAAGACCCTTCCCCTCCTGCTCGGTTTGAGCGCCTATCTGCTCGGCAGCTCCGCCTGGGCACTTCCCGAGGATCGCGATCAGCCGATTCGCGTGCAGGCCGATACCGCCGAACTGGATGACCGACAGGGCGTCGCGGTCTATCGCGGCGACGTGGTCATTACCCAGGGGACGATGAAGATCACTGGTGACACCGTCACCATCACCCAGAACGAGAATGGCGACGTCGAGGTTTTCACCTCGATCGGCAAGCCCGCCTACTACGAGCAGAAGCCGGCGGTCGACAAGGACATCGTCAAGGCTTACGGCCTGACCATCCAGTACTTCGCCGCGAACGAGCGAATCGTGCTGATCGACCAGGCGAAGGTCGTCCAGGAAGGCAATACCTTCGAAGGCGAGAAGATCGTCTATGACACCCGCCGGCAGATCGTCAACGCTGGCCGCGCGAGCAATGCCGAAGTGACCACGCCGCGTCCGCGTGTCGACATGGTCATCCAGCCGCGCAAGAAGGATCAGCCAGCAGAGCAGGCGCAGTAATGGCCGTACTCAAAGCACAGCATCTGGCCAAGAGCTACAAGAGCCGCCAGGTCGTCCGTGACGTCAGCCTGTCCATCGAGAGCGGCCAGATCGTGGGCCTCCTTGGCCCCAACGGCGCAGGCAAGACCACCTGCTTCTACATGATCGTCGGCCTGGTCGGCGCCGACCAGGGACGGGTGCTGATCGATCAGCAGGACCGTCACCCAACCTGCCAATGCACGGCCGGGCGCGTGCCGGCATCGGCTACCTGCCCCAGGAAGCATCGATCTTTCGCAAGCTTTCGGTGGCCGACAACATCATGGCCATCCTCGAAACGCGCAAGGATCTCGACCGCGCCGGCCGCCAGCAGGCGCTCGAAGCGCTGCTGCAGGAATTTCATATCAGCCACATCCGCGACAGCCTCGGCATGAGCCTGTCCGGCGGCGAACGCCGACGCGTCGAAATCGCTCGCGCGCTGGCAACGTCGCCGAAGTTCATCCTGCTTGACGAACCCTTTGCCGGCGTGGACCCGATTTCGGTCGGCGACATCAAGCAGATCATCCACCATCTCAAGGCCAAGGGCATCGGCGTGCTGATAACCGATCACAATGTGCGCGAGACCCTGGATATCTGCGAGACGGCCTACATCGTCAACGATGGCCGACTGATCGCCGAAGGCGATGCCGAGACGATTCTGGCTAACCAGTTGGTCAAGGAAGTCTATCTGGGCCACGAATTCCGCCTGTGAGCTCCTTTTTAACGGATTAAACGACAACCAGGCCTAGGCAAGGGCTTCGCAGGTAGGCATATAATTTGCTTTCCCGGCGGCGCAAGGCGCGCCAGCGATTAGGAACAGGCGCACCAGCGCCGGCATCATAGGTTCGAAGTCCTCTGCCATGAAACCATCGCTAGTCCTGAAGATGGGCCAGCAGCTGACCATGACGCCTCAGCTGCAACAAGCCATTCGATTGCTCCAGCTTTCAACGCTGGATCTGCAACAGGAAATCCAGGAGGCCCTGGATTCCAACCCGATGCTCGAGCGCGAGGAGGACGGCGACGACTACGACGGCGCCGACCCGATGGCCGAAGCCAGCGAAGCGGGTAGCAGCACCGGAGACAACGACCAGCCTTCTCTCGACAGCCGCTACGAAGAGACCAGCCACTCGGCCGAGAGCCTGGACGATAACGAATGGAGCGAGCGAATTCCCAGCGAGCTGCCTGTCGATACCGCCTGGGAAGATATCTACCAGACCAGCGCCAGCAGCCTGCCGGCCAGCGACGATGACGAGTGGGATTTCACCACGCGCACCCCGACGGGCCTCAGCCTTCAGGCCCACCTGCTCTGGCAGCTCAATCTCACGCCGATGAGCGATACCGATCGCCTGATCGCCACCTCGATCATCGACGGCATCAACGACCAGGGTTATCTGGAAGAAAGCCTGGAAGACATTCTCGCGTCGATCGACCCGGAACTCGATGTGGAGATGGACGAGATCGAGGTCGTTCTGCACCGCGTACAGCAGTTCGAGCCTGCCGGTATCGGGGCCCGTGATCTGCGCGAATGCCTGCTGCTGCAGTTGCGCCAGCTGCCGTCGAACACCGCCTGGCTTGCCGAAGCGCAACGCCTGGTCCGCGACTACCTCGACGTGCTCGGCAACCGCGACTACAGCGCTCTAATGCGTCGCCTGAAGCTCAAGGAAGACGAGCTGCGCCAGGTCATCGAACTCGTGCAATCTCTCAACCCCAGGCCCGGCTCGCAGATCGAAGCCAGCGAACCGGAGTATGTCGTCCCGGATGTCATCGTGCGCAAGCACAACGGCCGCTGGCTGGTCGAGCTCAATCAGGAAGCCATGCCGCGCCTGCGCGTCAATCCGCAGTACGCCGGCTTCGTCAAGCGAGCCGATACGAGCGCCGACAACACGTTCATGCGAAATCAGCTGCAGGAGGCGCGCTGGTTCATCAAGAGCCTGCTGAGCCGCAACGAGACCCTGATGAAAGTGGCGACCCAGATCGTCGAGCATCAGCGCGGTTTTCTCGAGCACGGCGAAGAGGCAATGAAGCCCCTGGTCCTGCATGACATCGCCGAAGCCGTCGGCATGCACGAGTCGACCATTTCGCGCGTCACGACACAGAAATACATGCATACGCCGCGCGGCATCTACGAGCTCAAGTACTTTTTCTCCAGCCACGTAAGCACAACCGAAGGCGGCGAATGCTCGTCGACGGCGATCCGCGCGATCATCAAGAAACTGGTTGCCGCGGAAAACCCGAAAAAGCCATTGAGCGACAGCAAGATCGCTGGTTTACTGGAGGCACAAGGCATTCAGGTAGCGCGTCGTACCGTGGCGAAATATCGCGAATCACTGGGCATCGCGCCGTCAAGTGAGCGAAAGCGACTGTAGACGAACACGGCTGGTTCGGAAGGTTTGGATGGCAGACCGAGGTCTGCCTCTTCTGCGGAAAGCAACAAGGAGAAGCAGTATGCAAATCAACATCAGCGGTCTTCATCTGGAAGTGACTGATGCCCTGCGCAGCTATGTCGAGGAGAAGTTCGAGCGGCTTTCGCGCCACTTCGACCGCATCATCAGCGTTCAGGTGTTCCTGCAGGTTGAAAAGCTCAAGCAGAAAGCCGAAGGCACGCTGCATATCGCCGGGCGCGAGGTTGTGGCCAATGCCGAACACGAAGACATGTATGCCGCCATCGACCTGCTGGTCGACAAGCTTGATCGTCAGCTGATCAAGCACAAGGAAAAGCAGCTCGACCATTCCCAGGGCGTCGTTGCCCGCTAATCGACATGATCCGACTCGAAAGCATCCTGACCCCCGGACGTTCGCTGGTGAACGTCCCGGGCGGCAGCAAGAAACGCGTACTCGAACAGATCGCCAAGGTGGTCGCCCAGGATATTCCGGACCTGGATTCGCAGACCATCTTCGAAAGCCTGGTGGCTCGCGAAAAGCTCGGATCCACGGGCTTCGGCAACGGCATTGCCATTCCTCACTGTCGCATGGCCGGCTGCACCTCGCCGGTCAGTGCGGTATTGCGCCTCGATGCACCGGTAGACTTCGACGCGATCGACGGCGAGCCGGTCGATCTCCTGTTCGTTCTGCTTGTGCCCGAGGCTGCGACCGACGAGCATCTCGAGCTGCTGCGCCAGATCGCCAGCATGCTGGACCGGGAGGACGTCCGCGCGCGCCTGCGCCAAGCGCAGACCAGCGAAAGCCTCTATCAGGTGGTCGTCGACGTTCAGAGCGGGGCCTGATGCCCGCTCGCGGCCGCATTCGCATTGAGTGCGGCATGAGGAGAGAAGTTTGGTGACTGCGAGCCATCCAACCATGACGCCACGTCGACGGAGCCTCCAACGCTCCGCACGCCGGAGCGTGGGCCAGAGGCTGTCGTGATGCGCCTGATCATCGTCAGCGGCCGCTCGGGGTCGGGGAAAAGCACGGCACTGGATGTACTCGAGGACAACGGCTTCTATTGCATCGACAACCTGCCGGCGGGACTTCTACCGGAACTCGCCGAGCGCGCCCTGCTACACACCGAACTGCTGCAACCGCAGGTCGCCGTCTCGATCGATGCGCGAAACCTGCCGAGCCAGCTCAGACGCTTCCCGGAGTTGCTGCAGGAAGTCCGGGGCAGGCACATTCAATGCGACGTCCTGTATCTGGACGCCGACGACGAAACCCTGCTCAAGCGCTTTTCCGAAACCCGCCGCCGTCACCCGCTGACGAACGAAACCCGCTCTCTGGCCGAAGCCATTCGCGATGAAGAGCTGTTGCTCACGGCGATCGCCGACCATGCCGACCTGAAGGTCGACACCACGCACCTGAACCTCTATCAGCTGCGCGATGCACTCAAGCTGCGACTGCTGAACAAGCCGGAGCCCGGTACCGCATTTCTGATCGAGTCGTTTGGTTTCAAGCGCGGAATGCCGGTCGACGCCGACCTGGTGTTTGACGTTCGCTGCCTGCCCAACCCGTACTGGAAGGCGGAGCTGCGCGACTTTTCCGGCCTAGACCAGCCGGTGATCGACTACCTGGCCGTCCAGCCCGACGTCGAGGAAATGTTCCAGGACATCCACGCCTACCTGAGCAAATGGCTGCCACGCTTCGCCGCCAGCAACCGGGCCTACGTCACCGTGGCGATCGGCTGCACCGGCGGCCACCACCGCTCGGTCTATCTGGCCGAGCGTCTCGGACAGGCGCTACGGGAGCCTCTCAAGAATCTTCAGGTTCGCCATCGCGACCTCTAGGACCAGCCAGACCGATGCCCACGCGCGAAATCACCATCATCAACAAGCTCGGCCTGCACGCGCGTGCCGCGGCCAAGTTCGTCGGCGTGGCGACACGCTACCCCTGCAACGTGCGCATCGGTCGTGACGCCGCCAGCCTGGTGGACGGCAAGAACATCATGGCGGTCATGATGCTGGCCGCCGGCAAGGGCACCACCGTACATTTGAGTACCGAGGGCGAGCAGGACCAGGATGCGATGAGCGCGCTGGTCGCACTCATCGAGGATTACTTCGAAGAAGGCGAGTAGCCGCCGCGCGGCATAACAGCGCGGACCGCTACTGACACGGCATTCAACTGCCGGCAACCGTCATCCGCTCGATCAGTACCGAACCGCTGCGAACATTGCTGCGCGTCTCCACGTCGCAGCGACCGCGGCGATCTGACGGAACATGTCGCGCAGATTGCCGGCGATCGTTACCTCCTGCACCGGAAACTGGATTTCACCGTTCTCGACCCAATAGCCGCCGGCGCCGCGCGAGTAGTCACCGGTCACCAGATTGAGCCCCTGCCCCATCAGCTCGGTGACCAGCAGACCACGGCCCATCTGGCGAATCAGCGCCGCCTGATCCGCTTCGCCGTGACTGACGAACAGGTTATGCACGCCCCCCGCATTGGCGGTGCTCGGCATACCCAGCTTGCGGCCGGAATAGGTGCCCAGCACATAGGACAGCAGTCTGCCCTGCTCGACGAAGGGCTTGGCATAGGTCGCCAGGCCGTCACCATCGTAGGCTGCGCTGCCGAGCGCTCGCAGCAGGTGCGGCCGCTCATCCAGCGTCAGCCAGTCGGGGAACAGTGTCTGGCCCAGCGCCCCTTCGAGAAAGGAGGCCTTTCGATACAGGTTGGCCCCCGAGATCGCGGCCAGGAAATGGCCGAACAACCCCGTCGCGAGCTCGGCGGAGAACAGCACTGGTACTTCACAGGTGGGTACAGGGCGCGCGCCGAGCCGTTGTACCGCCCGCTCGGCGGCGCGGCGACCGATCTGCGCGGGATCGAGCAGCGCATCGCCCTGACGGTTGACGTCGTAGAAATAGTCCCGCTGCATCTGCCGTCAGCCTCGGCGATCATCACGCAACTGAGACTGTGCCGCGTGCTGCAATAGCCG
>LZQO01000068.1_pt1 | contig 21750 bp, 21 predicted proteins | sample 768571 | NCBI WGS metagenome assembly LZQO01 (sample SAMN05207081, study PRJNA324507) | oil field metagenome | isolation source: sample BH-FW-10 from oil reservoir | place: India: Bombay High | collected 2015-12-01
CAACTGGTACTCCATCTGTTCATCCGACAGGTTGTACAGCCGCTTCAATACCAGAATCCGCACCATCGTCTCGGTCGGATACGGCGGACGACCGCCTTGCGGACTCACCGGACGCGGCGCTACCCGATCGACTTCCGCCGCAAGTGCCGCAAAATCGATGTACGACTCGATCTCGGCCAGCGGATCTCCAAGCGTGTCGATCTTCTTCCGATGATGTTCGTCAGCGAACAGGTCCGTCTTGATGGCAGTGCGCTTCTTCATGGCTGGTGTCAGAGAACGAAATCAGGACAACGCAATTTTACCAATCGCAGGGGGCCGAGGTTTTTCGAGGTGCCCTTCATTACCTTGCTGCTGGCCTTGACCGGCATGCCGCGCCAGTATTTTTTCCCGGTGGCGGTCACCGTGCCAGTTGCCATGGCCGCCTCCATCGTGGTGGCCTACATCGTCGTACCGTGGGCATCCAATCGCTGGCTTCATCGCCACGACATCCGGCAGGAAGAATCAGCGCACGGGCAACAGTCCCATGGCCATGATACACCGGGGCGGATCGAGCGCCTCTACCTGCGCCTGTTCAGCCCCTTACAGCAATACAGAAACGTGCGCATCGGCTTCGCTCTGGCGGTGCTGCTGCTGATGACGGTCTCGCTGATGCAAGGCGCCTGGCAGTTCGTCCGTCCGGCGGGCGTGGGCGGGGCCGTGTCCGCGCTGGGCGTGCCGATCGGCTTTCTGCCCAAGGACGACCAGAACACCTTCAACGTGGTGGTTTCGATGCCGGAAACCACGCCGGTGGAAGACACCGATCGCCTGGTGCGCCAGGTCACCGCAGTGCTGGCGCAGGAATCGCAGGTGCTCAACTACCAGACTTGGGTCGGCCAGGCAGGTGTGGCCGACTTCAACGGCCTGTTCAAGGGCACGGCCGCGCGTGCCGGCAGCCACATCGCGGAAATCCGCGTCAACCTCATCGACAAGCGTCACCGCAAGGAAAGCTCCATCGACATCGTGCGCGAATTGCGTCCCAAAGTGGAGACCATTCGCGCTGCCTGGCCCGGTGCCGAGGTGGCGCTGGTCGAGCAGCCGCCGGGTCCGCCGCTGCGCTCGACTGTTTTGGCGGAAATCTATGGCCCGGACGCCGAGGGTCTGCGCGCACTGTCGGCCCAGGTACGCGGGGCCTTCGCACAGACCTACGACATCGTCGATATCACCGATACCGAGCCGGAAGACGTGCCGGAGCACCGCATCGTGCCGGACAAGGACAAGGCCGCGCTCTCCGGCGTCTCGACTGCGCAGATTGCCGAGGCGCTGGCGCTGGTCTACGGCGGCACCATCCTCGGCCGCGCCCACCTGCCGGACGAGAAACTGCCGGTGCCAGTCAGGGCCTTCGTGCCGCGCCGCTTCGAGGTCGATCCCGCCCGGCTCGACCGGGTATTCGTGGACAACGCTGCCGGCCAGCCCGTGCCGCTGGTGGAGTTGGTCAAAGTGGCCCCCGCATCGGTCGATCGCCCCATCCTGCACCGCGACAACGAGAAGGTCACCTTCGTCGGCGCGGAACTGTCGGACTCGGTGCCGCTGTACGCCGTGCTCGACCTGCAGCGGCGCTTGCACGGCATCACCGCGCCGGACGGACGTCCGCTGCGCACCGGCAACCTGCGCTTCAAGGAGGACGTACCCGACACCATCGACGGCTACCAGTTGCTGTGGGGCGGCGAGATACGCATGACGCTGGACGTGTACCGGGATCTCTCCCTCTCCCTCAGCGGCGCCCTGCTCATCATCTATTTCGCGCTGGTCGCCTACTACCGCTCGTTCATCGTTCCGCTGGTGGCCATGTCGGCCGTGCCGCTCGGCATCATCGGCATCTTTCCTGGGCACTGGCTAGTCGGCATGGATTTCTCCGCGACATCCATGGTCGGCATCATCGCGCTGGCGGGGGTGGTGATCCGCAACTCGCTGCTGATCATCGACTTCATCCAGGACAACATCAGGCACGGCATGCCGCTGGAGGATGCCGTACGCGAGGCCGGCGCGGTGCGTCTGCGGCCGATCCTGCTGACGATGCTGGCGATCATCTTCGGCTCGGCCATCATGGTGACCGACCCAGTCTTCGGGGGGCTGGCCATTTCGCTGATCTTCGGCACGCTGGTCTCGACTGCGCTGACTGTGTTCGTCGTGCCGCTGCTCTATGAGTTGCATGCAAAACGTCATGCGGCCCCTACGTCCCCAGGAGCAGATCATGCATGAGAAGGACCACGGCACATCATCGGCTAGCCATCGCCAAGCCCGCGCAGGCCATGAAACCGGCCCGTCGGTTCACCATCGGCTCGTCGGCACGCTGGCCGTGGCAGTGCTGGCGATGCTGAGCGGTTGCGCCTCGCTGGCACCCGCGCTCGATCCCATCGCACTCCCCGTCGCATCGAACTGGCGGACGCAGCCTGACGCGCCAAGTGGTGCGGCCGCGACTGAATTGGCCTGGCGCGAGTACTTCACCGACCCGGCCTTGCAGGCGCTGATCGAGACCGCGCTGGAAAACAACCGCGATCTGCGCGTGGCGGTGCTGCGCACCGAGGAAGCGCGTGCCGCCTTTCGCATCCAGCGTGCGCAGCAGGCGCCAATGGTCGGCGTGGGGGCGCAGCAAATCCGCGCCGGCCTGCCCGATGGGCTACAGCCGCTGGCGGGCCGCTCGGTCCTGGAGGTCAACGTAGCTCCGTGGGCATCAGCAGTTGGGAGCTGGACCTGTGGGGCCGCGTACGCAGCATGAAGACCGCCGCATTGGAGCAATGGCTGGCCACCGAGCAGGGCCAGCGCGCCGTGGAATTGGCGCTGGTCGCCCAGGTCGCTGATGCCTACCTGGGCCTGCGCGAACTCGACGAGCGCATTTCGCTGGCAAGGCGCACGGTTGAAAACCAGCAAGAGCTGGCGCAAATCTTCCAGAAGCGCTTGGAGCTGGGCCATGGCTCGCGGCTGGAACTGACCCAAGTGCGCACCCTGCTCAGCCAGGGCAAAGCCCTGCAGGTGCAACTGGAGCTTGCGCGCGAACAGCAGCGCAATGCCCTGGCGCTACTGCTCGGCAGCGAACCCCAATTGCCGCCGTCATCAGCCCCGATGGATGAAGCCCTGGTCATGCCCGAACTGAGGCCCGGGCTGCCATCGGACCTCTTGGTCAACCGCCCGGACATCCTGGCCGCCGAGCATGCGCTGCGGGCACGCCAAGCCAACATCGGTGCGGCGCGCGCCGCATTCTTCCCGCGCATCGCACTGACCGGTGGTGCCGGCTCGGTCAGCACCAGCCTGAGCGACCTGTTTTCGTCGGGCACCCGGGCATGGTTGTTCCAGCCGACGATCGAACTACCGATCTTCGATGCCGGTATGCGACAGGCCAATCTCGACGTTAGCGTCGTGCGGCGTGACATTGCCATTGCCGAATACGAACGCGCGATCCAGGCAGCATTTCGCGACGTTTCCGATGCCCTGGCCGCAAGGCAGAAGCTCACCGAGCAGCTCGTCGTGGCGCGCCAGGCGCACGCCGAGCAGAGCGAGCGTTTGAAACTGGCGCGGATGCTGTTCGATGCTGGCTCGGCGGCGCACCTGGAGGTACTGGACGCCGAGCGCGACCTGCTTGCCGTCGAGCAGCAACTGGTGCAGGTACGCAGGGCGGCCTTGTCAAGCCAAATCGGGCTGTACGCGGCGCTGGGCGGTGGCATCAACCAGCCCCCGAAAAGATGAGGAAACGCAATGTTCTGGCAGGCACTGACCGCGATGCGTGATCTACGGCGCTTGCACGAAATCGCCTCGATCCTAGTCCGCTACGGGTTTGGCGACATGGTGCGCCGGATGGGGCTGTCCAACGTCTTGGAGCGGGCGGGGACGGCACTGCACTGGAACGAAGCGACAGACTTCGCCCACATGACGCCCCCTGAACGAGTGCGGCGGGCGCTGGAGGAAATGGGGCCGACTTTCGTCAAACTCGGCCAGGTGCTCGCTACCCGGGTCGATCTACTCGAACCCGAGTGGACCGCCGAATTCGGGAAGTTGCAGGACAGCGCACCGCCCGCTCCCTGGGCAGCCGTACATCAGCAGCTCACCGAAGACCTCGGCGCGCCACCCGAGGAAATCTTCGCGGCCTTCGATCCCGAGCCCTTGGCGGCCGCTTCCATTGCGCAGGTGCATCGGGCGCGTCTCGACGATGGCAGCGAAGTCGTGGTCAAGGTGCGCAGGCCCGGCATTCGGCCCATTCTGGAAGCCGATCTGCGCTGGCTTGCGCGCTTGGCCGAACTCGCCGAGACGGAGAGCGCGGAATGGCGCGTCCTGCATCCGCGCGAGATGGTGCGCCAGTTCGGCCAGTCGCTGCGCAATGAACTCGATTTCGCCGGCGAATGCCGCAATGCCGAACGCATCGCCGAGAACTTCACCGGCTATACCGATCAGGACTCTCCTCCTGTCGTCCCGGGCGAGGAGAAGCCGGACGCGGATGGCGCACATCCCATCATCGTCATTCCCCGCGTGTATTGGCAGTGGACCGGCGAGCGGGTCTGCGTACAGGAATTCATTGGTGGTATTTCCGGGCGCAGGCTTCAGGCCGTAGATCAGGCTGGCCTGGACCGCAAGATGCTCGCACGGCGTGGCGCCAATGCCGTACTGAAGATGATCGTCGAGGACGGGGTGTTTCACGCTGACCCCCATCCGGGCAACGTGTTCTATTTGCCGGGCAATCGAATCGCCTTCATCGACTTCGGCATGGTTGGCAGGCTGGAGGAGGAACGCCGCGACCAGTTGATCCGCCTGCTGCTGGGGCTGGTGAGGAACGACGCCCGCAGCGTCGTCGACGTCATGCTCGACTGGACGAGCGATGGCGTGGCAAATGAGCAGGATCTTTTGTTGGAAGTCCAGTCTTTCATCGATCGCTACCACGGCGTGCCGCTGAAGCAACTGCGGTTGAGCGTAATGTTGTCCGACCTCGTGGCGATCCCGCGCCAGCATCACCTCGCCCTGCCCAACGATCTGTCCCTGCTGGTCAAAGCCTTCGTCACACTGGAAGGCTTGGGCCGTGAACTCGATCCCGGTTTCGACATGGCCAACCAGGCACTGCCGCTGCTGGAGCGTGCCATGCACGCGCGCTACTCCCCGGCAACGCTGCTCAGACGGGGGCGGCGGGCGGCCGGTGACATCTTCTCGTTGCTGGCTGGCTTGCCCCAGGACATCTCCCGGCTGTTGCGAGCCGTCCGCCGAGGCCGTCTCGAAGTACACATCGACGTCACCCATCTGAGACGGGTCGGCGATCAACTCGACAATGCCGCCAACCGCCTGGTGATCGGGATCGTCGTCGCCGCGCTCATCGTCGGCTCGTCCATCGTCATGACCGTGTCGGGAGGACCGACGCTTCTGGGGTTACCGGTTTTCGGCCTTCTCGGATTCCTGGGCGCGGTGGCCGGCAGCCTATGGCTTCTGCTTTCCATTCTGCGCAGCGGGAGAGGACGATGAGCAGCATCGGGAAGGTCGTCATCTTCTATTCCTCCATCGGATACGGACACATCAGTGCCGCGCAATCCATTCAGGACGAGATACGGCGGCGATCTCCGGCGACCCGGGTGCTGCTGCAGGACATCCGTACGTTCATGCATCCGGTGTGGCGACGGGTTGACGAGCGCCTGTACTGGTTCGTAGCCAACAATCTGCCAGCGTGCTTCGATAGTCTGTTCCGTGCGATGCAGGCGCGCGGTAGTCGTGTGGCCTCGCTGTCGATGCTGCCCAATGACTATCCGGAAGAGAGCGTATCGGCCTACTTGACCGCGCAGCGGCCGGATGCCGTTCTCGCCACCCACTACGGGGCAGCCCAGGTGCTGGGAACATTGCGGGAAAAAGGACTGCTGTCCGACACGAGAATCGGCTGGCTGCACACGGACTTCTTCGAGGGCTATTTCCCACGCATCTCCAAGCGGATCGACCGTACCTTTCTTGCCCACCCGGAACTGAAAACGCGCTGGCTGGCCGCAGGCGTTCCGGCCGATAAAATCGTTACCAGCGGCATGCCGGTGCGGATTCCCGCGGCATCCGCCGACGCCCGCCGTGCCACGCTCCAGGGCCTTGGGCTGTCGTTGGAGGTGCCGACACTGCTGCTGACCGGCGGCAAGGAAGGAGCGGGCGACTATCTGGGGGTCGTCGAAAGCATCGTTCGCCGCCGCCCGGGCCGCCTGCAGATCATCGCAGTGTGCGGCACGAATACGCGGCAATACGAGGCGCTTGCCGATCTGCGCGAAAGGCTGCCGGACACGGTGACGTTGAAGCCGCTGGGGCTGCTGCCGCGCAGCGAGATGGCGTCGTGCATGGCAGCCACCGACATCCTGGTCACCAAGGCCGGCGGGATGACGCCCGCAGAGGCTTTTGCCCTCGGGGTGCCGACCGTGCTGCTCGACGTGATCAGCGGGCATGAACGCGAAAACGCCGCGCTGTTCCTGCGCCAGGGCCTGGCCCGGTTCGCGGCCAGCGCCGACGATGCGGGCAGATCCGTGATGGAACTGCTGGGCGACCCTGCCGAGCGCGAGGCCATGCTGCGAGCCCAGCAGGAGTTCCGGCAGGGCATCGACATCGCGAGCATCGTGCGGTTTGCGCTGGACGATGGCTTCCGGCCAGGCCGCCCGCTGCCCGGCTATGGCGTCGAGAACGGCGCGCCCGTCCAGGGCATCGATCAGGCGCTGGCGCAACTGGATTCCGAAGCACCGGCAGAGGTCGAGCTGCTGTTGTCCTACGCCACGTCCAAAACGCCGCAACGGGTCGTTCTCGAAAACCCGTTCGGGCATCTTGCCGTGCGCATCGGCGACACCGTCTACAGCGCGAACTACATCGCGGACCCGTCCGTCGACCCGAACTTCCTGCAGCACGTGAGCCTGGCGGACTACCTGTACGGCATCCATCGTCCGTCCCGTTCGCAAGTTCACACCAACACCTACGGCATGGCCTATGGCCGTGAGACGCTCGGGCTGCGGGTCCAGGGCATTCCCGCCGAGCGCCGTGCGGCGATGGTGGCCGAGGCCCACCGCATCGAAAACGGATTCCGGGACGCAAGCCTGCGCTGGAGCAGGAGCGATCTCAATTGCGCCGACGTGGTTGCGCGAATTCTCGCCGCCGGTGGCTACGACGACCGCTCCTTGTACGACCGGGCGGGTCTGCCGAGCATGCCGCTGGATTTGTTCGAGCGGATGCGGGCGCACTTCGAGGCCGATACTTCCTTGCGGGAAGAACTGGTGGCCTACCGATTGCTGCCTGGAACGCAGGCAAGCTACCGCTTCTCCCGTTTTCCGCTGTCGGTCGGGCAGCCATTGCGCTCGATGGCGCGCGTCCTGAGCGATGCACCGCGGGATGCGCTTGAGCAGGCAGCGACCCGGCAGGTCACCGGTTACTTCGGCGACCGGCGGCTCTACGTGGAGAACCTGCGGGCATGCTGGCCAGCTTCGGAATCTGCGCACTCCTCCTTGACCAGCCGTCCTCATTTGGCGCTGGCGCAGGCCATCCGCGCCGATTTGCGGCGTCTGCTCGCGGTATACGTGAAACTGCCGCTCAAGCGGATCGAACGCCTGGGCAGCTTCCCCGCCGCACAGGAGTTCCACCGTCTCGCCGACCGCGGGCTCCAGCTCGCCCGACTCGCCACCGAGCACGTCGAAGATGACTTGCATCCCCGCACCGATCGCCTGCGCGCGCTGTTCACCCGGCTCGTGGAGGACTACGGGCGGATTAACCCGCAGCGTTTGGAGTCGCGCCACGTGCGGTCATACCTTGCGCGGCTTCGGGCGTTCGAGTCGACGCTGGGACGTGAACTCGTACCTACCGGTACTGCGTGGGCGCTCCTGCCCGCCTGGTGGCACAGGATAGCGGCGCTCGCTCGCACCAGTGCGCGGTCGCACCCTCGCAGCGGGGGGACGAGTGGGTTCAGCGGCATGCGGGTTGATCCGGGCGAAGTCGAGCTTAACGGCGATGCGAAAGAGCACGGTGCGCATCCTCTCGAAGCTGATCCGGCCGCGCGTTTGACGCTTGGTGACCTGGAAGAGCCCACCATGACCGTTGCCACTGACCATGAGGCACCCGATTTTTCGCAGTTCCATTACCATTGAAAAGATCGTTCGTATGAACTATGTCTTTATCGGAACAGTCGGAGGATGTATGCCAAATCATGCCGAAACAACCAGCGGCCACGAGGCGCGCAGTGCCAAGACCCGATCGCAGTTGATCGAAGCAACGATTGACGTTGTCGCTGCCGTTGGCTACGAGGGGGCAACCACACGCGCCTTGGCCCAGGCGGCCAAAACCACGCTGTCGGCCATTCCCTACCATTTCGGCAGCAAGAAGGAACTCTATCTGGCCGCAGCGGAGATGATCGCCGAATATGCGGCCAATCGCTTCGCGGAAGCCGCAGCCTTGCTCGACGATACGCCGGACATCGAGCTTTCCGTTCGCTTCGAACGCGCACTGATCCAAGTGCTCCACACCATGCTGGACGAGGCCGAGCCGCATGCCTGGACGGCATTCGTGGCCCGCTGCGCTTACGACAACGACGACGCCTTCGCCCTGATTCATGAACGCGCGATCGCTCCGCTGCAGAAGCGTCTAGTACATGCCGCCAGCCAGTTTAGCGGCCGATCTTCCGATGACGAGGCGCTGCGGATGCGCGTTATCGCAATTCTGACGGCAATTTTCAGTTTCAGGTTTCTGCGCGGCGTGATGCTCCGTGGCATGGACTGGAAAAGCATTCGGAACGAAGCCACCAAGCAAATCACGGACATGGTCCACGATCTCTGCCGAAGCGGCTTTCTTACTGTTTGGTCGGCTGATGACGGCGCGGACCAAAAAACAGGCCCCTCCCTTTTTGATTCCATCAATCGCTCTCAACTGAAAGGAAATACATCATGACTCTCCAATCCTACGCCTTTCCTGAGATTGTCGAGCAACTCCCTGAAGCTGGATTGCCGATCCCGGGCGTCAAGATTTTCATCTCGCACGCAGGCACGCACGAGGTGTGGTTCCTCAAGTCAGAAATCGATCTGGACTACCCGCCGCATGCCCATGCGGCGCAATGGGCCGTCGTCCTGGAAGGTCGAATTCACATCAAGATGGATGGTTCAAGTCGTACTTACGAGAAAGGGGACCAATACTACCTCCCGCCTGGAGTCGAGCATTCGGTCCGGATCGAAGCCGGCTACGCCGAGGTCATGTTCCTGGATGACCCAGACTTCCTTGGATTGCAGCAAAAGTTGAAACCTGCTGACTGTTCGTCCTGCTGATGACGGCGCGGACAAGAAAACAGGCCCCTCCCTTTTTGATTCCATCAATCGCTCTCAACTGAAAGGAAATACATCATGACTCTCCAATCCTACGCACACCAAACCATCGCATGGGTGAAACAACGCCTCGATGAGGCCGATGCCATTCTTTCCGAGGTCGAAAAATCGGCCGCCGATATCAAGGAGGATGCCCGCAAGCAAGCCGACGCAGCCCGCGCACGCCTCGCGGCATCCCGCGCGAAGCTGCAGCAGTACTACGATGATCTGCGCGCCCAAGCGGACACCGCGAAGCAGGAAGCGGGCGAAATTCAGGACAAGCTCGAAGCCGAATGGATCGAGGTCGAGTCCGCCCTTCAGCAGTTTGTCGCCACGACCGGCGATCAGGTGAAAACCACGCGCAGCATCGTCGTCGTCCGTGCGCACGCACAGCGGGAAGCGTGGCAAAACTCCCTGAAGGAGTTGCGTGACCAGGCGGCCGATGCCGTCGAGAAAGCCCGCGGCGAACTCGATGCCGCGTTCGATCACCTTTCCACTGAGGCCGAGAAATTTCAGGCACGTATCGGTGAGGTCAAGGACGCCGGCGATGAATCCTGGCGTGCCGTCAAGCAGGGGTTCACCAATGCCAAGGCAGCTCACGACGTCACGGTCCAGAAGATCAAGGATGCCTTTTCCAAGGTTCTTTGAACCTAGGCGCCACGTTGCTTTTACTTTGGCTTATCAGGAGAAATCACCATGAAACTTCGCTTTTCCACAATCGCCTTGGCGCTGCTTGCTCAGACAGCGTTGCTGTCAGCTCCTCCCGCCTTGGCACAGAATGCAGAAGCACAGGCCGATTCAGCCGCCGCACAGAAGGAGCCCTCAAGGGTTCACCAAGCACTGGCGTGGTCGCAGGATCGGCTGGCCCAGCTTGATGCCAACATTACTGCCCTGGAAAAAGACGCCAGCAGGCTCCGGGGCGAGGCGCGCACCAAGGCCGATGCGGCGTTGGCGGACCTGCGCAAGCAGCGGGATACCTATCGCCACCGGGCTCAAGATGCCGCAGCCAACGCAAAGAACTGGAGCGATGCCCAGATCGCCGAAGCACGTCAGGCACTTGACAACGATTGGGCCACCTTCCAGGCCACCCGAGACAAATATCTTGAGGAAAGCAAGGCCAGCATCGCTACGCAGCGTGCCGTACTGGAGGCGGAACTGAATGCGCAGCAGAAAGCGCTTGCTGGATTGCGTGCCGACGCGGCCAAGCTCGCGGCGGATCAGCGCGCAGCCATTGAAGGGCGTATTGCTGCACTGAATGCAGATGTGGAGGAGACCAAGGCCCGGGTCTCGAAAGCCTCGTCCGAGGTATGGGAGACCACGAAAAAGAGCTATGGGGAAGCCCAGCGGCTTTTCTCCGAAACCTATGCGTCTATCCGCCAGTCCATCGACGAGGCCAAAAAGTAATTTCCCTAATGCCGGAGACGCAGGCATGTCCTGCGCATTCTCGTCTCTGGCGCATGTGCAGATGCATGGGAAGGTGACAGCCGGAAAATTCTATTGAAGGGGAAAGGCGATGAATCTGACAAGTGAAATCAAAGCCCTTGGCGTAGAGATCGCCGAGCAAGCTCGCCAACGGACGAAGCCGCAAGATGAAGCCCCGCCCCCCACCGAAGAAGTGAGCTGCGTCAGCGAAGCACGTTCTCAATTACACGATGCCGACGCTTTCTTGAAAGCTGTAAACGAAACCCTTGACGAGTTTGCGGACGATCTGAATAGGCACCCGCGCTTGACGGCGCTGGCCGCGCTTGGCATCGGCCTGGCTGCGGGCGTCGTCATCGGTTACCAGGCTCGATAACCGATTTGTGCTTTCCTTGAAAGGTCTCCTATGTCGACTCTCAACTCTGCAAAACTCTACGGCCGCATAGCATTGCTGCGCCGCCAAGTCCTGCTTCGACAGCTCATTCGGCGCAGTATCACCGCCGCACTGGCTATCGCGGCGTTCATCGCCACCTCCGGGCTGGCGACTTATGCGCTGTTCCTGGCCATCAAAGCTCCTCTCGGTGATCTCGGGGCAACACTGGCAATCGCTACCCTTTACTTGGTGGCGGCGCTCATTTTGCTGGGTTACACCTTGCATGAGCCACATTCCCCTGAACTGGAGGCACTTGCCGAAATGGAGGCCGCCGCGCTTGAAACAGTCACGGCCGATACGCAAGGCATCGTGCAACTGGCCACCGCAGCCGGCCACCGCATCGAGAATCTTGGCAGCAGCTTGACTCTTGGCGTTGGCATGCTGGGCGCGCTTCGCAAGCTCCTGGCTTCTCGAAAGCCTTAAAGAACGGGGCGCAACCGACCGGCTGTGCCGGTGAGTACTCACAAGAAGAACGCACCGCGAGACGTAGATCTGTGCCAACGCGGAACTCAGTTATCACGGCAAGGATTTGCCAGCCACCCAGTGAGGAAGGGGACACATGGAACTTCGTCACTTGCGCTGCTTTCTGGCCGTGGCCGAAGAACTCCACTTCGCCCGTGCGGCCGAGCGGCTGCACATCGAGCAGTCGCCGCTATCGCGCACCATCAAGGAACTGGAAGAAGACCTGGGCGAGCAGTTGTTCGTCCGTACTAGCCGCAGCACACGTCTGACGCGGGCCGGCAGACTGTTTCTGGAGCACGTGCCGCGTGTGTTCTCCGCCTTGCAGCAGGCCCGCGACAGCGTGAAGGCGGCAGCCAGTGGCTTCCACGGCCAATTGCGCATTGCGCTGTCCGATGGCATCACGCCCTCACGCTTGCCGACCTTGCTGGCGATGTGTCGGCAGGAGGAACCCGAGGTTGAGATTCGATTGTTCCAAGTGCCGCTGTCACAGCAGATCAAGGGGTTGCAAGACGATCTGTATGACGTGGGCTTTGCACAGTCCGATGAAGTGGGCGATGGCATCGCGGCTGACGCAGTGTGGAGCGACCCGCTGATGGTGGCGGTGCCGGCGCGGCACCATCTACTGAAGCACAAGCGAATTCCACTGGATGAAGTGCTGCACTTTCCTCTCGTGCTATGCGACCCGCAGGCGTGCGAGGGCCTCGCGCGACAAGTCGAGCGTGTTCTGCGCCGCTCTGACCGGGAACCGCTGATCGTCGAGCGCGTCGCCTCGTTCGAGCTGATGATGGTGGTGGTTTCAGCCGGCTTCGCCTTGGGACTGGCAGGCGGCCCGCACATCGCGGCAAGCCGGGAGCCCGGCGTAGTAGCTCGACCCTTGGCGGGACGTTCGCCCATGCTGCTGACCTACCTGCTGCGGCGCGAAGGCGAGATTTCGGAAGTGCTGTCCCGATTCATCGAGCGGGTGCAAGCCATCGATTTGTCCGAAGGCATGAGGTCCGCTCTACCACCTGAACCTGATCTCCAGGAGGAAACCGACCTATGAAGAAATCCATCCTGTTCCTGCTGGTCGTGCTGCTAACCGCTTGTGGCCCGTCTGAGGCCCCCAAGCAGGCCAACGTGCCGACCGTGGATGAGTTGGCCGCCGATCCGTCGCGGCTGAAGGAGTTGCGCCAGCAATGCAAGACCGACCGCGTAATGCTTGGCGACGTGTTGTGCAATCGCGTTGCCGAGGCCACGCGCAAGCGGTTCTACGGCGACGGAAAGACGCCCTACACACCATCGGAAACGCCACCGAAGTTCTGATCGTCAGTTCTCTGCAATAAATCCTGCCCTTCTTTGCAAACACGCCGCAGCGCGCTCGCGCCTGCGGCGTTTTTATTGGTTTCTTCGCAGCCTGAAACCTTGTTTTTTTCATCATCTTGCTTCCGATAACGGTCTTTGACCGGCACTGACTCGGCACTGATCCTCGCGCTATGCGGCACGTCCTTGTGCCGCTTTCTGACGAGGAATCAGCGCAGGGGAAATCGGAGGCCAGTGAATGCAAGCTCAGGGCGTGCTGTTCGGGCAGATCGCCGCCGTCTTCGGCATCGTGATCGCCGGTGTGTGGAGTGCAACGCAATGGACAGCCGCCGCCCTGGGCTATCAACTACGCCTTGGCTCGCCGTGGTTCGACTTCTTTGGAACGCCGGTCTATCACCCCTGGCGGCTGTTCGAGTGGTGGTTCTTCTTCGATGCCTACGCGCCGCACGTCTTCGACATAGGTGGCGCGATTGCAGGCGGCAGCGGCCTGGTAGCCGTGGTGGTCGCCATCGCCATGTCGGTGTGGCGCTCGCGGCAGTCGCGCCTGGTCACTACCTACGGTTCGGCACGCTGGGCCGATGCGGATGACGTTCGCAAAGCCGGGCTGACTCAGCCGGCCGGCGTTTTCCTCGGCCTGCATCGCGGGCAGTACCTCCGGCACGAAGGCCCGGAACACGTCCTGACCTTCGCGCCCACTCGCAGCGGCAAGGGCGTGGGACTGGTGGTGCCCACTTTGTTGAGCTGGCCCGCGTCCGTCGTAGTCCACGACATCAAAGGCGAGAACTGGACGCTCACCGCCGGCTGGCGTTCGCGGTTTAGTCATTGCCTGCTGTTCAACCCGACCGATGCGAAGTCGGCGGCCTACAACCCGTTGCTGGAAGTGCGGCGCGGCGCGCATGAAGTGCGCGACGTGCAGAACGTGGCCGATATTCTGGTCGATCCCGACGGCGCGCTCGAACGCCGCAACCATTGGGAAAAGACTTCGCACGCGCTGCTGGTCGGCGCGATCCTGCATGTGCTCTACGCAGGCGAAGACAAGACGCTGCGCGGCGTCGCCAACTTCCTCAGTGACCCGGCTTGCCCGTTCGAGCTGACGTTGCACCGGATGATGACGACGAAGCACTTGGGCGATACACCGCACCAGGTTGTCGCGTCCGCTGCGCGCGAAGTGCTCAACAAGTCGGACAACGAGCGGTCGGGCGTCCTTTCCACCGCCATGTCGTTCCTCGGCCTGTACCGCGACCCTACGGTGGCCGAAGTCACGTCGCGCTGCGACTGGCGCATCGCCGACCTGATTTCCACCGAGCACCCGGTATCGCTTTATCTGGTGGTGCCGCCGTCCGACATCAGTCGCACCAAGCCGCTGATCCGGCTCATCCTGAACCAGATCGGCAGGCGCTTGACGGAATCGCTCGACGGCAGCGACGGCATCCAGCGCCGCCACAAGCTGCTGCTGATGCTCGATGAATTTCCAGCGCTGGGCCGGCTCGACTTCTTCGAGTCCGCGCTGGCCTTCATGGCTGGCTACGGCATCCGTAGCTTCCTCATCGCTCAGTCGCTCAACCAGATCGACAAAGCCTACGGCCAGAACCATTCGATTCTGGATAACTGCCACGTCCGCGTGACGTTCGCCACGAACGACGAACGCACGGCGAAAAGGATTTCCGAAACACTCGGCACCGCCACCGAACTGCGCGCGCAGCGCAACTATGCGGGCCACCGGCTCGCGCCGTGGCTCGGGCATCTGATGGTGTCGCGGCAGGAAACCGCGCGCCCGCTGCTGACGCCCGGCGAAGTGATGCAGCTTCCGCCGGATGAGTCCGTGGTGATGGTGTCCAGCGTCGCGCCGATCAAGGCGAAGAAGCTGCGCTACTACACCGACGCCAATTTCAAGCGCCGTGTGCTGCCGCCGCCCGCGCTGGCGACCGGGCAGTACGCCGACGTGCCGCCATCGCGGCCCGACGACTGGAGCGGGCTGGCGATCCCGGCCGTACCCGCCGCGCCGGCCACAGCATCCGCCGACGACCTGGGCGGCACCGATGACGGCGGCCCGCGCCGCCAGCCGGAGCTATCCGAAGTTACCGAATACAGCCCCGAACCGCTGTCCGCAGGCAATGACCTGGGGCTGCTCGATGACGACGACGACCTGCCGCTACCGCTTCCCGGCCAGCTCGACCCGGCCATGCAGCGCACGGCCCGGCTGGCTTCCCTCGACCCCAACGACGGAATCGACCTATGAGCCAATACCGCCTCAATCTGTTCATCCAGCACGAGCACGCCAAGCGGCTGGAAGAACTGGCCGCCAAGAAAGGCGTGTCCAAGTCGTCCATCGTCGCGGCGGCGCTGGCGTCCTGGCTGTCGCCGGACGCGGGCGACCAGCGCGAGGCGGCCATCGCCAAGCGGCTGGATCGCCTGTCGCGGCAGGCCGATCGACTGGAGCGCGACCAGAACATCCAGATCGAAACGCTGGCGCTGTTCGTGCGCTACTTCCTGACGGTCAGCACGCCGGTGCCCGAAGCGCATCAGGACGCGGCCCGCGCGCAGGGCAAGGCCCGTTTCGAGCAGTTCGTTGAACAGTTGGGCCGCCACCTGCTGCGCGGGCGCAGCCTGGTGCGCGATGTGGTGGAGGAACTGCACCCCGACCCAATGCGGATGGATGACGCGGCGGCGCAGGCCGAAGCCCATGAACGTGCTGCGGAGCGTGCCTCATGAGCGCCGTCCCGCAGATCCCGCCCGAACCCCGTTCATCGGCCGCGACCTCGCTGGATCGCCGCATCCAGATGCTGCGCACGGCAATGGGGCCGCTGATCGCCGCCGCGCTGGAAGACCCGGACGTGGTGGAAATCATGCTCAACCCCGACCGCACCCTATGGGTGGATCGGTTGTCGTCTGGCCGCACGCCGCTGGGCGTCGAACTGCCCGAAGCCGATGGCGAACGCATCATTCGCCTGGTGGCCGCGCACGTCGCGCGGAAGTGCATCGCGGCCAACCGCTCTTGACCGCCGAGTTACCCGAAACCGGCGAGCGGTTCGAGGGCATCTTGCCGCCGGCCGCGCCTGGCCCGGCCTTCGCGCTGCGCAAGCGGGCCGTGAGCATCATCGGCTTGGATCGCTACGTCAGCGACGGCATCCTGACCGCAAGCCAAGCGGACTTCCTGCGCCGCGCCGTGCGCGAGCGCCAGAATATCTTGATCGCCGGAGCCACGAGCAGCGGCAAGACCACGCTGGCGAATGCGCTGCTGGCCGAGATCGCCGCCACGGGCGACCGCGTGCTGGTGCTCGAAGACACCATCGAGCTGCAATGCGCGGCCCGCGACCATGTACCGCTGCGCACCCGCGCCGGCGTCGTGTCGATGACCGAGCTGGTGCGCGCCACGATGCGCTTGCGCCCCGACCGCGTGATCGTCGGCGAAGTACGCGGCGGCGAAGCCCTCGACCTCATCAAAGTGTGGGGAACGGGACACCCCGGCGGCATCGCCACCATCCACGCTGGTTCCGCGCTGGGCGCATTGCTGCGCCTCGAACAGTTGATTCTCGAAGTCGCGGTGAACCCGCCGCGTGCGCTGATCGCCGAGGCGGTCAACGTCGTCATCCACATCGCCGGACGTGGCCGCAAGCGCCGCGTCGGAAGCATTGCCCGCGTCGTCGGCTTCGACGGCATGGGCTATCGCCTGGCGGACGCGCTGGAAACGCCGTTTCCCGAGTTGCCGCCGCTTTCTTCTCCGTCCCCTGACCAACCTGGAGAACTGCCATGACGCAGATGCACGCTCACGCTTTCCGCTTTTCCGTAAATCCGCTTCCCCGCCTGTCCAGCCTTGCGCGGCTGCGCAGCCTAGCCCACCCGGCGGGGCAAGGTCTGCTGCTGGCCGCGCTGCTGCTGTTGCTGGCTGGCACGGCACAGGCCGCCGGTTCCTCGATGCTCTGGGAAGGGCCGCTGCAATCCATTCTGGAGTCGATTCAGGGGCCGGTGGCGCGCATCGTCGCGGTCATCATCATCATCGCCACGGGCCTCGCGCTCGCCTTCGGCGATACGTCGGGCGGCTTCCGCAAGCTGATCCAGATTGTGTTCGGCCTGTCCATCGCCTTCGCTGCGTCCTCGTTCTTCTTGAGCTTCTTCAGCTTCTCCGGCGGGGCTGTCGTATGAGTACGGCCAACGATCTTCCGGGCTTCGAGGTGCCGCTGCATCGCTCGCTGACCGAACCGATCCTCATGGGCGGTGCGCCGCGAACGGTCGCCATTGCGAACGGCACGCTGGCCGCCGCCGTCGGACTGGGCCTGCAACTCTGGATTCCTGGCGTGGTGCTCTGGATCGTCGGCCATTCGCTGGCGGTGTGGGGCGCGCGCGTCGATCCGCAGTTCATGGTCGTGTTTGCCCGGCACATCAAGCACAAGCCGCTGCTGGACGTGTAGGGGGATGCCGCCATGCTGAACCTTGCCGAATACCGCCAGCGGCCCGCGCTGCTGGCCGACTGGCTTCCCTGGGCCGGGCTGATCGCGCCGGGCGTCATCTTGAACAAGGATGGCGCTTTCCAGCGCACGGCGCGCTTTCGCGGACCGGACTTGGACAGCGCCACGCAAGGCGAACTGATCGCCACCTCGGCCCGGCTCAACAACGCGCTTCGCAGGCTGGGTTCGGGCTGGGCACTGTTCATCGAGGCCGAGCGCCGTCCCGCCGCCGACTATCCGCGTTCCGACTTCCCCGAACCACTGTCGTGGCTGGTGGAGGAAGAACGCCGTGCCGCGTTCGAGGAATCGGGCCATCACTTCGAGAGCGGCTATCACCTGACGCTGGCCTACCTGCCGCCGGAGGAATCCCGCGCCCGCGCCGCCAAGCTACTTTACGAGAACACGCCCAGCGACGGCGTGGACTGGCGCGGCCGGCTCGATGCCTTCGTGGCGGAAACGGATCGGGTCTTTGACCTGCTCGATGGTGTGATGCCGGAAATCGCCTGGCTCGATGACGCTGAAACGCTGACCTACCTGCACGCCACGGTGTCCACGCGGCGCTACCGCGTGAGCGTGCCGGAAGTGCCGTTCCATATCGACGCGCTGCTGGCCGATTCCGCTCTGGTCGGCGGCCTCGCGCCGACGCTGGGCGACCAGCACCTGCGGGTGGTGTCGGTACGGGGCTTTCCGACTTCCACCTGGCCGGGCCTGCTGGACGACCTCAACCGCCTGGGCTTTGGCTACCGCTGGAGTACGCGCTTTGTCTGCATGGACAAAGCCGAGGCGGAAAAGGAGTTGGGCCGCCTGCGCCGCCAGTGGTTCGCCAAGCGCAAGAACGTGGTGGCGCTGCTGCGCGAAACCATCTTCCAGCAGGAAAGCCCGCTGGTCGATACCGACGCCAGCAACAAAGCGGCCGATGCCGATGCCGCCTTGCAGGAGCTGGGCAGCGATCAAGTCGCCTTCGGCTACCTCACCGCCACGGTGACGGTGCTCGACGCCGACCCGGCCGCTGCCGATGAAAAGCTGCGCATGGTGGAGCGCGTCATCCAGGGCCGGGGCTTCGTCACCATCCCCGAAACCTTGAACGCGGTCGATGCCTGGCTGTCGTCCATTCCCGGCAATGCCTATGCGAATGTGCGCCAGCCCATCGTCTCGACGCTGAACCTGGCGCACATGATGCCGCTGTCGGCGGTATGGGCCGGGCCGGAGAAGAACGACCACCTGGGCGGCCCGCCGCTGATCGTCACCCGCACCGATGGCGCGACGCCGTTCCGGCTGGTGACGCACATCGGCGACGTGGGCCACACGCTGGTCGCTGGCCCGACCGGCATGGGCAAGTCGGTACTGCTCGCCATTTTGGCGATGCAGTTCCGCCGCTACTTCGGCTCGCGCATCTTCGCATTCGACATGGGGCGCTCGATGCGAGCCACCATTCTCGGCTTGGGCGGCGAGCACTACGATCTCGGAGCCGATGGCGGCATTGCCTTCCAGCCGCTCGCCCGCATCGACGGCGAGGGCTACCGCACCTGGGCGGCCGAATGGGTGGAAGGCCGTCTTCTGCATGAAGGCGTCACCGTCGGCCCGGACGAGAAGGCGGCGATCTGGTCGGCGCTGGGGAGCCTGGCCGGTGCGCCGGTGGAGCAACGCACGCTGACCGGGTTTTCCGTGCTGCTGCAATCCAACGCGCTGCGGCAGGCTCTGTCGCCGTATGTACTGGGTGGCGCGCACGGCAAGCTGCTGGACGCCGACCGCGACCGGCTGGGCATGGCCGCCGTGCAGGGCTTCGAGATGGAAGAACTGATGCACAGCCCCGCCGCCGTGCAAGCGGTGCTGCGCTACCTGTTCGCCCGCTTCGATGAGCGCTTCGACGGTGCGCCCACGCTGCTGATCCTCGATGAAGCCTGGTTGTTCCTCGATGAGCCGTCTTTCGCGGCGCGCATCCGGCAATGGCTCAAGACGCTGCGCAAGAAAAACGTGTCGGTGATCTTCGCCACGCAATCGCTGGCCGACATCAAGGACTCGACCATCGCGCCCGCGATCATCGAAAGCTGCGCCAGTCGGATTTTTCTCCCTAACCCTCAGGCGACAGAGCCTCAGATTCGCACGATCTACGAGGGCTTCGGCCTCAACAGTCGGCAAATCGAGATCGTCGCTACCGCGCAGCCCAAGCGCGATTACTACTACCAATCGCGCCTGGGCAATCGCCTGTTCGACCTCGACCTGGGGCCGGCCGCGCTCGCTTTTGCGGGCGCATCTACACCACAAGACCAACGCGACATCGACCGCGTGCTGACGCAGGCCGGCGCTCCCGCTTCGCCGGCGCGTGGCTGCGCCATCGCGGCCTCGATTGGGCCGCCGACCTGCTGCCGTCCTCACCGGCGGCGGCTTCTTTCCTCAACTCCCCACCACTGGAGGTTTCACCATGAATACCAAGCACCGTTTGCTGTCTGCCTCGCTCGCCACCGTGCTGTCGGTGTCGCTGTTGGCCTCACAGCCTGCATCCGCACTGACGGTGTTCGACCCGTCCAACTTCGTGCAGAACACGCTGACCGCCGTGCGCACACTGGAGCAGATCAACAACCAGATTAATCAGCTCCAGAACGAAGCGCAGATGTTGATGAACCAAGCGCGCAACTTAGCGAATCTCGACTTCAACATCGTCAATCGCCTGCGCTCGACACTGGCGACTACCGAGCGCCTGATCACCGAGGCACGCGGCCTGGCCTACGACGTGCAGAGCATGGATGCCACCTTCGCCCGGCTGTACCCGGAGCAGTACGCAGCGACGGTGAGCGGCGACCAGATGCTACGCGACGCGCAAGAGCGTTGGAAGAACACCTTGAACGGCCTGCACACCGCGATGCGGATGCAGGCGCAGGTGTCGCAGAACCTGGCCCAAGACGAAAGCGCACTGGCCGACCTCGTGAGCCAGAGCCAGTCGGCCACCGGCGCGCTGCAAGCCATGCAGCGACGAACCAGCTTCTCGCCTTGCAGGCCAAGCAGTCCATCCAGGCCCAGCAGCTCCAGATCACGCAAGACCGGGCGGCCTCGCTGGAACTGGCGCGGCAGGCGGCGGCCACCGAGCGCGCCCGCGAAGTGCGGCGGCGCTTCCTCGGCACCGGCACGCCGTACACGCCGCAGTCCGTCAACTTCTACAACAACTGACAGGAGGCGGCCATGCGATGCGTTCACGTCCTGCCGGTTTCGTTGCTGGCCGTGCTGCTGACCGCGTGCGGCCAGCAACCGGCCGAACACCTGGCCGCGACCTTGGCCGCCGATGCCGTGCGGCTCAAGGCGCTACGCGCGCGATGCGCGGCCGACCGGCAGGCCGTGGGCGAAGACGCTTGCCGCGCCGCCGCCGACGCTTCCGGCGGCGCTTCTTCGCCGGCCACACCGGGCCGGACGAATACGGCTCGCTGGCCGACCTGCCACCGATCCCGGCGAGCTTCGACACGCCCACCGATGACGCTGGTGATGCGCCGCTCGCCGCTACGGAGGACACGCCATGAATGACGTGACCATCATCGACAAGTTCCTCGATACATTCTCGCGCTACATCGACTCCGGTTTCGGACTGCTGCAAGGCGAGGTGGCGTTCCTGACGGCCACGCTCATCGTCATCGACATGACCATCGCGGGACTGTACTGGGCCATGAGCCATGCGACTGGCCAAGGCGAGGACGTGATCGCCAAACTGGTTCGCAAGGTGCTCTACGTCGCGCCTTCGCCTACATCATCGGCAACTTCAACTGGCTGGCAAGCATCGTGTTCCGCTCGTTCGCCGGTTTGGGCATCACTGCCACCGGCTCGGCCATCACGATGGAGAACTTTCTTCAGCCGGGGCGACTGGCAAAGACCGGCATCGACGCGGGTGCGCCGATCTTGGAACAGATCGGCGACATGGCGGGCTTCCCCGAGGTGTTCGTGAACATCGACCCCATCGTGGTGATGTTCCTCGCCTGGCTGGTGGTGATCCTGTGCTTCTTCGTGCTCGCGGTACAGCTTTTCATCACGCTGATCGAGTTCAAGCTGACGACGCTGGCCGGCTTCGTCCTGATCCCGTTTGCGCTTTGGAACAAGACGAGCTTCCTGGCGGAAAAGGTACTCGGCAACGTGGTGTCGTCAGGCATCAAGGTCTTGGTGCTGGCCGTCATCGTCGGCATCGGATCGGGCCTGTTCACGGAGTTCCAGGTTCACCCCGACGAGCCATCCATCGACCACGCGCTGGTCGTGATGCTGGCCTCGCTCGCCTTGCTGGCGCTCGGCATCTTCGGCCCCGGCATCGCCACGGGCCTCGTGTCCGGTGCGCCGCAACTCGGCGCGGGCGCGATGGCCGGCGCGGCGGTTGGTGCTGTCGGCACGGGTGTTGCCATCGGCGCCGCCGCTACTG
>LZQO01000069.1_pt1 | contig 21713 bp, 22 predicted proteins | sample 768571 | NCBI WGS metagenome assembly LZQO01 (sample SAMN05207081, study PRJNA324507) | oil field metagenome | isolation source: sample BH-FW-10 from oil reservoir | place: India: Bombay High | collected 2015-12-01
CTGCTCGCCGCCGCGCGGTGCTCTGGTTCGGCCTGCAAAGCCAGCAGCGCGAGCAACAACAGCAGGTTGCCATGGCCTGGGGACAGAGCCAGGCCAGTGCGCTCGATCAGGCCCTGCGCCAGCTGGCGGCCGACACCCAGACGGCAGCCGCCAGCCCGGCGGTGCTCGAAGCGCTGGCCAGCGCCGATGGCGAGCAGATCGCCGCGGCGGAACGCAGCCTGCGCTACCCGTCAGGGTGGTCGACGTTCATCTCAATCCACGCGCCAAGGCCAGGCCGGACAGCACGCGGCCCGGCCCGATGAACTTCGCCGCGCTCGACCTGCTGCAGCGTGCCGAAGCGGGCAAGCATCCGGCCCCCGAAGCCTACAAGGTCGGTGATCGCTGGCTGGTCTACAGCGTCGCGGCAGTGCAGCCCGATCCGCTGCAGCCGCCACAGGGCACCCTGCTGCGCGTGATCGAGCTGAATCGTCTGCTCGGCACGCTACCCAGGCTGCCGGCCGCCGCCGGGCAGCTGCAGATCACCCAGCAATTCAGTGGTTCGTCGACACAGGTGCTGACGCGACAAGGCACTGGCGACGGGGCTGCGCCGTCTCTGAACCTGCCCAGCAGCAACCCCAACTGGCACCTGCAGTTCCAGCCAGCATCGAGCAGCGAAGGCATGGCGCCACTGACGCTTGCCGCCGCCGTGCTGCTGGCGTTGGCCGGGGTACTGATCGGACTGCAACTGGTGCTGGGCGCCCAGCAACGTCGCCTGCGTCAGGACGTGCTGCAAATCGGCCGGCTGCTGCAGGAACTCTCCAATGGCAAGGTCATCCAACTACCGACCTTGAGCCTGCCAGCGCTCGACGCACTGGCCAGGAACATGGCGCGCCTGCCGTTCCGCCAAACCGCCTCGGCAGTCAGCAGCAAACCGGCTGTTGCGGCGTCCTCCGCACAGCGAGCCCCATCCAGCGAGCACGTCGATTCGCGCCTGCCGCCAACCGACGTGCTCGACATCGATATTCTCGACGAGGACCAGGACCCCTTCGGCCTCGACATCAAGGAGCGAGAGAACGCAATGAGTAGCGCCAAAGCCCCGAACTTGCCCGCCAGCATCTTCCGCGCGTACGACATTCGTGGCGTCGTCGGCGACAGCCTGACCAGCGAGACCGCTTACTGGATCGGCCGGGCCATCGGCTCCGAAAGCCTGGCCAAAGGCGAACCCAACGTTTCCGTCGGCCGCGACGGACGCCTTTCCGGCCCCGAGCTGGTGCAACACCTGATACAGGGCCTGGTGGACAGCGGCTGCCATGTCAGCGACATCGGCATGGTGCCGACGCCGGTGCTCTATTACGCCGCCAATATCCTCGCCGGACGCTCTGGCGTGATGCTTACCGGCAGCCACAATCCGCCGGACTACAACGGCTTCAAGATTGTCATCGCTGGCGACACCCTGGCTAATGAGCAGATCCAGGTGCTGCGCCAGCGCATCGAGAACAATGACCTCAGCGAAGGCGTCGGCTCGGTCGAGCAGGTCGACGTGCTCGACCGCTATTTCGAACAGATTCGTGGCGACATCGCCATGGCCAAGCCGCTTTGCGTGGTGGTCGACTGCGGCAACGGCGTCGCCGGCGTCATCGCGCCCAGGCTGATCGAGGCACTGGGCTGCAAGGTCATCCCGCTGTATTGCGAGGTCGACGGCAACTTCCCCAATCATCACCCGGACCCGGGCAAGCCGGAAAACCTGGTCGACCTGATCGCCCGGGTGAAGGCCGAGAAAGCCGACCTGGGCCTGGCCTTCGACGGCGACGGCGATCGCGTCGGCGTGGTGACCAACGCTGGCACGCTGATCTATCCCGACCGTCTGCTGATGCTGTTCGCCAAGGACGTCGTGTCGCGCAACCCCGGGGCCGACATCATCTTCGACGTCAAGTGCACCCGCCGCCTGACCCCGCTGATCAGCGGCTACGGCGGCCGCCCGGTGATGTACAAGACCGGCCATTCGCTGATCAAGAAGAAGATGAAGGAATCCGGCGCCTTGCTCGCCGGCGAGATGAGCGGACACATCTTCTTCAAGGAGCGCTGGTTCGGTTTCGACGACGGCATTTACAGCGCCGCCCGCCTGCTGGAAATCCTCAGCCTGGACAAGCGTGACGCTGAGCAGGTGTTCGCGGCGTTCCCGTGCGACGTCTCCACCCCGGAGATCAACATCACAGTGACAGAAGAAAGCAAATTCACCATCATTGACGCCCTGCAACGCGATGCCCAGTGGGGCGAGGCCAACCTGACCACCCTCGACGGTGTGCGGGTCGACTATCCCAAGGGCTGGGGCCTGGTTCGCGCCTCCAACACCACACCCGTCCTGGTGCTGCGCTTCGAGGCCGATACCGAAGAAGAGCTCAGCCGCATCCAGACCGTGTTCCGAGCTCAGCTGCTCAACGTTGCACCCGACCTGAAACTGCCGTTCTGATCTGCGGAGCCCTGCATGACCCTCAGCCGTGAAGCTGCCACCCAATTCGCCAAGGTACTCTCCGAGGCGCTGCCCTACATTCGCCGCTTCGTCGGCAAGACCCTGGTGATCAAGTACGGCGGCAACGCGATGGAAAGCGAGGAGCTCAAGACCGGCTTCGCGCGTGACGTGGTGCTGATGAAGGCCGTGGGGATCAATCCGGTGGTGGTGCACGGCGGCGGGCCGCAGATCGGCGACCTGCTCAAGCGCCTGAACATCGAAAGTCACTTCATCGACGGCATGCGGGTAACCGACAGCCAGACGATGGATGTGGTCGAAATGGTGCTCGGTGGCCAGGTCAACAAGAGCATCGTCAGCCTGATCAACCAGCACGGTGGCAGCGCTATCGGCCTGACCGGCAAGGACGCCGGCTGATCCGGGCGAAGAAGCTCAAGGCCACGCGCCAGACGCCAGAGATGACCAAGCCGGAAATCATCGACATCGGTCATGTCGGCGAGGTGACCGGGGTGAACACCGAGCTGCTGGAGATGCTGGTCAAGGGCAACTTCATCCCGGTGATCGCGCCGATCGGCGTTGGTGAGCACGGCGAGTCCTACAACATCAATGCCGACCTTGTCGCCGGCAAGGTCGCCGAGGCACTCAAGGCCGAGAAACTGATGCTGCTGACCAATATCGCCGGACTGATGGACAAGCAGGGCCAGGTGCTCACCGGCCTGTCAACCGAGCAGGTCGATGCCTTGATCGCCGATGGCACCATCTATGGCGGCATGCTGCCAAAGATCCGCTGCGCCCTCGATGCAGTGCAGGGAGGCGTGACCAGCGCGCATATCATCGACGGCCGCGTTCCCAATGCGGTACTGCTGGAGATCTTCACCGACGTGGGTGTCGGCACGCTGATCACCAACAAGGCCGGCTGAGCGACCGGCGTCGGGACGAAAAAAGGGGAGCCACAGGCTCCCCTTTTTCATGCCGGCCGCTCAGTGCTGGACGCGGAACGACTCGAACAGTGCCGGTATTCCCGGGAACATGCCGATACCCAGCATCACGGCGCACAGCAGGACGAACACGATCGACGGAATCACCCAGCGATGCATGTGGCTCAGGCTCTGCCCGCGCTCCTTGTCGCCGATCAGCCGAGGTTGTCGAGCAGCACCGTCAGCGACCAGCCGAACACCGGGTTGACCAGCGCCGAGGAGAACACCACGATCGCTGCCGACTGCGACGTCTTGCCCTCACGGGTCATCTGCATGCCGGCCTCCAGCAGCGGCAGGTACACACCGACCAGCAGCGCCACGGAAAGCACCGGCGGCCAGATGGCGAGGTCCATCGGATAGCCGAGAATCGCCGCCACGATGCAGAGCAGACCGGTAAGTACCGCGCCTGCCGGAATCGGTCGCTTGGCGATCGCCGCCGGCACCATGTAGGTGCCCCATGACGACGCCAGGTTGCCGCCACCGAGCGCCGTGCCCACCGCCTGGCGTGCTGCGGCGACGCACATGGTGTCGTCGATGTTCATCAGCACCTTGTCCGTGCGCGGCGGATAGTTGAGCTGCTGGAATACGCGATGACCGAGGAAGTCCGGTGACCACATCGCCACGGCGAGCACGGCGAAGGGCGCCACCGCAATGAAGTGGTGCAATTCCGGAAGGCCGAGCTGCCAGCCGCTGTTCTCGCCCCACCAATAGGCCGGGTTGAGGTTGGGAATTCCTGGCTCGGTAGAAAACTCGAAGGGCGCGCCCAGCGCGAAGGCGATGACCGCCGCCAGCACGGCGCCCAGCGGGATCGCCAGCCAGCGCATGCGGATGTGCTCAAGGTAGGCATACATGACGATCGTCGAAAGCACCACGACAAAGGCGATGTAACCCAGGTCGAAACCGTTGGCCCAGGCGAACAGCTTCTGGATCTGCGAGGTTACCCCTATGAAGCGAGGTAGAGCAACAGGCCTCCGCACACACCGTCACTGGTCAGGCGCGCCAGCAGGCTTCCGCCCTTCGCCACGCCAAGCGCAAAGCCGAGCACACCGACCATCAGCCCAACGCCATGGGATGACCGCCGGAGGCGACGATCAGCGGAATCAAGGGAATCAGCGGGCCGTGCGTCCCAGCCAGGTTGGCGGTCGGATTGAGAAAGCCGGAGAACAGCACCACGAACAGCACCGCCGCGATCAGCATCTCGAAGCGGACGTTCTCGATGACGAACGCGTTCGACAAGCCGAGCGGACCGGCGAACGCCGCGACCACCGCCGCCACCATGACGATCTTGCCGATCGTCGCCGCCATGGCAGGCACCCAGTCCTCGACCTCGAAGCGGTAATCGCGCCAGGGCAGGTTCGGCTTCCAGCGCCGCGGGGCCATGATCTGCAGCTCGTGTTCCAGATAATCGCTGCGCGACGCGAACTCGGAGTACGGCTTATGCCGCTCCGGATAACTGCTTAGGTCGCTATCTTTCATGCGAAAACTCACCGTCGAAAAATTCGCGGCGAAAGGTACAGACCTAACGGGGAATACTCATCAATACCTTAAAAGCATTGATCCAGAGCGGCTTGTTTGTTAGCGGCCAACCGTTCTTGCGTGCGGTCAAGAATGGTGTTCAGCGATCGCCGAGCAGCTCGGCCACGCGCTGGCGTTCCTGACTGAAGGCACTTTCCGCCTCGGCCCGGGCGGCCTCGTAGCGCTGCAGGTCGCGCTGCAGGCCGGCCTGCTCCTGCTCGAGGTTGGCGATCTGCGCCAGCAGGTTCTCCGGCACGCGGCGCCCCGAGCGCTCATGATTGGCAGCCTGCTGACGAAGGCTGGCGTGCTGCGAACGCAGCGACTGCAGGTTGCCGCGCGCGATGCCGATGACGCTCTCGAGCTCGGCCAGCTTGCGCGCCTTGGCCCGCTCTACGTCCTCGACGCTGGCATACAGCCGCAACAGCCGGGCATCGGCCTCGGCGCGCTGTCGCTCTTCGAGCAAGCGCTGGCGTTGCGCCGCGGTCGGTGCTGGTGGCACGACCTGGATCACCCGCCCTTGCTCATTCAGCACCTCATAGCCGCGCGCGACATGCTGCGGCGGCACACCCTGACGATCGAGCACCACCACTCCGCGCTCGTTCGTATAGCGGTACAGCTCGGCGCAGGCATGGTTCGCCGCCATCAAGATAACCGCTGAAAGCAGAGCAAGCAGGGCGCGCGATGTCGGCATGGGAAGTGGAGTCCTGCAGAGTCAGATTCCGTATTGCTCGCGATAGGCCTCGACCGCGGGCAGGTGCTGTTTGAGCTGATTATCGCCGGCGAGATATTCCAGGACTTGCGACAGCGACACAATACTGATCACCGGCATCGTGTAGTCGCGCTCGACTTCCTGGATTGCCGACAGTTCGCCCTGTCCACGCTCCTGACGGTTCAGCGCGATCACCACCCCCGCAGCCTGTGCCTGCTGACCATGAATGATCTGCATCACCTCACGGATCGCGGTGCCGGCGGTGATCACGTCGTCAATGATCAGCACGCGCCCGTTGAGTGGCGCGCCGACCAGCGTACCGCCCTCGCCATGATCCTTGGCTTCCTTGCGATTGAAGCACCACGCAGATCACGCTGATGGTGCTCGGCCAGGGCAATGGCCGTCGCCGCGGCCAGCGGAATGCCTTTGTAGGCAGGCCCGAAGATGACGTCGAAATCGATGCCACTGTCGGCAACCGCCGCAGCGTAGAACTTTCCAAGCTGAGCCAGGGCCTTACCGCTATTGAACAGACCGGCATTGAAGAAGTAGGGGCTGGTTCGCCCGGACTTGAGCGTGAACTGACCGAAGCGCAGTACCCCACGCTCGATGGCAAAACTGATGAACTCGCGCTGGTACGCCTGCATGTAGGAAAAGCCCCGAAAACAGCGGTTTAGCTAATTGCGAAAAGGTTGGGTTATCATACACGCACGTGTTTTTAGGGGCCATTTATGCGGATCATCAGCGTCAACGTGAATGGCATTCAAGCCGCAGCTCAGCGAGGCTTGCTCAGCTGGCTGCAGGCGCAGAATGCCGATGTCATCTGTCTGCAGGATACCCGCGCCTCCGTTGTGGAACTCGACGACCCGGCCTACCAGCTCGACGGTTACTTCCTCTACTCATGTGATGCCGAAATCCCCGAACAGGGAGGCGTCGCGCTGTATTCGCGACTGCAGCCGAAGGCCGTCATCACTGGGCTCGGCTTCGAAATGGCCGACCGCTACGGCCGTTACCTGCAGGCCGATTTCGACAAGGTCAGCATTGCCAGCCTGCTGCTGCCTTCGGGCCAGGGTGGCGACGCCAGCCTGAACCAGAAATTCAAGTTCATGGATGACTTCGCCCATTACCTGGACAAGCAGCGCCGCAAGCGCCGTGAATACCTGTACTGCGGCTCGCTCTACGTCGCGCACCAGAAGCTCGATGTGAAGAACTGGCGTGATTGCCAGCAGAGCCCCGGCTTCCTCGCGCCGGAACGCGCCTGGCTGGACGAAGTGTTCGGCACCATGGGCTATGTCGATGCGCTGCGTGAAGTGAATCGCGAGGGCGATCTTTTCAGCTGGTGGCCCGATACCGAGCAGGCCGAGATGCTCAACCTCGGCTGGCGCTTCGACTATCAGATCCTCACGCCCGGCTGCGCCGCTTCGTCCGTAGCGCCCGCCTCCCGCGCCAACCGCGCTTTTCTCAGCATGCTCCGGTGATCGTCGATTACGACTGGACGCTGAGCCTCTGATGCAGACCGCGCGCATGGCGCGCGGTCTCCACCACCCGGCAACGGGCTACTTCACCAGCCGCCAGCAGAACGGATAGCGATAGGGCTTGCCTTCGTTGGCGCGAATGCCGGCGATGATCACCAGCACCAGCGCCACCACACTGACCAGCACCATCAGCGGAAAGCCGATGATGATCCATGCGAGCACGCCGCAGATCATCATCAGGATGCTGAAGGTGATCTGGAAATTCAGCGCCTCCTTGCCCTGCTGATCGACGAAGGGATCGAGATCCTTCTTCAGTTGCCAGACCAGCAGCGGCCCGACGACGTTGCCGATCATCGGCGCCAGAAACCAGAAGAACGCTGCGTAGTGACAGAGCATCGCCCACTGCCGCGCCTCACGACTGGGCACTGGGACCGGTGGCTGGTCGCTCATGGCAATGACCTCAGACGCTCAGCGCCAGGCGCTGCACTTCGAACAACTCGCGCATGCCGCTCTGGGCCAGCTCCAGCATGGCGTTGAGCTCGTGCGGCTGGAACGCGGCACCTTCGGCAGTGCCTGAACCTCGATGAAACCACCGGCATCGGTCATCACCACGTTCAGGTCGGTCTCGGCAGCCGAGTCTTCGAGATAGTCCAGATCGAGCACCGGCTGCCCCTGGTAGATACCGACCGAGACGGCCGCCACCATCTGCTTGACCGGATCGCCTCCCTTGAGCGCACCGCGCTTCTTCATCAATGCCAGGGCATCGACCAGCGCCACCATCGCGCCGGTGATCGATGCCGTGCGAGTGCCACCGTCGGCCTGGATCACGTCGCAATCGATGAACAAGGTGTTCTCACCGAGCTTGCTCATGTCCAGCGCCGCCCGCAGCGAGCGCCCGATCAGGCGCTGGATTTCCAGGGTGCGGCCGCCCTGTTTGCCTCGACTGGCCTCGCGCTGATTGCGCTCGCCGGTAGCCCGCGGCAGCATGCCGTATTCCGCGGTCAGCCAACCCTGCCCCTGGCCCTTGAGAAAGCGCGGCACGCCCGACTCGACGCTGCAGGTACAGATGACCCGGGTGTCACCGAATTCAACCAGGACAGAGCCTTCGGCATGCTTGGTGTAGTTGCGGGTGATGCTGATCGAGCGCAGCTGATCTGCAGCACGGCCACTGGGACGCTTCATGGAATGATCCTGTCTGGTCTGGGTATTGGCCGCCATTATAGAAGCCTGGCCCGGAAAAACGACTGCCGCCCGGCGCGACGACCACGCAGCGCGCCATTTTCCTTTACAATCGCCTGCTTTTCGCAACCGGCTACGAGAGGCAACCGATGGTCCACAGCATGACGGCATTCGCCCGCAGCGAGCAGGCCGGCCCCCACGGCACCCTCAGCTGGGAAATCCGCTCGGTCAACCATCGCTACCTGGAGCCACACCTGCGTCTGCCCGAGGCGTTTCGTGATCTCGAAGGCTCCGTGCGCGACGCTCTGCGCAAAGGGCTGTCGCGCGGCAAGGTCGAATGCACCCTGCGCTTTGCCGAGGAGAAAGCCGGCAGCGGGCTGCAGGTCGATACCGAGCGCGCCCGCCAACTGATCGAGGCCGCCCAGTCGGTGGCCGAGCTGATCGACCAGTCCGCACCGATCTCACCGCTCGACGTGCTCGCCTGGCCGGGCGTGCTCGTCGCCGAATCCGCGGATCCCCAGGCGCTCAACCAGAGCGCACTGAAGCTCTTCCACATGGCGCTCGAGCAACTTCGCCAGGGCCGCCAGCGCGAAGGCGAGGAACTCGCCCGACTGATCGACGAGCGCCTCGAAGGCATCCTCGAGCAGGTCGCCACCTTGCGCGAGCAAGTGCCGCAGATGTTGGCTGCGCAACGGCAGAAGATTCTTGATCGCTGCAGCGAAATGCAGCTGGAGATCGACCCCCAGCGCCTGGAGCAAGAGATGGTCCTGCTCGCGCAGAAGAGCGATGTTGCCGAGGAACTCGACCGCCTCAGCACTCATGTCGGCGAGGTCAAGCGGGTGCTCGGTGCCGGTGGCGCGGCCGGGCGGCGACTGGATTTCCTGATGCAGGAGCTCAACCGCGAGGCCAACACGCTCGGCTCGAAAGCCTTCGACCCACGCAGTACCCAGGCGGCGGTCAACCTGAAGGTCCTCATCGAGCAGATGCGCGAGCAAGTCCAGAACATCGAATAGCCCGACAACCCTGATCCGATTCAACCGCCGCTTTCGCAGGAACCCGTCATGCCCGCCACCACCGGTACGCTCTACATCATTTCCGCACCTTCCGGCGCCGGCAAGACCAGCCTGGTCAAGGCGCTGATCGACGCCCAGCCGCAGGTCCGCGTCTCGGTCTCGCACACCACGCGCGCAATGCGCCCGGGCGAAGTGGACGGGGTGAACTACCACTTCGTCAGTCGCGAGGAGTTCCTCGAGCGCCTGGCGCAGGATGAGTTTCTCGAGCATGCCGAAGTCTTCGGCAACCTGTACGGCACCTCGCAGCGCTGGCTGGAGCAGACCCTGGCCGAGGGTTTCGACCTGATTCTCGAAATCGACTGGCAAGGCGCCCAGCAGGTGCGCAAGCTGATGCCGCAGGCCAAATCGATCTTCATTCTCCCGCCGACCCAGGAAGCATTGCGTCAACGCCTGAACAACCGCGGCCAGGACAGCGAGGAGATCATCGAGCGGCGCATGCGTGAGGCGGTCAGCGAAATGAGTCACTACGTCGAATACGACTATCTGGTGATCAACGACGACTTCAGCCACGCGCTGAGCGACCTGCAGTCGATCTTTCGCGCCAACCGCCTGCACCAGCAAAGCCAGCAGCAGCGCTATCGCCAGTTGCTCGAGCAGCTGTTAGCCTGACCGGGCACGGCAGCCTCGGTCCGCTTTTGCCGCTTCCCTAAAAGCTGGTGATTTTTTAGACTATTCCGTCCGCTCGCCCGCACGGGCATGCCTTATCGCTATTGATCACGAGGAACACCATGGCACGCGTTACCGTTGAAGATTGCCTGGACAACGTCGAGAACCGCTTCGAGCTGGTCATGCTGGCCACCAAGCGCGCGCGCCAGCTGGCCACCGGCGGCAAGGAGCCGAAGGTAGGCTGGGAAAATGACAAGCCGACCGTCGTCGCCCTGCGCGAAATCGCCTCGGGCCTGGTCGATTACGACGTGATCGCCCAGGACGAGATCGTTGATGAAGAACCGCTCTTCGTCCAATACGAGGAAGAGCCGAACGAGACCATCTGATCAATGCCCGGTCGACGTCGAGCTGCATCACTCGAAGCCTGCCGGCAAGGAGCAACGCCTTGCCAGCCATAGACGCCCTGGCTGATCGCCTGTCGACCTACCTCGGCCCGGACCAGGTCAACCTGGTCCGCCGCGCCTATTTCTATGCCGAGCAGGCCCATGACGGCCAGCGTCGGCGCAGTGGCGAAGCCTACGTCACGCATCCGCTGGCAGTCGCCAACATCCTCGCCGACATGCACATGGATCATCAGAGCCTGATGGCCGCGATGCTGCATGACGTGATCGAGGATACCGGCATTCCCAAGGAAGCCCTGGTTGCGCAGTTCGGCGAAACCGTCGCCGAACTGGTCGACGGCGTCAGCAAGCTGACCCAGATGGACTTCCAGTCCAAGGCCGAAGCGCAGGCGGAAAACTTCCAGAAGATGGCCATGGCCATGGCCCGCGACATTCGCGTCATCCTGGTCAAGCTCGCCGACCGTCTGCATAACATGCGCACCCTCGAGGTACTGGCCGGGGAGAAGCGTCGCCGTATCGCCAAGGAAACGCTGGAAATCTACGCCCCGATCGCCAACCGCCTGGGCATGCATACCATGCGCGTGGAGTTCGAAGACCTGGGCTTCAAGGCGATGCACCCGATGCGCTCCGAGCGCATCCGCGCTGCCGTGCGCCGGGCGCGCGGCAATCGCAACGAAATCGTCGAGAAGATCGAGGAATCGCTGATCCACTGCCTCGAGCGCGAAGGGCTCGAAGGCGAGGTGATGGGCCGCGAAAAGCACCTCTACAGCATCTACAAGAAAATGCGCGGCAAGCGCCGGGCGTTCAACGAGATCATGGACGTCTATGCCTTCCGCATCGTCGTCGACAAGGTGGACACCTGCTACCGCGTGCTCGGCGCCGTGCACAACCTGTACAAGCCATTGCCCGGCCGTTTCAAGGATTACATCGCGATCCCCAAGGCCAACGGCTACCAGTCCCTGCACACGACCCTGTTCGGCATGCATGGCGTGCCCATCGAGATCCAGATCCGCACCCGCGAAATGGAAGAGATGGCCAACAACGGGATCGCTGCGCACTGGCTGTACAAATCCAACGGCGAGGAAACGCCCAAGGGCACCCACGCACGGGCACGGCAGTGGGTCAAGGGCGTGCTGGAACTGCAGCAGCGCGCCGGCAATTCGCTGGAATTCATCGAGAGCGTGAAGATCGACCTGTTTCCGGACGAGGTCTATGTCTTCACTCCCAAGGGCCGCATCATGGAGATGCCCAAGGGCTCGACCGCCGTCGACTTCGCCTATGCGGTACACACCGACGTTGGCAACACCTGTATCGCCTGCCGCGTCAACCGTCGCCTGGCGCCGCTCTCGCAACCCCTGGAAAGCGGCTCGACGGTGGAAATCGTCACCGCTCCGGGCGCACGGCCGAACCCGGCCTGGCTGAACTTCGTCGTCACCGGCAAGGCTCGCACCCACATCCGCCATGCGCTCAAGCTGCAGCGTCGCTCCGAGTCGGTGAACCTCGGCGAACGCCTGCTGAACAAGGTTCTCGCCGGCTTCGAGACCAGCCTGGAGAAGATCGGCCCCGAGCGCATCCGCCAGACCGTCGCCGAATACCAGGTCGACTCGATGGACGACCTGCTCGAGGACATCGGCCTGGGCAATCGCATGGCCTACGTCATCGCTCGCAGACTGATTGCCAGCGAGGGCGAACAGGCTCCGGCCGACGAGGGCCCGCTGGCGATCCGTGGCACCGAGGGCCTGGTCCTCAGTTATGCCAAGTGCTGCACTCCGATTCCGGGCGACCCGATCGTCGGTCACCTGTCGGCCGGCAAGGGCATGGTGGTGCATCAGGAGAGCTGCCGGAACATCAGCGAGGTTCGCCACAATCCGGACAAGTGCATCCAGCTGTCCTGGTCGAAGGACGTCACCGGCGAATTCAACGTCGAATTGCGCATCGAGCTCGAACACCAGCGCGGCCTCATTGCCCTGCTCGCCGGCAGCGTCAATGCCGCCGACGGCAATATCGAGAAGATCGGCATGGACGAGCGCGATGGCCGCATCAGCGTCGTGCAGCTGGTGGTCAGCGTGCACGACCGCGTGCATCTGGCACGCGTGATCAAGAAGCTGCGCACCATCAAGGGCGTCACGCGGATCACCCGCGTCAAGGCTTAACCGTATCGGCCGACGAACCTAGGGTGGATGTCGCTTTCACATCCACCCTGACTCCGCTTTGCCTTGTCGCTTGAGGCGCACCGCAGTTTCCGCCTGCGCAAACCGGGCGAGGCCTTGTCGCGCCACGACGGTTCATCCGCCGCCCATGAACACGGGCGATTGCGAACCAGCTCTTGAAAACCGGCAGCCCGCTTGCGAACCACTCGCCTGTTTAGGCAAGGTGCCGCCTCGCATACCGATAAGGAAATTGGTCATGTCCGGCAAACCCGCCGCCCGCCTGGGCGATTCCAGCAGCTGCCCGAAGACCGGGCATGGGAACAACCCCATCGCGAGCGGCTCGCCCGATGTTTTCTTCGACGGCCTACCCGCCGCCCGCGCTGGCGACAGCACCGGCTGCGGCAGCACCCTGTCGAGCAATCTTGTTCCCAATGTGCTGATCAATGGCAAACCAGCCGCCACCCTGGGCAGCCTCGGCGACCACGGCAGCGTGGTGATCGGCGGCTCGGGCACCGTGATCATCGGCGCCTCACACACGCCGAGCCCCTTCGTGCCACCCGAGCCGCTGAATATCGCCACCTCCGCGCATGCCATGCTGGCCAGCCCCGCCTTGCCCCAACGGTCGGCTATCCCCATGGCCCGTGCTTGGCAGGAAGAGCCCGGCGACCTCGCCCCACTGGGGCTGGAACAAGAGGACGAAGAGGAAGAGCTGGGCGACCAGCCGCAGCAGCTGGAGCGTCAGGCCATCACCCTGCGCATCGGCGTGTTCTTCGACGGCACCGGCAACAATGCGGCCAACAGCGCCATCGGTGCCCAGTGCCGCGCTCCAGCGCTCGGCCTCGACGAGCAGGAAGCGCTGGCCATGGTCCAGCGCTGCGAAGCGCATCACCTCGACCCGGACAGCAGCTACGCCAACGATGTGAGCAATATCTGGCGGCTGTATGAGCTGTACCGCGACGAGCCGATCCCCAAGGAAGCAGGAAGCCCCAGCACCCTTCGCATCTATGTCACCGGTATCGGTACGACCTCTGGAAAACCGGACACCCTGTTTCCCGGCCAGGCCTTCGGCCGCGGCGAGACGGGCGTGCTGGCCAAGGTCGACGAAGGCCTGGCCTTGCTGGAAAAAGCGCTGGTCAGCTTCAAGGACGAAAACCCTGAAAGCGCACTGGCCCGGCTAGAACTGGATATCTTCGGCTTCAGCCGCGGCGCGGCGGCGGCCCGCCATTTCGCCAACCAAGTGCTCCTGCGTGAGCAAGGGCCGTTGGGCGAACTGCGCCATGCGGGCAAGCTTGACCTTGCACCCGGCTTCGATTGGCGAGACGCCGTCGTCATCAACTTCATCGGCCTGTTCGATACCGTGGCCGCCCTCGGCGGCTGGGACGACTGGGGTGATCCCAGCGATGACGTCAACGGCGGAATCGATCTCCATCTGGCGCCCGATGCGGCCCGCCAGGTGGTGCATCTGGTCGCCCGCGACGAATACCGGCGCAACTTCGCCCTCAACCAGGTCTCCCCGCCGCACCGGGAGATCGTGCTGCCCGGCGCCCATTCGAACCTGGGCGGCGGCTACCAGCCACTGTGCCGCGAGCGGCTCTACCCCATACGCCCACGCAGCAACTGGGTCAGCCGAACGACCACCCCATCCAACACCCTGGCCTACCAACAGGCGCAGCAGGACACCGAACTCGCCCGCCAGGCCGACCTGCTCGACCCGCAAGACCGTGCCGCGCAGCTAGGAACGGACGTCTGGGAGCACTTCATGCCGTTCGCCGGTGGGCGCGGCGATCAGATGAAGTACGTACTGGCGGCGCCCTATCTGGAGCGCAGGGTCTACGGGCATCTTTCGCGGGTGTATCTGCGAGTCATGCATACGCTTGCGGTGGAGGCAGGCGTTCCGCTCGATTTCATCGACGAACAAGACAGCAAACTCTCTCTACCCGCAGAGCTTGTACCTATCAGCGGCAAGCTGCTGGCCTGGGCCAGAAACGGTAGCGGCGCGCTGGATATGGAAGAGGAGCGCCTGCTGCGCCAGCGCTATATCCATCTATCAGCCAACTGGAATGCCACCGCGGGGCGGGGCGGCAGCGTGCTCGATGTGGTCTTCGTCAATGCCCCGGCCGAACGCGGACGGGCACGCCATGCCGACCGGCCCCAGGAGAAAAAGCGATGAGAGCACCACTGCTTGGCCTGTTCCTCCTGCTGCTCGGCGGCTGTGCCAGTGCCGAAAGAAACCCCGGCAGCCTGCCCTACAAATACTGGCGCCTGGGCTTCCTGGCCCCGGACTATATGGAGGTGTGGGTGGAAACCGCCGATGTGGAGGACATACGCGGCAACCTTTTCTATCGAATGGGAGGGGGCACCGTATCGATCGCCAAGCCGTCCGATGGCAGCGGGAACGCCGCTGGGTGGCGCAGCGGCCTAGGCTGGGGCGCGGGCCGTCATGTCAACGGCGCCGATCTACCCCGGCGCATCTACGTGCGCTGGCAATCCCTGGCCGAGCCCCAGACCTACCGGGTCATTCTCGATATCCCCGAACGCGCACGGCAGTTGATGAGCGAGCGGCTTGATCCACCCTGCCCAGCCAGCGAATACCGGGAAGCCCTCGCCCTGGGGCTCGCCCCTGGCGGCGTGGTCAGGGGCTGGGTCATGAGCACCTGCGGCGGGCCCATCGAAGTTTTGCGCGCTCAGGCTGAAATCGAGCCAAAGGGGCCCTATGAAGGAACCTCCCAGGGAGCCCACCGGCCGCTTTCGGAAACCTCCAGAGCCTATATCGAAAAACACGGTATCCCCTACGGCTCTTGGTGAGCAGGCAAGCGATCATGACCGCCTCCAAGTTGCCGCTCATCTTGGCCTTACTGTTTCTCGGCGGCTGCGCCGAGAGAAACCCCGGAAGCCTGCCCTACAAATACTGGCGCCTGGGCTTTCTGGCTCCAGACCATATGGAGGTCTGGGTAGAAACCGCCGATGTGGAAGATATTCGCGGATATAGGTTTTTCCATGTAGGCAGCGGCACCGCATCCGTGCACTTGCCTACCGATGGAACAGGCAATGCCGTCGGCTGGAGAAAGACCTGGGGGGCAGGTCGCTACGTCAACGGCGCCGATCTACCCCGGCGCATCTACGTGCGCTGGCAATCCCTGGCCGAGCCCCAGACCTACCGGGTCGTTCTCGATATCCCTGAACGTGCGCGACAGCTGATGAGCGAGCGGCTCGACCCGCCCTGCCCCGCCAGTGAATACCGTGAAGCCCTCGCCTTGGGCCTGGCCCCTGGCGGCGTGGTCAGGGGCTGGGTCATGAGCACCTGCGGCGGGCCCATCGAAGTGCTGCGCGCCCAGGCGCAAATCGAGCCCAAGGGGCCTTATGGCGGGCAATCCGATGGCGAGTATTACTTCCTTTCGGAAACCTCCAGAGCCTATATCGAAAAACACGGCATTCCCTACGGCTCTTGGTGAGCAGGCAAGCGATCATGACCGCCTCCAAGTTGCCGCTCATCTTGGCCTTACTGTTTCTCGGCGGCTGCGCCGAGAGAAACCCCGGCAGCCTGCCCTACAAATACTGGCGCCTGGGCTTCCTGGCCCCGGACCATATGGAGGTCTGGGTGGAAACCGCCGATGTGGAAGATATTCGCGGATATAGGTTTTTCCATGTAGCAGCGGCACCGTATCCGTGCACTTGCCTACCGATGGAACAGGCAATGCCGTCGGCTGGACAAAGACCTGGGGGCAGGTCGCTACGTCAACGGCGCCGATCTACCCCGGCGCATCTACGTGCGCTGGCAATCTCTGGCCGAGCCCCAGACCTACCGGGTCATTCTCGAGATCCCCGAACGCGCACGGCAGTTGATGAGCGAGCGGCTCGATCCACCCTGCCCCGCCAGCGAATACCGGGAAGCCCTCGCCCTGGGGCTCGCCCCTGGCGGCGTGGTCAGGGGCTGGGTCATGAGCACCTGCGGCGGGCCCATCGAAGTCCTGCGCGCCCAGGCGGAAATCGAGCCCAAGGGGCCATCCCAAGGCAAGACCGGCGGCCAGTACGCACTGCCATTAGAGCCCGAATCCAGAGCCTATATCGAAAAACACGGCATTCCCTACGGATCCTGGTGAGCAGTCAGGCGCGAGCCGCGGCCACTGTTTCCACACAATACCGGGTTAGAATCCTTGTCCCCGGCTTTCGCTCTTCACTTGAGGCTCGCCACCCAAGGCTTGCCGCACCCCCGAAGGAGATCCCATGTCCCGCACCGTCATTTCCACCGACAAGGCGCCTGCCGCCATCGGCACCTATTCCCAGGCCATCAAGACCGGCAACACCGTCTACCTGTCCGGGCAGATTCCGCTCGATCCGCAAACCATGGAGCTGGTCGAGGGCTTCGAAGCCCAGGCCGTGCAGGTGTTCGAGAACCTCAAGGCGGTGGCTGAAGCGGCTGGCGGCTCGCTCAAGGACGTCGCCAAGCTGAACATCTTCCTCACCGACCTTGGCAACTTCGCCACGGTCAACGAAGTGATGAGCCGCTACTTCGAACAGCCCTACCCGGCCCGCGCGGCCATCGGCGTCGCTGCCCTGCCGAAGGCGGCGCAGGTCGAAATGGATGCGATCATGGTGCTCGACTGAGCCTGCCGCCTGCGCGCCCTGTCGTAGCCGACGCGGCGCGCAGGCGACCATTCGAAAGCTACTGCACCCAGACCTCCACGCGCCGATTGAGCGGCTCGTAGGTCTCATCCGGGGTCGCCCGCAGTGGGTCCGCTTCGCCATGGGAAGCGACCCGTAGCTGCAACAACTCGATGCCACTGGCCTGCAGCTTGCGGGCCAGCTGTCCGGCGCGCTTGAGCCCGACCCGCTCGTTATAGCCAGCCTCGCCAAGCGTATCGGTATGGCCGATCACGCTGACCATCGCCGGCGCGCGCTGCCGCAGACTCGTCAGAAGCTGCGCGTAAACCCGCTGCGACTCATCGGTCAGCTCGTTCCAGTCACGAAAGTACAGGCGAAATCGCAGCGGCGCCGGCGCCAACGCTGCGCTCACCCAGTCCGGTTCGTCGCGAGTGCCAGTGCCGCGTAGCCAGCCGCCGTTGGAATACCAGGCAGCCTCGCCCGGCTGTTTCAGGCTCAAGCGCTGCTCGCCCTCCGCCACCGTCACGCTGCCCGGCCCTTCGAGCAGGGTGACACGGCTGGTACCACAGCCAGCCAGCGCCGACAGCAGCCATAAGACCGACCAATGCCACGGCTTCATCGGCCAGCCCTCACCAGCACGCCGGCCGCTCCGTCGAGCGTGACCTGGCCATCGGCGGTATCGATGCGCAGTGCCGCCCCCGCCAGGCGCGTGAGTTCACCCCCCCTTCAGATAGAGGCTGCCGCGCTCCAGCCGAGCGCGAAAACCGAGCGCTCGTCGCGCCTGGGCGAACTCGAAGGCCGCCAGGCGCAGTCGGCTTTCCGGCCCCAGCACCAGGCGCGTGCCGTCATTCAGGCCAGGCCAAGGCGACCCTGGTCGGTTTCCAGCACGGCACCGACCACCAGAGCTTGCCCGAGCCGAACCGGGGCGACCTGGCCCCGACTGATGAACCGCGACGCACCGTCGACCGAGCGCACCAGCCCGATCACTTCGGGCAATGCAGACGCCTCGGCCGCGCCGGGCAACGCCACGGCGACCAACATGCCAAAAGCCACCCCGTGCAAAACGCGATACATGGTTAGCCAAACCTCCCCTGTTGCGGCTGCCTCTCTCTGGCAGCAACAGGTGGCCCAAGATTCCCCCTCGATGGGTAAAAAGGTGAACAGCGCACCCTTCGACAACGAATCGGACGCCCACGCCGAACGATCAGGAGTTCAGTCCGTCACCGGTCATTCGTCGCAAAGGCATCGTCCATTCGTCGCACCGCCCCAAGCTGGCCGGTGCTTGCCGTATCCTCGCCAGCAGTCGGGAAGGGGAAACCGACCAGCGGTCGAGCACATAACTCACATCCATAAGCCTGCGGCCGTAAAGCACAGTACCGATGTGCTTGCGGGTCGACCCGCGTAAAAAACTGTGGTCCGCCGCCGGCGGTTGTTTATCGATGCATCGGGCTGGCCCGATTGGATGTGACATGAAGAAACCACGACTGCTCCAAGGCCCACGCGGCCTTGCGCTTGTTGCCTGTTGCTGGTCGGCGCGCTGCGCTGGCTTTCTGGGCGCTCCGCTCCACCCCACCGGCGACGCCCGCCGAGCCCGGCACCGCTGCTGCCATGCTGGCCGAGCTGCAGGCATCGCGCGAGCCCTGGCAGGCCAACCGCGGCGACCTTTCACGCCTGATCGGTGACCTGCGCGAGCAGCGCATCGCGAGTGCCGCCCTGGCCCCGGATGCGGTCTACGTGACCGCCACTGACGGCGCCCGCTACTGGGTGCCGGACATCTCCGGGCGCGCCGCCGGCCTGCTGCTCGGCCAGTACGCCGATGCCGCCACCCGGCTGTTCCCGCTGGCCCTCTATGAAACCGACGCCGAAGCCCGCTGGTACAAGCCGCTGGTGCCGTACCTACCGTTCGCCCTGGTGCTGGTTCTGGCGCTGGTCTACCTGGCGGTGCGCAGCAGCGGTTTCCAGATCCAGCGCAAGCGCAGCGAGGTCGGCTTCGATGACGTGATCGGTGCCAGCGAGGCCAAGCAGGCGCTGCGCGACGTCACCGCCTACCTGCGCGACCCGCAGGCCTATGCGCGGCTTGGCGCGCGTCCACCCAAGGGCGTGCTGCTGACCGGCGAACCCGGCACCGGCAAGACCCAGCTGGCCAAGGCGCTGGCCGGGGAAGCGAATGCCAGCTTCATCCAGGTGACAGGCAGCGACTTCTCTTCGATGTACTTCGGCGTCGGCATCCAGAAGGTCAAGTCGCTGTTCCGCACCGCACGCCGGCAGGCACCGTGCATCATCTTCATCGACGAGATCGACGGCATCGGCAAGCGCGCCGAACAACAGCGCTCCAGCGATGCCGAGAGCAACCGCATCATCAACCAGTTCCTCGCCGAGCTGGACGGTTTCGACGGCAGCAGCGGCGTGCTGGTGCTCGGCGCGACCAACTTTCCGAACTCGCTGGATCCGGCGCTGGTGCGCGAAGGCCGCTTCGACCGCAGCATCGCCGTCAGCCTGCCGGGGCTCGACGACCGCGAGGCGCTGTTCCGCCTGTATGCCGGCCGCGTGCGCGCCGAGCAGGACCTGGACTTCGCCCAGCTGGCGCGCAATACCGTCGGCCTGACGCCCGCGGCCATTGCCAGATCGTCAACCCATGCCGCCCTGCTGGCCGCCCGCGCCGGCGCCGGTACGGTCGCCATGGGGCATTTCGTCGACGCCATCGAGACCTGCCGCATCGGCGAGAAGCCTGCCGGTGTCAGCCCGATGTCGGAAACCGAGCGCAAGCGCATCGCCGTCCACGAGGCCGGCCACGCGCTGGTCGCCGCGGCGCTGAAGGTCGGCCGGGTGGAAAAGGTCACCATCCTGCCGCGCGGCCAGGCGCTCGGCGTCACCCTGGTCACGCCGGTCGAGGACAAGCGCCTGCACCTGCATTCGGAACTGCGCGCGCGCATTCAGATGCTGCTCGCCGGCCGCGGTGCCGAGCAGCTGTACTTCCACGAGGTGTCGTCCGGCGCCGGGCAGGACCTGCAGGAAGCCTCGAAGATCGCCCTGTCGATGGTCGGTGCGCTGGGCATGAGCCCGAGCGGTTCGCTGCTCAGCCTGCAGGCGGTGCGCGATGCGCACATCGAGTTCGATTCCGGCGAAGCCATCCGTGCCGCCGACGACCTGCTGCGCCAGCTCGAACGCGACTGCCTGGCGCTGCTGCAGCGCATCCGCCCGGCACTGGATGCGATCACCACGCGCCTGTTGGACGAGGAAACGGTACCGGGCGAGGCCGTCTATGCCGCCATCGCCACCCTGCCGGAAGTACCGCAGGAGGCGAGCGTCAGCCATATCGTCGGCCATGCGCTGCATGCCATCGATCGCGTCGCCGCCAGCGCGCTGGAGCATGCCGAGCATTTCGAGCTGTCGCCGCAGGACAACCCGCGCGACGACGGGCCGGGGATGGCCTGAGGTCGGCGCGCCCCGGTAACGGCTTCGGTGGAAAAGCGCCGTGCGCGTTTTCCACCCTACGCTCCGGCGGGCACTGCGTAGGGTGGATGGCCGAAGCCATCCACCGGAAGCCCCGCCCGCAGCCCTCGCCACCCGCCACCCGAACCTGCGCGCCCCTCGCCCACTGCGTGGAAAAGCGCTGCGCGCGTTTTCCACCCTACGCTTCAGCAAGCCACGTAGGTGGATGGCCGAAGCCAGCCACCGAAAGCCCTGGCCGCCAGCTTTGCCACCTGCCACTCGAGCCCGCGCACCCTCACCATTACGTGGAAAAGCGCCGTGCGCATTTTCCACCCTACGCTCCAGCGAGCCACGTAGGTGGATGGCCGAAGCCATCCACCGAAGCCCCGGCCGCGGCCTTGTCCGTCGCAGGCAGGCACGGCGCCACCCGGCCGGGGCTAGTCCAGCACCACCAGCCGGTTGGGCAATTCGTTGCGCGGATGGGTCTTGGGCACTTGCTCGCGCAGCAGCTCGCCGCAGGATTCGATGCAGGCGAGAAAGCCTTCGAGGACCTGCCCGTCGCGCACGCGCCCGGTGAACTCTGCGACCACCGCCTGCCAGGCGCTGTTGTCGATACGGCGGGAAATACCGCGGTCGACGAGGATTTCCACGTAGCGCTCAGCTTCGGAGACGAAGATCAGCATGCCGGTCTCGCCCTCGGTGTGGTGCAGGTTGAGTTCGAGGAACTGCCGGCGCGCCAGGTTGCAGGCCCGCCAGCGGCGCACCGCCGGCGGGATCAGCCGGGTGGTCAGGCCCGGCAGGCGAAATAGCAGCGCCAGCCCCACGAAGGTTGCCCATTGCACCAGCACCAGCTGCCAGGCGCTCAACCAGCCGCTGAAGAACAGCAGCGCGCCGGGCAGCAAGAGGGCGATCAGGCTGGCCCAGAGCAGCGGGATATAGCGGTAGTCGTCGGCGCGGGCGGCAAGCACCGTCACCAGCTCGGCGTCGGTATGCGTCTCGACCCGCTCGATCGCCGCGGCGACCTGTTGCAGCTCGCTTTCGCTCAGTAGCGTCATGTCCTCTCCTTACCAGCCGCCGGAAGCGCCGCCGCCACCGAAACCACCGCCGCCTCCACCGAAGCCGCCGCCGCCAAATCCGCCGCCGCCACCGAA
>LZQO01000070.1_pt1 | contig 21702 bp, 27 predicted proteins | sample 768571 | NCBI WGS metagenome assembly LZQO01 (sample SAMN05207081, study PRJNA324507) | oil field metagenome | isolation source: sample BH-FW-10 from oil reservoir | place: India: Bombay High | collected 2015-12-01
CGCCCAGTTCCGCAAGGTGCAGAGCTTCGATTACCCGGATATCGCGGGCCAGCTGCTGGTGCTGTTCAGCGATGGTCTGCGTTCGCGCTGGACTCTGGACGACTATCCGGGGCTGCGGTTTCGGCATCCAGCCGTCATCGCCGCGGTCCTGCACCGCGACTTTCGCCGAGGCCGAGACGACGTGACCGTGATGGCAATCGCCTGGAGGGCCTGAGTGACTGATTCGAGCGAGCAGCTCATCGAGCGACTGCGCCAGGAGAACGAATCCCTGCGCGCGGAGCTGGACGAAACCAACCAGGGCGTCCTCGCGCTTTACGCCGAGCTCGACATCCAGGCCGAAGCGCTGCGTGAGGCGTCCGACCTCAAGAGTCGCTTTCTCTCCTACATGAGCCATGAGTTCCGCACGCCGCTGGGCTCGATCCTGAGTATCGCGCGGCTGCTCAGCGACGAGCTGGACGGCCCGCTGAACGCGGAGCAGCAAAGGCAGATCGCCTTCATTCGCTCGGCGGCCGGCGAGCTGAGCGACATGGTCGGCGACCTGCTCGACCTGGCCAAGATCGAGGCCGGGCGCATCAGCATCTCGCCGGCCTGGTTCGACATGCTCGACCTGTTCTCCGCCTTGCGTGGCATGTTCCGACCGATCGTCGAAGGCGATTCGGTCGATCTGATCTTCGAAGAGCCGGAGGGCATTCCTCGGCTCTACACCGACGACAAGAAGCTGGCGCAGATTCTGCGCAACTACATTTCCAACGCGCTGAAATTCACGCCATCGGGCGAAGTCAGGGTATCGGCGCGGATGGAGAACGAGCGCGAAGTGCGTTTCGCCGTCAGCGATACCGGTATCGGCATTCCCGCGGACCTGCAGAGCAATCTGTTCGAGGACTTCAGTCAGATCGACAGCCCCCTGCAGAAGCGCTTGCGTGGTACCGGGCTCGGCCTGGCTCTGTGCAAGCGCTTTACCGAACTGCTCGGCGGCCATGTCGGCGTCGAGAGCGAACCGGGCAAGGGGTCGCTGTTCTATGTGGTGATCCCCCATGCCATCGCGGCGGGAGCGGCCGATGAAGCGTGAAGACTGGTTGCTGATCGTCGATGACAACGCCGCGACCCGTTATGCGATGCGCCGCGTGCTGGAGCGCCAGGGCTATCGCGTGCTCGAGGCCGGGACCGGTGGCGAAGGGCTGGCGCACATCGCGCAGTCTCCGGTGAGCGTGGTCATCCTCGATGTCAATCTGCCGGACATGAGCGGTTTCGACGTCGCCCGCCAGCTGCGCGCCGACCCGCAGACCGCGGTATTGCCGATCATCCACGTCTCGGCAGCTTCGGTGGAGACGCGCGACATCATCAGCGGCCTCGATGCCGGAGCCGATGCCTATCTGATCCACCCCATCGACCCGGTGTACTGCTGGCGACCCTGCGCACCCAGTTGCGCGTGCGCGATGCCGAGCAGGCACTGCGTGACAGTGAAAAGCGCTTTCGCGAGATCTTCGCCAACATCACCGCGCCCATTGCGGTAATCGACGCCAACCTGAGGGTTCATGAAAGCAACCAGGCCTTCCAGCGTCTGTTGGGCGGTGATGCGGACCTGCAATGCTGCTTTGCACCGGGACAGGCGGCGGTCATTGAAGAGATGCGCGCCAGACTGCGGGCGCGCGAGCGCTGGCGCAGCTCGCTGCGCGTGCAGGTCGACGGCCAACTGCACGAAACCGAATGGCTACTGTCGCCCTACCGGCTGCCGGACCAGGGCCTGCTGCTGGTCGAGGATGTTACCGAGCAGCGCCGCCGCGAGCGCCTGCAGCTCAAGCAGCTGGACGCTGCGCAGCTGCAGCTCGCGCAGGAGGTTGCCGAGCGCGCACGCACCGAGCGCAGCTGCTGCAGGCCCAGAAGATGGACGCCCTCGGCCAGCTCACCGGCGGCATTGCGCACGATTTCAACAATTTGCTCACCGGCATCATTACCGGCATCGGCCTGCTCAAGCAGCGCGCCGCCTCGGGGCGTATCGAGGACGTGCTGCGCTATGCCGACATGGCTCTCGGTTCGGCGAACAACGCTGCCGCCTTGACCCACCGGCTGCTGGCCTTCGCCCGTCAGCAGCCGCTGGATAGTCGGGCGGTGGACGTCAACGAGCGGGTGCATTCGCTGGAAGACTTCATGCGCCGGACGATCGGCGAGCGCATCCAGCTTTCGCTGGATCTGACCTCGCATCCGGCGGTTGCGCTGGTCGATCCCGTGCAGCTCGACAACGCGCTGCTCAATCTGGTGATCAATGCGCGCGATGCGCTGCCCGAAGGTGGGCACATCCACGTCACCTCCTATGCCGCGCACTCGCAGGGCAGCACGGAGCTGCGCGACGGCGACTACGTCGCGCTGAGCGTCCGAGATGACGGCGTCGGCATCGATCCCAAATTGCTGCACAAGGTCTTCGATCCGTTCTTCACGACCAAGCCGCTCGGCCAGGGCACCGGGCTGGGCCTGTCGACCATCTACGGCTTTGCCCGCCAGTCGGGTGGTGAAGTGCGCATCAGCAGCGTGCTGGGGCAGGGCACCGAAGTCACGCTTCTGCTGCCGGCCGCGGCCGAGGCGGCGGTGAACGGCGTGGACAGGGCGACACAGCGCCACAACAAAGGCGGTAGCGAACATGTGCTCATCGTCGAAGACATGCCTGCCGTCCGCTTGCTGGTCACCGAACTGCTGACCGACGCCGGCTATCGCTGCACGCCCCTCGCCGATGCCAGCGAGGCATTGGCCTTGCTCGAGCAGGGCGGCGCCGTCGACCTGCTGCTCACCGACGTCGGCCTGCCCAGGATGGGCGGGACTCAACTGGCGGAAGCTGCGCGCCGCCTCCTGCCAGCATTGCCGGTATTGTTCATGACCGGTTATGCCGAGAAGACGGTCAATCGCAGCAACCTGCTGCAAGTGCGGATGGACGTGTTGACCAAGCCGTTCGAGCCCGCTGCGCTGCTCGAGCGGGTCAGGCAGCTGCTGGACGAGGCGACCGACTGAGCGGCGGCCGTCGCGTTGCGTCAGCTATCCAGCCCCGTCAGGCCTGTGCAACCGGCTGCCGCGGCATTGCGGGCGTCATTGGTACATCCAGAAGTTCGGATGCGGCTCCTGCATCGCGGGCTGCGGCTGGCGAGGCGCGCCGGTGAAAGGGCGAAGGAGGCGGGCAAGGCGTTTCATGTGGATGTCCCCGTGTGGATCGAACGATGTGCATAGCTTCATGCAATCGATCCACACGGGGAAATTTGGTGTAGCTATCGCAGCGATTAGTCCAGGCGCACCAGCACGCGGCCGGTCTGGCCGCCGGCCAGGATGCGCTCGAGCGCGCCGGGCAGCGTATCCAGCGAGACTTCCTCGGCCAGCTTGTCGAGGTTGTGCAGGCGCCATTGCACGGAGAGCTTGTCCCACATCGAGGCTTTGACCACCAGGGGAATCTCCACCGAATCGACGCCCAGGAGATTCACCCCGCGCAGGATGAACGGCAGCACGCTGGCCTGGAACTGAACGCCGGCGGTCAGTCCGCAGCAGGCGACGCTGGCCCCGCGACGCAGCGACTTGACGATGTTGAACAGGATGTCGCCGCCGACCGTATCGATGGCGCCGGCCCACTGCTCCTTGAGCAGCGGTTTTTCCGTGCCGGCCTGCAGTGCCGTGCGGTCGACGATGTCCTGCGCGCCGAGTCGGCGCAGGAAGTCGGCCTGCTCGGCCTTGCCGGTGGCGGCGGTCACCTGATAGCCCAGGCTCGAGAGCAGGGCGACTGCCAGGCTGCCGACGCCGCCACTCGCGCCGCTGACCAGCACCGGGCCGGCGCCAGGTTCGAGCCCGGCCTGTTCGAGCTTGTCCAGGCACAGGGCGGCAGTCAGGCCCGCCGTGCCGAGAATCATCGCGTCGCGTAGCGACAGCCCGTGCGGGCGCTTGATGACCCAGGCCGCCGGCACGCGAATGTACTGGCCGTAGCCGCCGGCGGTATTCATGCCCAGGTCGTAGCCGGTGACGATCACCTCATCGCCTTCGGCGAACTCGCCGACGCTGGATTCGGCCACCACGCCCGCGGCATCGATGCCCGGCGTATGCGGGTAGGTGCGCGTCACGCCGCGGTTGCCGCTGGCCGACAGCGCATCCTTGTAGTTGAGTGAGGAGTAGTGCACCCGGATCAGCACTTCGCCGGCCGGCAGCTCGTCTAGCTGGCGCTCGATCACACGGGTCTCGAATCCGCCCTGTTCCGTTTCACGGGTTTGCAATGCCTTGAAGCTGCCCATGCTGCTTTCTCCTATTGCCAGAATCGGTTTTCGTTGAGCCGGCCGAGGCCTTTGGTCAGGCCCTGGTCGAGCAGGCTTGCGGCCGCAACGCCGAAGCGCTCGGGCAGGCTTTTCTTCTGCGCGTAGCGCAGCTGGAAGAGGTCGGCTTCACGGGCGCGCTCAGCCAGGTACTGGTCGCTGGTCTTGAGCTCGTCCGCGAGGTGCATGCCCAGCGCGGCGATGCCGAGCCAGATTTCGCCCGTGGCGACGTCATCGATGCAGACCTGCTGGCGGTAGCGCGCCACGAAGTTCTTGAACAGCTCGTGCGTGGTTTCCAGGTCTTCCTGGAATTTCTCCCGGCCCTTTTCGGTGTTTTCGCCGAACACCGTGAGCGTGCGCTTGTACTCGCCGGCGGTGAGTACCTCGTAATCGACGTCGTGTTTCTTCAGCAGCCGATGAAGGTTGGGCAGCTGCGCGACCACGCCGATCGAGCCGAGAATGGCGAACGGTGCACTGAGGATGCGGTTGCCGATACAGGCCATCATGTAGCCGCCGCTGGCGGCGACCTTGTCGACGCAGACCGTCAGCGGCACGCCGGCATCGCGGATACGTACCAGCTGCGAGGCCGCCAGGCCGTACCCGTGGACCATGCCGCCGCCGCTTTCCAGGCGCAGCACCACCTCATCCTGCGGCGTCGCCAGCGAGAGCAGGGCGGTGACTTCGTGGCGAAGATTGTCGACGGCCGAAGCACGGATATCGCCATCGAAATCGAGCACGAACACCCGCGCCCGGGTCTCGCTCTTCTTCGCCTGCTTCTCGGCCTTGGCCTCGCGCTTGCGCTGTGTCTTGAGCACATCCTTTTCCAGCACGGCTTGCTCGAGGCGCTCGCGCAGCCCCTTGTAGAAGTCGTTGAGCTTTTCGACCTGCAAATGACCAACGCTGGGCTTGCCGCGGCTGCGGCGCAGGGCGGCGATCGTGATCAGCACCGCCACGATGGCGATCACCACGGTCACGGTCTTGGCCAGAAAGCCGGCATAGTCGAGCAGAAATTCCACGTTAGCTCCTTCTTGAGGCGAAGAGTTTCGACCGCGGCAGAGGCCGTTCGATCATTCGGCCAAGCATACCGAGGCCCTTGAAGACGGCCAATCGCCAGGTTTCAAACAAACGTATGAATTGTCGTTGACACCTCCAGGCGATCCTCCTAACCTCGCCCGGACACGCCAGCCGGAGCAGCAAATGGGCAGCATCTTCCTGATTCGTCACGGCCAGGCCTCGTTTGGCGCGGAGAATTACGACGTACTCTCGCCGCTCGGCCACCAGCAATCGGAAGCGCTTGGCGATCACCTCGGTCAGCTGGGCACCCGTTTCGACCGCTGCCTGAGCGGCCAGCTCAAGCGCCAGCAGGATACCGCCAGGGCCACGCTGGCACGCCTCGCCAGCCACGGTCAGCCACAACCGGATCTCGAGATCGACCCGGCATTCGACGAGTTCGAGGCCGATGCCGTGTTGCGCGCCCATCTGCCGGATCTGCAGGCTTATGAACCCCATGCGCTGCATATCCTGCGCAACGCGGCCTCGCACCGCGCCGAGTTCCAGCGCCTGTTCAGCTACGTGATCGGGCGCTGGGTCTCGGGCGAGCACGAGAAGCCCGGGCTCGAGAGCTGGGCGAGCTTCATCGAGCGTGTCGAAGGCGGCCTGGAGCGCATCCTGGCCCAGGCCGACACGCGTGACCGCATTGCCGTGTTCACCTCCGGCGGCACGATCACCGCACTGCTGCAGCTGGTCATCGGCGTCGCTCCGATCAAGGCCTTCGAGATGAACTGGCAGATCGTCAACACTTCGCTGAGCCTGCTGAAGTTCCGTGGCAGGGAAGTCTCACTGGCCTCGTTCAACAGCCATGCGCACCTGCAGCTGTTGAGGAACCCCGAGCTCATCACGCATCGCTGAGCTCGACATGCACGTTTCAACCCCCAACAACGTTAACAAGGAAATCACCATGAGCAACGTCGCCGATACCATCCAGCGCATGCAGTCCAAGTTCAACCCGAGCGCCGCTGCCGGTCTGGACCTGGTCTTCCAGTTCAACATCACCGATGCCGAGAACTACTACTTGGTCGTCAAGGACGGTACCTGTGACTTCCAGCAGGGCGAGTCGGCCGACGCCAACGTCACCCTGATCATGGACAGCGAAACGATGCAGGGCATCACCAGCGGTGAAACCGATGGCATGCAGGCCTTCATGGCCGGCAAGCTGCGCGCAGAAGGCGACATGATGCTGGCCCTGAAGCTCAGCGAACTGTTCCCTAACTGATCGAAGGCGGCCCGGCCGCCGTTATCATCGGTTAGCAAGAAACCCCGCCTGCGGCGGGGTTTTTTATTGGCTGCGCGAGGGCCCGCTGGCCGTCCTGCGCTGCGGGAGGGCGTTCGCTGGTTGCGATTCGGCCACATGCCAGCGGCTATAGCCATTCAATTCATATGGTTTCTCGGCCAGAATGGTGGGGACTGGCCACCGCCAAGGCGGCCGGCCCACCGACGCCGCATCCCTTGCAGAGAGGAACTGCTCAATGCCGACCTACGATTACCGCTGCGAAGCCAATGGCCAGGTTTATGAAGTTCGCCATCCCATGGCCCTGCGCCCGAAAACCTGGGGCGAGTTGCGCACGGCCTGCTCGCTGAGCGCTGATGCCGATATCCCTGACGACGCACCGGTCACCCGACTGATGACAGCCGCAGGCGTGGTCGACAGCCGGGTGCTCAGGAATCCTGAAGCCCCTGCCTGCGCGCGGGGCGGCTGCGCCGGCAACTGTCGGTAGGTATCAGCAGTAAGAAGCGGCCAGGGCAGATGCCCTGTACCCACGCCTCCCGGCGCGCTTGAAGGCTGACCGCGCGCATGGATGCTCGCAGGTCACGGGGGGCTGGACTGATCTTTTTGTGTTTTTCAAATGAGAAGCATAATCAATACAATGCGCGTTCAACCAATTACAAGGTAGGACGCCATGAAGCATGCTGTCGTTTCGCCCCCTTATCTGTTGCGCCCGGTGATGCTGGGCCTGCCGCTGCTGATGGCGGCTGTGGTCGCCCAGGCGCAGGAGGCACTGGAGCTCGAAGCGCAGCAGATCACCGCGCCGCGTGAGGTGGAGCGGGGCGATGGGCCGGTCGAGGGCTACGTGGCCAAGCGCAGCGTCAGCGCAACCAAGACCGACACGCCGATCATCGAGACGCCGCAGTCGATCAGCGTGATTACCGCCGACCGCATCCGCGACCAGGCTCGCTGACCATCCAGGACTCGCTGCGCTACGTTTCCGGCATGCGCGGCGAGGCCTACGGTTTTGACAGCCGGGGCGACTTCTCGCTGGTGCGCGGGGTGTCGCCGACCATCTTCCTCGACGGCCTGCAGCAGAGCGTCGGCTCCTACACCAACACGCGCACCGATCCTTTCACGCTCGAGCGGGTCGAGGTGATCAAGGGACCGTCGTCGATGCTCTACGGTCAGAGTTCGGTGGGCGGCCTGCTCAATCTGGTCAGCAAGCGTCCGCAGGCCGAGCGCAGGAACGAGCTGCAGCTGCAGTACGGCAGCTTCGACCGCAAGCAGATCGCCTTTGACAGCACCGGCCCGCTCGATGACGACGGCACGCTGCTCTATCGCGTGGTGGCGATCGGGCGTGACAGCCAGACTCAGGTCGATCACACCCAGGACAATCGTCTGGTGTTCATGCCGTCATTGACCTGGCGCCCGAACGAGCAGTTCGAGTGGACGCTGATGGCCAACGTGCAGAAGGACGACAGCGGCACCACCAGTTCCTTCCTGCCTCACCGCGGCACGGTGCTCGGCGCGCCCTACGGCGAGATTGGCAGCGAGCGCTTCGTCAGCGAACCCGGCTTCGACGAATATGACACCGAGCAGAAGGCGCTGACCTCGCAGATGAGCTGGCGACTCGACGACACCTGGACGCTGCGGCAGAACCTGCGCTGGCAGAAGAGCAAGGTCAGCTACCAGACCATGTATGGCTGGCCACCGGTGCTCGGTGCGGACGACCGCACGGTCAACCGCGTCTGGTCCGTGTCCAAGCCGGAAGTGACGATCTGGACCGCCGACCATCAGGCGGAGTCGCGCTTCGATACCGGCCCGCTGCAGCACACCCTGCTGATGGGCGTCGATTACCGCCATGCGGTCACCGATAGCCGGTCGGCCCGTGGCGTGGCTACGCCGCTGGACCTCTATGACCCGGTATATGGCACCTTCGATCCGTCGGGCATCACCCTGTCCGATGTGCCCCAGCAGCGCGCCGTGCAGAAAGGCCTGTATGTGCAGGACCAGGTGCGCCTGGACAAGTGGCTGATGACGCTCGGCCTGCGCAAGGACTGGGCCGACACCCGTGTCGAGGACGGCAACCGGCAGAAGGACGACGCGGTCACCGGGCGGGTGGGCCTGACCTACCTGTTCGACAACGGCGTGGCGCCCTACATCAGCTACAGCGAATCCTTCACCCCGATCATCGGTTTGAACACCATTACCCAGCAATCCTATAAGCCGCTCGAAGGCGAGCAGTGGGAGCTGGGGATCAAGTATCAGCCGGTGGGCAGCAACACCCTGTTGACCGCAGCCGTTTTCGACCTGCGCGAGAAGAACCGGCAGATGCCTGACCCGGCCAATCCGCTCAGTACCATCCAGGCCGGCGAAGCGCGGGTCCAAGGCCTGGAGTTGGAGGGGCTGGTGGAAGTGGACCCGAACTGGGACCTGATCGCGACCTACAGCTATCTCGACAGCGAGGTGGCCAAAGGGCCGCCAGCCCAGCAGGGCAAGCGCATCGCCAGCGTGCCGGAACACATGGCCTCGCTGTGGTCGCAGCATCGCTTCAGCGTTGCCGGTATTTCCGGCTTCAGCGCCGGCGCCGGCGTGCGCTACGTCGGCGCCAGCTGGGACGCACCGACAGCCTGAAGACACCGTCGACCACGCTGTTCGACGCCATGCTCGGTTACGCCTACCAGGACTGGTCGTTCACCCTGACTGCGACCAACCTCGAAGACGAGACCTACTACACCACCTGCCTGTCCCGCGGTGACTGCTTTACCGGCAACCGACGCACCGTGGTCGCCACCGCGAGCTACAGCTTTTGAAGCGCTCGGCCCCCGGCAAGGAGCGTCCGATGAGTCGTTCGGCTCCCGTAAGCCCCCTGTCCATTGCCTCGCGGGTGCTTGCCGCGGTGGTCGGTGGCTATACCGTGGCCTATGCGACGACGGCATTCCTGGCCATCTATCTGCCGCTGGCCCGCCCTGATCGCGTGGTCTTTTCGAGCCTGGCCAGCTTTGCCGTGTGGACTGCCGTGGTCATCTACGTGTTCGCCGCCCGCGATCAGGCGCGCCTGTGGATGGTGCTCGTGGGGCTGTGCGCGGTGCTGGGCCTGGCGGCGTGGCTCGCCGGTGACTGGAGCGTGCGCCCATGACGCTGCGTCAACGCATGGCCGAACTGCATACCTGGGGCGGGCTGCTGCCGAGCTGGCTGCTGTTCGTGATTCTGTTTGCCGGCACCGTCGCCTGCTTCGACAAGGAGCTCGACCGCTGGATGCGACCGGAACTGCACAGCGGCGCCGTGACGAGCCTTGGCGCCGATGCCGTGCGCGGCTGGCTCGAGCAGAATGTCAGCGAGAAATTGCACGCGTTCTGGATGCACGGCCCGACCGAGCGCCAGCCTACTGGCGCCTTGGCTGGGAGGTCGATGGCAGCGAGGCGCGCCATGCGGTGGCCTTCGATCCGCGCAGCGCCCGTGCCGTACCGATGAGCGAAACGGTGGGTGGCGACTTCTTTTTCACGCTGCACTACAACCTCCACGCCGGCGATGTGGGCATGTACATCGTCGGAATCGCCGGCATGTTCATGCTTGTCGCGCTCGTCTCGGGCGTGATCATCCACCGGCGCATCTTCAAGGACTTCTTTACCCTGCGGCCCAATGCCAACGGCCAACGCGCCTGGCTCGATGCGCACAATCTGTTTGGCGTGGTGGGTTTTCCCTTCCATCTGGTGCTGGCCTACACGGGGGTGGCCATCTTCGTCGCCTCGTACATGCCCGCGGCGGCGCAGGTCAGCTACGCCGGCAACGCCACCCAGTACTTCGGCGAGGTCATGGGCACCTATCACCGCGAAGAACTCGACGAGCCCGCGGGTGCGCCCTGGTCGCTCGATGCATTGATCGCCGAGTCGCGCCGGGAATGGGGGGCGGGAGAGGTCGGCTGGGTAAGCGTCCATCACCCGGGCGACGCCTCTGCCGTGGTCGATGTGCGCCGCCGGGATCGTTCGCGCATCGGCTCGCCACAGGACACGCTCAGCTTCGATGCGACCAGTGGCGAGCGCCTTCACCGCCAGCAGGCGTCGACCGGATATCGCGCGTACATCTGGATGGCCGGACTGCATATGGCGCAGTTCGGAGGCTCCCTGGTCCGCCTGCTTTATCTGCTGATGGGGCTGTCCGGCTGCGCCATGCTCGTGGCCGGCGTCCAGGTCTGGCTGGCCAAGCGCGAGTCGCGCGCGGGCCTCTCGACGCCGTCCGTGCGCTCAATGCTGCCGTCTTCGCCGGCCTGCCCCTGGCCAGCCTGGCGCTGCTATGGAGCAATCGGCTGATTCCCTCGGGCATCGCCGAGCGAGCCGCGGCCGAGGGCTGGGCCTTTGCGCTTGCCTGGCTGCTGATCGCTGTCTGGGCGCTGCTGCAGCGCCGCGACAGCCGTCGGCTGCTGCGCCAGCAACTGGTGCTGGGCGCCTTGCTTGCGCTGGGGTTGCCGCTCATCGATGCCGTGGCCGCGCCCGGCGGACACCTGCTGGCCAGCTTGCAACGAGGTGATTGGGCGTTGGCTCGGTGGAGGTGTTCTTCATCGCCAGCGGCCTGGCCTGTGCGGCCGGCGCCTGGCGTCTGCGGGGTGACGCCCACGAGGCCGAGGCGAGGCCCCGCCGAACCCCGTGCACAAGGGAGGCATGAGCATGTGGCTTCTGGCATTCGGGCTGGCCTATGTGGCAATGGTGCTGCTGTCGCTGACGCTCTCTCGGCACCGCGGTGCACTGCTGGCGGTCGAGCGACGCGTTCCGGGCAGACTCGCGCTGCAGCTGCAGGCCGCCGTATGTCTGGGCTTGGCCCTGTGGGCGTGCGTCGTTCGCCAGGGAGGCGAAATCGGTGCGGTGCTCTGGCTGGGGCTGATCATGCTTGCCGGGCTGCTGCTGGCGATCGTCATGGCCTGGCGGGTGCGCTGGGCATTGCCCTTGGCGCCGGTGCTGTTGGCCGGTGGAGGCCTGCAGGCGTTGCTCTAGCCGGAGGCGAATCGAGGTGGGCGCGTTGGCTTGCCGGTAGGTGGGCGTAGTCCGGCGCACCTCGGCGCGCCGGACGGGCGCAGGTTTACTGCGCGAGCTTGGTGTCCAGAACGCCCTTGCGGCCTTCTTCGTCCGACACTTCGGTGAGCTTGGCGCCACCGACGAACAGCCCCATCTTGATGGATTGGCGGACGTAGTGGTTCTGGCCGGCCTTGGCGTTCAGTTCGAGCGTGTTGTCGCTGAATTCCGACTCGGTCGCCAACAGGTGCGGGCCAGGGCTGACGGTGCGATAGAAGTAGGTATTCGGTGCGGTTTCGCCGATCACCTGGCCATCGATCTTCACGGTCTTCTTCAGCGCTGCACCGAGCATGGAATCGCGGAAGATATACACCCCGGCCTGATCCTGCGGCGGGGTGGGGAAGGCCTTGAATGCCTGGTCCTTTTCCGGCGCTTCCATCGGTACCGACGCACAGCCGGCCATGACCGCGAAGCCCAGTGCTGCGGCGCTCATCATCAAATGCTTGAACATGCTTACTCGTTCCTGAGTGTTTGGCAGAGTGCTGTGCCATCAAAAGGCCAGCGCCGGCACGATAACGCCAATCCCTTCAGGCGCAAGCCCGCTCGCCTGGCTTGTGCGCTGCATCTCGCTTTTCGCAGACATCGAGCTTGGGCGACGCGAGAGCCGGGGCGTCTAGGGAGGCGACCGGCGCCGCAGCGATCACGGCCGTCTGCTTCTACGCTCAGGCATGTACCTGCGTCTGGCCCGTGCCAGCCTGCAACCTGCTCGAGGGAATGTTCATGCCCAGTACCATTCGCCTGCACCGCGTCTTGCGAGCGCCGGCAGAGCGTGTCTATCGCGCCTTTCTCGATCCCGATGCCATGTGCAAATGGCTGCCACCCAACGGCTTCACCGCCAAGGTGCACGCGAGCGATGCGCGGGTTGGTGGCCATTACCGCATGTCGTTCACCAACTTCACCACCGGCACGACCCACAGCTTTGGCGGCGAATATCTGGAGCTGGTCGAGTACGAACGCATTCGCTATGTCGATCGTTTCGAGGATCCGAACCTGCCCGGGGACATGCAGGTCACCGTCAGCCTGGCCACCCTGCCTGCGGCACCGAGCTGAACGTCGTGCAGGACGGTATTCCCGATGCCATCCCGGTCGAAGCCTGCTACCTCGCTGGCAGGAGTCGCTGATCCTGCTCGGCAAGCTCGTGGAGGCCGATATCCCTGACGAATGAGCGTGGCCGCGCAGGGGCTGGCGGTGCCGTGCGGCCTATCGCGCCGATAGGGAGATTTCATCGCGGCTCCGGGCCTGGTTGTCAGGCGCTCTAGCTAGAGGTTTACGGGTTTTTACGGGATCGCTGGAAGGCGCCGGCCCAGGGGCGGTGCCCCTGCGGGCCGGCCGGTGGATGCTAGGGTTTTTCTCAGCGGAGCCTGCGCATCACCACCCTGGAGGAAAATGACATGACTACCGAATCCGGAGAACACACCTCTGGCGGCTGCCCCTTCGGCCATGGTGCCGGGCAGCCCCGCAAGCGCATCACCAACCGCGACTGGTGGCCCGAGGCGCTGAGCCTGACGGCGCTGAACCAGCACTCGCCGCGTTCGAACCCCTATGGCGGCGATTTCGACTACGCCGCCGCCTTCAATTCGCTCGATCTCGACGCGGTGATCGCCGACCTGCACGCGCTGATGACCGATTCGCAGGACTGGTGGCCAGCCGATTTCGGCCATTACGGCGGCCTGTTCATCCGCATGGCCTGGCACAGCGCGGGGACCTACCGGATCACCGACGGCCGCGGCGGCGCCGGCGGCGGCCAGCAACGCTTCGCCCCGCTCAACAGCTGGCCGGACAATGCCTCGCTGGACAAGGCGCGGCGCCTGCTCTGGCCGATCAAGCAGAAATACGGCCGCAAGCTGTCCTGGGCCGACCTGTTCGTGCTCACCGGCAACGTCGCGCTGGAATCCATGGGCTTCAAGACCTTTGGCTTCGGTGGCGGGCGCGCCGATACCTGGGAGCCGGAAGAGCTCTACTGGGGGCCGGAAGGCACCTGGCTGGGCGACGAGCGCTACAGCGGTGAACGCCAGCTGCACCCCGGCCTGGGTGCGGTGCAGATGGGCCTGATCTACGTGAATCCGGAAGGCCCCAACGGCAACCCGGACCCGAAGGCCGCGGCCATCGACATCCGTGAAACCTTCGCCCGCATGGCCATGAACGACTACGAAACCGTGGCCCTGATCGCCGGCGGTCATACCTTCGGCAAGACTCATGGCGCCGGCGATCCCTCGCTGATGGGGCCGGAACCGGAAGGCGCGGTGATCGAGGACCAGGGCCTGGGCTGGCGCAGCAGATTCAAGACCGGCATCGGCGCCGATGCGATCACCTCCGGCCTGGAAGTGATCTGGAGCCAGACCCCGACGCGCTGGTCCAACTACTTCTTCGAGAACCTGTTCAACTTCGAATGGGAGCTGACCAAGAGCCCGGCCGGCGCACACCAGTGGGAAGCCAAGGACGCGCCGGAAATCATTCCGGACCCCTTCGACCCGAACAAGAAGCGCAAGCCGACCATGCTGACCACGGACCTGTCGCTGCGCTTCGACCCTGAGTACGAGAAGATCTCCCGGCACTTCCTGGAAAACCCCGACGAGTTCGCCGATGCCTTCGCCAAGGCCTGGTTCAAGCTGACGCACCGCGACATGGGCCCAATCGGCCGCTACCTCGGCCCGCTGGTGCCGAAGGAACCGCTGATCTGGCAAGACCCGATTCCGGAGTGCGACCATCCGCTGATCGACGAGGGCGACATCGCCGCACTGAAGCAAAAGCTGTTGGGCATGGGCTTTTCCGTCTCCGAACTGGTGTCGGTGGCCTGGGCTTCGGCGTCGACCTACCGGGGTTCCGACAAGCGCGGCGGCGCCAACGGCGCACGCATCCGCTTCGCCCCGCAGAAAGACTGGGAAATCAACAACCCGCCACTGCTGGCCAAGGTGTTGGAGAAGCTCGGCGAGATCCAGAACGCGTTCAACGCTTCGGCCAGCGGTGGCAAGAAGGTCTCCATGGCGGACCTGATCGTGCTAGCCGGTTGTGCGGCGGTCGAGAAGGCGGCGAAGGACGGCGGCGTGGACATCAGCGTGCCGTTCACGCCAGGTCGGATGGATGCCGAGGAGGCGTGGACCGACGCGCAGTCCTTCGAAGCGCTGCGCCCGGCGGCCGATGGCTTCCGCAACTACTACCACGAGTCCAGCTTCATGGCGCCGGAGGAAGCGCTGGTGGACAAGGCGCACCTGCTGCGTCTGAGCGCACCGGAGATGACCGTGCTGGTAGGCGGCATGCGCGTGCTGGGCACCAACGCCGGTGGTAGCCAGGAAGGCGTGTTCACCCAGCGCGTCGGCGTGCTGTCCAACGACTTCTTCGTCAACCTGCTGGACATGAAGAACGAGTGGACCGCCACCGAGCACAAGAACCGCTTCCAGGGCCTGGACCGCAAGACTCGCCAGCCCACCTGGACGGCCACCCGCGTCGACCTCATCTTCGGCTCGCAGTCGGAACTGCGTGCCCAGGCCGAGGTGTACGGCATGGCCGATGGCAACGAGAAGTTCGTCCACGACTTCGTCAAGGCCTGGGACAAGGTGATGAACGCCGACCGGCTCGACATCGGCAAGCCGGCCGACAACTTCAGCCAGAAGCTCTCGGCGTAAGAAGGACGGCGGCGCCTCAGGGCGCCGCTGCTTTGTGCGATTAGCCGTGGTTGGGCGCCGGGGCCCATCAGCACGGGGGAAGCGCATGCAGTTGTCTTGTGCCCGTGCGCAAGGTCCTTGCTCAGCCGAGCGTGCCAGCCCCGAAGGGCTGGCCGTTAACGGTTACTGCGTGCGGAACCGGCCCACCAGCTGCCGAAGTGCGCTGCTGAGTTTGCGCTGTTCCTGCGAGTAGCGTTCGACTTCCGCAGCCTGGGTGGACACCTGAGCAACCGCGTCGCTGATGGCGACCACGTTGCGGTTGATGTCCTCGGTCACCAAGTGTTGTTCCTCGGTGGCGGCGGCGACTTGTGTCGTCATGTCGCGGTGTCTCGTGGCCAGTTGGCGGCCGCCCGCGGGCCGGCCGGTTATCTGGGCGAACTTATGCGGTGCCCATGGTCTTCGTCGTCCGGTCAGGTGTTCGCCGCCAGACCGTATGTCGCGCTAGCCATGCGGTGCGCGTCGCCATGCTTGGCGTCGGGTCTGCCCATTCTTTGCCGCCGAGCGCCGGGCTATGATGCGCACCCCCAGCGCCCCGTCCAGACAGCAGGTCATCATGCCCGGCACCGCCATCTACACCGACTTGTCGGGTTACTACGACCTCATGTGTGCCGATATCGATTACGGCGCGCAAAGCCACTGCGTCCATCGCCTGCAGCAGCTGTTCGGCAACGGCGGCAGGCGGCACCTGGATCTCGCCTGTGGTACCGGGCCGCATGTGCGGCATTTCATCGATGCGGGCTACGACAGCGGCGGCCTGGATATCAACCAGCCAATGCTGGATCGGGCGAGCCTGCGCTGCCCCGAGGCGCAGTTTTCGCTGCAGGACATGTGCAGCTTCAGCGTGCAGCGGCCGGTCGACCTGATCACCTGCTTTCTTTATTCCATCCACTACAGCGCCGGGCTCGAGCGGCTCGAGGCCTGCATCGCCCGCGTGCATGACGCGCTGGCCGAGCAGGGGCTGTTCTGCTTCAACGCGGTGGACAAGCAGCGGATCGACAACGCCTCGTTCGTGTCGCACAGCGCCTGCCATGCCGATGGTCTGCTCGGCTTCAGTTCGGCTGGTATTACAGCGGCCATGGCGAGCGGCAATCGCTGCGGTTGCGCATCGAGCGGACGGCGGGTGGGGCCAGCCAGGTCTGGCAGGATGAGCACGCGATGGTGGCGGTGAGCTTCGGCGAGTTGCGCGAACTGCTGGAGCCGTACTTCGACGTAGAGGTGCTCGAGCACGACTATCAGAAGATCCTGCCCTGGGACGGCACGTCCGGTAACGCGATATTCGCCTGCGTGAAGCGTTAGCCGTGCCCGGCGCGAATCAGTGCAGGCGCCCCGTCGACGCCGACGTGGCGAGCAGGTGGCCGGCTTCTCGCGCCAGCTGATCGAGCAACCGGTCGCGCTTTCTTTCGGCATCGCGCATGGCCTTGGTGCCGTGTTGCTGCAGCAGGTAATTGTGAATCTGCCGCACCTCCAGGGTCTGGAAGATCGGCTGCAGATCCTGCACCGCGAACAAGCCGTGCGACGCCTGGCTCTGCGTATTGAGCACCACCTGCGGCCCGCGCACCGCCAGCGGATGAAAGCCCAGCGCCTGGAAGTACGGCGCCTTGCCGGCGACGCAGGCCACTTCCGCATGGGCGTAGCGTGTCAGCATTTCGCCGACCATGGCGCGGCCGATGCCTTGGCGCCGATAGGCAGCCTGCACTGCCAGATAGATCAGCGCGCACGCCTCGGGGTCATCCACCGAGGGCAGGTAGAGTGCGAAGCCGAGCAGGAGGGCCGGGTCGTCGGCATCCAGCGCCAGGATCAGCTCCGGCTGGCCGGGCTGCGCGCCCTCCATGCGCTCCAGATAGCGATGCACCTCCAGGCCCACGACGTACTGATAGAGCGGATACAGGGGGTTGTCGGGCTGCAGCGAGACTGCGCTGATGTCGCTGAAGTAATCCACCACCATCTGCAGCAGCTGGCTTTTCAGAGTCTCCGGCGGCGACGTGACGAGATGGGTGAGGGTGAACATGGCGGCTCCCGAGCGCGGCAAGGAGCGCGCATTGTACCGGCCGGCAGAGGCCAGGCGAGGGCTGGCGGGCGAACCGGCGCCTAGCCGCCGTGAAGGGGCCTGGCTCGGCCGGGGCTGGGGCGCTGGTGTCGGCTGGCGAGCGGCTCAGCCTGGCGCTGGGCCTGGCTTTTTCTTCCTCGGCTTGCGCGGTGCGGGGACCGGCAAGTGCTGCGCCGTCTCGATCACCAGGCGGCGCAGCGCGTCGGCATCGTCCAGTAGCTCGTCGGCCACCGGGTACAGCTTTGCGCCAGGGTAGGGCGGCCGCTGCGGCAACTGCGAGGCAAGCGCTGCGGCCGCCGGGGTGGGTTTGATGAACAGGCTGTTGTCGCAGACCAGCGCGACGACCTTTTCATCCAGGTAGACGGCGTACTCGCCGAACATCTTCCGGTAACTCAGCCTGCCGCCCAGGTCGATCTGTTCGGCCACGTATTGCATGAAGCTGTTATCGGTCGCCATGCGTGCTCCGCTGTCTTCACCCGTGTCGGCCGTAGAGCGTAGCGTGGAAAACGGAATGCTTTCCACGCATGGCCCGCTACATCGCAGCGCACTCGGCCTGCCGGTGAGCGTCAGGCAAGGGTGCCTCGACCGTTGCCTGTAGTCTGCTGACCAGCGCATCGACCTGACGCAGCGCCTCGGCCACCGAACTGGCCAGCAGCTCGCCACCGATTTCCTGCCCTTCGATGGCGATCTGATGGATGCGGGTGATGCCGATGAAGCCCAGCGCGGTCGCCAGGTTCGGCTCCAGATGGTTCATATGCGCCATCGCCCCACCGGGGCCGAAGCCTACGCCGCCCCGGGCGGTGAGGATGACCGCGTGCCGTTCCCGATCCGCCAACATGGGCACGTAGGGATCGAGCGGGTTGCTCTCGTCCATGCCGACCGTGCGGTTCAGCCGTACCACCTGATCGATCCAGGCCTTGAGTGCCGCCGGCATGCCGAAGTTGTAGAGCGGCGTGCCGATGACCAGCACATCGGCGGCCAACAGTTCGTCGACCAGCCTGTCGCTTTCGGCCAGCGCGTCGTTCATCCACGGCTCCCGGCGCTCCTCCGGCGTGAAGGCCGAGGCGATCCAGTCATGGCTGACGAAGGAGGGCGGGTTCTGGCCGATGTCCCGGTAGGTCACGCCATCCTGCGGGCGACGGGCCAGCCATTGGCTGACGAAGAGCTGGCTGAGGTTGCGGCTGTGGGAGCCATGCTCGTCCTTGCCGGCGAGGCCGGGGCGGGCGCTGGCATCGAGGTGCAGAAGGTGCGTCATGGCGAGTCTCCTCTGTAAAAGAATTCATCTGTCATTCGCGGCAGAGTCAGCCTAGGGTTAGGCTCTACAGGCGACAAACGACGATTTCTTCCAGATACAGATGAGGAAAACTCAGTCATGGCGCACCGTTGGTTACCCTCGCTTTCCTCCTTGCGCGCCTTCGAAGCCGCCGCCCGGCACGAGAGCGCAAAGCAGGCCGCAGAGGAGCTGTCCGTCACGGCCACGGCGATCAGCCACCAGATTCGTTCGCTGGAGGAGTCGCTCGGCGTCGCGCTGTTCCTGCGCAAGCCGCGCAAGCTGGAGCTGACCGACCAGGGACGCGAGCTGCAACAGACGTTGGAAACCGCGTTCGACAGCATCAGCGCCACGGTCGAACGCCTGAGCGCGAAGCCCTGTCGCCAGGCGATCACCCTCAGCACCACACCGGCTATCGCGGTGCGCTGGCTGGTGCCCTGGGTCTGTCTGTTGCGCGATTCGCATCCGGATATCGATCTGCGTTTCCACACCTCCCATGAGCCAGTGGCGCTGGATGGCGTCACGGCGGATATCGCCATCCGCTACGGCGACGGCCGCTGGCCGGGGCTGGTGGCGGAGAAGCTGTTCGACAACACCTTCGTCCCGGTCTGCAGCCCGCACCTCGGCTTACGGGATGTAACCGAGCTGCCCAAACACCCGTTGATCCACTTCCGCGCGCAAGCCGCCTTGTCCGCGCCGATTCATTGGGCGTCGTGGCAAAAGCTCGCCAACGTGCCGGGGCTGGATGTGAGTGCCGGGCTGGTCTTCTCCGACGAGACCCACGCCATCTCCGCCGCCATCGGTGCGCAGGGCGTGGCGCTGATGAGTCGGCAGTTGATCGAGGACGAACTGAGGGAAGGGCGGCTGGTGCAGCCGTTCGGGCCGGAGATGGAGGGCAAGCCGTTTCATCTCGTATACCCGGAGAGCCGCCGGGATGACCCGACGGTTCGGGCGGTGAGGGAGTGGGTGATGAAGGTGCCGGGTGGGTTGTGTGAGTTGGCGGAGCAATAGCGGCAATGCCCACCTACTCGCTGCGTAGCTCCATTGCCGCCCGCTGGAGATCGCGCCTGACATATGCTCGATGCTGCGCTGGAACATGTATCCCGTCGAGGAAGACCCAGGCTATATAAAGGGCGCCTACGCAAAGGATGAGCGAAACTCCTGCGTAACCGGTTGAAAACCATGTGCTGATCTTAATGGCCTCGGTGGTCAAGGCAACCATAAGCCCGACTAGAAAGATGAAGAAGAAGTTCTGCGAAAGGCTGTATGGTTTGGGGGCGGATTCCATTAATGAATAGTATTCTGCTATTTTTGCGGCTCTCTGGGCAGTCCAGCCGGCTTCATTCAACTTGTCGCGAAATAGAACGTACTGAAATAATTCGTCCCTTTTGAATCTCGGCTGTTTGTTGATTTTTTCTGATCGATAAACAGGGCGGAATAAGTGACGGATGGCGTATTGGCGGCTCCAGTAAAGGCCAATTCCCCAAGGGATTAAAAGCATATAGGTTATGGCAGACCAGGGTAGGGGATTAAATGCCGAGTAGGCGCTCATTGCCATAAGCGACAATGTAAAAAATGCCATGATAATCATCGGTCGAGTCGCAGGATAAGACGAGCGGCTAAATAGCCTCTTCCGAACGTCTTTTCTAATCTGCTTATATAGAGAGTTGGCGTATGCGCAGTCTTTAAGCATGAGTTGTCCTTCGCTTGGATTCTTGGGTATTGACATTTGTTTGCGATGGCTGTGCCGGACAGGTTGTATGAATGATGGGACATTTCCGGCGTGCTTGCAGCCGTAGGGTGGAAAACGGCGAAGCCTTTTCCACGCGTCAGTCCGCATCACCCCCGAATCTCTCTGCCTCATCACCGCACCAATCAACTGGGTAGACCCCAGCTCCAACGGCTCGATGAAAACTCGAATAGGGCCAGTCGGCGACGCGCTCCACCAAGCCGTGCTTTAACGGATTTCGATGCACATAGTCGACGTGATGCCGGTAATCCCGTTCATCCTGGACTAGGTGTTCCCAATAGCGCCGTTGCCAGATCCCACGTTCGCCGCGGGAGCGCTGAGTTGCCGTCAGCACCTCGGTCTTTGGCAGACGCCGGGCAAACGCAAATTTGATGACCTTCCAGCGCAGGGTGAAATCAGCGTCGCCATCCGGTAGCGTCCAGACGCAATGCATGTGGTCGGGCAGAACGACCCAGGCATCGATATGAAAAGGATGCCGTGAGCGGGTGGCACGCACCGTCTCGCGGAGCAGGTCGACATGGCGGACCAGCAGGTCGCTGCGCCGGTTGAGCAGATTGACCGTGAAGAAATATGTGGCGCCTGGTACCTGGGCGCGGCGGTAGCGGGACATGGCGGCTCATCCTTGAGCGTTGTGTTGGCAGGAGGTCCGTATCGGTGGATAAGCAAAGCGTTATCCACCCTACGACATCTCAACCGCTCACACCGCCGACGCATCGGCATTGCCGGAGTAGGGTGGAAAACCGCGAAGCCTTTTCCACACGTCACTTCCAGGCTAGCTCTGTCGGTGGGACCAAGGAAAGCGTGGCGGGGGGCGCGGAACGGCGAGCCAGCAACAGAAAATAAATCTGTCCCCTTTTTACTTCATCGGCGTAGGGTGGAAAACGGCGAAGCCTTTTCCACGCGCCATTTCCAGGCTACCTCGCTCTCCACAACGGCATCGTCAACTGCGCATCACCTTGTTCCAGTCGATGTCGTGGCCTGCTGCCGCCAGTTCGCGAGCAAGGGCTTGCTTCCAACCGCTGCCACTGTCCATCTGTTCCCAAACGACGCCTGCAAAGTCACTAGGAATCTCTAGCGTGCCCCGCTTGAGGGCGCAGACCTTATCGCGACCCAGGCGGCCAATAAAGTAGCCCAGTTCCAGCAGAACGTTTTGTCTGGCCCGCGGTTCAGGATTTCCACCCTTCGCACAGCCTTCGTCATCGGGGGTGAGCAGGACCACGGCAAAGCCGACATCACCGTGCGCAATCACTTTTTCGATAACGGTACGTCCGGCGGTTGCAGGAGCTGAGTGCAACACGGTTATTGAATTGAAACCGGAGCATCATGCCGCATTGCCATGGCATTTTGCATGACCTCTCCCATCACCT
>LZQO01000072.1_pt1 | contig 21388 bp, 21 predicted proteins | sample 768571 | NCBI WGS metagenome assembly LZQO01 (sample SAMN05207081, study PRJNA324507) | oil field metagenome | isolation source: sample BH-FW-10 from oil reservoir | place: India: Bombay High | collected 2015-12-01
CAACGCGCCGGGCTGCAGCCGGGCCGCCGCTCGCGCGGCCCGCTCGGCTTGGCCCTGGCCAGGAAACCGGCTAGGGTCTGTGCCGCCCGGTGCGTTACGCGCCGGCGCGGGCACAGCGCCCGCCAGCTCCCCTTCCCACTTCCTGCGGCGCTACGCCGCGTGAGCGAGGACCGCGCGTGACGCAATCCCCCACACGTCTGCTGGTGCTGTACACCGGCGGCACCATCGGCATGCAGCAGAGTGCCGCCGGCCTGATGCCTGCCTCCGGCTTCGAGACACGTCTGCGCGAGCGCCAGGCCGAGACGGGCGAGGCCCTGCCGGACTGGATCTTCCGTGAGTTCGTCCCGCCGCTGGACAGCGCCAACATGCAGCCCGCGAACTGGCTGCAGATGGCCGCCACGATCCGCGCGGCAGTGGACCACGACGACTGCAATGCGGTGTTGGTCCTGCATGGCACCGACACCCTGGCCTACAGCGCGGCGGCCCTGTCGTTTCTGCTGCTCGACCTGCCGGCACCGGTGCTGCTGACCGGCTCCATGCTGCCGGCGGCGGCACCCGGCAGCGACGCCTGGGACAACCTGTTCGGCGCCATGCGTGCCCTGCAGGAACACCGGGTCGAAGGCGTGCGCCTGTTCTTCAACGGTGCGCTGCTGCACGGCGCCCGGGTCAGCAAGTTGCGCAGCGACGACTTCGATGCCTTTGCCGAGGCGCCGCGCAAGCGCCAGGGCCACGTGCCGATCGCGCCTGCCGATGAGCTACCGCAGCGCCTGGCAGCCGCGCGGCGTGGCAGTGCTGCCGTTGTATCCCGGCGTGGCCGCCGCACAGTTGACGGCCCTGACCGACAGCGGGGTGCAGGCGCTGCTGCTCGAGTGCTACGGCAGCGGAACCGGCCCGGCCGATGACCCGGCCTTTGTCGCCGCCCTGCGCGAGGCGCATGCGCGCGGGCTGGTGCTCGGCGCGATCAGCCAGTGCCCGGGCGGGCATGTGGAATTCGGCGTCTACGCCGCCGGTAGCGGCCTGCGCGATGCCGGCCTGGTCTCCGGTGGCGGGATGACCCGCGAAGCCGCCCTCGGCAAGCTCTTCGCGCTGCTCGCCGCCGGCCTCGACCAGGCCGACGTCGAGTACTGGTTTGGCCACGACCTGTGCGGCGAGATGGCGGGCTGAGCCCGCCGGCTCAGGCCTGCGGGTAACGCGGCTTCGGCGTGGCCATCGGCAGCGGCCCATCGCCGATCAGACGGAACTCGCCGCGCTCGGCATCGTAGGCACGGATGGCGCTGGTCTCGATGTCGTAGACCCAGCCGTGGATGAACAGCTGGCCGCTGGCCAGCCGCGCGGCAACCGACGGGTGGGTACGCAGGTGGTCGAGCTGGGCCACCACGTTTTCCTCGGTGAGGATGCCCAGGGTGTGCTCGTTGGCGCAGCCGCAGTTCTGCGCGACGACTGTCTTGGCGACTTCGGAATGGCGCAGCCAGGCCTTGACCGTCGGCATGCTCTCCAGCGTCACCGGGTTGAGCACCGCCTTCATCGCGCCGCAGTCCGAATGACCGCAGATGATGATGTGCTGCACGCCGAGCGCCATCACCGCGAACTCGATCGCCGTGGACACGCCGCCGAGCATCTGGCCGTAGGGCGGCACCACGTTGCCCACGTTGCGGGTAACGAACAGGTCGCCCGGCGAACTCTGGGTGATCAGCTCGGGGATGATGCGCGAGTCGGCGCAGGTGATGAACATCGCCCGCGGCGTCTGCTCGTGGGCAAGCTTCTTGAACAGCTCGCGCTGCTGCGGATAGATCTCCTCGCGAAAGCGCTTGACGCCCCCGACGATGGCGTCGAGGGCTTCCTGCGCGGTTTCGCTCGTCCTGTCATCGTTCATTTCGTTTCTCTCCAAGGGTTTGTTCAAAGGGTGGGACGTGGCGGCGGCACGCGTGGACACAGCCGTGCCGCCGCGCATCAGAACACCGACCAGTCGATGCGCTGCGACAGGGCCTCCAGCGCGGCCATGCCGATCAGCGAATTGCCGGCGGCGTTGAGTTCCGGTGACCAGACGCAGACGCTGAAGCGCCCCGGGACCACCGCGACGATGCCGCCACCGACGCCGCTCTTGCCCGGCAGGCCGACGCGGTAGGCGAAGTTGCCGGCCTCGTCATACAGACCGCTGGTGGCCATGATTGCGTTCACCTGGCGCGCCTGGCGCGGCGTGAGCACCGCCTCGCCGCTCGACAGGCAATGCCCGTCGCGCGCGAGAAAGCCGAAGGCGCGGGCCAGGTCGACGCAGTTCATGCGCAGCGCGCAATGGTGGAAATAGCTGCGCAGCACCGCCTCGACATCGTTGTGGAAATTGCCGAACGCCTGCATCAGGTAGGCCATGGCCGCATTGCGCGCCCGGTGCTGGTATTCGGACTCGGCCACCCGCGCATCCGAGACGACATGCGGGTTGCCGGACAGACGCCGGACGAAGTCGCGCAGCGAGATCTCCGGGGTGGCGAAGCGCGACTGGTTGATGTCGCAAATCACCAGCGCGCCGGCATTGATAAACGGATTGCGTGGCCGCCCACGCTCGAATTCCAGCTGCACCAGCGAATTGAACGGCTGCCCCGACGGCTCGTGCCCGAGGCGCTCCCACAGTGATTCACCACGGTGGCCGATGGCCTGGACCAGGCTGAAGACCTTGGAGATGCTCTGGATCGAGAACGGTGTGCGCGCATCGCCGGCCTCGAACAGCTCGCCCTCGGCGCTGCACACGGCAATGCCCAGCTGGTCGGCGGCCACATCGGCCAGCGCCGGGATGTAGTCGGCGACGCGTCCGCGGCCGAGCAGCGGCCGTACCTCGTCAAGTATCTGTTCAAGCAGGGCTTGCATCAGGCAGCTCCCATCGGTCCTGGCTCTGGGTGTGGACGCCGGTGGCCCGGCCGGCATCACAGGCCGTTCAGAACTTCTCCGGGCGCAGCACTTCGACCTCGGCCAGGTAGCAGACCATGGCGAAGTTCTCGTAGTAGCGCTGTTCGAGATGCGCGGCGATGCGCTCGGCGATCTCGCGGCTGCAGATGACCTCCAGGCGAATGTTGCCGTCGGTATCCCAGCCGGCGCTGCGCACGCCGCGGCTGCCGCTGCCGCGTGCGTCCGACAGGGTCCAGCCGGGCGCGCCGAGCGCCTGCAGGTCGGCGACCAGCTTGTGTTCCAGTGCGGCCTCGCAGATCACGGTGAGCAGGGTGCGGGTATGGCCAGGCATGTCAGAACCCCCAGCGATCAGCTGTTCGGCCAGGGCCAGGTACAGCGGAATGCCGATCAGGATGTTGAATGGAAAGCTGATACCAAGCGAGGCGGTCAACGACAGCGATGGATTGGCCTCCGGCACCGCCAGGCGCATCGCCGCCGGAACCGCGATGTAGGAGGCGCTGGCCGCCAGCGTGGCGAGCATCGCCGTGCCGCCGAGCGACAGCCCCATGAAGCGCGCCAGCAGCGCACCGATCAGCGCCCCGAGCAGCGGCATGAGCAGGGCGAAGGCGGCGAGCTTGATGCCGTAGCGCCGGAGCGAGCCGAGCTGGCCGGAGGCGATCAGGCCCATCTCCAGCAGGAAGAACGCCAGCACCGGCTTGAACATGCTGGTGTACAGCGGCTCGAGCGGCTTGATCGCTTCCTTGCCGGCGACCACGCCGATCACCAGGCCACCGAGCAGCAGCATGATGCTCTTGCCAAGAAAGATCTCGCGCCCCAGTTCCTTCCAGTCGGTGTCCTTCGATACGCCCTTGGCCAGCAGAATGCCGACCAGGATCGCCGGAATCTCGAGAATCGCCACGAACAGCGGCATGTAGCTCTCGAAGAAGACCTCCCGCGCCGCCAGGTAGGCCACCACCACCGCGAAGGTACCGGCGCTCACCGAACCGTAGTGCGCCGCCACCGCCGCCGCGTTGATGCGGTCGAAGCGCAGCCCGCGCAGCAGGCCGAAGGCGATCACCGGCAGCACGATGCCGAGCAGCAGCACCAGCAGCGACTGGCCAAGCAGCGCGGCACTGGCCTGTTCGGCCAGTTCCACGCCGCCATGCAGACCGATGGCCAGCAGCAGGACGATGGACAGGGTGTCATAGAGCGCCGGCGGCAGCTTCAGCTCGCTCTTGACCAGACCGGCCAGCAGGCCGAACACAAAGAACAACACGACTGGGTCGATTCCCATCGCTCACTCCGCTAGACGAACTTGCAAGGCGACCTTCCGTGGCGTTATTCCGGCCCGAAAAAAGGGAGCCACAAGGGCTCCCGAGGGGACTTTCCGGTCGGCGTCAGGCCTCGATCTCGATCAGGACTTCGCCGGGGTTGACCCGGTCACCCTTGCCGACGTGAACCACCTTCACGGTGCCGGCGATCGGCGCCTGAATCTCGGTCTCCATCTTCATCGCTTCGCTGACCAGCACGGCCTGACCGGCCTTGACCACGTCGCCTTCCTTGACCAGCACCTCGACCACATTGCCGGGCATGGTGGTGCTGACGTCGCCCGGCGCGCTGGCCTGGCGGCGGCCGCCACCGCTGCCGCCGACGAAGTCGTTGAGCGGCTCGAAGACCACTTCTTCGGGCATGCCGTCGATGGACAGGTAGAAGTGGCGCTTGCCTTCGGCCTTGACGCCAACGCCGGTGATGTCGACGCGGTAGCTCTCGCCGTGCACGTCGATGACGAACTCGGTCGGCACGCCGCCCTGCGCCGGCGCCGCGGCCGCGCCCGGCATCGGCAGCAGCACTTCGGGCTGCAGGGTGCCGGCTTCACGTTCTTCGAGGAACTTGCGCCCGATGTCCGGGAACATGGCGTAGGTCAGCACGTCCTCTTCGCTCTTGGCCAGCTCGCCGATCTCCTTGCGCAGCTTGTCCAGCTCGGGCTTGAGCAGGTCGGCCGGACGGCAGTCGATGACCTCCTCGCTGCCGATGGCCATGAAGCGCAGGCGCTCGCAGACCGGCGCCGGCGCCTTGCCGTAGCGGCCCTGCAGGTAGTACTTCACCTCGGTGGTGATGGTCTTGTAGCGCTCGCCGGCAAGCACGTTGAAGAAGGCCTGGGTGCCGACGATCTGCGAGGTCGGGGTGACCAGCGGTGGGTAACCGAGGTCCTTGCGTACCTTCGGGATCTCGGCCAGCACGTCGTCCATGCGATGCAGCGCGCCCTGCTCCTTGAGCTGGTTGGCCAGGTTGGAAATCATCCCGCCGGGGACCTGGTTGACCTGCACGCGGGTGTCGACGCCGGTGAATTCGCTCTCGAACTGGTGGTACTTCTTGCGCACCGCGTAGAAGTACAGGCCGATCTCCTGCAGCAGCTCCAGATCCAGGCCGGTGTCGTACGGGGTGTCGCGCAGCGCGGCGACCATCGACTCGGTGCCCGGGTGGCTGGTGCCCCAGGCCATCGACGAGATCGCGGTGTCGATGCGGTCGGCCCCGTTCTCCACGGCCTTGAGCTGGCACATGCTGGCCACACCGGCGGTGTCGTGCGAGTGCACCACCACGTCGAGCTCGGGCAGCGCCTGCTTCAGTGCCTTGACCAGCTCGCCGGTGGCGTAGGGGTCAGCAGGCCGGCCATGTCCTTGATCGCGATCGAGTCGATGCCCATCGCCGCCATCTGCCGGCCCTGCTCGACAAACGCCTCGACCGTATGCACCGGGCTGGTGGTGTAGGCGATGGTGCCCTGGGCGTGCTTGCCGGCCTTCTTCACGGCGCGGATGGCGGTTTCCAGGTTACGCACGTCGTTCATCGCGTCGAAGATGCGGAACACGTCGATGCCGTTCTCGGCGGCCTTGGCGACGAACGCCTCGACCACGTCATCGCTGTAGTGGCGGTAGCCGAGCAGGTTCTGCCCGCGCAGGAGCATCTGCAGGCGCGTGTTGGGCAGCGCCGCCTTCAGCTGGCGCAGGCGCTCCCAGGGGTCTTCCTTGAGGAAGCGCACGCAGGCGTCGAAGGTGGCGCCACCCCAGACTTCCAGCGACCAGTAGCCGACGCGGTCGAGCTTGTCGCAGATCGGCAGCATGTCCTCGGTGCGCATGCGGGTCGCCAGCAGCGACTGGTGGGCATCACGCAGGATGGTATCGGTAACGCTGATTTTCTTGCTCATGGGTGTGGTCCTCACAGGCCTGCGTGGGCGGCAATGGCGGCGGCGATGGCCAGGGCAAGTTCGCCCGGCTTGCGTTTGATCGAGTAGTTCAGCAGTTCCGGATGGTTGTCGACGAAGCTGGTGTTGAACTGCCCGCTGCAGAATTCCGGGTTGGCCAGGATCTGCTGGTAATAGGTGGCGGTGGTCTTCACGCCCTGCACGCGCATGTCGTCGAGCGCACGCGAACCGCGCGCCAGCGCCTCTTCCCAGGTCAGCGCCCAGACGATCAGCTTCAGGCACATCGAGTCGTAGTACGGCGGGATGGTGTAGCCGGTGTAGATCGCCGTGTCGGTGCGTACGCCCGGGCCGCCCGGGGCGTAGTAGCGGGTGATCTTGCCGAAACAGGGCAGGAAGTTGTTGCGCGGGTCCTCGGCGTTGATGCGGAACTGCAGCGCGTAGCCGCGGTACTGGATGTCTTCCTGCTTGATCGACAGCGGCAGGCCCGAGGCGATGCGGATCTGCTCGCGGACGATGTCGATGCCGGTGATTTCCTCGGTGATGGTGTGCTCGACCTGCACGCGGGTGTTCATTTCCATGAAGTACACCTCGCCGTCGGCGAGCAGGAACTCCACGGTGCCGGCGTTCTCGTAGCCGACCGCCTTCGCCGCCTTCACCGCCAGATCACCGATGTAGGCACGCTGCTCGGGCGTGAGCTGCGGGCTCGGCGCGATCTCGATGAGCTTCTGGTTGCGCCGCTGGATCGAGCAGTCGCGCTCGAACAGGTGCACGGTGTTGCCGAACGAGTCGGCCAGCACCTGGGCCTCGATGTGCTTCGGGTTGACGATGCACTTCTCCAGAAACACCTCGGCACTGCCGAACGCCTTGGTCGCCTCGGAAATGACCCGCGGGTAGGCCTGGGTCAGTTCTTCCTTCGAGTTGCAGCGACGGATGCCACGGCCACCGCCACCGGAAGTCGCCTTGAGCATCACCGGATAGCCGATGCGTTCGGCTTCGCGCAGCGCTTCCTCGAGATCGGCGACGTTGCCTTCGGTACCGGGCGTGCAGGGCACGCCCGCAGCCATCATGCTGCGCCGGGCCTCGGTCTTGTCGCCCATGCGGCGGATCACCTCGGCCTTCGGGCCGACGAACTTGATCCCGCGCTGCGCACAGATTTCCGCCAGCTCGGCATTCTCGGAGAGGAAGCCGTAGCCCGGGTGCAGGGCATCGCAACCGGTCTCCACGGCCAGGTTCACCAGCTTGCGCGGGTTCAGGTAGCCGGCCAGCGGGTCCTCGCCGATGAAGTGGGCCTCGTCGGCACGCTTGACGTGCAGCGCATGGCGGTCGGCCTCGGAGAATACCGCCACCGAGCGAACGCCCATCTCGGCGCAGGCACGCACGATGCGTACGGCGATTTCCCCTCGGTTGGCGATCAGCAGCTTCTTGATCACGCTGTCTTCCCTCGGATCGATGATCAGGCGGCCCGTGCAGGGCCGGTAGGCACGCGTAGGAGCGTTTTTTCACCCTACGCCGAGGGCAGCGATCAGCGAAAATGAATAATTGTTTGCCCGACCATAAGAAAAGACTTATACAAGCGCAACGACGGTGCCTGAAGCGCCGTTCACGAGCCATTTCCTGATCGTTCGGTCAGCGTTTCAACGCCGGGAGGCGAGCCAGATGCGAAAGTCGCTGATGCGCATGACCCTGCGCCAGCTGCAGGTTTTCAACGCGGTCTGCGAGACGCGCTCCTACAGTCGCGCCGCCGAGGACATGGCCCTGACCCAGCCGGCGGTCAGCTCGCAGATCCGCCAGCTCGAAGAGCTGGTCGGCCAGCCGCTGTTCGAATACGTCGGCCGCAAGCTCTACCTCACCGAGGCGGCCGAGGTGCTGCGACGCGCCAGCGGTGACATCTTCGGCCGCCTGGAGAGCCTCGACATGCAGCTCTCGGACCTGCGCGGCTCGCTGCAGGGCCAGCTCAAGCTGGCGGTCGAATCGAGCGCCAAGTACTTCGTCCCGCACCTGTTCGCCGCCTTCAAGCAGCAGCACCCGGACGTCGGCCTGCAACTGACCGTGGTCAACCGCGCCCAGGTGATCAAGCGCCTGACCGATAACCGCGACGACCTGGTGATCATGTCGCTGATGCCCACCGAGGTCGCGCTGGAGTTCCTGCCGTTCCTGAACAACCCCATCGTCGCGGTGGCACCGCCGGAACATCCGCTGTGCAGCGCGACCAGCCTCACCCTGCAGGACCTGACGGCCTATCCGCTGCTGATCCGCGAGCAGGGCTCGGGGACGCGCAAGGCATGCGAAGAGTACTTCCAGCAGAAGCGCGCGCATTTCGCCCAGACCGTGGAGATCGCCTCGCTCGACGCCCTGCGCGAGGCGGCCATCGCCGGCCTCGGCGTGACCTTGCTACCGCGCCACGCGGCGAGCCTCGAACTCGGTCACGGCCTGCTGCGTGAACTGCCGGTCGAGGAATTGCCGCTTTACCGCAGCTGGTGCGTGGCGCATGCCCGCGGCAAGCGCCTGACGCCCGTGGCGCAGGCGTTCTTTGCTTTCATCCGCGACCGACGCGCGCAGATCAGTGCGCTGGCGACACGCTTTGGCGGTTCTGCATCCAGGCCTGCTGCGCAGTAAGCGCCGAGGGCTCGGCGAAGGGATCGAGCAGCGCCTGCAGCCGGCGCTGCTCGGCATAGCTCTCGATGGCGCGGCGATAGCGCATGCGACGCACGTCCTGCGCCTTGCGGCGGGCCTTGGCGTCGAGTGGCGAAACGGAATCGTCGATGTTCGTCAGCATGGCGTGTCTCCCGGCGAGAGGTTTCGGGAGTTCCAGCTTCCACCGGCGAGATGACCGGGTGATTGCAGCTTGTCGACAGGCCGATGACGGCAGCCGTGGCCGGACCGGCGGTCGCAGCGGACCTGGCCCGGCACCCGCCTGCCGAGCGCGCCTCAGTCGTCGTGCTTCACCGTCTTGGGCGACAGGCGCAGGCTGCGCAGGCTGCGCTTGACGCTCTTGAGGTGGTTGACCAGGCTCGGCCCGCGCGCCATCGCCACACCCATCGCCAGTACGTCGATCACCACCAGGTGGGCGATGCGCGAGGTCAGCGGCGTGTAGATCTCGGTGTCTTCCTGCACGTCGATCGCCAGGTTGATCGTCGCCAGCTCCGCCAGCGGGGTCTGGCTCGGGCACAGGGTGATCAGCGTGGCGCCGGTCTCGCGGACCACATTGGCGGTGATCAGCAGGTCCTTGGAGCGACCGGACTGCGAGATGCAGATCGCCACGTCCGAAGGCTTGAGCGTCACCGCCGACATCGCCTGCATGTGCGGGTCCGAATAGGCCGCCGCCGAGAGCAGCAGGCGGAAGAACTTGTGCTGCGCGTCGGTGGCCACCGCGCCGGAGGCGCCGAAGCCGTAGAACTCCACCCGCTCGGCGCGGGCGATGGCCGCCACGGCGCGCTCCAGGGCCTGGGGGTCGAGGCGCTCGCGCACTTCCATCAGGGTGTGCAGGGTGGTGTCGAAGATCTTCTGGCTGATGTCGCCGATGGCGTCCTGCTCGCTGATCGAGAACTGCCCGAAGCTGGCGCCCGCCGCCAGGCTCTGCGCCAGCTTGAGCTTGAGGTCCTGGAAGCCCAGGCAGCCGATGGCCCGGCAGAAACGCACGATGGTCGGCTCGCTGACGCCAACCGTATGGGCCAGATCGGCCATGGAGCTGTGCATGACCGCCGCCGGATCGAGCAACACATGATCGGCGACCTTCAGTTCCGATTTGCGCAGCAGGCTTCGGGATTGGGCGATGTGTTGCAGCAGATTCACGGGGCTGACTCGCTATGATCGGCTGGCGACCGCCGGATGCAGAGCGTCCGGCCACCCGGCCAGCGGGTTGTAGTGGGTCGGTAGTTATACTACAAGCCCTCTGCCGGCGCCCAACAATCCGGCCATTTTTTGCCCACTTACGCACCTGGAGTGATGCCGTGTCGATTTCCTGTGACATGCTCGTGTTCGGCGGAACCGGTGACCTGGCTCTGCACAAGCTGATCCCCGCGCTCTACCACCTGCATCGCGAAGGCCGACTGCACCGCGACGTGCGCGTCCTCGCGCTGGCACGCAAGAAGCTCGATCGTGCCGCCTACCTGGCCCTGGCCGAACGGCATTGCCGCGCCCAGGTCGCCCGTGGCGACTTCACCAGCGAGGCCTGGCAGGCCTTCGCCACCCGCCTGGACTACCTGCCGCTGGATGCCACCCAGCGCAGCGAATTCGTCCGCCTGGCGCATCACCTCGGCGAAGCGGCAAGCGCGTGCGGGTCCACTACCTGGCCACCGCGCCGGACCTGTTCGAACCCATCGCCGCCAACCTGGAAAGCGCCGGGCTGGCCGGTGACGATGCACGCATCGTGCTGGAAAAGCCGATCGGCCACTCGCTGGACTCGGCACTGGAAATCAACGAGGCGATCGGCGCGGTATTTCCCGAATCGCGCATCTACCGGATCGACCACTACCTGGGCAAGGAAACGGTGCAGAACCTCATGGCGCTGCGCTTCGCCAACGCGCTGTTCGAGCCGATCTGGCGCGCCGGGCATATCGACCACGTGCAGATCACCGTGGCCGAAACCCTCGGCGTGGAGAACCGCGGCGGCTACTACGACCATGCCGGCGCCATGCGCGATATGTTGCAGAACCACCTCTTGCAGCTGCTCTGCCTGGTGGCGATGGAGGCGCCGGTGCGCTTCGACGCCAAGCACATCCGCGGCGAGAAGGTGAAGGTGCTCGAGGCGCTCAAGCCGATCACCGGCAACGACGTGCTGGACAAGACCGTGCGCGGCCAGTACGGCGCCGGGCGCATTGGCGGGCACGACGTGCCGGCCTATTACTTCGAGCCGAACATCGACAACGACAGCGACACCGAAACCTTTGTCGCGGTGCAGGCCGAGGTCGACAACTGGCGCTGGGCTGGCGTGCCCTTCTACCTGCGCACCGGCAAACGCATGGCGCGCAAGCGTTCGGAGATCATCATCACCTTCAAGCAGGTGCCGCACCTGCTGTTCAAGAAGGGCGAGGTCAACCGCCTGGTCATCAGCCTGCAGCCGGAGGAATGCATCAGCCTGCAGCTGATGGCCAAGGCACCGGGCAAGGGCATGCAGCTCGAGCCGGTGGAGCTGGATCTCAACCTTGCCCATGCCTTCAGCAGCACCCGCCGCTGGGAGGCCTATGAGCGTCTGCTGCTGGACGTGATCGAAGGCGACTCGACGCTGTTCATGCGCCGCGACGAGGTGGAGGCGGCCTGGCGCTGGGTCGATCCGATTCTCGAAGGCTGGCAGGGCCACTACCGCAAGCCGCGCCCCTACCCGGCGGGCGAGGACGGCCCCGAACAGGCGCGCCAGCTCGTCGAACGGCATGGCCACCAGTGGTGGCGCTGAACTTGCCGGACAACTTCCGAGCATATCGCCGTGAACTCCCGTGCCAGACGGCCTGCAACTTCCTGCGCATGCGCCGGACAGCACCACCTGAACTTCGCCGGATCAGACTTTTGTTGCAGGATTTTGTCCGCTGAATCTATCGATGAACTACGCCGTGAACTTCCGCCTGCACAGGAAGTTCACGGCGTAGTTCTCGCACGCTCAATTGGCCAATCTTCAGCACCCCTCACGCCGGCCCGTTCCGCTGCACGCGGCATCAGCCATTTCGGCTGCGCAACCCAGCAAATTCGCGGCTCCCAGGCCACCTCTGCGCGCCCCGGCAGGACGCGCAGGAGGCGCCGCACGGCGCGGCGAACATTCGTCGGGAACCTTGGGCGAACAGCACGCTCGAACTAACCCGCAGAAGTATTTGAAACTTCGCCGATATCGCGCGATATCAGCGCGGCAACTGCAAGACGCTCGGGAAGTTCGGGGTTGAGAAACTTTTCCCGATGTGCCTACCCTAAAAAGGAATTCAATCAACAACCCAAAAGGCTTTGTTTTGAGTTTCTCCACCGTACAGCTCCGTCGCCCAACCGACGGCGACGGTTACAACCTTCATCAGCTGGTGGCGCGCTGCCAGCCCCTCGACACCAACTCGGTGTACTGCAACCTGTTGCAGTGTTCGGACTTCGCCGACACGGCCATCGCCGCCGAGACGTCCGATGGTCAGTTGGTCGGTTTCATCTCCGGTTATCGCCCGCCCCAGCGGCCCGACACCCTGTTCGTCTGGCAGGTCGCGGTCGACGCCTCGATGCGCGGTCAGGGCCTGGCCCTGCGCATGCTGCTCGCGCTGATCGGCCGGGTTGCCCGCGAACAGGGCGTGCGTTACCTGGAAACCACCATCTCGCCGGACAACGCGGCCTCGCAGGCGCTGTTCCAGCGCGCCTTCGCCCGCCTTGGCGTCGAAGCCGAAACGCGCACGCTGTTCTCGCGCCAGACCCATTTCGCTGGCAAGCACGAAGACGAGGTGCTGTATCGCGCCGGTCCTTTCGACGCTTCCCGTCTAGAAGAAGAGCTCAAGGAGCAAGCATGAAAACTTTCGAACTCAATGAATCCAAGGTTCGCAGCTACTGCCGTTCCTTCCCGGTCATCTTCAAGCAGGCCCGGGGCGCCGAACTGATCACCCAGGACGGCAAGCACTACATCGATTTCCTCGCCGGTGCCGGCACGCTGAACTACGGGCACAACCACCCGCTGCTCAAGCGGGCGCTGCTCGACTACATCGAGCAGGACGGCGTGACCCACGGCCTGGACATGTACACCGCCGCCAAGGAGCGCTTCCTCGAAACCTTCAACCGCGTGATCCTCGAGCCGCGCGGCATGGGCAGCTACCGCATGCAGTTCACCGGGCCGACCGGCACCAATGCGGTGGAAGCGGCGCTGAAACTGGCGCGCAAGGTCACCGGCCGCAACAACATCATCAGCTTCACCAATGGCTTCCACGGCTGCAGCATCGGCGCACTGGCGGCCACCGGCAACGGCCATCACCGCGGCGGTGCCGGCACCGGCCTGACCGACGTCAGCCGCATGCCCTACGCCAACTATTTCGGCGACAAGACCAACACCATCGGCATGATGGACAAGCTCCTGTCCGACCCGTCCAGCGGCATCGACAAGCCGGCGGCGGTGATCGTCGAGACGGTGCAGGGCGAAGGCGGGCTGAACGTCGCCTCGACCGAATGGATGCGCAAGCTGGAAAAGCTCTGCCGCAAGCACGACATGCTGCTGATCGTCGATGACATCCAGGCCGGCTGCGGCCGCACCGGCACCTTCTTCAGCTTCGAGGAAATGGGCATCAAGCCGGACATCGTGACCCTGTCCAAGTCGCTCTCCGGTTACGGCCTGCCGTTCGCCATGGTGCTGCTGCGCGAGGAGCTCGACCAGTGGAAGCCGGGCGAGCACAACGGCACCTTCCGCGGCAACAACCACGCCTTCGTCACCGCTGCCGCTGCGGTCGAGCATTTCTGGCAGAACGATGAGTTCGCCAGCAGTGTGCGCGCCAAGGGCAAGCGCATCGCCGACGGCATGCAGCGCATCATCCGCCGACATGGCCCGGATTCGCTGTTCCTCAAGGGCCGCGGAATGATGCTCGGCATCAGCTGCCCGGATGGCGACATCGCCGCCGCGGTGTGCCGCCAGGCGTTCGCCGACGGCCTGGTGGTCGAGACCAGCGGCGCCCACAGCGAAGTGGTCAAGTGCCTCTGCCCGCTGGTGATCAGCGAAGAGCAGATCGACAAGGCGCTGAACATTCTGGACAAGGCCTTCGCCGCCGTGATGGGCGAGCAGGCCGCCAACCAAGCTTCCTGAGGACCCCGCGATGATCGTAAGAACCCTGGCCGAATGCGAAGCCACCGACCGCAAGGTCCACAGCCAGACCGGCACCTGGAACAGCACGCGCATGCTGCTCAAGGACGACAACGTCGGCTTCTCGTTCCACATCACCACCATCTACGCCGGTAGCGAGACCCACATCCACTACCAGAACCACTTCGAGGCGGTGTACTGCATCAGTGGCAACGGCGAGATCGAGACCACTGCCGACGGCAAGATCTACCGGATCGAGCCGGGCACGCTCTATGTGCTCGACAAGCACGACGAGCACCTGCTGCGCGGCGGCAGCGAGGACATGAAGCTGGCCTGCGTGTTCAACCCGCCGCTCAACGGCCGCGAAGTCCATGACGAAAGCGGTGTCTATCCGCTGGAGGCCGAAACCATCGCCTGACCCAGGACCCGCGGGGCGCGCGCCGCCCCGCATTCCCAACCGAAAGGAGGACGACATGAGCACCGCACGAGACGACCAGTATCCATCGCGCCACGAAGACCAGCCCCGCTGGCAGGAGCGCCTGGACCCGGTCGTGTACCGCAGCGACCTGGAGAACGCGCCGATCGCGGCCGAGATGATCCAGCGCTTCGAGCGTGACGGCTATCTGGTCATTCCCAACCTGTTCAGCGCCGAGGAAGTGGCGCTGTTTCGCGCCGAACTCGACCGCGTACGGCAGGACCCGGCCGTCGCCAGCTCCGGCAAGACCATCAAGGAACCCGATAGCGGCGCGATCCGCTCGGTATTCGCCATCCACAAGGACAACGCGCTGTTCGCCCGCGTCGCGGCGGACGAACGCATTGCCGGCATCGCCCGCTTCATCCTCGGCGGCGACATCTATGTCCATCAGTCGCGGATGAACTTCAAGCCCGGCTTCAGCGGCAAGGAGTTCTACTGGCACTCGGATTTCGAGACCTGGCACGTCGAAGACGGCATGCCGCGCATGCGCTGCCTGTCCTGCTCGATCCTGTTGACCGACAACGCGCCGCACAACGGCCCGCTGATGCTGATGCCCGGTTCGCAACGCCACTACGTGCGCTGCGTCGGTGAAACGCCGGAGAACCACTACGAGAAGTCCCTGCGCAAGCAGGAGATCGGCGTGCCGGACGAGAACAGCCTGACCGAGCTGGCCAGCCGCTTCGGCATCGATTGCGCCACCGGCCCGGCCGGTAGCGTGGTGCTCTTCGACTGCAACACCATGCACGGCTCGAACGGAAATATCACACCCAGCGCACGCAGCAATCTGTTCTACGTGTACAACCACGTGGATAATGCCGTGCAGGCGCCGTTCTGCCAGCAGGCACCCCGCCCGGCCTTCGTTGCCGAGCGCGAGGACTTCACCCCGCTGCGAATTCAGCCGCAACAGTATCTCTGACGCCTGCCGGGTCGTCTGATCGACGAGCCCGGCTCCCCTACCGGCCATATGCCCTTCGCCATTCGCTGACGAAGGGTCCGGCCCAGGGATGACTCTCACCAAGGTTGTCGACCGCGCGAGCGCCACCCTGCGCCCGGCCCGTCCACGGCCTGCAGAATGGGACGCAACGAAACGATGCATACCGTAGAAAAAATTGGCGGCACTTCGATGAGCCGCTTCGAGGAAGTCCTCGACAACATCTTCATCGGCCAGCGTGAGGGCGACGCGCTGTACCAGCGCGTGTTCGTCGTCTCGGCCTACAGCGGCATGACCAACCTGCTGCTCGAGCACAAGAAGACCGGCGAGCCGGGCGTCTACCAGCGCTTTGCCGACGCGCAGAACGAGGAAGCCTGGCGCGAGAGCCTCGAGCAGGTTCGCCAGCGCATGCTGGAAAAGAACGCCGAGCTGTTTGCCAGCGAATACGAGCTGCATGCCGCCAACCAGTTCATCAACAAGCGCATCGACGATGCCGCCGAGTGCATGTACAGCCTGCACAAGCTGTGCAGCTACGGGCACTTCCAGCTGTCCGAGCACCTGATGAAGGTGCGCGAGATGCTCGCCTCGCTGGGTGAGGCGCACAGCGCCTTCAACTCGGTGCTGGCGCTCAAGCAGCGCGGCGTGAACGCCCGCCTGGCCGATCTCACCGGCTGGCATCGCGATACGCCGCTGCCGTTCGAAGAGATGATCCGCGACAGCTTCGCCGGCATCGACTTCAACCGCGAACTGGTCGTCGCCACCGGCTACACGCACTGCAGCGAAGGCCTGATGAACACCTTCGACCGCGGCTACAGCGAGATCACCTTCGCCCAGATCGCCGCCGCCACCGGCGCCCGTGAAGCGATCATCCACAAGGAATTCCACCTCTCCTCGGCCGACCCTAACCTGGTCGGGGCCGACAAGGTGGTGACCATCGGCCGTACCAACTACGACGTCGCCGACCAGCTGTCGAACCTCGGCATGGAAGCGATCCACCCGCGCGCGGCCAAGACCCTGCGCCGTGCCGGTGTCGAGCTGCGCATCAAGAACGCCTTCGAGCCGCACCACGCCGGCACCCTGATCAGCCAGGACTACAAGTCCGAGAAGCCCTGCGTGGAGATCATCGCCGGGCGCAAGGACGTCTTCGGCATCGAGGTGTTCGATCAGGACATGCTCGGCGACGTGGCCTACGACATCGAGATCACCAAGCTGCTCAAGCAGCTCAAGCTGTACGTGGTGAACAAGGACTCGGACGCCAACAGCATCACCTACTACGCCTCCGGTTCGCGCAAGCTGATCAACCGCGCGGCCAAGCTGATCGAAGAGCAGTACCCCGCGGCCGAGGTCAGCGTGCACAACGTGGCGATCGTCTCGGCGATCGGCTCGGACCTCAAGGTCAAGGGCATCCTCGCCAAGACCGTCGCCGCGCTGGCCGAGGCCGGCATCAGCATCCAGGCGGTGCACCAGTCGATCCGCCAGGTGGAAATGCAGTGCGTAGTCAATGAGGAAGACTACGACGCCGCGGTTGCTGCGCTGCACCGCGCGCTGATCGAGCCGGAGAATCATGGCGACGTGATCGCTGCCGCCTGATCTTCGCTGTCGCACAGACGCCGGGCCCGGTAATGCCGCGCCCGGCGTTTTGCCGTCTGCCGGCCGCGTCGGCGGCCTGATGTCGATCAATAAACCGCGCGGCGCGGCGGACCAGTATGGAATCGGGCGCCGGGACCGGCGCTCTTGCCATCACAGGAGTCCGCATGTTTCCCGAATACCGTGAGCTGATCACCCGCCTGAAGAACCAGGACCCACATTTCACCCGCCTGTTCGACGATCACAACGCGCTCGACCAGCGCATCAAGAACATGGAAGCGCACATCGTCCACGGCACCGAAACCGAGGTCGAGAACCTGAAGAAGGAAAAGCTGCGCATCAAGGACGAGCTGTACGCCATCCTCAAGCAGGCCGCCAGCGCCTGAGCCGTCGCACCCCGCCGGTTTGCGGCGGGGTGACACGCCCCACCGCTCGCCCGGGCAGGGCGCACTCGATGGCGTTCGGCGGTAGAATCGCCGCTTTTCCGCCTCGCCGAGTCACCGCGCCATGTCCACCACCTTTCGCCCCGAGCTGCTGTCGCCCGCCGGCACGCTGAAATCCATGCGTTACGCCTTCGCCTATGGCGCCGATGCGGTGTATGCCGGGCAGCCGCGCTACAGCCTGCGCGTGCGCAACAACGAGTTCGACCATGCCAACCTCAAGCGCGGCATCGACGAGGCCCACGCGCTGGGCAAGCAGTTCTACGTGGTGGTCAACATCGCCCCGCACAACGCCAAGCTGAAGACCTTCATCAAGGACCTCGAGCCGGTGGTGGCGATGGGCCCGGATGCGCTGATCATGTCCGACCCGGGGCTGATCATGCTGGTGCGTCAGCACTTCCCGCAGCAGACCATCCACCTCTCGGTGCAAGCCAACGCGGTGAACTGGGCGACGGTGAAGTTCTGGGAAAGCCAGGGCGTGTCGCGGGTGATCCTGTCCCGCGAGCTGTCGCTGGAGGAGATCGGCGAGATCCGCGAGCAGGTGCCGGGCATGGAGCTGGAGGTGTTCGTCCACGGCGCGCTGTGCATGGCCTATTCCGGCCGCTGCCTGCTGTCGGGCTACATCAACAAGCGCGACCCCAACCAGGGCACCTGCACCAACGCCTGCCGCTGGGAATACAAGACCCACGAAGCGAAGGAGGACGAACTGGGCAACTCGGTTCACCTCTACGAGCCCATCGCCGTGCAGCCGGTCGCGGCGCAGGACGACCCGACCCTGGGCGTCGGGGCCACCGACAAGGTGTTCCTGCTCGAGGACGTCTCGCGGCCCGGCGAGTTCATGGAGGCGACCGAGGACGAGCACGGCACCTACATCATGAACTCCAAGGACCTGCGCGCCGTGCAGCACGTCGAGCGGCTGGTGCAGATGGGCGTGCACTCGCTGAAGATCGAGGGCCGCACCAAGAGCCACTACTACGTGGCGCGCACCGCACAGGTCTACCGCAAGGCCATCGACGATGCGGTGGCCGGCCGGCCGTTCGACAGAAGCCTGATGGACACCCTCGAGTCGCTCGCCCACCGCGGCTACACCGAGGGTTTCCTGCGCCGCCACGTGCATGACGAATACCAGAACTACGAGCGCGGCTTCTCGCTGTCCGAGCGCCAGCAGTTCGTCGGCGAACTGACCGGCGAGCGGCGCAACGGGCTGGCCGAGGTCAAGGTGAAGAACCGCTTCGCGGTCGGCGACCGGCTGGAGCTGATGACTCCGCAGGGCAATCTCAATTTCCGCCTGGAAACCCTGGAAAACAGCCGCGGCGAGCACACCGAGGTCGCCCCCGGTGACGGCCACACCGTGTACCTGCCGGTACCGGACGATGTCGAACTGGCCTACGGGCTGCTGATGCGCGAACTCGACGGCGGCAGCACGCGCGGCTGATCAGCCGGCAGCGAAGCGCACCCGGGCATTGACCTGGCCGTCGCCGACGCGCTCCAGGCTAACCTCCGCCAGGCGCACGCCGAGCGCCTGCAGCTCGTCGAACCAGCGCAGCAAGAGCGCTGCCGAGGCCCCCGGCAGGCTGACCTGCAGGCTGCCGTCGGCGCCATTCTCGAAGCTCTCGATCAAGAGGTTGCTCTGCTGCGCGCTCTGCGTGATCAGCCCCTGCAGCTGGTCGGGAGCCAGGCTCGGGCTCTCCCCGCCGCCCAGCTGGCGCGCCAGGTCGGTGTTCTGCTCGAGGTAGGCATGCAGCTCGCGCTGCTCGAGATAGGCCTCACGCGCCTGCTGCGCGGCGCGCTCGGCCGGCAGCCAGAGCCAGAGCCAGAACAGCACGCAGACGACAAACGCCCCCAGCAGCCCCAGCGCCAGGCGTTCGCGCGGCGCCAGCCGCTGCCAGCGCTGCCATAGCGGCGAATCGGCCAGGCGCACACCCAGCTGCTGGCGCAGGTTCATGCTTCACCTCCAATCACCAGCCGTGCGCTGACACCGGCGCCATCGCGGCTGGCCGAGCCGAGCTGCACGGTCTGCCCGGTCTGTGCCAGCTGCTGGCGCAGCTGTTCGAGCGCGGCGAAATCGCCCGCCTGCACCTGCAACGCCAGGTCGCCGCGGTCGGCGTTGTAGTCGAGCCCGCTGATCGTGACCGGAGTACCCTGGGCGAGAGCGTCGGCGACATACCCGAGCAGGCGCATGAAACCCACCTGCCCGCCACTCTCACGGGCGATGTGATCGGTGAACTGCGCCCGCAGATTGACGATCCGGGTGTCCTCTGGGAACAGCTCGCGGTACAGCGCCAGGCTCGCCTCGGCATAGGCCTCGGCCTGCCGCCCGAAATACCAGCCCTGCGCCAGGTTGAAGCCCAGCTGCACCAGCAGGATCAGCCCGAGCGTGGCCACCAGCGGCTTCCAATAGGCCAGCCCGCTACCGCCCAGTTCGACGGCGAACTCGCCCTGCGCCAGGTTGACGGCTGCCGCCCGCTGGGAGGCGAGCAGGCGGTAGGGTTCGTCGACACGCGCATAGTCGTCGACCATCGGCGGCGCCAGCTCGGCGTCGCCGATGGCGTGGCGAGGCGCCGGGCAGCCCTCGGCCAGCGCCGGCCACTGCTCGATGGCGAACGCCAGGCGCGGCTCGGGGCTGCCGCCGAGCAGGCCGCGCCCGCCGAGCAGCAGCAATTGCGTGCCCTCACGCGGCAGCAGGTCCGCATCGACATGAATGGCGACCACCGCAAGGCCCATCTCACGCAGCGCGGCAAGCCAGCCGGCGAGCAGCCCGCGGCGAATGGCGATCACCCGATGACGGCCATCGTCGAGCGGCTCGCCAAGGCTCAGGTGCAGCTCGTCAACGCTCTCGGCGAGCAGCTCCTCGGCGGCATAGGCCAGGGCCTGTGCCAGCCAGCGGGCCTTGCGAGTGGGCAGGGAGACGGCGAAGGCACTGCAGCATTCGGCCGGCAGAATCAGGCTGATCGCTCCGGGCTCCGCCGCGGCGACCTCGGCCAGCGGCACCTCGCGCGACGGTCCTTCGGCCGGCAGCCAGACGACCGGCAGGCCCGGCGTCAGCTGCGCGGGGCAATCGGCCGGCAGGAACAGGCAATCCATGGTCATGGTTCTCCTTCAACGGATGACGGGGGCAGGCGCGGCGGCTGGCCGAGGTTGCGCCAGAGCACACGGACGCTGCCGTCCTGCTCGCGCTGCAACAGGCTGACCAGCGCCAGGCGCCGATCGCCCAGGTGCACTTCCGAGGTCGCCTGGAAGAATTGACTGCCGACGGCGATCGCGGTGCCCTGCAAGGTGGTGCCAGCCATGGCCGGCTGGGCGAGAAAGGCGGCGGTATCGGTAAAGGGCGCGCCTTGCCGCTGCAGCACCAGGGCCTCGGCCGCGCCCAGGCTGAGACTGTCGCTCAGGGTCGACAGGACCACTGCGCTGGCGGTGTTGACGTTCAGCGCGGCGTCCGCCGGCAGCGCGGCGACATAAGGCGCCAGACGCTGGTAGTCGTCCTCGCGCATGCCCAGCAACAGGCGCAGCTCGGAAAGATCGAACAGGCGGCGGTTGGCGGCACGGTACGGCGATTCGGCGAGCAGGTAGGCGCCGTCCTCGGCCCCCTGGGCACCGCTCGGTTCCTGATCGATATCGAGCCAGTCCACCAACCGCTCGGCATAGGGCTCGCCGATCTGCAGCCGGGCCAGCAGACGGCGGAACTGGTCGACACCCGCAGCCTCGGCCTGGCCGTTCTTCACCAGGCTGTTGAGATTGAAGCGCCCGGCCATGTCCTCGATCCGCAGCCGAATCTCGCCGCCCTCGATGGCGTAGGCCGGCAACGGCTGTGCCCAGGCTTCGCGAGATGATCGACGGCGGCCTGCTGCTGACCGCCGTCGCGCAGGTCGCGCCTGAGGATGGCCTGCGCCAGCGCCTCGCCACCCAGCGCGTAATGCCACGCCTGGCGCACCTGCAGCTGGTTGCTGCCCGAGCGGATGGCCAGCTGCTGGCGGGCGACCATGCCGGCACTGACCACGGTGACCAGCGCCACCACCAGCAGCACGGTGATCAGCGCGACGCCGCGCCAGCGCCTCGCCACCCAGCGCGTAATGCCACGCCTGGCGCACCTGCAGCTGGTTGCTGCCCGAGCGGATGGCCAGCTGCTGGCGGGCGACCATGC
>LZQO01000073.1_pt1 | contig 21150 bp, 21 predicted proteins | sample 768571 | NCBI WGS metagenome assembly LZQO01 (sample SAMN05207081, study PRJNA324507) | oil field metagenome | isolation source: sample BH-FW-10 from oil reservoir | place: India: Bombay High | collected 2015-12-01
CCCCTGGGCGGCGGTGCCGTGCCGGGCATCTGCTTTCGCACGCAGGCCGCCGGCCCGTAGCGGCCAGGCAAGGCTGGCCTCATGGGAAGGCGCTCGATCAAAAAAAGGCCCGGAATCGCTTCCGGGGCCCTGGGCATCGCAGGTGGCTGGCGCCGATCAGAACGCCGGGACGACGGCGCCCTTGTACTTCTCGTTGATGAACTGGCGCACCTCATCGCTGTGCAGCGCGGCGGCCAGTTTCTGCATGGCGTCGCTGTCCTTGTTGTCCGGGCGGGCGACGAGGATGTTCACGTAGGGCGAGTCGCTGCCCTCGATCACCAGGGCGTCCTGGGTCGGGTTCAGCTTGGCTTCCAGCGCATAGTTGGTGTTGATCAGCGCCAGATCGACCTGGGTCAGCACGCGCGGCAGGGTCGCGGCTTCCAGCTCACGCACCTTGATGTGCTTGGGGTTTTCGGCGATGTCCTTCGGCGTGGCGGTGATGCCGGCGCCATCCTTGAGCGTGATCACGCCGGCCTTGGCCAGCAGCAGCAGGGCGCGGCCGCCATTGGTGGCGTCGTTGGGGATCACCACGTTGGCGCCGTCGGGCAGTTCTTCCAGCGACTTGAGCTTGCTCGAGTAGGCGCCGAACGGCTCGATGTGCACGCCGGCGACGCTGACCAGCTCGGTGCCCTTGCCCTTGTTGAACTCGTCGAGGTACGGCTGGTGCTGGAAGAAGTTGGCGTCCAGACGCTTCTCGGCGACCTGGATGTTCGGCTGCACATAGTCGGTGAAGACCTTCACGTTCAGCTCCACGCCCTGTTCGGCCAGCTTCGGTTTGACGAACTCGAGGATCTCGGCGTGCGGCACGGCGGTCGCCGCGACGTTCAGCTCGTCGGCGGCCTGGGCGGAGAAGGCGGCCACGGTGGCCAGGGCGGCAATCAGTTTCTTCATCGTTCGGTTCCTTGGATGGAGCGGCGTGCGAGGGTTCGCGCGCCCAGGTTCATTTGCGGGAGAAGTGGGTCACCAGGCGGTCGCCAACGCTCTGCAGCACCTGCACCAGCACCAGCAGCAGGACCACGGTGACGACCATCACGTCGGTCTGGAAGCGCTGGTAGCCGAAGCGGATGGCCAGGTCGCCAAGGCCGCCGGCACCCACCACGCCGGCCATCGCGGTGTAGGACACCAGGGTGATGGCAGTGACGGTGATGGCGGCGATGATGCCCGGCCGGGCCTCGGGCAGCAATGCGCTGAAGATGATCTGCCGCGTCGTCGCGCCCATCGCCTGGGTCGCCTCGATGATGCCGCGGTCGACCTCGCGCAGCGCGGTCTCCACCAGCCGCGCGAAGAACGGCGCGGCGCCCACCACCAGCGGTGGAATGGCCCCGGCCACGCCGAGCGAGGTACCGGTCAGCAGCACGGTGAAGGGAATCATCACGATCAGCAGGATGATGAACGGCAGCGAGCGCAGCACGTTGACCACGAACGACAGCGCCGCGTACAGCGGGCGGTTCTCGAACAGCTGGCGGGGGCCGCTGAGAAACAGCAGCACGCCCAGCGGCAGGCCGAGCAGGATGGTGAACAGCAGCGAGCCGCCGAGCATCAGCAGGGTGTCGAGGGTGGCCAGCCAGATCTCGTACCAGTCGACGTTGGTGAACAGCGAGCCGAACAAGGCATCCATCAGCGCAAGACCTCCACATGTACATCGGCGTGATCGAAGCGCGTCAGGGCCGCCTGCATGTCGCCGCCGGTGAGGGCCAGGGTCAGCTGGCCATAGGGGGTGTCCTTGATGCGGTCGATGCGCCCGGAGAGGATCGAGAAGTCGACGCCCGTTTCGCGTGCGACCGTACCCAGCAGTGGCTGGTAGGTGCTCTCGCCCTGGAAGGTCAGGCGCAGGATGCGGCCCTGCACATGGGCGAAGTCGTCGTGCTGCTCGCGTTCGTCGACCGCCTCGTCCTCGAGCACGAAGCGCTGGGTGGTCGGATGCTGCGGGTGCAGGAACACCTGGGTGACCGGGCCCAGCTCGACGATGTCGCCGCCGTCCATCACCGCCACGCGGTCGCAGACGCGGCGGATCACGTCCATCTCGTGGGTGATCAGCACGATGGTCAGCCTCAGCTCGCGGTTGATCTCGGCGAGCAGTTGCAGCACCGATGCCGTGGTCTGTGGGTCGAGCGCGCTGGTGGCTTCGTCGCAGAGCAGGATGCCTGGCTCGGTGGCCAGTGCGCGGGCGATGCCGACGCGCTGCTTCTGGCCGCCGGAGAGCTGCGCCGGATACTTGCGCGCATGGTCCTTGAGGCCGACGCGCTCGAGCAGCGCGGCGACCCGGGCATCGATCTCGCCACGCGACAGCTGGCCGGCCAGGCGCAGCGGCATGGCGACGTTGTCGGCCACGGTCTTGGACATCAGCAGGTTGAAGTGCTGGAAGATCATCCCGACGCGCTGGCGGAAGCGCCGCAGGCCGTCGGCATCCAGCGCGGTGACGTCCTCGCCATTGACCCGGATGCGCCCGCCCGAAGGTTCCTCCAGGCGGTTGATCAGGCGCAGCAGGGTGCTCTTGCCGGCGCCGGAGTGACCGATCAGGCCGAACACTTCACCGGCCTCGATGCACAGGTCGGTCGGCCGCAGCGCCGGTACTTCGCGGCCGGCAACCCGATAGGTTTTATGGACTTGCTGGAATTCGATCACGGGCGAACCTTGTGGGTGCGGTCGTTCCTGGCCGGGATAGCCGGCGAAAGCCGGGCATTCTAGCGCAACTGGTGCTCAGGCTTCAGCCGCCGGCGTGCGTTCATAGACATTGCCTATCGGGCCGATCGGCAAAGCAAATTGCCGCGGCACCGACCTTGTCGGACTTCGGCGGGTCAGTTACCGGAGCACCGTGGAAAAGGCCCGCCCCAGCGGTGGGTTCACCACGGTTTCGGAAACACCCTTCACCGAGGCCCAAGATGACCGACAAGACCCCCAAACAGAGCGAACTCGCTGGCACCGATACCGTCGACCGCGGCAACCGCAATGCCAAGCTCGACCAGCTGGAACGCTTTCGCTCGGACGCCACCGGCGAGGCGCTGCGCACCAATCAGGCGTGAAGATCGCCGACAACCAGAACACCCTCAAGGCCGGCGGCCGTGGGCCCTCGCTGCTCGAAGACTTCATCATGCGCGAGAAGCTCACCCACTTCGATCACGAGCGCATCCCCGAGCGCATCGTGCACGCGCGCGGTGCCGCGGCGCACGGCGTGTTCGTCAGCTACGACGACCACAGCCAGCTGACCAAGGCCTCGTTTCTCTCGGCAAAGGGCAAGGAGACCCCGGTGTTCGTGCGCTTCTCCACCGTGCAGGGCTCGCGCGGCTCGGCGGACACCGTGCGCGACGTGCGCGGCTTTGCCACCAAGTTCTACACCGACGAGGGCAACTTCGACCTGGTCGGCAACAACATGCCGGTGTTCTTCATTCAGGACGCCATCAAGTTTCCGGACTTCGTCCACGCGGTGAAACCCGAGCCGCACAACGAGATCCCGCAGGCGCAGTCGGCCCACGACACTTTCTGGGACTTCGTCTCGCTGACGCCTGAGTCCGCACACATGGTGCTCTGGACCATGTCCGACCGCGCCCTGCCGCGCAGCTACCGGGCGATGGAAGGCTTCGGCGTGCACACCTTCCGCCTGATCAATGCCGAGGGCGTCAGCCGCTTCGTCAAGTTCCACTGGAAGCCGGTGGCCGGCGCTTTCTCGCTGGTCTGGGACGAGACGCTGAAGATCGCCGGCAAGGACCCGGACTTCAACCGCCGCGACATGTGGGAGTCCATCGAGATGGGCGACTATTTCGAGTGGGAGCTGGGCGTGCAGGTGGTCGAGGAGGCCGACGAGCACAAGTTCGACTTCGACCTGCTCGACCCGACCAAGATCATCCCCGAGGAGCTGGTGCCGGTGCAGAAGCTCGGCAAGATGACCCTCAACCGCAACCCGGACAACTTCTTCGCCGAGACCGAGCAGGCCGCCTTCCACATCGGCCACATCGTGCCGGGCATCGACTTCACCAACGACCCGCTGCTGCAGGGCCGGCTGTTCTCCTACACCGACACCCAGCTGCTGCGTCTCGGTGGGCCGAACTTCCACGAGATCCCGATCAACCGCCCGCTGTGCCCGTTCCACAACAACCAGCGCGATGCCTTCCATCGCCAGACGATCAACAAGGGCCGCGCCAACTACGAGCCCAACTCGATCGACAGCGGCTGGCCCAAGGAAACCCCGCCGGCGGCCCAGGGCGGCGGCTTCGAGAGCTATCCGGAGCGGGTCGAGGGGCACAAGATCCGCAACCGCAGCGAATCCTTCGGCGACCACTTCTCCCAGGCCACGCTGTTCTGGAACAGCATGAGCGAGCCGGAGAAGGAGCACATCATCGGCGCCTACACCTTCGAGCTGGGCAAGGTGGAGCGGGTGTTCATCCGCGAGCGGCAGGTCAACGAAATCCTCGCCAACATCGACCTGGAGCTGGCCCGCCGCGTGGCCGAAAACCTCGGCCTGCCGGTGCCGAGCGCGCCGACCGTAGCGCCGAAGCAGCCGACCCCGCAGAGCTCGCCGGCGCTGAGCCTGATGAATCACGTACCGGGCAATATCAAGTCGCGCAAGGTGGCGATCCTGGTGGCCAATGGCGTCGATGGTGCGGCGATCGACGCATTCAAGGCCAAGCTGGCCGAGCAGGGCGCGCTGGCCAAGATCATCGGCCCGTCGCCGGCCCCGGTGAAAACCGCGGACGGCCAGATGCTGGCGGTCGATGCCGCGATGGACGGCATGCCCTCGGTGATGTTCGACGCGGTGTTCGTCCCCGGTGGTGCCGATGCGGCGGCGGCCATGGCCAAGTCCGGCGAGGCCAAGCATTACCTGCTGGAGGCCTACAAGCACCTCAAGCCGGTGGTACTGCTCGGCGACGCGCGGCAGATGCTGGCGACGCTGAACCTCAGCTCCGATGCCGGGTTGCTGGAGGGCGATGACGTCGATGCGGTATTCGGCAACTTCGCCCAGGCGCTTGGCCAGCATCGGGTCTGGGCGCGCGAGGCCGCAGCGGCAACGATCCCGGCGTAACGGGTCAGCGTAGGGTGGATGGCCGAAGCCATCCACGCGGATGAGGTGCCAGGTCCGGCATGAGGCGCAACCTGGTCTGACGCGTGGAAAATCGCTTCGCGAGTTTTCCACCCTACGCAGGCTTCGGTGCCAGCGGGACGTAGGTGGATGGCCGCAGCCATCCACGCGGGGCGCCTCTTCAGCGGTCCTGCAGCTCCCGCCAATGCAGGAACAGCCGCAGGTCGAACTCGATCTGCCCGTAGCCCGGCAGCATGTGCTCGCAGAGTTTGTAGAAGGCGCGGTTGTGCTCGCTTTCGCGCAGGTGGGCGAGCTCGTGCACCACGATCATCTGCAGAAATTCCGGCGCCGCCTCGCGGAACAGCGCGGCGACGCGGATCTCCTTCTTCGCCTTGAGCTTGCCGCCCTGCACCCGTGACACCGCGGTATGCAGGCCGAGCGCGCGGTGAGTCAGGTCCAGGCGATTGTCGTAGAGCACCTTGTCGATCGGCGGGGCGCTTTTCAGGTACTCCTGCTTGAGCGTCTGCACGTAGCCGTACAGCGCCTTGTCGCTCTGCACCTGATGCCGGCCGGGATAGCGCCGCTGCAGGTAATCGCCCAGACGGCCCTCGGCGATCAGCTGGCGCACCTGGGCCAGCAGCGGCTCGGGGTAGCCGCGCAGGTACTTGAGATCGGTCATGCGCGCTTCGGCCAGGCGAAGCTGAGCAGGAACAACGCGGCGGCGCTGACCACGATGGACGGGCCGGCCGGAGTGTCTTCGAACCAGGACAGCGTCAACCCCAGGCACACTGCGACGATGCCCAGCACGCTGGCGCCCAGCGCCATCTGCTCGGGGGTCCGGTGCGTGACGCTGGGCGGCGGCGGCGGGAATGATCAGCAGCGAGGTGATCAGCAGCACGCCGACGATCTTCATCGCCACGGCGATGATCACCGCGATTAACAGCATCAGCGCCAGGCGGATCGCCGCCACCGGCAGGCCTTCGACCCTGGCCAGCTCCTCGTGCACGGTGATTGCCAGCAGCGGCCGCCACAGCGGTACGAGCAGCAGCAGCACCAGGGCGCTGCCGCCGACGATCCAGGCCAGATCCGCGCTACCCACCGCGAGCAGGTCGCCGAACAGATAGCCCATCAGGTCTATGCGCACATCGTCCATGAAACTCAGCGAGACCAGGCCCAGCGACAGCGTGCTATGCGCGAGGATGCCGAGCAGGGTGTCCGAGGCCAGCGGCTGGCGCTGCTGCAGGGTGACCAGCAACAACGCGAGCAGCACGCAGCCGACGGTCACCGCCAGGGTCAGGTTGACGTCGAGCATCAGCCCAAGGGCGACACCGAACAGCGCGGCGTGGGACAGGGTGTCGCCGAAATAGGCCATGCGCCGCCAGACGACGAAGGAGCCGAGCGGGCCGGCGACCAGCGCCAGGGCGAGGCCGGCGAGCAGGGCGTGGAGCAGGAAATCGGGCATCTGATGCTCTGTCTAATGCTTGCAGTTCGGGCCGTGAACGTGGCCTTGGCCGGTGACCACGCTGCCGTGCAGGTCATGGCGGTGATCGTGCTGGTGGTGGTAGATCGCCAGGCTGCGGGCGTCCTGGCCGAACAGCTCGACAAAGGCCGGGTCGGCGCTGACCTGCTCCGGATGCCCGGAACAGCAGACGTGGCGATTCAGGCAGACCACCTGATCGGTGGCGCTCATCACCAGATGCAGGTCGTGCGAGACCATCAGCACGCCGCAGCCGTAGCGCTCGCGCAGCCGGCCGATCAGCCGGTAGAGCTCGGCCTGGCCAGCGATGTCGACACCCTGGACCGGCTCGTCGAGCACCAGCAGCTGCGGCTCGCGCAGCAGCGCGCGGGCCAGCAGCACCCGCTGCATCTCGCCGCCGGAGATGCGCTGCAGCGGGCTGTCGATCACCTGTTCGGCGCCCACTTCGACCAGCGCCGCCTGCGCGCGGGCACGGTCCACCCCCGGCACCAGGCGCAGGAAGCGCAGCACGGACAAGGGCAGGGTAGCGTCGATGTGCAGCTTTTGCGGCATGTAGCCCACGCGCAGGTCCGGCTTGCGCCAGATCTCGCCGCGATCGGGCTTGAGCAGGCCGAGCACGATCCGCACCAGAGTGGTCTTGCCGGCTCCGTTGGGGCCGATGAGGGTGACGATCTCGCCGGCGTGGACCTCGAGATCGGCGCCTTCGAGCACCGCCTTGCCGGCGAAGCCGACGTGCACGTCATGCAGGCGGATCAGGCTGTCGCTCATGCCGCGCTCCGGCACGGGGCGCACAGGCCGACCACCTCGACGGTCTGGGTCTCGACCGCGAAATCCACCGTGCGCGCAGCGCTCTCGATGGCCTCGGCAATGCTCGCCTGCTCCAGCTCGATGGCCGTGTGGCAGTTGCGGCAGATGAGGAACTGGCCCTGGTGCGGGTGCTCCGGGTGGCTGCAACCAATGAATGCATTGAGCGAGGCGATGCGGTGCACCAGGCCGTTCTCGAGCAGGAAATCCAAGGCACGGTACACCGTAGGCGGTGCGGCACGGCGGCCATCCTGTTCGCTCAGCGTGGCGAGAATGTCGTAGGCGCCGAGCGGCCTGTGGCTTTGCCAGACCAGCTCCAGTACGCGCCGGCGCAGCGCGGTCAGGCGTACGCCCTGGCGCAGGCAAAGGCTGTCGGCCTCGGCCAGGGCGCTGCTGACGCAGTGATCATGGTCATGGGGCGTGTAGGCCAGGGGAGTCTTGGGCATGGCGACGACTTGTCTGGAGAGAGACGTTATTATGTACCAATTTCCCCGCACGAGTATCGCCCGTGAAAGCTCTTTTTTCGCTTCCCCTGATCGCCGGTGCACTGCTCTGCACCCCCGCCGCTCACGCTGACGTTCGCCTGCTGACCAGCATCAAGCCGCTGCAGCTGATCGCCGCCGCCGTGCAGGACGGGGTCGGCCAGCCTGAGGTCCTGCTGCCGCCGGGTGCCTCCGCGCATCACTACGCGCTGCGCCCGTCGGACGTGCGTGCCATCCGTGATGCCGAGCTGTTCTATTGGGTCGGCCCGGACCTGGAAAGCTTTCTGCCGCGCGTGCTCGAGGGACGCGACGGGCCGAGCGTGGCCGTGCAGGACGTGCCAGGCATGACGCTGCGCCATTTCGGTGAAGCCGCCGAGGCCGCGGGCGAGCATGGTGACGACCACGACCACGACCACGACCACGACCACGACCACGACCACGACCACGACCACGACCACGACCACGATGCCGAGGCGATGGCCGGCGAGCACGATCACGATCATCGGCCCGGCAGCCTCGATGCGCACCTCTGGCTGTTGCCGGCCAACGCTCGGGCGATCGCCGAGCGCATGGCGGCCGACCTGGCCGAACGTGATCCGCAGAATGCGCCGCGCTACCAGGCCAATCTGGTCGCCTTCGAGCAACGCCTGGAGACGCTGGATCGGCGTTTGCAGAGCCGCCTGGCCAAGGTCGCCGACAAGCCCTACTTCGTCTTCCACGAGGCCTATGACTATTTCGAGGCAGCCTATGGCCTGAGTCATGCCGGCGTGTTCGCCATCAGCGGCGAGGCCCAGCCGGGCGCACGGCACGTCGCAGCGATGCGCGAACGGCTGAAGGCGGCCGGCCCGAGCTGCGTGTTCAGCGAGCCGCCGGTGCGCCCGCGCCTGGCCGAGACGCTGACCGCCGGCCTGCCGGTGACCCTGGCGGAACTGGATGTGCTCGGCGTGGAACTGCAGGTCGGCCCGCAGGACTACGAGCAGCTGCTGGAGCGTCTGGCCGACAACCTCGCCGGCTGCCTGGAGTCGCTGCAGGCGCCTTGAGTGCCGCGCTACCGGGCGCCCGGCGACGGGCCGCCGTTTTCACCCTGCGGTGAAGTTGCGTGAGGCTGGAAATCGCCAAGCGACTGGCCGCGGCGGAGGCCCGAATGGCCATCGGGCGGCCTGAAACCGGCGTGGCGGTGAAAAGGCGGCGTCGCTCTTAACCCCACGGTCGGGGCTGGGGAAGCGGTAACCGCCCTTGCGATTTCCACCGACGCACGGCCCGGGCGGTGCCGGTGCCTCGCTAGAGTCCTGCCTGCGGGCCGCTCGGCTCGGTTAGCTCGCGGCCGACCGCCAGGCCTTTCCGCACGGCCTGCAGGGCCGCCTGGTAGTACGCCTGGCCGGCCGCCGAGCGGGCGAAATCCAGGTACTGCTCGAGTTCGGCGTCGGACAGCTCGCGGTAGATGTACAGCAGGGTGTTGTCCAGGTCGCCCTCGATCTGCTCGCGCAGGCGGTCGCGCTGGCTGTTGAGCAGACTCTGGGCCTGTCCGCTGGCGAGAATCCCAGGCAGCATCTGGCTGAGGCTGTCGGCGGCGACACCGGCCAACGCCAGGCTGACTTCCGCACCCGCCTCGCTCGCCGGCAGGGCTTGTGCCAGATGGCGGATCAGCAACTGGCGGTTGCTCCCGGCCTCGATGCGCGGCAGGCCATTGGCATAGCGCGCCAGTTGCTCGCGGCGCCCGGCCAGCACCTCGCAGCGACGATCTTGCGGCCCAGCTCGGATTGGAAGAACGCCAGCGCCGGCTGCGGCTCGGCCAGCTGCTCGCGCAGCGCCTGTTGTGCGCGGCTGTCGATTGCCTCGGCGGCGAAGCGCCGGTTGCTGTTGTCGACCAGCGCCTGATAGACGGCTGCGGGCAGGGTGTCCTTGTAGCGCTGCTGCACGGCGGTCAGCGCATCGGTGAAATTGGCGCGCTGATCCGGCCAGCCGGCGGTTTCGTAGAGGTCGGCGTAGACGTCGGCACGGCAGACGAGCTGATGCTCAGCAGAGCGAAGGCGAGTAGGGCGCGCATGGGATCTCCTGTCGAAGGGCCGCCATTTTCGGCGCCGCCGCGCGGGCTGTCGAGGGAGCGGCAGGCAAGGCGATTTGTCACAGACGAATTGCCGCTGCGGGGCATTCCCCTGGATACCCCGGACACCGCAGAATGACCGTCGGGCGCATGACCTTGCGCCCTGTTCTCCATCATCTTGAATGTCAGACGGGCGCTTCGTTCCCGAAGCGCGCCGAACGGGCCGCTGTGGCGGCGACACGATTCTCGCGGAGCCTCAACCTTGCAGTTTCCAGCATCATCGATGACCTGGCCGAGCGTGGCTGGTCGGTACAGCGTGCGTTTCTTCCGAGCCATGAAACCCTCCGTCTCGCCGAAGAGTGTCGCCGCCGCGAGGCGGAGGGATCCATGGTGCCTGCCGCGGTCGGCCGCGGTGAGGGCCAGCTGGTGCACGAGGGCATCCGCGGCGACCATATCCTCTGGCTGGAACCCGGCCAGTCGGCCGCCAGCGATCTCTACCTGCAGCTGATGGACGGCCTGCGCCAGCAGCTCAACCGCGAGCTCTATCTCGGGCTCGAGGAGTTCGAGTGCCATTTCGCCGTGTACCCGCCCGGGGCGTTCTACAAGACCCACCTGGATCGCTTTCGTGATGACGACAGCCGGTGCGTGACCGCGGTGTTCTACCTCAACCCGGACTGGCAGCCGGAGCACGGTGGGGCGCTGCGGTTGTACCTGGGCGAGGCCGCCAGCCAGGACGTCGCGCCGCTGGCTGGCACGCTTGCGGTGTTCATGTCCGGCGACTTCCCGCACGAGGTGCTGCCTACCGCAGTCGATCGCCTGTCGGTTACCGGCTGGTTCCGCCGCCGCGCCGCGTTGCCGCTATCGGCTGAGCGGCGGGGGGGCGTGGACAATCGCCTTGCGCGTTTTTCCGCGCCACGCCACCGAGCGGCATGCAGACATGAAGGTCGCCAGATAAAAAAAGCCCGGCGCTGGGCCGGGCTGAAGAAAGGCGGATGCTGCACGCGTTACATGCCCAGCAGTTCCGGCAGTGCCAGGGAGATCGACGGCACGTAGGTGATCACGATCAGGAAGCTCAGCATCAGTGCCAGCCATGGCAGCACGGCGCGGATCACCTGGGTCACCGGCATGCCCGTCACTGCCGAGGCGACGAACAGGTTCAGGCCCACCGGCGGCGTGATCAGCCCGATCTCCATGTTCACCACCATGATGATGCCCAGGTGGATCGGGTCGATGCCCAGCTGCACGGCGATCGGGAACAGGATCGGCGCGAGGATCAGGATGATCGCCGACGGCTCCATGAAGGCACCGGCGACCAGCAGCACGATGTTCACCACCAGCAGGAACATCCACGGCTGCAGACCGGCCTCGATGACCCAGGAGGTGATCGCCTGCGGGATCTGCTCGGTGGTCAGCACGTGGGCGAAGAGCATGGCGTTGGCGATGATGAACATCAGCATGATCGACAGCTTGCCCGACTCCAGCAGCACCTTCGGGCAATCGCGCAGCTTGAGGTCCTTGTAGACGAACAGTGCGACGAACGCCGAGTACACCGCCGCCACGGCGGCCGCCTCGGTCGGCGTGAACATGCCGGAGTAGATGCCGCCGAGGATGATCACCATCAGCAGCAGGCCCCAGACCGCCTTGCGGGCGGCCGACAGCCACTCGCGGAAGGTCGCCCGCGGCAGCGCCGGCAGGTTCTTCTTCACCGCGATCAGGTAGATCGCCACCATCAGCGCGCCGCCGAGCAGGATGCCAGGCACTACGCCGGCCATGAACAGCTTGCCGACCGAGGTCTCGGTGGCGGCGGCGTAGACCACCATCACCACCGACGGCGGAATCAGGATGCCCAGGGTGCCGGCGTTGCAGACGATGCCGGCACCGAAGGCCTGCGGATAGCCCGAGCGCACCATGCCGGCGATGGCGATGGAGCCGACGGCGGCGACGGTGGCCGGCGACGAGCCGGACAGCGCCGCGAACAGCATGCAGGCCAGTACCGCGCCGATCGCCAGACCGCCACGGATGTGGCCGACGCAGGCGTTGGCGAAGTCGATCAGCCGGCGGGCGACGCCACCGGTGGTCATGAAGGCGCCGGCCAGCAGGAAGAACGGGATGGCCAGCAGCGTGTAGTGCTCGGAAGTCTCGAACAGCTTGATCGCCAGCGAGCGCACCGAGTCCTGGCTGAAGATCATGATGGTCAGCGAGCCGGCCAGGCCGAGGGAAATGGCGATCGGCACGCCGATCAGCATCAGCGCGAAGAGCACCGCGAAAAGAAACAGAATGGTCATGGCTTGGGCCCCTCGTGCTCGCTCAGTCGGGTGGCCTCGGCCGCTTCATCGGCCAGGCCGAGGCCGATCTGCTGCTTGCGCAGCAGGCGCACGAAGATTTCGCCGAAGCGGATGAACACCATGCAAAGCCGACGGGGACGATCAGGCCGATGTGCCATTGCTTGACGCCGACATGGCCGAGGTCCTCGGCGCCGATGTTGGCGATGAACAGCGTCTGGATCCATTCGAAGCTGGCCACGGTCAACAGGCCCGCGTAACCCAGGCAGAACAGGCAGGCGATGATCGCGATGACGCGCTGCACGCCGGCCGGTGCCAGCTTGACCAGCGCATCCACGCCGATGTGGCCGGCGGTGCGCACGCCATAGGCCAGGCCGAAGAAGATCAGCCAGGCGAACAGCGCCTTGGTCAGCGCCGTGCTCCAGGTCATGGCCTGCGCCAGGCCGATGATGAAATCGCCCACCGCGAAGAAGAAGTCCTCGGCCCCCGGGAAGCGGTCGGCCAGGTCGTAGAACACGGTGTAGAGGTTGTTGAGAATGACGTAGACGAACGTCACCAAGGTCATGGCGGCCAGCAGAAAGGCGATGAAGCCTTCCTCGAAATGGTCCCAGACGCGCCGCAGGGCGTTCATGGATGACATCTCCCGAATGGACTGCAAGGTAATCGGAGCTGCACGGAGCGTGCGCCGTAAGCCAGCCGGGGGCTGGTATGACAGAGCAATGAAAAAACTCTTGTTATGGCCGTCGAAGTGGCAGGGCCCGGGATCGCCGGGGGTCGTTGCCCGCATGCCTTGGGGTGGTGGCGTGGTCTTCGCTAGCGGATTTGTTTTTTCACTGATCTGTCTGTGTCGCTCAAGAGTAGAAGGGGCAGGTTGTGCCCGCCCCTTCGCAAGGCTTATTCGGCCTTGTTCGAGGCTTCGGCGGCTTGATCAGGTCGGCGCCGATTTCGCCTTCGAATTTCTTCCAGACCGGCTTCATGGCATCACGCCACTTGGCACGCTCTTCCGGAGTCAGGTACAGGATTTCGGTGGTGCCGGCGTCGAGAATGGCCTGCTTGGCTTCCTCGTTCAGGTCGTCGGCCTGCTTGTTCACCTCGACGGTGACCTCGTTCAGGATGCTTTCCAGCTCGCTGCGCACGTCGCTCGGCAGGCCATTCCAGAACTTGGTGTTGGTGATGACCATGTAGTCCAAGAGACCGTGGTTGGACTCGGTGATGTACTTCTGCACTTCGTGCATCTTCTGCGAGTAGATGTTCGAGTACGGGTTCTCGGCACCGTTGACCACGCCCGTCTGCAGGCCCTGGTAGACCTCGGCGAAGCTCATCTTGCGCGGGTTGGCGCGCAGGGCCTTGAACTGCTCGTCCAGTACGGCGGAAGCCTGTACGCGGAACTTCAGGCCGCGGGCATCCTTCGGCTCGCGCAGCGGCTTGTTCGCCGACAGCTGCTTCATGCCGTTGTGCCAGTAGCCCAGGCCGGTGATGTTCTTGTCTTCCATCGAACGCAGCAGCTGCTGGCCGGCTTCGCCCTTCTGGAAGCGGTCTACCGCGGCGATGTCATCGAACAGGAACGGCAGGTCGAAGACCTGAACGCCCTTGGAGTAATGCTCGAACTTGGCCAGCGACGGTGCGATCAGCTGCACGTCGCCCAGCAGCAGGGCTTCCATTTCCTTGCCATCACCGAACAGCGAGGAGTTCGGGTAGACCTGAACCTCGACTTTGCCCGGCAGACGCTCTTCCACCAGTTTCTTGAACATCAGGGCGCCCTGGCCTTTCGGCGTGTTTTCGGCGACCACGTGAGAGAACTTGATGACGATCGGGTCGGCGGCTTGGGCCAGACCGGCGATGCCGAGCGACAGGGCGCAGGCCAGCGCCTTGGCAGTCAGTTTGAACATTGTTGTTTCCTCTTGTTGTGGAGAGCCGCAGAAGCGGCCCGGCGGTGAACCGGCAGCACGTTGCGCGAGGTTCGGCGGTTTGTTTGAGCAACCGCTGTGCCAGATCGGCCAGCGTCCGGCTGCGGCCCTGCGGTTGTACCAGCCAGCCCCTGAAAACCCAATGGCAAAGCGCCAGGAAAGCCGTCTGGGTCGCAGCTTCCAGCAGATTAGCCCGGAATGCGGGCGGGTGCCGCCGCGGTTCCGAGCGACCGTCACCGATGGCGGAAAACCGCCATTCAGTCCAGTTCGTCGGGCGGGGTTCCGCCACCGTCGGCGAAATTCAGGCCGTGCTTGCGCAGCTTGTCGTGCAAGGTCTTGCGTGGCACGCCGAGCGCTTCGGCGACGCTGCGCAGGGAACTGTGCGGGCGCGCGAGTTCGGCGGCGATCAGCGCCCGTTCGAAGGCTTCGACCTGTTCCGGCAGGTTGCCGCCACCGCCGAGCGGCTCTGCCGGCTGGCTGTCCAGGCCCAGATCCAGGCCCAGGGCGAAGCGCTCGGCGGTGTTCTGCAGCTCGCGCACATTGCCCGGCCAGGCGTGGCGCAGCAGCTGGGGCGCGCTGCTCGGCCGAGAGCGTGCGCGGCGGCAGGCCGTGACGCGCGGCTGCGGTCTCGGCAAAGTGCTGGAACAGCAGCAGGATGTCCTCGTTGCGCTCGCGCAACGCCGGGATGCGCAACGGGGCGACGTTTAGCCGGTAGTAGAGGTCGGCGCGGAAGCGGCCCTGGTCGGCGGCCTGGCGCAGGTCTTCCTTGGTTGCGGCAATCACCCGGATGTCCAGGCGGATCAGCTGGTTGCCGCCCAGGCGCTCGACCACACGTTCCTGCAGCAGGCGCAGCAGCTTGACCTGCACGTCGAGGCTCATGCTCTCGATCTCGTCGAGAAACAGGGTGCCGCCGTTGGCGAACTCGAACTTGCCGATGCGGCGCTTCTGCGCGCCGGTGAAGGCGCCCGGCTCGTGGCCGAACAGCTCGCTCTCGACCACCGACTCGGCCAGCGCGCCGGCATTGATCGCCACGAAGGGCCCGTCGCGGCGCGCCGACAGGTCGTGCAGCGCGCGCGCCACGACTTCCTTGCCGGCGCCGGTTTCGCCAAGGATCAGCACGTCGGCCTGGGTTCCGGCCAGGGCGCCGATCTGTTCGCGTAGGCGGGCCATGGCCGGCGAGTGGCCGAGCAAACGGCCGGCCAGCTGCTGGCGGTCGGCCAGGGCCAGGCGCAGGCTGCGGTTGTCCAGCACCAGACGGCGCAGCGCCAGCGCGCGGCGCACCGAGTCGAGCAGCGCCTCGCTGGGAAAGGGTTTTTCGAGGAAGTCGTAGGCGCCGGCGCGCATCGCCTGCACCGCGAGCTGCACGTCGCCATGGCCGGTGATCAGCAGCACCGGCAGGTCGGCATCGCGGCCCTGCAGGTTGGCCAACAGCTGCAGGCCGTCGATGCCCGGCATGCGGATATCGCTGACCACCACGCCGTGCCAGTCGGCCGGCAGACGTGCCTCGAGGGTGCGCGCGTCCTCCAGGCAGGCAACCTTGAGCCCGGCGAGATCGAGCGTCTGGCTCAGCGCCTTGCGCAGGTGCGGATCGTCGTCGATCAGCACGACCTGGGTCCCGTCGTCGATACGGTTGTCGCTGCTCATTGCAGGTAATCCTCGCTGGGAAAGGCGTGCCCGGGCTCGGCCGAGCGCAACTGCAGTTCGATCAGCGCGCCGCCTTCGTCACTGTTGCCCAGGCGCAGTTCGCCACCCAGGGCGCGCACCAGCGTATCGCAGATGGCCAGGCCCAGGCCCAGGCCCTGGGCGCTGGTCTTGGTGGTGAAGAAGGGTTCGCGTGCGCGCTGGAGCGCTTCGGCCGAGAAGCCCGGACCGTTGTCGCGCAGGCTCAGCAGCACGCCATCGGCCCGCTGCTCGGCGCGCAGCCAGATGCGCCGCTCCGGTGGCCGCTCGGCCAGCGCATCGAGGGCGTTGGCCAGGAGGTTGGCGAGGATCTGGCGCAGCCGCGTTTCGCCGGCCTGCACCCAGAGCGCGGCCTCGGGCAGGTCGCGGACCAGTTCCACGCCCATCGCCTGGCGACGCTTGGCCACCAGCGCCAGGGCATCGTCGAGCGCCGGCTGCAACGCTACCCGCTCCGGGGCATGCTGGTCGCGGCGGGCGAAAGCGCGCAGGTGGGCGATGATCGAGGCCATGCGCGCCGTGAGTTCGCTGATCAGCTTCAGGTTGTTGCGCGCTTCGTCGACCCTGTCGTGCTCGAGCAGCACGCCGGCGTTGTCGGCATAGCTGCGGATCGCCGCCAGCGGCTGATTCAGCTCGTGGCTGATGCTCGCGCTCATGGTGCCGAGCGCCGACAGCTTGCCGGCCTGCAGCAGTTCGTCCTGTGCGCGTACCAGTTCCTGCTGTGCCTGTTCGCGTTCGAGGACCTCGACCTTCAGCGGCTGTTCAGCGCTTCCAGGTCGCGGGTGGCGCTCCTGCACGCGCAACTCCAGCTCGCGTCGCGCCTGGCGTCGAGTGCCAGGCGCTCGAGAAAGTGCCGGCGCCGCTGCATCAGCAGGCCGATCAATAGCAGCACGGTCGCCAGCGTGGCGGCGCCGATCGCGACCACCGTGCGCACCGGCCGCTCGATCAGGGCGATGGGCGCGAGGATGCGCACCGTCCAGCCGGTCTCCTTCAGTTCGCGGCTCTGGATCAGCCAGGCATCGATGTCCAGCGTCAGGTCGGTCGGCTCGAGCGTCGGGTAGGGCTGGTCGAAGGCGATCTGCTCGCGTTCGTCGAGAGTCAGTGCGCGGCTGGCACGAAAGCGCCAGGCCGGCTCCGAGGTGAGGATCACCACGCCGAAGTTGTCGGTCACCAGCAGGCGCTCGGGCGTGCTGCCCCAGAGCGTCTCGGTGCTGTCCAGGTCGACCTTGACCACCAGCACGCCGAGGATCTGCTCGCCATCGCGTACCGCGGCGCCAAAGTAGTAGCCGCGTTTGCCGGACATGGTGCCGAGCCCGAAGAAGCGCCCCAGCCGGCCCTCCATGGCCTGCCGGAAGTACGGGCGAAAGGCGAAGTTGCGGCCGACGAAGCTGTCCTCGGCATCCCAGTTGGAGGCTGCCAGGGTCATGCCGCGGGTATCCATCAGATAGATCACGTCGGCGCCGGTGCGCCGTTGCAACTGCTTGAGCAGGCGGTTGGCCTGGTCCTGCACCGCCGGTACGTCGGTGTTCTGCAGCGCCGAACGCAGCTCGGGCAGGTCGCCGAGAATGCGCGGCAGCACTTCGTAGCGGTTCAGCGTGCCGAGCAGGTTGGCGACGTAGAGGTCGAGGGTCTGCCGGTTCTGTTCGGTCAGCTCGTTGCGGTAATAGCGCTCGGCCAGCTGCTGCAGCGGCCAGAGCAACGGCGTGAGCAGCAATGCCAGGAGCAGGAGGTTGCGCCAGCGTGGGCGGCGAGGTGAGGAAGTCGAAGTCATGCGGGACGCCTGGAGAACGGCTGCATTATGCACCGTTGCGGGCGTCGGATTCAGCGCGTCGGCGCGTCAGGGCAAGGCGATCAGACGATCTGTGGCTGTGGCGCCGGCTGGCTGGCCTCGCTGTTGCGCGGTTGGGTCATGCATTGCTGCAGGGCGACCTGCCAGTCCGGCAGGGCAATGCCCCAGCGGCTCTGCAGCAGGCTGCAATCGAGCCGCGAATTGAGCGGCCGCTGCGCAGCGGTGGGGTAATCTCGCGAGAGGATCGGGGTCACCGTTGCCCGTAGCCGACCCTGCTGGTGCAGGTGCTCGGCGATGGCGCAGGCAAAGCCGTACCAGGAGGTCTCGCCGCGCGCGGTCATGTGGAACAGCCCGGTCAGCTCGCCCTCGCCAGCGCGCCAGCGGCGCACCAGTTCGCCGGTCGCCGCAGCGATGCTGCGTGCCCAGGTGGGTGCGCCGATCTCGTCGCTGACCACCGACACCGTGTCTCGCTCCTGCAGCAGGCGCATCATCGTCAGCAGGAAGTTGCGCCCGTGCAGGCCGTAGACCCAGCTGGTCCGCAGGATCATGTGCTGTCCGTCGACGGCCTGTACGGCGCGCTCGCCGGCCAGCTTGCTGGCGCCATAGACGCCGAGCGGATTGGGCGTGTCGGCTTCGGTGAAGGGGGCCGCCTTGCGGCCGTCGAAGACGTAATCGGTGGAATAGTGGATCAGCGGGATGCCGAGCCGCGCGGTCTCTTCGGCGAGTATCCCCGGGGCCACGGCATTCACCGCGAACGCCTTGTCGCGCTCGTGCTCGGCCGGGTCCACCGCCGTGTAGGCGGCGGCGTTGATGATCAGGTCCGGGCGCAGCAGGCGCACCTGCTGGCGAATCTGCTCGGCCTCGGCCAGATCGAGCGCCTGGTGCCCGAGGGCGAGCACCTTTCCTTCACCGGCCAGCTCGGTCTGCAGTTCGCGGGCGAGCTGTCCCTTGCTGCCGGTGATGAGGATCTTCATGGAAACAGCTCCGCCTGGCTCAGAGGCTTGCCGGCGATGTCCTTGGCCGACAGCTGCGGCGGCTCGTCGAACGGCCACTCGATGCCCAGCTCCGGGTCGTTCCACAGCAGGCTGCGCTCGTGCTCGGGGGCGTAGTAGTCGGTGGTCTTGTAGAGGAACTCGGCGGTCTCGCTGAGCACCACGAAGCCGTGGGCGAAGCCCTCGGGTATCCACAGCTGGCGCTTGTTCTCCGCGCTCAGGTGGGTGCCGGCCCAGCGGCCGAAGCTCGGCGAGCTCCGGCGCAGGTCCACCGCCACGTCGAACACCTCGCCCTGCACCACGCGAACCAGTTTTCCCTGCGGCTGCCGGATCTGGTAGTGCAGGCCGCGGAGCACGCCGCGCCGTGACTTGGAGTGGTTGTCCTGGACGAACTGGCGCTTGAGCCCGGTCGCCGCCTCGAAGGCGGCGGCGTTGAAGCTTTCGTAAAAGAAGCCGCGCTCATCACCGAATACTTTGGGTTCGATGATCAGCACCTCGGGGATGGACGTCTCGATGACCTTCATGCGCCTTCACCCGCCAGCTTGAACAGGTATTGGCCATAGCCGGTCTTGCCCAGCGCATCGGCGCGGCGCAACAGCTGCTCGCGGTCGATCCACTTGTACTGGTAGGCGATTTCCTCCAGGCAGGCGACCTTCAGCCCCTGGCGGTGCTCGATGGTCTGCACGTATTGCGAGGCCTCCAGCAGGCTGTCATGGGTGCCGGTGTCGAGCCAGGCGAAGCCGCGGCCGAAGCGTTCGACATTGAGGTCGCCGCGCTTGAGGTAGGCCATGTTGACGTCGGTGATTTCCAGCTCGCCGCGCGGCGAGGGCTTGATCGACTTGGCGATGTCGATCACGTCGTTGTCGTAGAAGTACAGGCCGGTGACCGCGTAGCTCGACTTCGGCTTCGTCGGCTTCTCCTCGATGGACAGCGCCTTGCCGTCCGCGTCGAAGTCGATCACGCCGAAGCGTTCCGGGTCCTTGACCCAGTAGCCGAACACCGTGGCGCCCTTGTCCTGGCGCGCGGCACGCTGCAGCTTCTCGGTGAAGTGCTGGCCATGGAAGATGTTGTCGCCAAGGATCAGGCACACCGAGTCGTCGCCGATGAATTCTTCGCCGATCAGGAACGCCTGCGCCAGGCCGTCCGGCGAGGGCTGCTCGGCGTACTGCAGGCTGATGCCGAACTGGCTGCCGTCACCGAGCAGGTTCTTGTATTGCGGCAGGTCCTGCGGGGTCGAGATGATCAAGATCTCGCGGATGCCGGCGAGCATCAGCACCGACAGCGGGTAATAGACCATCGGCTTGTCGTAGATCGGCAGCAGCTGCTTGGAGACGCCGAGCGTGATGGGGTGCAGGCGCGTGCCGGACCCGCCGGCGAGGATGATTCCTTTCATGCGATCTTCTCCAGGGCGCCCAGGCGCTCGCGTTGATAGCTGCCGTCCTGAACGCGACGGCACCATTCGAGATTGTCCAGATACCACTGCACGGTCTTGCGCAGGCCGCTCTGGAAGGTTTCCTGCGGCCGCCAACCGAGCTCGCGCTCGATCTTGCCGGCGTCGATGGCGTAGCGCACGTCATGACCGGGACGGTCCTTGACGAAGGTGATCAGCTCTTCGTAGCGGCTGATGCCCTCCGGCTTGGCCGGAGCCAGCTCCTCGAGCAGGGCGCAGATGCCGCGCACCACGTCGATGTTCTTCTGCTCGTTGTGCCCGCCGATGTTGTAGGTCTCGCCGATCTCGCCCTTGCTGACGACTTCCAGCAGCGCACGGGCGTGGTCCTCGACGAACAGCCAGTCGCGGATCTGCAGGCCGTCGCCATAGACCGGCAGCGGTTTGCCGTCGAGCGCGTTGAGGATCATCAGCGGGATGAGCTTTTCCGGGAAATGGAACGGCCCGTAGTTGTTCGAGCAGTTGGTCACCAGTACCGGCAGCCCGTAGGTGCGGTGCCAGGCGCGTACCAGGTGGTCGGACGAGGCCTTGCTCGCCGAGTAGGGCGAGCTCGGCGCGTAGGGCGTGGTCTCGGTGAACAGGTCATCGGTGCCGTGCAGGTCGCCGTACACCTCGTCGGTGGAGATGTGGTGGAAGCGGAAGGCCTCACGGCGATCGGCCGGCAGGCTTTGCCAGTAGGCCCGCGCCGCTTCGAGCAGCTGGTAGGTGCCGACGATGTTGGTCTGGATGAATTCGGCCGGGCCGTCGATCGAGCGGTCGACGTGCGATTCGGCGGCCAGGTGCATGATCACGTCCGGCTGGAAGTCGAGCAGCGCTTCGCTCACCCGGTCGCGATCGGCGATGTCGGCCTGGACGAAGCGGTACCGCGGATCGCTCTCGACGGCGCCAGCGATTCGAGATTGCCGGCATAGGTCAGTTTGTCGAGATTGAGCACGCTGTGCTCGGTGTCCTGGATGATGTGGCGGATCAGTGCGGAGCCGATGAATCCGGCTCCGCCGGTTACGAGAATGCGCATGATGATTGGGCTTCCTTGGCGCTTTGCCGAGCAGCAGGCTCTGGGCATGTCGGCAGCATAGACCGGGTGGGCATACAAAAATTCCCGGTGTGCTGCGGGCTGGGCGGTGACCGTTATGTGACAGCCGCGGCCGGCCGCCGCTCGGCCAGGCCTGCGGCGGCTGGCGCCGGGCAAGCGAAAC
>LZQO01000074.1_pt1 | contig 20866 bp, 29 predicted proteins | sample 768571 | NCBI WGS metagenome assembly LZQO01 (sample SAMN05207081, study PRJNA324507) | oil field metagenome | isolation source: sample BH-FW-10 from oil reservoir | place: India: Bombay High | collected 2015-12-01
CACGCGGCGATTCTCTCGCAGCCGCCGGGCTCGGTGGCCGGGCGCTTCCGCACGACCGAGCAGGGCGAGATGATCCGCTTCAAGTTCGGCTTGCCGGACATCGCCGAACAGAACCTCAACCTCTATCTGGCTGCGGTGCTCGAGGCGACCCTGCTGCCGCCACCGATGCCACGGCCGGACTGGCGCGCGCTGATGGACCGCCTCGCCGACCAGGGCGTGCACGCCTACCGCGACGTGGTCCGCGACCATCCTCAGTTCCTGGCGTATTTCCGCCAGGCCACACCGGAGCAGGAGCTCGGCCGCTTGCCGCTGGGCAGCCGGCCGGCCAAGCGCCGGGAGGGCGGTATCGAAAGCCTGCGTGCCATTCCCTGGATCTTCGCCTGGACGCAGACGCGGTTGATGCTGCGGCGTGGCTCGGTTGGGAGCAGGCGTTGAGCGCGGCGCTGGCGAGCGAGGAGGGCGAGCGTCTGCGTACCATGCGCCGCGAGTGGCCATTCTTCTCTACCCGCATCGACATGCTGGAGATGGTGCTGGCCAAGGCCGACGCCGAGGTGGCGCGGCGCTACGACGAGCATCTGGTGGAAGCTTCGCTGCAGCCGCTGGGCGAGCATTTGCGTGACCGATTGTCGCAGGCCGTCGAGGTGGTGCTCGAGCTGACCGAGCAGTCCGAGCTGCTCGATCACAGCCCGCAGACGCAGGAGGCGTTCAGCCTGCGCAACACCTACCTGGACCCCTTGCACCTGATGCAGATCGAGCTGCTGGCGCGTTCCCGGCAGCAGCAGAATCCACCGGAAAGCCCTCTGGAACAGGCTCTGCTGGTGAGCGTCGCCGGCATCGCCGCGGGCCTGCGCAACACGGGGTAGCCGCGGTTCAGACGGCGCGAGGAGGGCATTTTGCAGGGCTGTGAACCTCGCGCTGCAGCCCGTCGGGCAGGCCGTTAGGCACCGATCGCGGCTATTTTGTGACCGCTTGTGCCCTTTCGGTGCGCTGTGTATCGTGTTCAACCTTTTGTCGCATAGCGGCACACCGGATTCTTTGATTCGTCAGCCGACGTTGCTGGCGACATGCCTTTGTAAATCTTCGAGGACTCATCCATGCGTGTGATTCTGCTGGGAGCGCCCGGTGCCGGAAAAGGCACCCAGGCACGCTTCATCACCGAAAAGTTCGGTATCCCGCAAATTTCCACTGGCGACATGCTGCGGGCAGCGGTCAAGGCGGGTACTCCGCTCGGCCTGCAGGTCAAGGACGTGATGGACAGCGGCGGTCTGGTGTCCGACGAGATCATCATCGCGCTGATCAAGGAGCGCCTGGCCGAGCCCGACTGCGCCAACGGTTTTCTGTTCGACGGTTTCCCGCGCACCATCCCCCAGGCCGAGGCGCTGAAAGCCGCCGGTATCAAGCTCGACCACGTGGTGGAAATTTCCGTGGATGACGAGGAGATCGTCAGCCGCATGTCCGGTCGCCGGGTGCATCCGGCTTCGGGGCGCGTCTACCACACCGAGCACAATCCGCCGAAGGTGGCAGGCAAGGATGACGTGACCGGCGAGGAGCTGATCCAGCGCAAGGACGATGCCGAAGAGACCGTTCGCCACCGCCTTGGCGTGTACCACTCGCAGACCAAGCCGCTGGTGGACTTCTACCAGCAGCTCGCGGCGGTAGAGGGTACGCCCAAGTACAGCCGCATCGAAGGCGTCGGCTCGGTCGAAGAGATCACCGCCAAGGTGCTCGCCGCTCTGAGCTGATCCATCGGTCAGCGTTCGAAACGGCCCGCTTGCGGGCTGTTTTTCGTTGCAGGCCCCGTCTGCAGTCTGCTCGCCGTGCAGGGCTGGGGTACAATCGCCGCCCCTCTTGTCCACCCGGATATTCGCCGATGCCCACGCTGCTGGCCCTGGATACCGCCACCGAAGCCTGTTCCGTTGCCTTGTTGCACGAGGGCCGTACGCTGAGTCGCTACGAGGTGATTCCGCGGCTGCATGCGCAACGCCTGTTGCCGATGGTGCACGAGGTCATGGACGAGGCGGGGCTGGCGCTCGGCGCGCTGGACGCCATTGCCTTCGGACGTGGCCCGGGCGCTTTCACCGGGGTACGCATCGCCATCGGCGTTGTACAGGGGCTGGCGTTTGCCTTGCAGCGTCCGGTGCTGCCGGTGTCCGACCTGGCCTGCATCGCTCAGCGAGCCTGGCGCGAGCAGGGTGCGCGGCAGGTTGCCGTGGCCATCGATGCGCGCATGGACGAGGTCTACTGGGCCTGCTATCGCGAGCAGGGCGGCGAAATGCAGCTGGCTGGCCTCGAGGCGGTACTACCGCCCGAGCAGGTCGCATTGCCCCGTGAGGCCACCGATCACTGGTTCGGGGCTGGCACCGGTTGGGGCTATGCCGGGCGCTTGGCGGTGCAGGTCGAGGGGCACGATGCCACTTTGCTGCCCCATGCCCAGGACCTTTTGCAGCTGGCCTCGTTTGCCTGGCAGCGGGGCGAGGCGGTGGACGCCGAGCAGGCTCAGCCGATCTACCTGCGCGACAACGTCGCGACGCCCAAGGCGCACCCTTGAGCGCAGCCATTGTCAAAGCCGGTGCCGCCCGCTAGAGTCGCCGGGCTCTCTCAACAGGTTGCATGATGCGCGTCGCTGGCCTTCCCGTTCCCGCCTACCCTCTTGATCGTTCTGCCCGGCCGGGCAGCGCGCCGGCGGTCTATCGGGATACCCAGGCGCAGACCGAACGCTGGCGCGAGGCCGAGTCTGGCGCAATCCGCAACGACACGCCGCGGCCCGCGCCGGAGCCCAGGCGTAGCGAGGCCGACGCCTTTTCCCTCGAGGTCTATCGCCCGATCCGCTTCGAAGCGCAGCCCGAGCGACCGTTGTCCAGCCGTGCCGCCACGGCACTGGCCAGCTATGCCGTCACCGCGAGTTTCCCCATCGATCCGGATGCGGCCGAGGTGCTCGGCCTCGATCTCTACGCCTGACCGGTGACGCTGCCTTACTTCCTTGGCTGTCCCTCGTGGAATGAGCCCGCCTGGCGCGGCACGCTCTACACGCCAACGCTCGCGGCGGCCGGTTTTCTCGCCCGCTACTGCGAAGTCTTCAATTGCGTGGAGGGCAATACCACGCTTTATGCCTGGCCCTCGGCGGACAAGGTCAGCCGTTGGGCGAGCCAGATGCCGGAAGGGTTTCGCTTCTGCGCCAAGCTGCCCCGCGAGATCAGCCAGGCGGCCGACCTGCGTGACGTGCTGCACCTGGCCGGTGATTTCCTCCGGTTGCTCGCGCCGCTGGGGCGGCGGGTCACGCCGCTCTGGCTGCAACTGCCGGCCAGTTTCGGTCCGCGGCGCATCGCCGAGCTGGCTGTTCTGGCGGATGCGCTGGCCGTGCCGCTGGCCGTCGAGGTGCGTCACCCGGCGTTCTTCGCACGCGGGGAGGAGGAGCGGGCCCTCAATCGCCTGCTCCATGAGCGCGGCGTGGAGCGTATCTGCCTGGATACGCGGGCGCTGTTCAGCTGTGCGTCGCCGACGCCCGCGGTGCAGCATGCGCAGCGCAAGAAACCGCGCTTGCCACCACGACCGGCGGCATTCACGACGGCGCCGCAGGTGCGCTTCGTCGGGCATCCGGACCTGCCGGCCAATGATCCGTTTCTCGCGCCCTGGCTCGACAAGGTGGCGGCGTGGATCGACGAAGGGCGTACGCCCCACGTCTACCTGCATACGCCGGACAACCGGCTGGCGCCGGAGCTGGCCTTGCGGTTCCATGCGGGGCTGGCCGAGCGTCTGCCCGGCTTGCCGCCGCTGCCTTCGCTCGGCGAAGGCGCGCAGCTTTCCCTGATCGACGGCTGATCACGTCTTGTAACCACTGCCGGCAAACTCGCGGCGCCCGCCGTTGCCAACAGAACATGAGCATCGGTCGCGTCGTTTTCTTGTTCTTCGTTCTGCTGGTGGCAGGCCTGGTCTACGCCGTGCGGGCAGGGCACGTGGATATTCCGCCGCGCTGGAACCCCTGGGCGCCGCTGGATCTTCGCGAGCCGCCAAACTGGCTGACGTCGCTGAAACTGCGCCGTCTGCGCGAGGATCGCGAGCTCTGCGAGCAGGCGCTCGCCAACCGCCGAGCTGCGCTACGCAGCCGTACCCGACCGGACACCGGAGCCGCGCTGCCCGATCGAGAATGCCGTGCGCGTGCAGGCCGGCGATGTGCGCTTCAACGGTGCCTTTCTGGCGACCTGTCCGCTGGCGGCCGCCTACGCGCTATTCGAACGTCATGGCCTGCAGCCCGCCGCCCAGGCGGTGTTCGGCCAGCCCGTGACGCAGGTCGATCATTTCGGCAGCTTTGCCTGCCGCAACATCGCGCGCAGCAATCGTCGCAGTCAGCATGCCAGCGCCAATGCTCTGGATCTGGCCGGCTTCCGCCTGGCCGATGGCACGCGTATCACCGTGGCGCGCGACTGGCAGGGCGACGATGCCAAGGCGCGATTCCTGCGCGAGGTTCACGCAGCGGCGTGTCGCACCTTCAATGTCACGCTGGGGCCGGGCTACAACGCGGCGCATCACGACCACTTTCATGTCGACATGGGTGGGTTTGGGGTGTGTCGCTAGCGCATGGCGGCGGATCGCTCTGGCACAATGAGCGGCTTTCCCGCCCAGGCCGCGATGTCATGACACTGCCGAAGATCCGTATCGAACCGCTTGCGCCTCCGTTTCGTGAAGAAGCCGCCGCCTGGGCGCAGCGGCTCGGGTGCAGTGCGGCCGAGGAGGACGCCGAGTTTGCCCTGCAGGTCGGAGCGGACGGGCTGCAGTTGCAGCTGCTCGGTGAGCAGGCGCCCGGGCCGGTGCGTGTGGATTTCCTCGAGGGCGCGGCTGCGCATCGGCGCCAGTTCGGCGGCGGCAGCGGCAGATGATCGCCAAGGCAGTGGGCATCCAGCCGGGCGTACGGCCAAGCGTGCTCGATGCCACCGCCGGTCTTGGTCGTGATGCTTTTGTCCTTGCGACTCTGGGCTGCTCGGTGACGCTGATCGAGCGTCAGCCGATCATCGCGGCGCTGCTGGCCGATGGCCTTCGGCGTGCCGCTGTCGATGCCGAGGTGGGGGCGATCGTCGCACGCATGGAGTTGCTCGAAGGCAACGCCATCGAGCGGATGGCTGGCTGGCAGAGCGAACCACCCCAGGTGGTCTACCTCGATCCGATGTTTCCCCATCGCGACAAGAGCGCGCTGGTGAAAAAGGAGATGCGCCTGTTCCGTCCTTTCGTCGGCGATGACCTGGACGCACCCGCGCTGCTCGCGGCGGCCCTGGCGCTCGCCAGCCATCGCGTGGTGGTCAAGCGCCCGCGCAAGGCGCCGATCATCGACGGGCCGAAGCCAGGCTACAGCCTCGAAGGCAAGTCCAGCCGCTACGACATCTACCCGAAAAAGAAGCTGGGTAGCTGATGGCCGCTCAGGCGCCGGCAGCCGGCCGCGTCGCACGCAGGAAGAACGCCACGGCGTCGGCAACCTGAGCCTGTGCTTCGGTCGCGTCCGGCTCGACGTCCTGACCGATCAACAGGCGGAAGTGCAGGCCGCCCTTGATCAGTGAGCAGAAATGCTCGGCGGTGCGCAGCGCATCGGGCGCATGCAGCAGGCCGCGGGCATGCGCCTGGCCAAACAGCTGCTCGAGATCGTCGATCAGCTGCTGTGGGCCCGCCTCATAAAACAGCCGGACCAGCGCCGGGTTCTGCGTGGCCAGGGCGACCATCACGCGATGCAGGCCGATCGATTCGGGGCTGTTCACCAGCGCCTGAAAGGCCAGGCCGATCTCCAGTAACTGTTCGGCGATCGGGCGCTGCGCGTCGAAACCGAACAGCCGCCGTGGCAGCCGGGTTTCGCAGGTCGATTTAACTGCGGCGCAGAACAGCGCCTCCTTGTCCTTGAAATGGCTGTACAGCGTCAGCTTGGAAACGCCGGCCTCGCTGGCAATCGCCTCCATGCTGCTGCCCTCGTAGCCATTGCCGAGAAAAAGCAGGCGTGCAGCGTTGAGAATGGCCTCGCGCTTGGCGAGGTCCTTCGGCCGGCCGGGGCCGGCAGCGGGGGAATGGCGCTCGATCATGGTTGCTATTAATACTGGACTGGCTGGTACGGCATTTTTACTATACCGGCCAGTATAAGTATTCCCGCCGCCCGTGCGACAGAGCGAGAACCCACCGTGCGCCATTCCTTCCTCACCTTAGTGTCCGCTGTTGCCTTATCTCTTGGTCTTTCCGCTTGCGGCAATGGCGAGCCGGTCGAACAGCCGCCGCGCCCGGTGATGGTCGTCCAGCCGCAGCCGGCCGCCGAGGCCAGTGAGCACTATCCCGGCGAGGTACACGCGCGCTACGAACCGGAGCTGGCGTTCCGCATCGGCGGCAAGGTGGTCGAGCGTCTGGTCGAGGCCGGCGATCGGGTCCGCAAGGACCAGCCGTTGGCACGCCTGGACCCGCAGGACGTGCGCCTGCAGCTCGAGGGGGTGCGCGCCCAGCTGTCGGCCGCCGAAGCGAACCTGCGGGTGGCCAAGGCCGAATACGATCGCTATAAGGCGTTGCAGGCGCGTCAGCTGGTCAGCCAGTCGCAGTTCGACAGTGCCGACAATGCCTATCGCGCCGCCACGGCGCGGCTCAAACAGGCCCGCGCCGAGTACGACGTGGCCAGCAATCAGGTCGACTACGCGGTGTTGCGTGCCAGCAATGACGGCGTCATCGCCCGCCGCAGCATCGAAGTCGGGCAGGTCGTGGCGGCCGGGCAGGCCGCGTTCGTGCTGGCGGCAGATGGCGAACGGGAAGTGGCGATCAGCGTGCCGGAGCAGACACTCGAGCGCTACCGCATCGGCCAGGCCGTCGAAGTCGAACTCTGGTCTTTACCGGGGCAGCGCTTTGCCGGCCATATCCGCGAGTTGTCGCCGGCCGCCGATCCCGGTTCGCGTACCTATTCGGCCCGCGTGGCCTTCGATCAGGCCGATGTGCCGGCCGAGCTGGGCCAGAGCGCCCGGGTGACCATCGTGCGCGACGAAGCGGTGCCGCTGGCGGTGCCGCTTTCGGCCGTGAGTGCGGAAAGGGGGCAGGCGTTCGTCTGGCGCTTGACCGCCGACAACCGCGTGGCTCGGGCGCCGGTACGCACCGGGCCGTTCGGCGAGCGCCTGGTGCCGGTCCTCGAAGGTCTCGGCGCGGATGACTGGGTCGTGCTGGCTGGCGTACAGCTGCTCGAGGAAGGCAGGAGGTTCGCCCGGTCGATCGCAACAACCGTCCCGTCGAGCCAGGCCGCCAGGAGTAAGTCGCGATGCGCTTCAACCTTTCCGCCTGGGCGCTGCAGCACCGCCAACTGGTCGTCTATTTGATGCTGCTGGTTGCGGTCGTCGGTGCGCTGTCCTACAGCCGGCTCGGCCAGAGTGAGGACCCGCCGTTCACCTTCAAGGCCATGGTGATCCAGACGCAATGGCCAGGGGCCACCGCCGAGGAAGTCTCGCGGCAGGTCACCGAACGGATCGAGAAGAAGCTGATGGAGACCGGCGAGTACGAGCGCATCGTCTCGTTCTCGCGGCCTGGCGAGTCGAACGTGACCTTCATGGCGCGCGACTCGATGCGCTCGAAGGACATTCCAGAGCTGTGGTACCAGATTCGCAAGAAGATCGGTGACATCCGGCATACCTTGCCGCCGGGCGTCATCGGTCCGTTCTTCAATGACGAGTTCGGCACCACATTCGGCAATATCTATGCGCTGACCGGGCAGGGCTTCGATTACGCGGTGCTCAAGGATTACGCCGACCGCATCCAGTTGCAGCTGCAGCGGGTCGCCAACGTCGGCAAGGTCGAGCTGATCGGCCTGCAGGACGAGAAAATCTGGATCGAGCTTTCCAACGTCAAGCTCGCCACCTTGGGCGTACCGCTGGATGCAGTCCGCCAGGCGCTGGAAGCGCAGAACGCGGTGAGCGCCACGGGCTTCGTCGAAACCATCAGCGACCGCGTGCAGCTGCGCGTGACCGGCAGTTTCGAGACGGTCGAGCAGATCCGCGATTTTCCGATCCGTGTCGGCGGGCGCACGTTCCGCATCGGCGACGTGGCCGAGGTACATCGCGGGTTCAACGATCCGCCGGCGCCGCGCATGCGCTTCATGGGCGAGCCGGCGCTCGGTATCGCGGTTTCGATGAAGAGCGGTGGTGACATCCTCATGCTCGGCGAGGCGCTGCAGGCGGAGTTCGCCCGGTTGCAGCAGGAGCTGCCCGCCGGCATGCAGCTGGACAAGGTGTCGGACCAGCCGGCGGCGGTGAAGACCAGTGTCGGCGAGTTCGTCAAGGTGCTGGTCGAGGCGCTCGCCATCGTGCTGCTGGTGAGCTTCTTCTCCCTCGGTCTGCGCACCGGCCTGGTGGTTGCCCTGTCGATTCCGCTGGTACTGGCGATGACCTTCACGGCGATGCACTACTTCGGCATCGGCCTGCACAAGATTTCACTCGGTGCACTGGTGCTCGCGCTCGGCCTGCTGGTCGACGACGCCATCATCGCGGTGGAAATGATGGCGATAAAGATGGAGCAGGGCTTCGATCGGCTGAAGGCGGCCAGCTACGCCTGGACCAGTACGGCTTTTCCGATGCTGACCGGTACGCTGATCACGGCGGCTGGCTTCCTGCCGATCGCCACGGCCAATTCCAGCACCGGCGAGTACACCCGTTCGATCTTCCAGGTGGTGACCATCGCGCTCGTCGCGTCCTGGGTCGCCGCGGTGATGTTCGTTCCGTTGCTCGGTGAACGCCTGCTGCCGGACATGGCGGCCAAGGCAGCGCGCAAGCACGGAGAGGGCGAGGATCTGCACGACCCTTACGCCACGCCCTTCTACCGCCGCGTGCGAGGCATCGTGGCCGCTTGCGTGCGCCGCCGCAAGACAGTGATTGCGCTGACGCTGGTGGCCTTCGTCGCTTCGATCGGTCTGTTCCGGCTGGTGCCGCAGCAGTTCTTCCCGGCCTCGGGGCGCCTGGAGCTGATGGTCGACCTGAAGCTGACCGAGGGCGCCTCGCTCAAGGCCACCGAGCGAGGTGCAGCGTCTCGAAGCGTTGCTGAAGGATCGCGTCGGCATCGACAACTACGTGGCCTACGTCGGTACCGGCTCGCCGCGCTTCTACCTGCCGCTGGACCAGCAGTTGCCAGCAACGAGTTTCGCCCAGTTCGTCGTGCTCACCGACAGCGTCGAGTCGCGCGAAGCGCTGCGCAGCTGGCTGATCGAACGCTTGCGCGAGGATTTCAGCAACCTGCGCGGTCGCGTCACGCGGCTGGAGAATGGCCCGCCAGTGGGCTATCCGGTGCAGTTTCGGGTCACCGGTGAGCACATCGATGTGGTCCGTGCGCTGGCGCGCAAGGTAGCCGCGCGGGTCCGGCAGAACCCGCACGTGGTCAATGTGCATCTGGACTGGCAGGAGCCGAGCAAGGTCGTCTGGCTGAACGTCGATCAGGACCGTGCCCGCGCCCTGGGCGTGAGTACGGCCGAGCTCTCGGCCTTCCTGCGGCGCACCTTTGTCGGCAGCAGCGTCAGCCAGTTCCGCGAAGACAACGAGCTGATCGAGATTCTCTTGCGCGGGACCGACCAGGAGCGCAGCGACCTGTCGCTGCTGCCGAGCCTGGCGATTCCCACGCAAAGCGGCCGCAGCGTGGCGTTGTCGCAGGTGGCGACATTGGAGTACGGATTCGAGGAGGGCGTGATCTGGCACCGCAGCCGGTTGCCGACGGTCACCGTGCGCGCCGATATCTACGACGAGCAGCAGCCGGCGACGCTGGTCGCGCAGATTTCACCGACGCTCGACGACATCCGTGCCGAGCTGCCCAGTGGCTACCTGCTGGAGATCGGAGGCACCGTCGAGGACTCGCAGCGCGGACAGAAATCGGTAAACGCCGGCCTGCCGCTGTTCGCCATCGTGGTGATGACCTTGCTGATGGTGCAGCTCAGAAGCTTCTCGCGCTCGACCATGGTGTTTCTCACCGCCCCGCTCGGGCTGATCGGCGTGACGCTGTTCCTGCTGGTGTTCCGCCAGCCATTCGGTTTTGTCGCCATGCTCGGCACTATCGCGCTGTCGGGCATGATCATGCGCAACTCGGTGATTCTGGTCGATCAGATCGAGCAGGACATCGGCGCCGGGCATGACCGCTTCAACGCCATCATCGATGCCACCGTGCGGCGCTTCCGGCCCATCGTGCTGACAGCGCTGGCCTCGGTGCTGGCGATGATCCCGCTGTCGCGCAGCATCTTCTTCGGCCCCATGGCGGTGGCGATCATGGGCGGGCTGGTGGTGGCCACGGCGCTTACGCTGCTGTTCCTGCCGGCGCTCTATGCGGCCTGGTTCAGGGTTCGCGAAGGGGAGCGCTAGCCCGGCCGGGCGCTAGACTCCGCCGCCGCGCGGCGGCTCAGAGGCCGCTGCAGCCAATAGCTGCTCGGCGGCAAGCTTGGCCTCGCGCGCCTGATCGCCGGGGCCCTCCATGTGCGCCATGGTCAGTGCGCCCTCGAGCAGGTATTGCAGCTGGCGCGCCAGCGAGCGCGGCTGCGCGGCGTGCATCCGTTCCAACAGGTCGTGCAGGTAGCTCTGCAGCTCCGCCTTGTAGGCCGCTGCGCAGCGATGGATCGGGTGGTCGTGCGCGTGGTACTCCGAGGCGGCATTGATAAACAGGCAGCCGCAGAACGACTCGCGTTCGATCATGGCGTGCAGGCCGTCGAACAGCGCCAGCAGCGCTTCGCGTGGCGGCAACGCCGCGGCACGCTGGTGCAGGCGCTCGAGTATGACGCGGTGCCGTTCCTGCAGGACGGCAAGAATGAGTTCGTCCTTGGACTTGAAGTGCTTGTACAGCGTCATCTTCGCCACCCCGGACTCGCTCAGGATCCGGTCGATGCCCGTGGCGTGATAACCCTCGCGGTAGAACAGCTGCTCGGCCGTCCCCAGCAGTTGTTCGCGTTTGTTCGTGGCCATGGATGTCTCCTTATGCGCGCCATTATGCGCGGCGCCCGGATCCGCTCCAACGGAAGCAGCATGCGAAACTGGATATTGAGATATACAGACAGGTCTGTCTATTATCGGTTCACAGTTTCTTCGAGGGCAGCGCAATGAACCGCCAAGACAGCACCTGGCCCGGCACCGGGCGCGATGACCATCAGGCCGGGCCGCGGGCCGCGGGCCGCGGGCCGTCGGGCGAAGAGGGTGCGGACAGATGCCAGGCCAACTGCTCTGGCTCGTTCTGCTGATGGCGGTGCTGGGGCAGGCCAGTGCCGATCCGTTGCGCTTCAGCCTGATCGAGACCGCCCGTAGCACGGGAACGGGTGAGTTCCGCTTGAACCGCAGTGGCTGGGCCGAGCCCGAGACGGTCAGCCATGTGGTCGTATTGATCGAGCACGCGGATGCGCGGCTCTTGTTCGGTACCGGCCTCGGGCGCCAGGTCGATGCGCAGCTGGCGGCAGAGTTGCCTGGAGGCCCGGGCGCTACGCAAGGGTGTGGCCGGTTCGCGACCAGCTCGAACGTGCCGGTATCGCCGTGGACCGCATCCTGTTGTCATCCCCGCGCTGGATCAGGCCTCCGGGCCTGGCGGACTTCCCGGAGCTTCCCGTGCTGGCCAGCCGAGCCAGCCTCGACTATCTGGGCAGCGCGACGCCGCCCGCAGTGTTGCCCAGTCAGTTTCGCCACGCGGTGAACTGGACGGTGCTGGCATTCGACGACGGCCCCTTCGATGCTACGCCATGAGCACCGACCTGTTCGGCGACGGCTCGGTGGTGCTGGTGCCGCTGGCTGGGCACGGCGCACTCGGGCTGTTCCTCACCGTCGCGGATGGCCGCCGCTTCTTCTTTTCCGGCGACACGCTCGGCCGGGCCACGCCAGCGGATGAGGCGGGCGGCCGCTCCGGGCTTCGCCTGCAGGCCGCCGCCGGCCTCTACCCGCGATGGGTGGAATGAGGGTTTGCCGGCGACGATCGCGCGCCCTATGGTGCGTCGTGCAGGCGGACATCCCGGCCCGCCGTGGCATGTGAGGACGAGATGAGACTGCCGATTTTTCAGGTCGATGCCTTTACCACTGAACGCATCAAAGGCAATCCGGCCGCCGTGGTACCGCTGGAGCGCTGGCTGGCCGACGAGTGCATGCAGGCGATCGCTGCGGAGAACAACCTGTCCGAAACCGCATTCTTCGTGCGCGAGGCGGATGGCGCGTTTCATATCCGCTGGTTCTCGCCGCTGACCGAGATCGACTTCTGTGGCCACGCGACGCTGGCAAGCGCGTTCGTCATCCTCGAGCAGGCGCTGGCCGTGGCGCCACTGACCTTCCGCGCCGCCGCGGTGGGCGATATCCAGGTGATTCGTCGCAGCGACGGCCTCTTGGAAATGAGCTTCCCGAACCGCGCGCCCGAAGCCATCGCACAGCCGCCGCAGGCGTTGCTCGAGGCGCTCGACATCGTGCCCGAGCGGATGCTGCGCAATGCCCAGGCGTGGTTCGCCGTCTACGCCAATGAAAGTCAGGTGCGCAGCCTTAAACCGGACCTGCAGGCGCTCAAGCTTTCGCGCCGCTCGATCTGGTGGTGACCGCCCCCGGGGACCGGCACGACTTCGCCTCACGCTATTTCTGGCCGGCCAATGGCGGGGATGAAGATCCGGTGACCGGCTCCATTCATGCCGGCCTGGCGCCGTACTGGGCCGAACGCTGGGCAAGCGCTCGCTGATCGCGCTGCAGGCCTCGGCCCGCAGCGGGCAGCTCTACTGCCGCGTGGATGACGCGCGTGTGCACGTTGCTGGCGCGGCAGTGCTGTATCTGCAGGGCAGCATCGAAATCTGACCGCGGCCACTCGCCGCTCCGCCGGCATCCCCCGGGGCGGCGCTTGTGGCGCATAATGCGCGCCGCCAGAACCCGCGCAAGGAATCCCGCCGATGGTCGTCTTCGAAATCCAGCCGATGAGTGCCGAGCGTTATCGGCAGCAGACGAGGCGCAGCACGCTGATCGTCACCGCCACCTTTGCCGCGCTGGCGATGCTGCTGGCGGCGCTGGCCGTGCTGTTGTTCGGTGAACCGGGTGGCGACAACCTGCGCTGGAACGTCATCGGCGTGGCCCTGGGTTTGGTGCTGACCGTGCTGCTGGTGCGCCGGGTGTTCTGGACGCAGGCGTGGATGGCGGCTGCGGTCTATGGCTGGCGCCTCAAGCGCAGCTTGATGAGCGTCACCAACGTCATGCACCACGTCAAGGCAGGGGTGGCGGCGAATGACGAGCAGGCGATGAAGCTGCTGCGTTTCTATCATCTGGGCGTGACGCAGATGCATCAGCTCGACGGCAACCTGACCGCGCTCAGCGACATGGTCCGCGAGATCGACGCACACCGCGAGGCCATGCAGGCGCTGGGGCTGGATGTCGAGCAGAGCGCCTTGGACGATAGCTGGCTGGCGGCCGTGAAGCAGATTCCCGCCAAGCGCTGAGCGGAATACCTATCGATCGATTTGATGTGTTTGTGTTGATAATCGCGAACAAAGCTTTGTCTGACTGATAGATCATGCCTCCATCGCGGATCGACCCGTACGGTCCGCCACTGGAGGGCAGCATGATCGAACACCGTCCCCGCGCCGACCTCGGCGCCGCCAACCACGGTTGGCTGGATACCCGCCATCACTTCTCCTTCGCGGACTACCACGACCCGGCGCGCCAGCGCTGGGGCAAGCTGCGCGTCTGGAACGATGACAGCATCGCGCCGCAGGCAGGCTTCCCGCCGCACCCGCATCGCGACATGGAGATCATCACCTATGTTCGCCAGGGCGCGATCACCCACGAAGACAGCCTCGGCAACCGCGGCCGTACCGTCGCCGGGGACGTGCAGGTCATGAGCGCCGGCACGGGCATCGTGCACAGCGAGTTCAATCTGGAGGACGAAGAAACCCGTCTGTTCCAGATCTGGATCTTTCCGGAGCGTTCGGGCCTGCCGCCGTCGTGGGGAACACGGCCCTTTCCGGCTGGTGAGCGTGCCGGTGCGTTCGTCACCCTTGCCAGCGGTCTGCCGGGCGATGATGACGCTTTGCCGATTCGCGCCGATGCGCGGCTGGCGGCCGCCACGCTGGCGGCCGGGCAGAGCGCCAGCTATTCCATAGAGAGCGGCCGCAAGGTGTATCTGGTGCCGGCCAGCGGGCGCGTCCGGGTCAACGGCGTCGCTGCGGCGGCCGGTGACGGGCTGGCGGTACGTGACGAGGCGCAGCTGCTGGTCGAGGCGCTGGAAGATAGCGAGATCGTGCTGGTCGACGCCGGCTGAGCCGCTCGCGCGAGGGGAACGACCGACGCCGGGCGGTTTTCAAACCCGGCATCCGCAAGCTGACTTATCCCGACAGAGGAACCACACCGATGGCAAAGATTCTCGTGCTCTACCATTCCATGTACGGCCACATCGAGACCATGGCCAATGCCGTGGCCGAAGGCGCTCGCGGCGTCTCCGGCGCCGAGGTGACGATCAAGCGAGTTCCGGAAACCATGCCCGAGGAAGCATTCGAGAAGGCCGGCGGCAAGGTCGATCAGGCCGCGCCGGTGGCCAGCCCGGCAGAGCTGGCCGACTATGACGCGATCATCTTCGGTACCCCGACCCGCTTCGGCAACATGTCGGGACAGATGCGCAACTTCCTCGATCAGACCGGCGGCCTCTGGGCGCAAGGCAAGCTGCACGGCAAGGTCGCCAGCGTGTTCACCTCCACGGGCACCGGTGGCGGCCAGGAGATGACGATCACCTCGACCTGGACCACCCTTGCGCACCACGGATGATCCTCGTGCCGACCGGCTACGGCATCCCCGAGTTCGCCGACATCTCCGAGGTCAACGGCGGCACGCCCTACGGCGCCTCGACGATTGCCGGTGGCGACGGCTCACGCCAGCCATCGGAAAAGGAACTGACCATGGCCCGTTACCAGGGCGAGCTGGTCGCCAAGGTCGCCCAGAAACTCAAGGGTTGAGGGGCCGACAGGGCGGCTCGACAGCTGTCCGAGCCGCCTTGCCGCGTCTATAGCCAACCCGGCCTCGGCGCCGTTCGTTGAGAGCATCGAGCCGGTTTGGCCTGCGGCGTGGCACTGCGTCAGTGGCGGTGCTCGCTGCCGTCGGCATGCCGATGGATTTCGCCGGCCTGCGGAGCCTCGAGCCCGGCGGGTGTCGGCTCGCTGGCGGGTACGGCGTGATGCTGGTCGCTGTGGTCGTGCATGCCCGACTCGCCGCCGCCATGCTGATGGCCCCCGCTCGCCGCGACCAGGTCGCGGTACTGCTGCGCGTCGAGGCCTGGCATCTGCTCGAGAAAGGCGACCAACCCCCAGATGTAGTCGTCACCCATGCTTTGGCCCCAGGCCGGCATGCCGCTGGCCTTGATGCCGTGCTTGATGATCCAGAACGCCCGCGCCGGATCGCCACCATGGCCGTGCGCGGCCAGGTTTGGCGGCGCCGGATAGAGGCTTGCGCTCAGCTCGGTTTCGTTCAGGCCCGGCGCCAGGTGGCAGCCGACGCACATGGCCTGGTAGTTGCCCGCCCCGGAGCGAATCAGCGCCTGGTCGTCGAGCGCCGGCACTTCGATGTCGTGCGCGCGCCGGGCGATCGAGCGCTCGCGAACGATTTCCAGCACCGCCTCGACCGCTGCCGAGTGCGGTGCGTCGGCGGCGACGTTGATGGCGCCCGAATACACGGTCGCGGCTGCGGCGATGGCCAGTGCGGCCGCGGCCAGTGTCAGGGTCTTGATTGCTGTGTTCATGCGTCAGGCGTTACTCAAAACCAGAATCGTATGCCGGCCACCAGACGGGTGTCGCTGAGATCCTCGTCTTCGTCACGCAGCAGGTCGGCCGTGTTGCCGTAGGCGCGATTCCAGCTCACGCCGACATAGGGCGCGAACTGGCGGCTGATCTCGTAGCGCAGGCGCAGCCCGAGGTTCGCATCGCTGAGGCCGGAACCGACGCCGCGCACCTCGTCGTTGCGCCCGTGCAGGTTCAGCTCGGCGGTGGGCTGCAGTACCCAGCGCTGGGTCAGCAGGATGTCGTATTCGGCCTCCAGGCGCAGCGCGCTCTGGCCGCCTTCGCCGAGAAACGCCGTGGCTTCGGTCTCCAGGCCGAACAGCGGCATGCCCTGCACGCCAAAGGCTGCCCAGGTCTGCGGCGAGCCGGGCTTGAAGTCCTGGCGCACGCCGGTGACGGTCTCCCACCAGGGGCCGATGGCGTGGCTCCAGAGCAGCTGCAGCTCGGCCTCCTCGGTGTGGCCATTGGTGCGCTCACCCTCGGAACGGAAGGCCAGGCGGTCGATATCGCCGCCATACCAGCCGGAGATATCCCAGGCCAGGGCGCTGCCGTCGTCGGCGTCCTGCCATTCGAGCTGATCGGCCAGGAACAGGAAGTTGCTGCCGCCGCGATGCATCTCGTGGGGCGGCAGCTCTGGGAAGGCGGCTGTACGGTCAATATCGCGGATCGTCGGCACCGGCGCCCGTGATGCCTCGCCCGGCGGGATACCTGTGGCGGGCGGATGTGTCATCGAGCCGTGGCTGCCATGGTCCATGCTCTCCTGGCTCGTCGACGCGCGGTCCGAGGGGGCGCCAGGCATGGCGCCGTGGTCCGTCTGCCCGTGATCCATCGGCATCTGCTGCATCGGCGCGTCATGTCCGGCGTGGCCGGAGTGATCCATGGCCTGCTGGGCCTGCACTGTCGCGGCAGCGAGGCTCAGCGCGACCGCGACGGGCAGCGTCTCAATGCGCATGCTGGTTGCCCTTCTCGGCAGGCTTGGGCATGTCCTTCGGCATCGCGCCATCGTGGCCCATCATCTGGCCCTGACCCATGCTGCCGTGGTCCATCATCTGGCCATTGCCCATGTGCTGGTCGTGCATCTGCATCATCTGATCGTGGTCCATGCCCTGCATGCCGCCTTGCGCCTTGGGCTGGCTGCCTGCGGCGCGGCCTGTTCGGCTGGTGCATTGGCGGGATGATGACCGTCGTGCTCGCTTTGCGCGTAGGCGGTGTTGAGGCTGAGCGCGGTGGTCAGGCCGAAGGCGAGCAGGGCGTGCAGTTTGATCGTGTTCATAGGTTTCTCCGTCATTCTTCTACGCGGACTTCACGGAACATTCCGAGGTCCATGTGCATCAGCATGTGGCAGTGATAGGCCCAGCGCCCGAGGCGTCGGCGGTGACGCGGTAGCTGCGTTTGGAGCCCGGCGGCATGTCGATGGTGTGCTTGCGCACCTGGAAGTTGCCGTGCTCGTCCTCCAGGTCGCTCCACAGCCCGTGGAGGTGAATGGGGTGGTGCATCATGGTGTCGTTGACCAGCACGAAGCGCACCCGCTCGCCGTACTTGAGGCGGATCGGTTCGGCGTCGGCGAAGGGAATGCCGTCGAACGACCAGGCGAAGCGCTCCATGTGGCCGGTCAGGTGCAGTTCGATGGTGCGGCTCGGCTCGCGGCCATCCGGGTCAGCGAAGGTGCTGCGCAGGTCGGCATAGGTCAGCACGCGCCGGCCGTTGTCGCGCAGGCCGATACCGGGATCGTCCAGTTTGGGCACCGGCATCATGGTCTGCATGTCCACCAGCGGATTATCGGTTTCGCTGGCCGGATGCGCCTGCATGCCACTGCCGGACGAGCCGTGGCCCATGGCGGCGTGGTCCATCTGGCCTGATTCATCGCGCCGTGACTCATGCCGCCGTGTCCGGCGTGAGGATCGTCACTCTGCGCAGGCGCAGCCGCCTGGCCATGGGCGGAATGATCGCCATGGCCCATGTCTTCCATGGTCAGTTCGGGGCGCGGATCGGGCTCGGGAACCGGCGCCTGCAAACCATCACGCACGGCCAGGGTGCCGCGGGCAAAGCCGCTACGGTCCATGGACTGGGCGAACAGGGTGTAGGCGTCCTGGCTGCCGTCCGGCTCGACGATCACGTCGAGGGTTTCCGCCACGGCCAGGCGCACTTCGTCCACCTGCACCGGTTCGACGTTCTGCCGTCCGCGGCGACCACGGTGAGCTTGAGGCCGGGGATGCGGAAGTCGAAGTAGCTCATCGCCGAGCCGTTGATCAGCCGCAGGCGGATGCGCTCGCCTGGCTGGAACAGGCCGGTCCAGTTGCCGTCCGGTGCCTGGCCGTTGAGCAGGTAGGTGTAGGTGGCGCCGCTGATATCGGCCAGATCCGTCGGCGACATGTTCATCTTCGCCCAGGCCCAGCGTTCGCTGATGGTGTCGGTCCAGCCGTTGTCGGCGACATCGTCGATGAAATCGCCAAGCGTACGCCGGCCCTGGTTGTAGTAGTCCGAGCGCTTCTTCAGCTTGGCCAGCACCCGTGCCGGGCTTTCGTCGGTCCAGTCGGAGAGAAACACCACGTAGTCGCGGTCGTAGCTGAATGGCTCTGGCTCCTCTGGATCGATGATCAGCGGGCCGTAGACGCTGAGTTGTTCTTGGAACGCCGAATGGCTGTGGTACCAGTAGGTGCCGCTCTGTTTGACCTTGAAGCGGTACTCGTACATGCCGTCCGGGGCGATGCCGGCGAAGCTGAAGCCGGGCACGCCGTCCATGTTGGCGGGTAGCAGGATGCCGTGCCAGTGGATCGAGGTGTCGTGGGGCAGCCGGTTGCGCACGCGCAAGGTCACGGTATCGCCCTCGCGCCAGCGCAGCAGCGGGCCGGGAATGCTTCCGTTGATGGCCATGGCGGTGCGGCGCTTGCCAGTGAAGTCCACGCTCATGGAATCGATGGTGAGGTCGAACTCGGTGCCGCTGAGCACCGTCGGCTGACCTGGGCTGGTCAGCGCCCAGACGGGGCGTTGTCAGAGCCCGAGGCCAGCGACGGCACCGCCGGCAGCCAGGCTTTTGACGAAGGTGCGCCGGGATTGGTTGGCGTGCATGTGGATCCTTTGCGGGTTTGTTCAGGCACTGATTGCGCTGCGCTTAGCGCAGCAACAGCGCAACGATAACCGGGCCGAGCTGACCACTGGCTGAGCGGAACATTACGCTTCTGTCAGCGGGTGGCCGCCGTGCGCGTGGCTAGAGCAGCTGTACGCCGAAGCGCCGCAGCAGCAGCGCCAGCAGGCCGAAGCAGGCGATGGTCAGCAGGGCGCCGGCCAGCAGCGCGGGCCAGAAGCCCAGCCGCGCCAGGAGGCGTGGAAACAGCAGGAACATCGGCAGCGTCGGCAGCACGTACCAGAAGGTGTACCAGGCATGATTGGCGATCTTCTCTAGCGGTTGGCGCTCGACATAAAGCCAGATCATCGCCAGTACCGTGATCAGCGGCAGGGCAGCGAGAAAGCCGCCGAGCCGGTCGCTGCGCTTGGCGACTTCCGATACCAGCACCACCACGGCAGCGGTGAGCAGAGACTTGGCGATGAGCCAGCCCATCGGCGTGCGCGCCTGCGGCTCAGCGCTGCAGCTGATCGCCCTGGTACTCGCCGAGCACCCTGTCGCGCCCCTCGCGGGTCAGGCCGATGACCTGGTAACGCTGCTTGGCCTGGCCATAATCCATGCCAGGCGAGCCGGCAGGCATGCCCGGTGCGGCGACGCCGAGCAGGTCATCGCGCTGCTGCAACTCACGGATCGCCGCCACCGGCACGTGGCCCTCGACGAACTTGCCGTCGATCACCCCGGTGTGGCACGAGCCCAGCCGGGGTACGACCCCGAGGCTCTGCTTGATTGCCGGCATGTTGCTTTCCACATGGTCGCGCACCTCGAAGCCGTTGGCTTGCAGGTACTTGATCCAGTCCTTGCAGCAGCCGCAGTTGGCGTCGCGATGCACGTCGATGACCGTGGCGGCCTGGGCCATGCCCGACATCAGCAGGGCGGCGAGCGTGACGAGGTACTTGTTCATGCGCATTCTCCAGAGCGTGTGTCAGCGGCAGCAGCAGCCAGAGCTGCCGCCGCAGCCGGTTTTCTTGGCCGGCGCGGCGGCGGCCTCGGCGATGGGTTCTGCCGGGTAGCCGGCTTCGTCGAGGGCGGCGACGAGCGCCTGGGGCTCGGCGTCGCCGCGGACGCGGACGATACCGCTGGCCAGTTCCACGTCGACCTGGACGACGCCATCGAGCGCAGCAAGGGCGGCGTTGACATGGCGAACGCAGGAGCCGCAGCTCATGCCGGTGACCTTCAGCGTAGTGGTGTTCATGGCGATCTCCTCAGTGGCCTGGCTCGATGCTCGACCTTGACATCGTGGCAAGGTCAAGCCCTCCGTCAACATCGGCGTTGCGCAGGCGCAGCGCGTTGAACACCACCGAGCGGAGCTGACGCTCATCGCCAGCGCGGCGATAGCAGGTGGCCGGTCAGCGGGTAGAACAGCCCGGCGGCCAGCGGGATGCCCAGGCTGTTGTAGAGAAAAGCGAACGTCAGGTTCTGGTGCATGTTGCGCACCGTGGCCACCGACAGGCTGCGCGCGCGCAGGATGCCCAGCAGGTCGCCCTTGAGCCAGGTGACCTGGGCGCTGTTCATCGCCACGTCGGTGCCAGTGCCCATGGCGATGCCGACGTCGGCGCGCGCCAGCGCCGGCGCGTCGTTGATGCCGTCGCCGGCCATCGCTACGCGGTGCCCGGCTGCTGCAGGGTGGCGGCCAGGCGCTCCTTGTCCTGTGGCTTGACCTCGCCGTGCACCTCCTCGATGCCCAGCTGGCGCGCCACCGAGCGTGCGGTGGTCAGCCCGTCGCCAGTGGCCATGACCACCCGGACGCCATCGGCCTGCAGCCGCTCGACCGCCAGGCGCGAGGTTGGCTTGATCGGATCGGCCACCGCCAGCAGCCCGGCCAGCGTGCCATCGACCGCCAGGTACATGATGCTCACACCTTCGGCACGCAGCGCTTCGGAGCGCTGGCGCAGGGCGCCGCTGTCGACGCCGCCTTCATCGAGCAGCGCGGTGTTGCCGAGCAGCAGCTGGCGACCGGCGACGCGCCCGCGCACGCCGATGCCCGAGGCCGACTCGAACTGTTCGACCGGGCTCAGTTG
>LZQO01000075.1_pt1 | contig 20276 bp, 23 predicted proteins | sample 768571 | NCBI WGS metagenome assembly LZQO01 (sample SAMN05207081, study PRJNA324507) | oil field metagenome | isolation source: sample BH-FW-10 from oil reservoir | place: India: Bombay High | collected 2015-12-01
CTATGCCGGCGGCGGTGGTGACCATCGGGCATGGCGGCAACGGCTTCTCGTTCGACTGCGAGACGCCGCGCCATCGCGCGTTCGTCGAGGATTTCCAGCTCGCCGAGCGACTGGTGACCAACGGCGAGTACCTGGCCTTCATTGCCGACGGCGGCTACGCACGCCCGGAACTCTGGCTGGCCGACGGCTGGTCGCTGATCCAGCAGAGCGCCTGGCACGCGCCGCTGTACTGGCAACATCTGGACGACGCCTGGCACGAGATGACCCTTGGCGGCCTGCGCGCGCTCGACCTCGAGGCCCCGGTGTGCCATGTCAGCTATTACGAGGCCGATGCCTTTGCCCGCTGGGCCGGCGCACGGCTGCGCGCGAGGCCGAGTGGGAGCTGGCGGCCAGCGGCGTGCCACAGGTCGGCAACTTCCTCGAGAGCGACTACCTGCAGCCGGTCGCCGGCGGCGCGGCCGGCCAGGCACCGAGCCAGTTGTTCGGCGATGTCTGGGAGTGGACAGCCAGCGCCTACCTGCCCTACCCCGGGTTCCGGCCGCTGCCGGGCAGCCTTGGCGAATACAACGGCAAGTTCATGTCCGGGCAGATGGTCCTGCGTGGCGGTTGTTGCGCGACCCCGGCCTCGCACATCCGCGCCACCTACCGCAATTTCTTCCAGCCGGCGATGCGCTGGCAGTTCGGCGGCCTGCGCCTGGCCCGGGACCTGTAACACCGCGCCGGCCCTGTATCGGCGCCGGCCGCCACCTTCGAGACCTCTTCGACCAACCGAGCCTTCCCTTGCAGATTCCCGTCATGTCCGCCTCGATCTCGCGGCCGCTCCTCGGCCTGTCCGTATTCATGCTGCTGAGCGCCTCGGCGCTGGCCGAGCCGGCGCTGCGGCTCAAGCAGCTGCAACGCTGTGGCGACCTGCTCGCCGAACGCGAACTGACCTTCTGCCTGCGCAGCGAGGGCGCCGGCGATCAGCCGTGCGCCTGAAGCTGGCCGGCAAGGAGATCAGCGCCTCGCACATCCAGCGCAGCGGCGCCAACCTGCGTTTCACCCTCGACGCCGAACGGCACCGCAGCGGCCCCTTGTGGCTGGAACACGCTGGCCGACGCAGCAATGCGGCCTGGCTTTCGCTGGGGCGCAGCCAGGTGGTCGCCGCCAGCGAAGAGCGGGTCACCGAAAACATGGACGGTCTGCCCAGCTACATCGACCTGGTCAGCCTGATCATCGAGGAAGACCTCGAGGGCCTGCCGACCGCGCGCCGCCTGGCCAAGCGCTACGGGGCGGAAGTGGTGGGCGCCATCGCACCGCTCAACACCTACCAGTTGCGTCTGCCGGTCAAGGACCTCACCGAGCGCGACGCGCTGGTGCTGCGCCTGGGCAGCGAAACCGGGGTCGACGCCGTGGTGGTCGAGGAAAGCAGCGCCGAACCCGTCGAACAGGATCGCGGAGCCCGGCGGCCGCAGGACCAGGAGTGGGCAGCCAACCGTTTTCTCGATGCGGTCGCTACTACCGCCATCGAATCCCGGCGCGCGACGCGCCGATCAAGACCACGCCGGTGCGCATCGGGGTGATCGAGCGCGACCTGGACTTCGACGCCGCCGCATTTGCCGGCTACCTCGAACCTTGCAAGCCGGCCGCGCGGCGCACCTGTCTCTATGGCCGCGATGCCGACCGGCCGGATGGCCACGGCAGCAGCGTGGCCGGCATCCTCGCCGCGCGTGGCGACGATAGCCGTGACCAGGGTTTTCTCAGCGCCCTGGATGGCACCGGCCCGGGTTTCGAGGTGATCGTCGAGCGCAATTCAGACGCCGGCATCACGGCGAATGTCGCGGCCTCGGTGAACCTGGTCGAGGACGGTGCGCGCATCCTCAACTGGAGCTGGGGTATCCATCGCATCGGCACGATCGACGTGCATGGCGAGCCGGTGGACTCCCTGCTGCGCTCCGGCATCGCCATGAGCGGCTACGAAGAGCTGCTCGAGGAGTTCTTTCTCTGGCTGCGCCGCGAGCATCCGGATGTGGTGGTCGTCAATTCCGCCGGCAACGGCTCGGCGCGCTCGGGCAGCGATGATTACCGCCTGCCGTCGTCGTTCATCACCGAGCAACTGCTGGTGGTCGGTGGCCACCAGCGCGACCTTGATCGCGACGTCCCGGTCGAGCATCCCGGCTATGTCGACAAACGGCCGTCGTCGAATGTCGACATGCGCGTGGACATCACCGCCTCGGCCTGTACCCGCGCCGCGACCCTGGAGTCCGGCCTGACCGGCGATGTGCACTGCGGCACCTCCTATGCCACGCCACTGGTGGCCGGCACGCTCGCGGCGATGCGCTCGATCAACCCGCAATTGAAGCCCGAGCAGCTGCGCGAGCTGCTGCGGCGCAGCGCGATGACCATCGGCGGCGAGTCGGACTTCGAGCCCGCCGACGCGGACGACCTGACCGCGCCGATCCTGCCGTCCGAGCGCAACTTCCGCATCGACGACCAGGACGTCGGCCGCTCGGCGCGGCTGGACATGCGCCGGGCGCTGGAGCTGACGGTCAAGAGCCTTGACCAGCCACGCTGAGCCCGGCGCCGTACTCAGCGCCGGGCGATCAGCGCATCGAAGGTTTCCGGCACCAGCGCCGCAGCGCCCTGGTCGGTCATCCGCTGGCGCAGGTTGGCGCTGTCGGGGTGGCGACCGTCGAGCACGTCGAGCAGCTGCTGGCCGCGCTCGGTCAGCACGAAGTTCTCGCCCGTGCCGCCCTCTTCTTCCGGTCGCGCGACCATGAACCCGCCTTCGAACAGGATGCTCTCGTAGTTCGCCGCTTCGGCACGCAGGCTGTCGAGGTTGGGCATCGGCTGGCCGCGGTTCTCCAGGTCGAGTGCATGCTCCTCGGCGTAGCGACGTGGCTGGAAGTTGTGGTTGGCCGACTGCTGTACCTCATGCAGCAGGCGCAGGACGAGTTCCCAGTCGTAGCTCATGGCGATCATCTCCTCAGAAGGTGCCGGTCTTGCTAGTTCCGACCGTGCCCGCGGCGCCCGGTTCGCTGAACTAAAGCGGCCGCCGGGCGATCCACCGTACAACGCAACCGAATGAGGATAGGCCCATGAAAGCGCTGTTCCTGCCCCTCGCCGCCGCCCTGCTGGCCAGCCCTGCCGTGCAGGCGGCCTGTACGCCCGACGAAATCACCGCCAAGGCCGAGCAGCTCGCCGAGCGGGTCAACCAGCTGACTCAGAACGACCCGGAGCGCGCCAGACAATTGAACGAGGAAATCCGCCAGGACGAGGACCGTCGCACCGCCGAGCAACTGGGTGACGAGTGCGAGGCCTATGACCGGCGCATGCGCCAGCTGGAAGAGGCCGAACGGCAGGCGGACATGCCGTCGGACAAGTGAATGCGCGCGGCCGCCTTATTCGGCGGCCGGCTTCTTGCGGCGCAGCGGCGCCGTGCCGTCGACATTGACCACCGCTGAGGGCGCCGATTTAGGCCGCTTGGCGGCTGGCCGGGCCTTCTTCTCGGTGGTGCCCTTCTTCTTGTCGACCTTCTTTTTCTTGGTTCCCGCGGCCTTGCCGGAGGCTTTCAGGTTCTTCGGCCCCTGGTAGTGGCCCTTCAGGCCCTTGATCACGCGACGCTCGAAGCGCTGCTTCAGATAGCGCTCGATGCTCGACATCAGGTTCCACTCGGTGTGGCCGATCAGCGAAATGGCCAGCCCCTCGCCGCCGGCACGGCCAGTGCGGCCGATGCGGTGCACGTATTCATCGCCGGAGCGTGGCATATCGAAGTTGATCACCAGATCCATGCCTTCGATGTCCAGGCCGCGCGCCGCCACGTCGGTGGCCACGAGCACCTTGACGCCACCCTGCTTGAGCCGCTCGATGGCGAGCTTGCGCTCCTTCTGGTCCTTCTCCCCGTGCAACACGAAGACCTTGACGTCGCCCGCCACCAGGTGGCCGTAAAGACGGTCGGCCTGGGCCCGGGTATTGGTGAAGATCACCGCCTTCTGGTACGTCTCGTTGGCGAGCAGCCAATGCACGAGCCGCTCCTTGTGCGCCACGTCGTCGGTCGTGATGATCTGCTGACGGGTCGCCTCATTGAGTTCGCTGACCCGGTTGAGCTGCAGGTGCAGCGGCTCGCGCAGCACTTTCGTGACCATTTCACGCAGGCCGGCGCCGCCACTGGTGGCGGAGAACAGCAGCGTCTGCTGGCGCCGCGGGCATTGGTCGACCAGACGCTGCACGTCTTCGGCAAAGCCCATGTCGAGCATCCGGTCGGCCTCGTCGAGCACGACGATCTCGACGTCGCCCAGCACCAGATTGCCCGCCTCCAGATGCTCGATCAGCCGGCCCGGCGTGCCGATCAGGACGTCGGGAATCTTGCGCAGCATGGCGGCCTGCACCTTGAAGTCCTCGCCGCCGGTGATCAGCCCGGCCTTGAGGAAGGTGAAGCGGGCGAAGCGCTCGACTTCCTTGAGCGTCTGCTGTGCCAGCTCACGGGTCGGCAGCAGAATCAGTGCGCGCACATCGGTACGCGGCTGGGCATCGCGGATCAGCCGGTTGAGCATCGGCAGGACGAACGCGGCGGTCTTGCCGCTGCCGGTCTGTGCCGTCACCCGCAGATCGCGGCCTTCGAGGGCCGGCGGGATGGCCGCAACCTGCACCGCGGTCGGCTCGACGAACTTGAGTTCGGCTACCGCCTTGAGCAGGCGTTCGTGCAGGGCGAATTGATCAAACAAGGGCAACCTCGGAGAAACGTGAAGACGAATGCCATAGGTTAACCGCTTCGACGGGCAAAGGCGCGTTCTGCAATGGCCAGCATGTTCCAACGCGCGTGCAGGCGCTAAGCTGGAAACAATCGAAACGGGGAATTAATTCCCGGGAGTCAGCCGATGAACTCGATGAACAAGTTGATCAGCCCCTTTGCCAGCGCTGCCGTGCTGGCCGTTGCCTGCAGCGCCAACCTGGCGATCGCCGAGCCGAAACACGGCATGCCGGGCCAGGGCAAGCCCGGCGCGGCTTATACCCATGACCTGCACGGCCCGACGATCGATGTCCGCGACATCCGCCGCACGCTCGAGCGCCACCGCGACCTCTGGCAACCGGCCAGCTCCCTGCCACCGGGTATCCGCAAGAATCTCGCCCGCGGCAAGCCGCTGCCGCCGGGGATCGCGATGAAGCTCGACCAGCGCCTGCTCGACCGGCTGCCGCACTACGCCGGCTACGAATGGCGCCAGGTCGGCCGCGATCTCCTGCTTATCGCCGCCAGCGGCGCGATCTACGAAACACTGGAAAACGTACTCGACTGAGCCGCCCTACTTGGGCTCGCAGGTGAGCTGAATGCGCAGGCGGATGATGTCGCGCTTGAACTTGCTCGACAGCGCCTTGCGCTCACCGGGTTCGAGCTCGGTGCGACGGGTGCGTGGTGTCTCCGGCCCGTTGCGGAACACCAGCGTGCAGACCGCGGCACGCTGGCCGTAGTTGTACAGTTCGACAGCGGCCAGATCACGGTCGATGGCCTGCGGCGTCGCCATGATTTCCGCGCCATTGAGCTGCTCGTCGACCTCGATCGGGTAAGTCGCTGCAGAGGCCGTCAGCGGCAGTAGCAGGGCAAGCAGGCTGTAGCGGATCTTTTTCATTCGGCTGTCTCCTGACCAGGCGGGCAGCCAGCGTAGCAGACCAGAGGCAGGGGAACCGACGTAGATGAAAGTGCCACGTGTGACGCTCGAGCAATGGCGCACGCTGCAAGCGGTGATCGACAGTGGCGGCTTCGCCCAGGCGGCCGAAGTGCTGCATCGCTCGCAATCGTCGGTCAGCTACACCGTGGCACGCATGCAGGAGCAACTCGGCGTGCCGCTGCTGCGCATCGACGGGCGCAAGGCGGTGCTCACCGAAGCCGGCGAAGTGCTGCTGCGGCGCTCACGCCAGCTCGTCAACCAGGCCAGCCAGCTAGAAGAACTCGCCCACCACATGGAGCAAGGCTGGGAGGCGGAGGTCCGGTTGTCGGTCGATGCCGCCTACCCCAACCAGAAGATCATTCGCGCCCTGACGGCGTTCATGCCCAAAAGCCGAGGCTGTCGCGTGCGGCTGCGCGAGGAAGTGCTGTCCGGCGTGGAGGAAACCCTCAAGGACGGCAGCGCCGACCTGGCCATCAGCGCACTGGACATCACCGGGCATCTGGGCGCCGAACTCAGCAGCGTGGAATTCATCGCGGTCGCGCAGGCCGAGCACCCGCTGCATCAGCTCGGCCGCAAGCTCAGCGTGCAGGACCTGCAGAGCCAGATGCAGGTGGTCGTTCGCGATACCGGCGTGCGCCAGCCGCGCGATGCCGGCTGGCTCGGCGCCGAACAGCGCTGGACGGTCGGCAGCCTGGCGACCTCGGTAGCCTTCGTCAGCAGCGGCCTGGGCTTCGCCTGGCTGCCACGGCACATGATCGAACGCGAGCTCGCCGAAGGCGTGCTCAAACCGCTGCCGCTGATCCAAGGTAGCATCCGCAGGCCGTTGTTCTATCTCTACACTAACCCCGACAAGCCGCTCGGCCCGGCCACGCGGATTCTCATCGACCTGATCCGCACGTACGATGCCGAGCAATCCTCGCCCACCAAGGGCAAGGCTGATTGAATCGCAACCATCAGGAAACCCGCCATGCTCAAACGTCTAGCCCTCGTTGCCTGCTCCATGCTGCTCGCCGGCAACCTGCTGGCGGCTGAAAAGCCCCATGTGCTGCTCACCACCAGCCTCGGTGAAATCGAGATCGAACTCGAGTCCGAGAAAGCGCCGATCAGCGCCGAGAACTTCCTCGGCTACGTTGAAAGCGGCTTCTACGACAACACCGTTTTCCATCGCGTCATCCCGGGCTTCATGATCCAGGGGGGTGGTTTCAGCGAAGGGCTGAACCAGAAGGCGACCCGCGCGCCGATCAAGAACGAGGCCGACAATGGCCTGCACAACGTGCGCGGCACGGTCGCCATGGCGCGCACCCAGCAAGTCGACTCGGCCACCAGCCAGTTCTTCATCAACCACCGCGACAACGACTTTCTCGACCACGGTTCGCGCGACTTCGGCTACGCGGTGTTCGGCAAGGTCGTGCGCGGTATGGATGTGGTTGACCAGATCGCCCAGGTACCGACCGGCAACCGCAGCATGATGCAGAATGTCCCGCTCGAGCCGGTGAAGATTCTTTCCGCGAAAAAGCTCTGAGTACCGATGCCGCCGATGGCGGCGCCAGCAGGCTTGCGGCCGACGATCCTCGAGGCCGGCAAGCCGGCCTTGGCCTTCCCCTGCCGCGGCGCCCTGGCGCCGTCGGCGTCCGACAGGAGACGAGACATGACCGCTCCACACAGCCCGCTCAATACGCCCGAAGGCGAAGCGCAACTGCTACAGGACCTGCTCAGCGCCGAGCGCGCCGGCGCGAAAGTCGCCGGAGACTCGCTGCAGCAGACCTCCGACCCGGTCCAGCGGCAGTTGCTCGAACAGGTCCGCCAGGGCGAAATCGAGAGCTGCAAGCTGCTGCTCGATTGCCTCAAGCACCTCGGTCTCGAACCGAACAAGGAAACCGGCGCGTTCTACGGCAAGGCGATGGCCATCGAGTCGCTCGACGAGCGCATCCCGTTCATCGACAAGGGCCAGCAGTGGGTCATCCGCAAGCTGCGCGAGTATCTGCCCGGCTGCCAGGACCCGCTGCTGCGCAGCGAGCTGGAACGCATGCTGGAAATCCACGAGGTGAACTCCGCCGCCTCGCACTGAAACGTGCCCGTCGTCACGTCGCCCGGGCGACCGTGCTAGCATTACCGGCCGCAGCTCCAGCAGCCAGGCAACGCTCCGATGGCCGAACACGATTTCCGCTACTCCCTTCTCAGCCCCGCGCATACGCTCACCGAATGTCGAGCGCTGGCGCCGGGGCGCTATCAGGTCACCGGCAACGGCGGCTCGATCCGCATCGGCGACACCCTGCTCGTCACGCTCAAGGGCAGCCGTGACCTTTCACAACGCCTGACGGTCGAGAAGGTCCGCCACCTCATCAACCCGCCCGGGCAATGGATGGCTGTGGCCAGCGGGCCGGTGTTCCGCGAACTGGCGATCCATCAGTGGCAGGTCGACTGCAACGGCTGCGGCAAACGTCTGGACTTCGAATTCGCCGTTGACGCCGCGCTGGGCGAAGCGGCCCAGGCCCCGGCCGCCGAAGCCCGCATCGCCGAGCTTGGCTGGGCGAGCCGCAACGGCCACCATTTCTGTCCCACCTGCAAGGAAGCTCACTGATGCATCGCTACACCCTGCCGCTGATCGCTGCCGCACTGGCCTCTACTGGCTGCGCGGTAGAACCGCTGACGCTGGAGAACGACGTTACCTATGTCGCCGAATGGATCGGCGACGACGCGGTCGTCGGGCGCACCCCGGTTTCGCTGACGCTCTCCGGTGACCGGGCCTACGGCAACGCCGGCTGCAACCACTGGTTCGCCAGTTACCGCCTGGAAGGTGAAAACCTGCGCTTCGAGAACATCGGCAGCACCCGCAAGATGTGCGCGGAACCGATCATGCGCCAGGAGCAGCGCTTCCTCGAGCTGCTCGGCCAGGTACAGCGCTGGGACGTCTCGCGTATCGATCAGCTGCGCCTGTGGCCGGCCCAGGGCGAGCCACTGCGCTTCTGGCCCGAACAGGACTGACGCGCCATAACCGGGCAAGGCAGCCGGGCGCTGCACCACGCTGCACATCGGCGGCCTTCTCCAGCGCCAGCCGAAGCCCGAAAACCGCATCAAAATCCCCCTCCCACCGTTGAAACGAAACTGGCACACGCAGTGCATAGACTCTAGCGACCAGTTTCGGGGACCTCGGTACAGGCAGGCCGGGAATCCCCTCTTTTATGCCAAGACACAAAGGCCGCTCAGGTGAGCGGCCTTTGTGTTTTCTAGCGATAGACTTCGCGGCGGAAGATGAGGGGTTTAGGGCCTTGGTAGATGCCGAAGGTGGCGAGACCACGACTCGGCTCCCGTCCCTCACCACGCCAGTCGTACCAGAGCCATTTCGGTACTTTTACTTTTGGAAACCCGATACGAGCTTCGCCGGTGGCTTCCGGCTTGCCGATCACCAGGCTGCCTTCATACCCAGTCTGTCCGCCGTCGATCTGGAGGCTCTTACTCGCCAGGTTGCCCTCCTGTTCGAATGCCTGCGCGTTCCCCCAATTCGGAGCACTGCAGGTATCACCGGCTTCAGGGAGAAAGATATTCGATGCCCGCCAGGTCTCGATGACCCAAGGCAGGCTCAAGTCCTGCAACTCCGAGCCATGGCCGTTGCCGATGCGTAGCCGGCCCAGGCGGAACTCGCTCTGCTCCAGAACTACCTCGGAGTCCTGGCAAGTGCTGCCGTTACAGACACCGTCTCTGTCGGTCAGCTCTTGCGCAGTGAAGCGCAAGAGCATCTGGAATGGATGATCATCGGCATCCGGTTGCTCAGCGCGAAGGTAGCGTAACCAGTCCGCATCCCAGGTATAGGTGCGCTGCCCGTCACCGTCGTTATCCCCGCTCTGGCTGGGCACGAGGTCTTTGATGGACTGCCAGGTCAGCGCCTCCGGCATGCCCTTTCCCTGGTCCAGTCGAGGGGTGAGGTCCAGATTCCCGCCAGCCGCCAACCAACTCGGGACTGGGCTGCTAGCGAACCCCCAGAAGCCATCGAAATCGTAGTTCTCGGTGCGGTACTCCGCCCCGTCGGCAACGCCGTAGCCGGTGATCGTCAGCGCAGGCGGCGTAGTCACGGCGACTGGCTGATCCTGATAGCTGAACACGCCGCACCCCGCCTTCAGCGCGCCCTCGATACTTGCCTTCAGGTATCGCGGGATAAACCGCCCGATCGGAGCCGAATCGCTGGCTGGCACTGCCACGCCGAGATAGGGAGGTGGCTCGACGCGCAGGCGAAACACGCCAACCTCCGAGAGCGCCACATCCTCGACAATCGTTCCATCCCAGTTTGCCGGCGAGCCGGAAGGCAGATGATCGTAGCTCCCGTCTACCGGTGTGAGTACCTGCCCAGCCACCCCACCGACAACTGGAGAGGGGGCTAGCACCACCGGGCGTAGCTGCAGCTGATCCTGCCGATAGTTTCTTGTCGTGCTCGCCTTACAGAGCTCGCCATCGGCACGCCAGGCTACCGGTCTGATCGTTGTTGAAAATGCCTGCCCAACCTTCCGGAACACATCGCAGCTGCTGTCTCCCGCCGAACAGGTCTGCGATGGCTCGATGCAGAACCCCGCCGGTGCGGAAACGAAGTCATCGCTGCCGCTCATCGGCCCGCTGTCACCCTCCTCCGCGCTGCCCGGATAGTAGGCGTTGAGCAGCATCCGGCCGGCTTCGGCGTAGTTCACATCGAGCGAGGTGGCGCCGTTCTGATCGAAACGAAGCGCGAGCGGCCGAGCCTCTGCAAAGTTCTGCCCGACCGATTCGGCATTCACCTGAACTGGTTTCGAGCTGTCCGACAGCTCGCTGACTGACGGAGTGACGAAGCTGCTCCAGAAACGCACCTCACGCGTGCTGTCGGTGAGCGCCGGCTCGCAGCGTGGGCTTCCTTCGTCACCGACGTCGATGACCGCACGCATGGGTACACCCGCCTGCACACGGCCGGCCTGCATATCAGGCACATCGAAGATGAAGCCGCTCTGCGCGAAGTTCAGCAGGCAGGCGGAAGAAAGCGGCGCATCGCCAATGCGGCAAAGCGTCAATGGCGAGGCGTCGGGCTCTGAAGCGTCGACCGCCAAGGGCATCTGCAGCTGTAGCCCCTGCAACTTAAAGGTCCCGACGCCACCTCTGAGCGTCTGCTGGTTGCCGCCGAGCCAGCCGTCCCCCCTGAGCGTTACCGACACGTCGCCCTGGTAAGGCTGGCAGGCCCCGGGGGTTGCATTGGTACAGGCCATGAGCGTGACGGTTTGGGGGCTGCAGGTATGTGCCAAGGCACTGGTGGTGAACTCGAAGTGGTCGATGCTGGTGGCTCCACCACACCAATGTACAGCCTCTCGCTGTGCGAGACGTTCCTCTGCCGTCCAGATCAATCGCTCAAGGCGAAACTCGTCGAGTTTCCCGCTGAACGACTCGCCACCAACTTTAGCGTCCTGATCGTTGACCGCCGCTCGACCAGTAATAAACGCCGCAGAGCTTCCCTGCTCACGAAGATCGTTTACCCAGACCGAGCCCTCAATACTCTTCCAAACTATGAATTCCCCCCTTGCCTTTAGTGCAAGATCAAACCCTGCGTGCACCCAATCACCTGGTTCAATGGCATCCGACTCGACCACCAGATACGACGCCCCGAAGATATCGTCTAAGAAATAATCGAGTTTGGCGGTCAGAACCAACGTACCCGCGCTAGTCAGCTCCAGCTTATAGTTCGTCCCCTTATCAACCAGCGTAACGGCCTTTTTAGGCAACGAATCAATCTTCAACCAGAAGCTGGCACTCAGCTTGTCAGTGAAGTTCAGCGCCGAGTCATGCGCAATGGACACCAGCCCGCCATTGAACGCGCCATACCGACAAGTCCCCTCCCCCTGCTGGTTTGTGGCCAGCGCTGGATCAACCCCGGCGGTAACCGCCCCGCCAAGTACCTGAATGTCGAATGCCCCCCGCCCAGTGTTTGCCGGTACGCCCCAGCTCGCCTCGTCGAAGCGCAGGTAGAGCGGAATGTTCTCCGAATCCTGGCAAAGGTCGCCTTGGGCAAAGGCCGAGGCGGCCACCTCGTCGTAGGTAATGGTGTCCTTGACCTTGGTATCGATGCTGCCTTCGGCTGTTAGCGCGCCCTCTATGTGGGCGCTCGGATTGGCGGTGACATCGCCGGTCACATACACCAAGGCATTGATATCGTTCTTGGTGCCGATGCTCAGATTGCCGCGCACGACAATCAGCAAGTCGGACGCCGAACCGTTCGGGTTGATTCTGCTATGCGGCGCAAGCTCGAGATCGCCGTCGACGAACATCCGTACGGGCCGGCCAGCCGTTACCGAGATGGTCTCACCATTGTTCAGCTTGCCAGCGTTGTAGAAATAATCCCCAGCGGCGGCGTACGCCGCGCCGCGGGAGGGAAAGGGACCGTAGGCCTGGCGATCCATTACGGCAAGGTCGAGTGTCGCGCCAGTATCCGGTGTCGCGTCCTGGGGAAAGACATTTGAGCAGAGCGCCGCCGACGCGGTTGGGCTGCCAAGACAGACAATAACCAGGAGGCAGAGCACCGCGAGCGACGATGCCCTGGCCCACGCCTGGCCCGCCAGTAGTTGCCAGCTGCCCCGTATTCTCTCGTGCATGTCAGTCATCCTTTTCGACCACGGCACTCAACTGCCGATACACATAATCCGGGGTGCCCGGCGAGGCGTACTGTGCGCTGGCCTGCAGCGAGACGAAGCGCGGGCTGCGGCCTTCCTCGGGCAGCGATACGGCAGCGCCGGTGTCGCACTGCACCTCCACCGCGAAGCCCTCGAGCGTGAAGGTATCGCTGCAGGATTCGCCGGCCAGCGCCCTATGGATCCCCCACTCGATTCCCGCCCGCGCCGCCTGATAGGCGCGCGCCTGCTGGATCGCCATGCTGCTGGTGGCGCTCTGGGTTTCGGACATCCGCGCCATGGCCGCGACCGCGCCGGCGATGACGATAATGACGAACATCGCCGCGACTAGCCCGAAGCCGCCTTGGCGACCCTGTAGGAAGGAAGAATCAGGGCGCATTATCGACCTGGACCTGCTGCAAGAGGGTGACGGTTCCGCCAGCACCAGCCAGCACCAGCTTGAGTGTCACCAAGCCGTTGCGCGTGTTGTTGCCGGGGTCGTAGCTGAACTGGCTCTGGCCGCAATCGACACTATCGACCAAGGTGGCGGCACCGGAATAATCGGACGCGGCCAGTTCGCCAAATTCAGCGCGAACCAGCGCACCATTTCGGCAGCGATAGCCGACGACCCGGTCGGCCAAAAAAAACCGATGTTGCGGCGAGGCGAACTCGAAATGAAAAGCCGAGAGATCAGCCTCAAGCACGCCGTTTTTCCAAGTGAAGGCCTTGGGTGAAATCGGCGAGACCGCTCCATCGACGGGCTCGGGGCGCCCGATGAGCGAACCGGTGTTATAGATGATCAGCCAGTGCTTGTTCTTCTTGCTATCTGCCGGCTCGATTGGGCTGAGGATATCGATCACGCAGCGGCCGGATGTCTGCGTACAGGCCGGTGGATCCTGACGTGGCCCAGCGGGCACCGGCAGATTGGCCCGATAGCGTCCGGCGGCCGCGATCGGAACGAGCCTGAGCTCATCGCCCGTGCTGGCTACAAGGACGGAGTTCGGTACGGCTAGCCGAATGTCACGCGCCATTCGGTTGAGCGCGATTGCCGCAAGATCGGTCAGTTCGGCCCGCTGACTATGGTCGGCGAAGCCTTGCAACGGCCGCGACATCACCGTACTGACCATCACCGCAACGACGCCAGCCAGCGCGATCACCATGATCAGCTCGACCAGCGTGAATCCATTGATCCTGCCCGTGGCTTGCCTGAAGTTCCGGCGGGGCGACACCGAGCCAGGGCCCGCAAACGCCCCCTCTCGCTGACTATCCTGGCGCCTTGGCGCTTGCATCAGGGGCATAGCGCATTTCCCGCCGCATCGTATTCGCCGTAGCAGGTGCGCCAACCGGAGAGCTGTAACGACTGGTTCTGCGGATCGGTCACCGTCACCTCGATGCGGGTGGCGTCAACACCGTTCAGCTTGGCAGCACCATCGACCGACAGCGCGACCGAGTAGCCGACCAGTTCGGTAACCGGTGCGCCGGCAAAATCCCGTGGTGCAGCGGCCGAATGTGCCGCGCTGTTTAATTGGTCGTAAGGCAGCGCCAGCGCCGCCGAAAGATAGCTTTCGGCGATCATCACGCTCTGCTGGCGCAACAGCGGATCGGCCGAGCGCGCGGTGATGCTGGCCATAGCGGAAAACAATGCCGCTGCGGCGATGCCTATAATGACGATGGTGATGACCAGTTCGACCAAGGTCATGCCGCGTTGAGGTCGAATCACGGCTGATACCTCGGTCCCGTGGCGCGGCCGTAGGTGGAAAACCGCGCAGCGTTTTCCACCTCGAGTTCGAATTGTGACCCGTGGCAGGAGGCACGTTGGTGATGAGTGAAGCGCCATCCACCCTACGTTTGCGCGCGGCGGGCTGTCATTGCGCCGAACGGCCGCAACGCCCAACTTAGATTGCGGCGATGGCCGTTTCGCGCCGAGGGCGTCCTCACGCCCCCTGCCACATATCGAGGGTTTGCCTCGCCCTACGAAAGCGCTACGAATCATGGCCGCGCTCGATAAAACCGGTGGAATGAACGATTAGTTCGAACATCCCTTCCGCGAACTTGAAGCTTGCCGGGGCATCAACAGCGCCAAGAGCATTAAACGTAACGGCCAACTTCTGATTGATGCCGACCTTCTTCGGATTGTTGCCTTGCAGATCTCCGCCATCCGGGCCGGCGACCGGATCGCCACGCTTGGGGGCGGTTGGCGCATCGCCGCAATCGCTGGCATAGACCGCTCGATAGCCGTCCTGGTCCAGCTGCATTTCTATCGAACAACCGCTGGCGATCGCCAGTTTTTGCGCATAGCGAACAGCCGAGAGCGCTTCTTCGAAGTAGAAGCGCTCGTCGAATACCTTGCGATCGAAAAAGCGCGGAAGGGCCACGGCAGAAATAATGCCGAGAATTATGATTACCATGATCAACTCGACGATTGTAAAACCGCGCTGTTTAATCATTGGCCAGCCCTTTATTCAAGCGATTGGAGTCGGGAATTGACCAACCCCCAGAAATTCGTGGCAACCCGGCCAAAAGCCGGATTGCGGTGCAGCGTAGGGCGAGTGAAACCCGCCGACCGTAGGCCACAACGGGTTTCAGGTATTGGCGGGTTGCACCCACCCTACATGGCTGCACCTATCCACATAGGTTGCTTAACAATCAGTGTTTATCAGCTCAACTTTTGCAGGATCGGCATTGGTAGCCTCTGTATAAACAACTTGGCAGGTAGCTTTTTTATCAGCAGGCAAATTTTTAGCTGTCACAGTTTTAGCTGTGTTATCAAAATCAAATTCATCACCGCTCAGCTGTGCGGCCATCTGAATACCTGCAAAACTAGGATACCCATAAATCAAATCAACGCTCTCCCCTTCAATCTCAACAGCACCAGTTGCACCTACTGCAGGAGGATTTTCAAGCAATGCAGCCGAGTGCGCGATAGCCACAGCAGACTTCATTGCTCCTGAAACACCTGCGATAGCAGCTGTACGCGCATCTTTTCCAAAATCCGCAAACCTCGGCAACGCAAACGCCGCCAAAATCCCCAAGATCACAATAACCATAATCAACTCGATCATGGTGAAACCGCTCTGTTGCTTTTTCATGGTGTTGCTCCTTTTTGCCTTATTCAAAAGTGACGGCGACTTCGCCGGTGTTGCTGTTGTACTCGATGAAATCGTTGTTTCCATCAAGGGTGTAGCGATAGAGGCAGCGGTGGCCCTGGGCCTCGGCGCGGAAGGTGGGGTTTTCGCCGGTGACGCTGGCGGCTGAGGCCTGCAACAGGTTGGCCCAGAGGTTGAGGCATTCCTGCTGACTCATATTGGTAATGGCGCCTGGGGTGCCGCTGCGTTCGGTGCCTACGGGCCAGCCGAGGGCGTTGACGTCGAGGGTGCCGTTGCCGTAGCCGAGCACGTCGATCTGGCAGTTGCCGGCCACGCAGCTGTTGTGGCCGCCGTTGCGGTTGAGTTCGTACTGGCCGCGCACCATGGAGACCGCCGAGGTGTAGGCGCCGCCGGCGCTGCGTACGGTGGAGCGGTGGGCGTCCTTGGCGGAGTCTATGAAGTGCGGCAGTGCCACGGCGGCGAGAATGCCGAGGATGGCGATGACCACCACCAGTTCGATCATGGTGAAGCCTGCCTGCCGTAGGTGCCTGATTGTCGGTTTGCCGTCATGTCGCCCTCGTTTTGCCGTGCCATTGCAATCGTCATGCGCGATCGCTGGATGTTGGTTGCCCTGTCGTCGCCCTGTTGCATCAGCCCCTCCCCTGCGCCGCGCCGCCCAGTTCCCACATGGGCAGGAACACGCCCAGCGCCAGAATCAGCACCATCACGCCCATGCAGACGATGAGAATCGGTTCGATGGCGTCGGCCAGCTGCTTGAGGTCGTAGTCCACCTCCTGCTCGTAGAAGTCGGCGACTTCGATGAACAGGTCATCGAGTGCGCCGGTTTCCTCGCCCACGGCCATCATCTGCAGGACCAGTGGCGTGAACAGACCGGAGTTGTATGCCGAGCGAGTCAGCGCTTCGCCGCGCTCGACGCTTTCGCGGATGCCAAGAATGGCCTGGCCGATGTGGCGGTTGCCGACACTCGCGCTGTTGATCGACAGCGTCTGCAGCAACGGGACGCCGGCGCGGTACATCATCGAGAAGGTGCGGGTGAAGCGCGCCAGGGCGATTCGCTCGAAGATGCCGCCGACGATGGGCAGGCGCAGCTTGATGCGGTCCCACTTGAGCGAACCGGCGTCGGTCTCGCTCCATTTGATGAAGGCGTAGAGGCTGCCGACGAAGGCGAGCAGCAACAGCCACCACCAGTCGCGCATGAAGTTCGAGGTCCCGATCAGCAGCCGCGTGGCCCATGGCAGCTGGGCGTGGAACTGGGCGAACACCTTGGCGAACGCGGGATCACCAGCAGGTTGATCACTGCCAGCGCGACGCCCATGGCCACCAGCACGAAGATTGGGTAACGCGTGGCCTGCTTGATGCGCTTGCGCGTCTCGCGCTCGAGCTCGAGGTAGGCCGACAGCTGCTTGAAGGCCTGGTCGAGCTGGCCGGTGTTCTCGCCGACGCTGACCATGCTGACGAACAGGCTGTTGAACACCCTGGGATGTGCGTTGAGCGCCACGGCCATCGACTGGCCGCTCTCCAGACTGGCGCGCACATCCTGCAGGACTTCGCGGAAATACAGGTTGCGATTGGACTCGGCCAACCCGCCGATGGCGCGGATGATCGGCACCCCAGCCTTGCTGAGGCTGTACATCTGCCGGCTGAAAATGATCAGCTCGTCCAGGTCGACGCGCTTGCGCCGCAGCTTCTCGCGCAGCACCGCCAGGACATCGCCAGCACCGCTGTCGAGCGGGCCTGTTTCGATGGTCAGCGGCGTGATCTGCTGAGCCAGCAGCTCGCTCGCGACTGCATCGGCACTGGCGCCTTCCAGCGCACCGCTGACCTTGGCGCCCTGAGCATTCCGCCCGGTGTAATGGAACGCCGGCATCAGGCCTTCCCTCCGCCGTGACCGCAGGTGCGCGCCCACTCGCGAAGACTCTCCGCGGCCAGGCACCCCGGGTTCGCCAGCAAGCTGGCTCCAACGGGAATGGCGGGGAGCGCCTGGGTCAAACCCTGGAAGCTCACAACGGCACCCAGGCGGCGCGGCACTGGCGCGCTGTTCACGCGGTCACCTCGTCGTCCGCCAGGGTGGCGCAGACCTTGAGCACCTCTTCGATGCTGGTCACGCCGGCGATCGCATAATCCAGCGCGCAGGCGGCCAGCGGCCGATAGTGCGGCTGCTGGCGCGCGGCCTCGGCGAAGCCTGCGGATCACCGCGACGCAGGGCGGCGACCATCGGCTCATCGAGTTCGAGCAGCTCGTAGACACCGACGCGACCGGCATAGCCGGAGTTGTGGCAGTGGTGGCAGCCGCTGCCACGCTTGAAGCGGTAGTCACTGAGCGGCGCGTCGTGCAGCGCCTGCAGCCAGGCCAGCTGACGCGGATCGGGCCGGTCGTCCTCCATGCAGTTCTCGCACACGCGGCGCACCAGCCGCTGAGCCAGCACCGCATTGAGGGCGGTGGCGACAAGGAAAGGCTCGACGCCCATGTCGATCAGGCGCATGGCCGAGGTCAGGGCGTCATTGGTGTGCAGCGTGGAGAGCACCAGGTGGCCGGTCAGTGCGGCGCGCAGGCCGATCTCGGCGGTCTCCTGGTCGCGGATCTCGCCGACCAGCACGATGTCCGGGTCCTGACGCAGCGCGGCGCGCAGCACGCGGGCGAAGGTCAGGTCGATCTTGGCGTTGACCTGCACCTGATTGACTCGCGGCAGCCGGTACTCGACCGGGTCCTCGACGGTGATGATCTTCTTTTCCGGGCTGTTCAGCTCGGAAAGCCCGGCATAGAGCGTGGTGGTCTTGCCCGAGCCGGTCGGGCCGGTGACCAGCACCATGCCGTGCGGACGCTGCAGCAGGCGGCGGAAGCGCTCGAGTATGACCGGTGGCATGCCGGTTCCGTCGAGCTGGAACATCGCCCCGCTCTGGTCGAGCAGGCGCATGACCACCGACTCGCCGAACTGTACCGGCATGGTCGAGACCCGTACGTCGAGGCTGCGGTTCTTCACCCGGATGTTGAAGCGTCCGTCCTGCGGCAGGCGCTTCTCGGAAATGTCCAGGCCCGACATGATCTTCAGGCGCATGACCAGTGCCGAGGCTACTCGGTGCTCCTTCATCACCTGCTCATTGAGCACGCCGTCGATCCGCTGGCGGATGCGCACCACGCCTTCGTCCGGCTCGATGTGGATGTCCGAGGCCTTCATCTGCACCGCGTCCTCGAACAGCGTCTGCAGCAAGCGCACCACTGGCGCATCGCTGTTGCTCTCAGCCCCCAGCCGCGCCAGGTCGAAGTCGCTTTCCTGCAGCTCGCCTTCGAGTTCGCCGGCCAGCGAGGCGATCTGGCTGGTGCGCCGGTAGAGCTGGTCGAGCGCGCCGAGCAACTCGCTCTCACGCACCACCGCCGGGTAGACGCGCTTGCCGAGCAGGCGCTCCATCTCGTCCTGGGCGAACAGGTCCAGCGGGTCGGTCATGCCCACCAGCACGCCATCGGCATGGCGCGACAGCACGATCACGCGGAAACGCCGGGCCACCGCCTCGGGCAGGCTCTGGGTGAGCCCGTTGTCGAACTTGTAGTGCTTGAGTTCGACGAAGGGGATCTGCAGCTGTTCTGAGAGCGCGCGCAGCAGCCGGCCTTCGTCGATGAAGCCGAGGTCGAGCACCGTGCGGCCGAGCTTGGAGCCGGTGCGCTTCTGGTCCTGCAGGGCAAGCTGCAGCTGTTCTTCACTGATCAGCCCGGCCTGAACGAGCAGGTCCCCCAGGCGAATCTTGCGCTGGCGGTTGTCGAGTACGGTCATCGGATACCTCCCAGGGCACCGGCCCTCTCGGTGGCGAAACGGCGGGCATCGGCATCCAGCCCTGGCCCTGCAGCGCGAGTCGATAATGGCGAGCGGCCTGCGCCGCTGGTCCAGCTGCTCGAGCGCGATGGCCAGACCGAGCTGCCAGGTGGCCTGCGCCGGCCGCAGGGCGACCAGCCGGCGATAGGTATCGGCGCTTGCCCCCCACTCGCCGACCTGCTGGTAAAGCGCGGCCAGCAGTGCGTGGTAGGCGGCGTCGCGCTGCACCGGCGGCAGGTTGCCCTTCAGGGTGGTGATGGCGCCGAGCTGATCGCCGCTCTGCAACTGGCCACGTGCGAGCAGCATGCGCAGCTCGCTGTCCTGCGGGTGCTGCTGCAGCACACCGGCAGCCAGGCCAGCAGACGATCCGAGCGATTGGCCGCCAGGTACGCCCTGGCCAGCCAGCGGCTCACCTCGCCGTCCTTAGGCCGCGCCTTGTGCAGCGCTTCCAGCTCGGTGATCGCTTGCGGCAGGTCACCGCGCTCGAGCGCGGCGCGCGCCTGCTCCAGCGGCGCCGGTCGGTGACTACCAATCGCGACCCGCGGCTCGACGGGGCGTGGCTCGGGCTTGACCGCAGGCGCCTGCTCGGCCATCGGCTGCGGTGCAGGCGATGTACCCTGCTCGACCGGCGCGGCCGGGTCACCCACTCGGCAGTTGCGGCACCGCTTCGGCGCTTTCCTCGGCCACCGGTAGCTCGGCTTCGGTGCTGGCCTCGGGGGTACCGGTCAGTGGCACGTCGAGCCACAGCTGCCAGCGATCGCCGGCCATTTCCAGACGATCACGCACGTCGAGCCGGTCGCCCAGGCCCATGAGCACGACTTCGACATCCGCTCCCCGCGCCTCGACCCGCCAGGACAGGCTCTGCCCCTCGCGCTCGATTCGCCCGCTGCGCGGCTCGCCGGCCATCTCGACGCCCGGCAGGCGCAGGCTGACGAAGCCCTGCTGGTCGACGCGTTGGTAACTCACCGAGCGCTCAAGCAGCAATTGCAGGACAAAACGCGTGCCTTCGTTCTGCGGCAGAACCTCGAGCAGGCGATTGCCGGCAACCGGCACCGCCGCGTCGGCGGGTTCACCTCGGCACGGCGACTGCCGCCGTGGCCAGCGCCGG
>LZQO01000076.1_pt1 | contig 20196 bp, 25 predicted proteins | sample 768571 | NCBI WGS metagenome assembly LZQO01 (sample SAMN05207081, study PRJNA324507) | oil field metagenome | isolation source: sample BH-FW-10 from oil reservoir | place: India: Bombay High | collected 2015-12-01
AAATTCCATCTCCCATTTCCAAACATCAAAAACGCCAACGCCCCGAACCAGTCGGGGCATTGGATTTACATCTCGTCAGTGCGTTTTCACACGCTCTGTATCGCCGGGCTTTCTTTTCTCCCTATCCCTGGCAGAGGCCTCACCAGCCGCTGCTGGCTCAGCGTTGGGTCAACTGCCTGTACAGTTGCGGCAGACGCACCGGCAGCTGTTGCGGCTCCTTGATCAGCGTGTAGCCGTTGGCCCCGAACATGTACGGCAGGTAATCGCCGGCCTCGCGGTCGATGGTGATGCAGAAAGGCAGCAGTCCCTGCTGACGCGCCTCCAGTACCGCCTGACGAGTATCCTCGACACCGTAGCGCCCTTCATACAGGTCCAGATCGTTCGGCTTGCCGTCGGTCACCAGCAACAGCAGCTTGCGCCGCTGCTTGCACTCGGCCAATAGACGGGTGGCCTGGCGGATCGCCGCCCCCATGCGCGTGTAGTAGCCCGGCTTGAGTGCCTGAATGCGCCCGCGCGTCTCATCGCCATAGGCCTGGCGGAAACTCTTGAGCTCCTGCATGCGCACCTGCTGGCGGCGCAGCGAGGAGAACCCATAGAGGGCGAACTGATCGCCGACAGTCGACAGCGCCTCGCCAAACAGCAGCATGCTGTCGGTCACTACGTCGATGACCCGGTGCTCGTTATCCAGATGCGCATCGGTCGACATCGAGAGATCGGCCAGCAACAGGCAGGCCAGGTCACGGCGATTCTGCCGCTGCTCCATGAACAGACCGCGCTCGGCACAATGGCCGTTCTGCCTTTCGACGTGGAAGTCGAGCCAAGCCTGAAGGTCCAGCTCCGAGCCTTGCGGCTGCTGGCGCAGCCACTGACGATCGGTACGCAGGTGCTCGAACTGACGCCGCAAGCGCCGCGCCAGCGGCGCCAGACGTATCGGCAGCGGCTTCGCTTCGGCGCCCCGCGGCAGCATCATCTGGAGGTTGACGAAGTCCTTCTGCAGGCTCTGCTTGCGATAGTCCCACTCCGGCAGTTTGATTCCGGGGCCCAATGGAATGTCGTCGAAGTCTGCCGCCGGCAGGTCCAGGTCGAGTTTCAGCCCGCCACCCTGGCGCATGCGCTGGCGCGACAGGGCCAGTTCGTCCAGGTCCTCGGCCACGCGGGCGGCGTCCAGGTCCTCGGTATCGTCGCCGCAGCGATCCAGCTCGACATGCTCGGACCAGCTGAACAGGTTCTCCAGACGAAACAGCAGCAGGCCACTCTTGCTGGTGCTGTCCTCGACGCGTCGGGCCCGCTTGCGCTGTCGGCTCTGGCCGTTAGGCGGACTTTCCAGAGCACCCTCGCCGTCCGCGCCCTGATCCAGACTCTGCGGTTCGCCCAGGTTCTGCGCCGGATAGAGCCACAACGGTACGGGCCAGGGCGCACGTTCGCTACGCGGGAACTGCACGACACAACCGGGTTCTCGCAGCGCCTGACACACGGCCTGCTCCAGGGCGGCCTCGCCACGGGGCAGGTCGGACGGATCCGGACGCAACTGCAGGTGCGCCTCGACCAATCGGCGATAGCGCGAGCGCATTGCGGGAACTGTTCGAGCAGGCGCTGCGTCCAGCGCTGGTTGTCGCGCGCCCAGTGGCGCATCTCACCGGCCTGCGCGGCCAGCAGTGCGAGCCAGCGATAGAGGTCGCGATTCAGGGCCGGGTCCGGATAGACCGCCAGGCTTTCCGGCAGCCTCAGGTTGCTGCTGTCGCACCAGGCCACAGGCAGCTGCTTGCAGGTGCCGGCGACCTGCTGCAATAGATTGCGCCGCACCAGCAGGTCGCGCGCACTGGCCGCCTCGACACCGATACCGCTGGCACCGCCCATGGCGCGAAACAACAGCGACAACGGCCGCTGCATCTCCTGCAGTTCGACGCGTGCCTCGGGAAAGTCCGGGCTGGCGCGGCGAGTGATGAAACGGTGCCAGACGCTACCGACCCACTCTTCGACTTCGATGGCGAATGCATGGTGATCACCTCGTAGCGCTTGGAAAACGACGACGGCCCGCTAGTCAGCCGGGCCGTCGATGCTCACTGCGTCCCGACTCAGGCGGTAGCCGCGACCGTGGAAGCCACGGTCACCCGGCCACGCTGGCGGAAGCTGTAGAGGTAGCAGATCAGGCCGATCAGGAAGAACACCCCGGCGATCAGGCGCAGCCAGAAGAAGACGGCAAGCTGATCAGCAGTGTTCATGAACGACATGGCAGCGCCATCGGCGGGCAGACGCTGCAACCACACTTGCACCACGCCGGCGGCGGTGAGGAACAGGGTGATCGCCATCATCGAGATGGTCATCAGCCAGAACCCCCAGACTTCGATGGTCTGCGCCCGTGCATCCGGCGCTTCTCCCAGCCCGCGCAGGCGCGGCATGGCGTAGCTGATCATCGTCATCACGATCATCGCGTAGGCACCGTAGAAGGCCAGGTGGCCGTGCGCCGCAGTGATCTGCGAACCGTGCGTGTAGTAGTTCACCGGCGCCAGGGTGTGCAGGAAGCCCCACACGCCTGCACCGAGGAACGCGGTGACCGTGGTGCCCACTGCCCAGAGCGAAGCGGCGCGGTTCGGGTGCTCGCGGCGGCGACGGTTCACCATGTTGAAGGCGAACAGCACCATGGCGAAGAACGGCAGCGGCTCCAGCGCGGAGAAGATCGAACCCAGCCACAGCCAGACGCCCGGTGCGCCGATCCAGAAGAAGTGGTGACCAGTACCGATGATGCCGGTGATCAGCGCCATGGCAATGATGACGTACAGCCACTTCTCGACGACTTCGCGGTCCACGCCGGTGATCTTGATCAGGACGAAGGCCAGCATCGAACCCATGATCAGCTCCCAGACGCCTTCCACCCACAGGTGCACGACCCACCACCAGTAGTACTTGTCACGCGCCAGGTTCTCGGGGTTGTAGAAGGAGAACAGGAAGAACACCGCGAGGCCGATCAGACCGGTCATCATCACCGTGCTGACCACGGTCTTGCGACCTTTGAGCATGGTCATGCCGATGTTGTAGAGGAAGCCCAGCGCCACGATCACGATACCGATCTTGGTGATCGTCGGCTGCTCGAGGAACTCGCGCCCCATCGTCGGCAGCAGCTCGTTGTGGGTCAGCTTCGCCAGCCCGGCGTAGGGCACCAGCAGATAGCCGAGAATGGTCAGCACGCCGGCTGCGGCAAACACCCAGAACAGGACGATCGCCAGTTTCGGGCTGTGCAGTTCGCGGTCGGCTTCCTCGGGAATGAGGTAGTAGGCCGCGCCCATGAAGCCGAACAGCAACCAGACGATCAGCAGGTTGGTATGCACCATCCGTGCGACGTTGAATGGAATCAGCGGGAACAGAAAGTCGCCAACGACGTACTGCAGCCCCATGATCAGACCGAAGAGGATCTGCCCGACGAAGAGCATCAGCGCAAACACGAAGTACGGCTTGGCGACGGCTTGCGATTGGAATTTGAGATGCGGATTCATGATGCTCATCTCTCAGCCCTCCCTGTTTGGCGGCCAGCTGTTGGTGTCGATCTTCGAAGTCCACTTGAGGAACTCCGCCATGTCGTCCACTTCCTGGTCGGTCAGATGGAATTGCGGCATCGCCCGGCGACCCGGCGCGCCCAGCGGCTGGGCCTTCATCCAGCATGCAGGAACGGCTTGAAGCCCTCCTCGCCGCCGCGACGAACAAAGACGTTACCCAGCTCCGGCGCGAAGTAGGCGCCCTCACCGAGCAGGCTGTGGCAGCCGATGCAGTTGTTGTTTTCCCAGACTGCCTTACCGCGCACGACCGCCTCGGTCATTTCCGATTCGTTCGATCGCTCGGGGAAAGTCTGCTCTGTGTGATAGGTAAGGCCCAGGAATACCAGGAAGAAGAACACGCCTCCTCCGAAGTAGATATTCCGGGCCATACCCTTGGTGAAGGTCTCGGACATGGTCGCCTCCTATTGGCTTGGCGTGGCCAGTTTAAGAAGGCGCCTATCGAAACCCGCTTGATAGCAATCAAGAAAAACCCGAACGCGGTAGTCAGGCTTTCCTCAGCCGGCAATGAAAGTGGCAGCGACCCGCATGCAGTCCCTCACCCCGTCTGGTTCGGGGCCCGGCGGCAGCTACTCGCCGCGGATGTACTGTTCGAGCTGCTGGATCAGGCTGTCCTGCTCGGCCATGGTTTCCTTGACCACGTCACCGATGGACAGCAGGCCGAGCGTGCGCCCCTCCTCCACCACCGGCAGGTGGCGCAGGTGCTTGTCGGTCATGATCTGCATGCACTCTCGCAGGGTCTGCCGCGGCTCCACCGTGACCAGCGACGAGGTCATGATCGCGCTCACCGGCGTGGCAAACGACGAGCGCCCGAGCAGGACCATTTTCCGTGCGTAGTCGCGCTCGCTGATGATGCCTACCAGCTTTCCACCGGCATCGGCGACCGGCAGCGCGCCGACATTCTTCTCGGCCATCAACCTCAGTGCATCGAGCACCGAGTCGGTCGGGGCGATGGTGACGACTCCTTGTATCTGCTTGGCGCTGAGCACCTGGGCGATCGTTTTCATGGAATGCTCCTGTTGTTCTCCGGCCGGGGCGGGGCCGCCCCGTTTCTCGGCATCCTTCGATCAACATATCGCGCCAGGCGCGGCCGGCAAAGTACCCGCCCGGTTAGCCCAACCGGCGCTAGGCGGTCAGCTTGAGGCCCAGCAGGCCGGCCACCAGCAGCAGCAGACTGAGCAGGCGCCAGAGCCCGGCGCTCTCACCGAACAACAGAATGCCGAGCAGTACCGTACCCAGTGCACCGATGCCCACCCAGATTGCATAGGCGGTACCGACCGGCAGGCTTTTCATCGCCTGCGCGAGCAGATAGAAGCTCGCCGCCATGCTGAGCAGGGTGAAGACTGTAGGCAGCGGGCGGGTGAAGCCCTCGGATGCCTTGAGCCCCAACGCCCAGGCAACTTCCAGCAAGCCGGCGACGACCAGCATGATCCAGGCCATATTCATGGCTACAAACTCCATGCACAGGCAGGGTCGTCCCCGCAGACTCAGGCAGGCCGGCGGTCGTCCCGCGGCGAGGCGGACCTTAGCACAGCGCGCCGCAAGATGGCCGACCGGAGGACTGCCGGCTAACCCAGGCCGCGCAACAACTGGAGTTGGCGGCGCAACTGTTCAGCCTGCGCCCGTTCAGCGCGCAGGCCAGCGGCCAGCTCGGCGTTCTGCTGCTCGAGGCGGCGAATCACCTCGCCCACGCCCTGCATCAGCCCGCGCAACACGTCGAGTTCGACGCACTGCGCCTTACAGCGCAGCCACTGCAGCCAGCAGAGCAACATCAGCAGCAGCGCCGCGAAGGATGAAAACAGCATGACCATCCAGGACAGACTCATCGGCATTGTCTCGCACTCCCTATGCGCCAATCGCAACGCCGGCACGATATGTCCAGACTGACGACAGGTCGATATTGTTTACTTGCACAGGTAAACAATTGGTGCGCACCGGCGGCGTACCGCGGCTGATACGGCTCGAAAGCGCACCTGCCTACACCGCGACATGTCAAGGAAGTGGGCGGATGATCGCTCCCCCTCAGTCATCCACACCCAGCCGGGCCGACTCCCGAGCCGGGCGCGCTGGCATACGGTCCAGCTGCAGGAACAGCACCGAGGCGAGCATGGCCATGGCGCCGACACAGAGAAAGGTCAGACGAAACGCGTGCAGCAAGGCGTCGCCCGTCGCGCCGGGGCTGGTGAAGCCTCCGAGCAGAGCACCGGCCGTGGCCACGCCCAGGCTCATCGACAGCTGGACCACTACCGAGAGCAGGCTGTTGCCGCTGCTGGCGTCGCGATTGCTCAGCCCGACCAGCGTCACGGTGTTCATCGCGGTGAACTGCATGGAGTTGACCATGCCGATCAGCCCCAGATGCAGGAGCACCCAGAGCCCAGCAGTATGCTGGTCGAACAGCGCCAGACTGGCGATCAGTGCACCCAGCAGCAAGGTATTGCCGACCAGGATGCGTCGGTAGCCGAGCCGGTCTATCAACTGACGTGCGATCGACTTGGTCAGCATGGCGCCGATCGCCAGAGGCACCATCATCATCCCGGCCTCGGCTGGCGAATAACCCAGCGCCAGTTGCAGCAGCAGTGGCAACAGGAACGGCAACGCGCCACTGCCCAGGCGGGCGAACAGGTTGCCGAAGATGCCGACGGCAAAGCAGCGCGTGCGAAACAGCCTGGGGCTGAACAGTGGTTGCTCGATGCGACCGGCACGCAGCCAGTACGCCGCAAGGCAGGCGACGCCGGTCGCGAGCAGCAGCATGACACGCGCATGCGGCAGCTGCAGCTCGCCAAGCCCTTCGAGCGCGATGGTGATCAACACCATCGCCGCACCGAATAGGGCGAAGCCCAGCGTATCGAAGCGCGTCCGCTCCGGCCCACGCAGATCCGGCATGAAGCGCAGCGCGGCGAGGCTACCGAGCAGGCCGACCGGCAGGTTGATCAGGAAGATCCAGTGCCAGGAGGCGTACTCGACGAGCCAGCCGCCCAGCGTCGGCCCCAGCAGCGGGCCGACCATGCCTGGCAAGGCGATGAACGTCATCACTCGCACGAACTCGCTGCGCGGAAAGGCCCGCAGCACCACCAGCCGACCGACCGGCAGCATCAGTGCCCCGCCAATCGCCTGCACGACGCGGGAGACGACCAGCAGGTTGAAGCTGCTCGACAGCGCACAGAACAGCGAGCCCAGGGTGAACAGCGCAATGGCGACAAAGAACACGCGCCGTGAACCGAAGCGATCGGCCAGCCAGCCCGAGGCGGGAATCAACAGCGCGACCGTGAGCATGTAGGCGATGACGACGCCCTGCATGCGTAGCGGATCCTCGGCCAGGTCGCGCGCCATCGCCGGCAGCGCCGTATTGAGAATGGTGCCGTCGAGCGTCTGCATGAAGAAGGCGGTGGCGATCAGCCACGGCAGGACCCGAGCGGTGCGAGCGTCCAGTTCGACAGGTGATTGCATGGCAGCCTCTGAAAACCGAGGGGCATCATGTTAGAGGATCGCCGCCCCTCCGGTTCGCCAGCGCAGCGGCGTACAGGCTCGGCTTCGCCGTCTGCACACCTCTTCACCGCGCGCAAGTCTGCGACAAGTTGTCGCCGTAACAATTTATTTCTTTCAACATTGACGCGAATCATTATCATTAGAAGGCGCAAGCGAGATCATTCGCGTCACACCTCGTCAGGAGTACCACTCATGCGCCATCCGATCATGCTAGCCACCGCCACCCTGCTGCTCGCCCCGCTGGCCCAGGCCAAGGAATACCCGATCGGCGAACCGCAGCAATGCGGCGGTATGGAAGTCGGTGCGGTCTACCTGCAACCGGTGGAGATGGATCCGGCCGGCATGATGCGCGCCGCGGCCGAGTCCGACGTGCACCTGGAAGCCGACATCAGCGCCCTGGAAAACAACCCGAACGGCTGGCAGGAAGGCAGCTTCGTGCCCTACCTCGGCATCCAGTACGAGCTGCGCAAGAAGGGCTCGGACGAAGTGATCAAGGGCGACTTCCACCCGATGGTCGCCAATGACGGGCCGCATTACGGCGACAACGTCAAACTGCTCGGCCCCGGCAAGTACCAGCTGACCTACAAGATCCTCCCGCCCGGCTCCGGCCATGCCATGTTCGGCCGTCATACCGACAAGGAAACCGGCGTCGGCCCCTGGTTCGAGTCCTGCGAGCTGACATACGAATTCACCTATGCCGGGATCGGCAAGAAGGGCGGCTACTGATGGCCCTCCCGCTGTTGCGACGCGCCCTGTGCGCAACGCTGCTCGCCAGCTTCGCCGCTGGCGCGCAGGCGGGGCTGCGACCTACGAGCTGACCATCCGTGACGGCCACTTCGAACCGTCGACCATCGAGGTCCCGGCACGCCAGCGTTTCAAGATCGTCGTGCACAACGCCGGCAGCGGGCCGACCGAGTTCGAGAGTACGCCGCTTCGCGTGGAGAAGGTCCTCTCGCCGGGCGTCACCTCCTTCGTGGTGATCCACCCGCTCAAGCCGGGCCGCTATCCGTTCTTCGACGAATTCCATCTGGACCTCCCGCAAGGCGAGATCGTCGCCAAGTAGTTCCTGCAAGGAGACAACCATGGGCCAATCCCTGTTCATCGTCTGGCGCGAAAGCGTCGAGGCCCTGCTGGTCATCGGCATCCTGCATGCCTGGCTGCGCCAGCAGCCGGCGGCAGGCAGCGCACTGCGCATGCTCTGGAGCGGCGTAGCCGGGGGCCTTGGCCTGGCCCTGCTGCTGGCCTGGGGAGTGCTGCAGGCCGGCGAGTGGCTGGCCGGTAGTGCCGGCGAGTGGTTTCAGTGCGCCATGCTGGTCACGGCCAGCCTGCTGATCCTGCACATGGTCGGCTGGATGCACCAGCACGGGCGCACGCTGAAGGCCAGCCTGCAGAACACCGCCGCCGAGCGGCTCAGCCAGGGCAACGGTATCGGCCTGGCCGTGCTGGCGATGCTGGCGGTCGGCCGCGAGGGCAGCGAGACCGTGGTGTTCTTTTATGGCATCGGCAACCAGCAACAAGGCCAGGACCTCACCGGCTTCGTCATCGGTGGCCTGCTGGGCTTCGCCCTGGCCCTGCTCACCTATGGCCTGCTGCAGGCTGGCAGCCGCTTCTTCAGCTGGCGGCGTTTCTTCCAGGTCAGCGAGGTACTGCTCCTGCTGCTGGGCGGCGCCCTGCTGATGGCTGGCCTGGATCGCTTCGCCGGCCAGCTGATGGGCATGGAGCTGCCCGAGCAGGTCTATGGCTTCCTGGGTGACCCGCTGTGGGACACCTCTGCCCTGCTCGATGACGGCAGCACCCTGGGCAGCACGCTCGCCGGGCTTACCGGCTATCGCGCGATGCCTTCGCTCGCCGCCGTGCTGACCATGGCCCTCTACTGGCTGGCAGTCTGGCTGTGGCTGCGCCCCCGCCCGCAGCGCTCACTGGCCGCGGAGCCGGCATGACTAGCGCGACACTCCTGCTGGCACGACTCGGCGACGGGATGCGCCGTCATGCCAGCCTGATTCGCACCGTGCAATGGATCGTGGTCGGTTTCTACGTAGTGCTGCTGGTGCTGCCGGCGTTTCTCAGCCTGCCGCCCTCGCAGGCACGCATGCTGGATGACCTGACCCTGTTCGCGCAGTTCGTCTTCTGGGGCCTTTGGTGGCCATTCGTCCTGCTGTCGATGATCTTTTTCGGCCGACTCTGGTGCGGCGTGCTCTGCCCGGAGGGCTCGCTCAGCGAGTGGATCAGCTGGAAGGGCCTGGGCCGGGGCACGCCACGCTGGATCCGCTGGAGCGGCTGGCCCACCGTCGCCTTTGTGCTCACGACTGTCTACGGGCAGTTGATCAGCGTCTACGACTACGCCCAGGCGGCACTGTTGATCCTTGGTGGTTCGACGGTCGCGGCCATGATCGTGGGTTTTCTCTATGGACGCGGCAAGCGCGTCTGGTGCCGCCATCTATGCCCCGTCAGCGGCGTGTTCAGCCTGCTCTCGCGGCTGGCGCCGCTGCACTACAAGGTCGACGAGCAGCGCTGGCTGGAAAATCAGCCGCCGCACCTGGCCACGCCCAACTGCGCCCCACTGATCGACATCCGCCGCATGCGCGGCAATAGCGAATGTCATGCATGCGGCCGCTGCAGCGGGCAGCGTGGCGCGGTCCAGCTCAGCGCGCGCTCACCGAACGAAGAGATCCTCATCGTCGGCTCGCAATCGCGCAGCCACTGGGACAGCACGCTGCTGCTGCTCGGCATGATCGGCCTGGCGATGGGCGCGTTCCAGTGGACGGTCAGCCCCTGGTTCATCACCCTCAAGCAGGCGCTCGCGGAATGGCTGGTCGAGCGCGATATCTTCTGGCCACTGGAAGCCAATGCCCCCTGGTGGCTGTTGACGCATTATCCGCAGGTCAACGATGCCTTCACCTGGCTCGACGGCACGGTCATCCTGCTCTACATCTTCGGTTGTTCGCTGCTGATCGGCTCGGCGCTCTGGCTACTCTTGCGCGGTGCGACCTGGCTCATGGGCCGCGGCGGCGACGTGTTCGAGCACCTGGCCCTGGCGCTGACGCCGCTGGGCGGTGCGGGCCTGTTCCTGGGGCTGTCCGCAACGACGGTCAAGCTCCTGCGCTACGAAGCTTCGCCCTAGACTGGGCGCAGCCGGCACGCGCGGCGCTGCTGTTCGGGGCCATCGCCTGGAGTCTGCTTCTGGCCTGGAAGGTCATCAGCGTGCGCGGCGGCCACGGCCTGCGTCGACTCCTCGCCTTCGCGCCGGTCATCGCCGCCTGCGCACTGGTCGGCTTTGGTTGGTATCTGCAGTTCTGGGGCTGGAGCTGAGGGCACCTGCTGACCTCGCGATCAACGCCGGCGATCAGCCGCGCAACACGAAGGTCGGGAACAGCCGATCCAGGCGTTCCCACAGCCGCTGCTGGTCGTAGGGTGCGCGGCTCTCGGCGAGGTCTTCGTCGAGCATGCACGCGGTGCGTACGCACTGCACGGCGAAGCGTTCGACACCCAGCCGGCGCAGACGCTGGGCCAACCCCCACAGGCTATCGGCATCGAACAGCTGCCAATGCACGGTGGTCCGGCATTCGTGCGCGACGCCACTTTCCAGCAGATGCTCAAGACTCTTCCAGTTGGCCTTGCCGCTGCCCTCCACGCCGGTGATCGCCGCGCTGTGCTCGGGTAGCGCCTTGACGTCGAAACCGACCCAGTCCACCAGCGGCAGGATGTTGGCGAACAGCTTCGGCTTGATGCCGGCGCTGTGCAGGCCGACCTTGTAGCCCAGCGCCCGCACCTGGACGATGGCCTCGGGCAGCGCGGTCTGCAGGGTTGGCTCGCCGCCGCTGAACACCACCGCCTCGAGCAGGCCGACGCGCTGTTCGAGAAAGCCGAGAATCTCCGACCAGGGCTTTTCCTCGCTGCCGCAGGCAGGAATCAGCTGCGGGTTGTGGCAGTAGCGACAGCGCCAGCCGCAGCCCTGGCAGAACAGCACGCAGGCCAGATGGTCGGGAAAGTCCAGCGTGGTCAGGGGGACCAGCCCCCCGACGCGAAGTGCTGCGGTCACCGCGCCGCCGCTTCAGTGAAATGCAGGCGCTCGCGGTGCTCGGACTGCTTGCCAGGATTGAACGCGGCGACCGGGCGGTGATAGCCCATCACGCGGGTCCAGACTTCGCAACGCTGGCGCTGGTCCTGGGGCAGTTGGCTGGCTTGGCTCATGTTGCTTCTCCTTACTTGCTGGGGTGTGAGTATGCAGCGCCGCATTGTGCGGAGCTGCGGGGCATGGGGTCGCAGCTCAGACGGCCCGAGCCGCTTCGGCCTGCTGCAGCAGCGCCTCATCGCATTTCGGGCAGAACTCGTGCTCGCCAGCGAGATAACCGTGCACCGGGCAGATCGAGAAGGTCGGCGTCACCGTCAGATAGGGCAGGCGGAAGCGCGACAGCGCATTGCGCACCAGCTTCTTGCAGGCCTCGGCCGAAGAAATCTGCTCGGCCATGTACAGGTGCAGCACCGTGCCGCCGGTGTACTTGCACTGCAGTTCGTCCTGCAACGCCAGGGCCTCGAACGGGTCGTCGGTGAAACCCACTGGCAGCTGCGACGAGTTGGTGTAGTACGGCGCCTCGGCCGTACCCGCCTGGAGGATGTCCGGGAAACGCTTGCGGTCTTCCTTGGCGAAGCGATAGGTGGTGCCCTCGGCCGGCGTTGCCTCGAGGTTGTAGAGGTGCCCGGTGTCTTCCTGGAACTGCACCAGCCGCGCCCGCACGTGGTCGAGCACCTCGAGCGCCAGCGCGCGACCGGCTTCGCTGTGCAGCCCCTCGGCGTCATCGGTGAAGTTGCGCAGCATCTCGTGCAGGCCGTTTACGCCGATGGTGGAGAAGTGATTGCGCAGGGTGCCGAGGTAACGCTTGGTGTACGGGTAGAGCCCGGCATCCATATGCTGCTGGATGACCTTGCGCTTGACCTCCAGGCTCTGCCGCGCCATCTCCAGCAGGCGATCCAGCTGCTGGAGCAGGGCCGCCTTGTCGCCGCGGTAGAGGTAACCCAGCCGCGCACAGTTGATCGTCACCACGCCCAGCGAACCGGTCTGCTCGGCCGAGCCGAACAACCCGCCGCCACGCTTGAGCAGCTCGCGCACGTCCAGTTGCAGGCGGCAGCACATGGAACGCACCTGGTTGGGCTGCATGTCCGAGTTGAGGAAGTTCTGGAAGTACGGCAGCCCGTAGCGCGCAGTCATCTCGAACAGGCGCTCGGCGTTGTCGCTGTCCCAGGGAAAATCGTGGGTGATGTTGTAGGTCGGGATCGGGAAGGTGAACACGCGGCCGAGGCCGTCGCCGGCCTGCATCACTTCTATATAGCGCGGTTGATCAGCTCCATCTCGGCCCGCAGCTCGCCGTAGGCGAAGGGCATTTCCTCGCCGCCGATGTAGGGGATCTGCTCGCGCAGGTCCTCGGGGCAGACCCAGTCGAAGGTGAGGTTGGTGAACGGCGTTTGCGTGCCCCAGCGCGACGGCACGTTGAGGTTGTAGATGAACTCCTGGATCGCCTGGCGCACCTCATCGAAACCCAGCTGGTCCTTGCGCACGAAGGGCGCGAGATAGGTATCGAAGCTGCTGAACGCCTGGGCGCCGGCCCACTCGTTCTGCAGCGTGCCGAGGAAGTTGACCATCTGCCCCAGGGCGCTGGACAGGTGCTTCGGCGGGCCCGCCTCGACTCGCCCGGGAATGCCGTTGAATCCCTCGGTAAGCAGCGTGCGCAGTGACCAGCCCGCGCAGTAGCCGGCGAGCATGTCCAGGTCGTGGATATGCAGATCGCCTTCGCGGTGCGCCGTGCCGATCTCCGGGCTGTAGACCTCGTCCAGCCAGTAGTTGGCGGTGACCTTGCCCGACACGTTGAGGATCAGCCCACCCAGTGAATAGCCCTGGTTGGCGTTGGCCCGTACGCGCCAATCCTCACGCGAGAGGTATTCGTTCATCGAGGCCGCGACGTCCACCACCGCCTTCTTATCACGACGCAGGCGCGCATGGCGCTCGCGGTAGACGATGTAGCGCGCGCCGTGTCGAAGTACCCCGCCGCCATCAGTGCTCGTTCGACGCGGTCCTGAACCTGCTCGATTTCGACATGCGGTTCGCCGCTCAGCTGCTGTGCTACCGCTTCGGCCAGCGTCGCCGCGGCCTGCTCGGAGAACTCCCCGGTACTCCTGCCCGCGGCGGCAATCGCGCGCGCGATCTTCTCCGTACTGAACGGCATGTCCCTGCCATCGCGCTTGCGCAGCCGCGTCGGTGCCTTTCCGACAGTCATGTCCACCCCTCGCTCCTCACAACATCTAGTTGCTGTTCATTCAGAAAACACAAGATGCTGTGCATGGTAGGGACGTAGGCCTCAGATAAATTGATGACCGTCAATTTGCTGCGGATGCTGGAAATTTTTTAACGCGACAGATCGGCGCAGCCGGCTTACTTGTCCAGCGTCAAGGAAGCCGAGCCGCCGAGCCTCCTAGCATGCCCCTCGATCAACTGCATCTCGTGCGCCGGGAGGACCGATGCTTACCGAAATGTCCCTCATCACCGCGCTGCGCAGCCACCACCTGTTCAGCCGGCTACCGGATGCCGCCATGCAGGAGGTCTGCGCGCTGGCAAATCTCAAGCGGCTACCGGCCGGTGCCACCCTGTTCCACCAGGGCGACAAGGCAGACCGCTTCTACTATCTGTTCAGCGGCCAGGTAAAGCTGCATCGGGTGGTCTGCGACGGCCAGGAAAAGCTCGTCGAGGTGATGCGCGCCGGCGACTCATTTGCCGAAGCCCTGCTGTTTCGCGGCACGCCCTATTACCCGGTCAGCGCCACGGCACTGAAAGCGAGCCTGGCGGTCAGCCTCAACGGCCCGCATTACCGACGCATCCTCGAAGAGCAGCCTGGCATCTGCCTGGAGATTCTCGCCACCCTCAGCGTGCGCCTGCACCAGCGCATGGTCGAGATCGACACCCTGACGATGGCCAACGCCAGCCGGCGGGTGGTGCGCTTCCTGCTGCAGTCCGCCGGCGAGCGCGACGGCGTGGTGACCCTCGACGTGCCCAAACGCCTGGTCGCCTCCAAGCTCGGTATCCAGCCGGAAACCTTCTCGCGCATCCTTCATCGTCTGGTAGAGGCCGGCACCATATCCGTGGAGCGCCGGCGCATCGAGATCCTCGACGCGAACACCCTCGCTGCACACGACGAATAACGCGCCGGCCCGTTCTTGACTGCAGTCATGCACGCCGGCCGCCCGCATGCGGATACTGCCCCCTCCTCGCCAACGCATCGGGAGTGCTCATGACCACGCCAAACAACGGACCGCTGGTGTATTCCTGCTCGGGCTGCTCGAACGTCGCACAGATGGCCAATACCCTCGCGGTTCGCCTCGACCGCGCCGGGCTGGCGGAAATGTCCTGCATTGCCGGCGTTGGCGGACGGGTGGAGGCGCTGGTCAGGAAAGCCAACTCCGGCCGGCGCATCCTGGCCATCGACGGCTGCCCGCTGCACTGCGCGCGAGCCTGCCTGGCGCAGCACGGCGTCACCCCGGATGTGCACGTCACGCTCAGCCGCTACGGGCTACGCAAGCGCTATCGTCAGGATTGCAGCGAAGAGGAAGTCGGCGCGCTGTTCGAGGACATGAAGGCGATCATCGCCAGCGACCGCATGCGCCCCCGGCCGCTGGCTTGCTGAACAACTGACCCCTGTCAGGTACCGGCTGGCTGGGCCCGGCCGGCCGCTGCGACCTCTTCGCCGGCGCCTGCAGCATCTTCCACAGCCAGCCCGGCAGGGTATCGGGGTCCAGGCTGTCGATCAGATTCTTGATCGCCAGGCCCAGCTCGGTATCACCTTCGATGATCAGCCGACGGCGGAAGAACAGCGTGTCCGGGTCCTCCTGGCGACTGGCGAGCAGGAGGAATTCGCGCCAATTGCCGCGGATGCTCACTTCCACCGGCGCATGCTCGGCGATCCGCAACCGGCCGTTGGCGCAGGTGAGGCACCAGGCCAGACCAAGATCGCAGACCTCCAGCTTCATCCAGCGTGCGTCCAGCACGTCGAATGCGCCGTCGGCCAGGGCCTCGGCGAAAACCTGATTGAGGCTGCGCTCCAGCGCCAGACGCTGGAGCAGGAACGGCGTCTTTGCCGCCAGGGGCAGCAGGCGGCTACCGAGGTTCACCAGATGCGTGCGCGGCTTCAGCATAGCCCGGCCTCCTCGGCACGCAGCATGCCCGGCTGGCCATGCCAGTAGCCGTTGCAGCCGTCCACCGCGAGTGGCGGCAGCCCGCCCTGACGCACGCTATCGAAGGCGGCGATGACCTGCTCCATGCCTTCGGCCCGCGGGCTCAAGCGCAGCAGGTCGGCGCCGGCCTGGACCAGCGCCGGATAATCGGCCAGCAGGTTGCTGACCGAGGCGGACATCGTCTGGATGCCGTTGATGGTGAACAAGGGTTCGTTCTCCTGGCTGAGCAACGGGATGCCTTCCGGGTAATTCTGACAGCAGAACTGGCAATCGTCCTTCGGCCGATTCTCGGCGCGCGCGGTGAAACAGCGCGCCGAATAGGCCAGCGGCAGATGGCCATAGGCGAAGATTTCCACCTCCGGCCGCTGCACGCCGAGCTCATCGGCCTGGCGCAGCGCGCTTTCGATCAGCTGCCCGGAAGCCTCGACCGGCGGAACCCAGCGGATCATGCCGCTGGCCACCAACTCGCCCAACGCATGGCCGTTGTAGATGTTGAGCGCCGGTCCGCCGACGAAGGGCAGCTTCTTGCTCGCCAGGTACTGCACGGCGCCCATGTCGTTGGCCTCGACCAGCAGCTCGCCGTTGTCGCACAACCGGCGCAAGGCGGAGAGTTCGGAGGCCGCCTCGACCAGCGTCAGGCCGGAGAGCACCAGCTGCGCGCGCGAGGCCTCGGCCAGGTCGCGCGCCAGGCCGAGCCAGTCATCGAGCATCATCGCCCGGCGCTTGGAGCACACCGTTTCGCCCAGGTACATCACGTCCAGCGGCTGATCGGCCATGCTGGCGTAGAAGTCGTGGGTCTTCTGTCGATCCCAGTAGAACAGCACGGGGCCGAGAGCTAGTTTCATGGTGGTGTCCTCGTTTATTGCCAGGCGCGGTGGTAGGCGCCCAGCGTGGTCTGCGAGCCCTCGGAAAGCCCGTCGAGCACCTCGCGCCAGGCCGGCTGTACCGCATAGCGCTGCGGTGCCTTGAGGTAGCTGTCCAGCGCGGCGCGCCAGACGCGGGTGACCTGCTCGACATAGGCCGGGCTGCGCTGGCGACCCTCGATCTTCATCGCCGTGACGCCAATGGCGGCCAGTTCGGGAATGAGGTCCAGGGTATTCAGGCTGGTCGGCTCCTCGAGCGCATGGAAGCGCTTGCCATTGACCATGAAGCGCCCTTTGCACAACGTCGGGTAGCCGGCCGACTCGCCTTCGGCGTAGCGGTCGATGAGCACATTGTTCAGGCGGGAGGTCAGCCCCTCGGCCTCGTCGCTCCAGCGCACCGCCTTGGCCGGCGAGCATACGCCGCAGAGGTTCGGCGACTCGCCAGTGAGGTAGGACGAAAGGTGGCAGCGGCCCTCGGCATGATGCACAGGCTGCCAAAAGCAAAGACTTCGATCGGCACCGGGCTGCTCGCTGCGACCTGCTTGACCTGCTTGAGCGACAGCACCCGCGGCAGCACCGCCCGGCTGATGCCGTAGCGTTCCTGGAAGAAACCCAGCGCGGCGGCATTGGTTGCCGAGCCCTGTACCGACAGGTGCAGTTTCAGCTGCGGATGCCGCTTGCTGGCGTAGCCGAGCACGCCGGCATCGGCCGCGATCAAGGCATCCACGCCCAGGTCGGCGGCCTGATCGACGGCGCGCTGCCAACGCGACCAGCCCTCCGGCTGGGCATAGGTATTGACCGCCACATAGAGCTGGCGGCCTTTCTCGCGGATCAGCTGCAGGCCTTTGTCGAGCTGCTTGTCGTCGAGATTGAGGCCGGCGAAATGACGCGCATTGGTGTCGTCACGAAAGCCAACGTAGATGGCATCGGCGCCCTGCTGGACGGCGGCCTTGAGCGCGGGCAGGCTTCCTGCCGGGCAGACCAGGTGCATGGCAACTCCTAGACGTATGGAAACGGGCGCGCCGTGCGACAGACGCAAGCGGCGCCCGGCTGATGGCAAACAGCGGGCAGTCTAGGGAGCCGGCTCGGCGCCAGCATTGATAGGGGTCAAGGTTGAACGGCCCGCCACGGCAGGCTCGCGACGGGCTCAGACGCCCTCGTCGCCCTCGAATTCCTCGGTGGCGCGGGCGACCATCTGGCGCCAGGCGCCGGATTCCTCGGCCAGCAGGCGCATGGCCTTGAGGCTCGCCTCGAAGGCATCGCGGTAGTGCAGCGGGTCGGCCTGGCTGACCGCCAGCTCGGCATGCGCGCGCGCCTGGTCGAGCAGCGCTTCGAATTCGTCCCGGTCCAGCGCCATGGTGTTCTCCTCGCAGGTTGCAGATTGAAGATAGACCACCACGGCGCGCCGGGAGTCGCCGCCCAGGCCAGCGGGCCGACGAGCGCGCCTACTTGAGCTTCAGCCGCCGCGCCAGCTTGTGCAGGTTGCTCGGGTCGACATCGAGCAGCCGCGCAGCCTTAGCCCAGTTCTCCCCGCACAGCTCGAGCGCCCGCACGATGGCTCGACGCTGGCTGTCATCGACCGTCTGGCGCAGCGGCAGCACACTGTCACCAGGCTCGGGCGCAGCCGGCTCGGTGGCCACCGCCAGGCTCGGCAGCACATGGCTGTCGAGGTCCAGCATGTCCGCCTCGAGGGTGAGGATCTCGCTGCGCGAGGCGCCGCGGCTGAGCAGACGCAGGGCCGCGCGACTGATCACATGCTCGAGTTCGCGCACGTTGCCCGGCCAGCCATAGCCCAGCAGTGCGCGCTCGGCCGCCGGCGACAGGCGCACGCTTCGCAGGCCCAGGCGCGCTCGGTTCAGTTCGAGGAAATGCCCGGCGAGGATCAGCACGTCATTGCCGCGCTCGCGCAGCGGCGGGATCGGCGCCGGGTAGACCGACAGCCGGTGATAGAGGTCGGCGCGAAACAGGCCGTCGCGCACGCTATCGCGCAGGTTGCGGTTGGTCGCCGCGATGATCCGCACGTCGACCTGACGCGGCTTGTCCGCACCCAGGCGCTGGATCTCGCCGTTCTGCAGGGTGCGCAGCAGCTTGGCCTGCACCGTCAGCGGCAGCTCGCCGACTTCGTCGAGCAGCAGCGTGCCGCCATTGGCCGCATCGAAACGCCCCGGGCGATCGGTGGTGGCGCCGGAGAACGCCCCCTTTACATGGCCGAACAGTTCGCTCTCGGCAAGCGACTCGGGCAGCGCCGCGCAGTTGACGTGCACCAACGGCTTGTTGCGCCGCCGCGAATGGCGGTGCAGCCAGCGCGCGAACATCTCCTTGCCCACGCCCGTCTCGCCGAGCAGCAGCACCGGCAATTCGGAGTCGGCAACCACCTGCAGCTCGCGCAGCAGACCGCGAATCGCCTCACTCTGCCGAGGATCTCGCTCTCCCCCGGGTCGAAGCTGCTGTCGGAGACATCGCTGCGCGCCAGGCGCAGGCCGCGGTTCTCGTGTTCGAGGCGGGTCACCCGCACAGCCGCCTCGATCATCAGCGTGTAGCGCTGCAGGTCCAGGCGGGCGGCATCGTCGAAGGTCCCGGCATGCAGTGCATCGAGCGTCAGCGCGCCCCACAGCTTGCCCTCGACGAACAGACTGACGCCCATGCAGTCGTGCACCGGCAACGGCTCACCGACGTGCTCGTCGAGCAGGCCGTCGTAGGGATCGGGCAAGCGGCTGTCGGGTTCGAACCAGGTCGGTTCACGCTGCGAGAGAATTGCCGCCAGGCGCGGATGCTGCGCGACCACAAAGCGCCGGCCGAGGGCCTCCTGCACCAACCGGTGGCCGCCAATGGGCGCAGGCTGTCGTCGTCCAGGCGCAACAGTACGACCGCACCGCAGCGAAAGCGCTGTTGCAGCGTGTGCACGAGCCGCTGCAACCGCACGGCGTTGGGCAGTTCGGTGATCAGGTCCGCGAGTAGGGCTTCTTCCATCATGGTCATTACTACCTTGCAAGGTGACAAGAACCCTACCCGAAGACGGTAATGTTCACCAGCGCGCGCTGGAATAGCCTGTTTTATCAAAGGGTTACACATGGCATGCCGGTTGCATTGGTAGCCGCAACCTCTCACAGGAAATTGCCATGAACCTGATCGATGAAACCCTGGGGACCCTGGCCTGCTCGATTCCCGGGGCCACCCGGGTATTGCGCCAGTACCATCTCGACTTCTGCTGCGGCGGCAACGTCCCGCTACGCGAAGCCGCCAGCAGCCTCGGCCTGGATGCCGAGCAGATCGCCAACGAACTCGCCGCGCTGGGCGACACCCAGCAGGGCCCGGATTGGCGCCAGGTCAGTTCCGGCGAACTGATCGAGCATATCCTCGCGCGCTTTCATGAGCGCCACCGCGATCAGCTGCCGGAGCTGATCCGCCTCGCCAGCCGCGTCGAGCAGGTCCACGGCAGCAAGCCCGAATGCCCCAACGGGCTGGCCGAACACCTCTGGTGCATGCAGCAGGAACTCGAGAGCCACATGCTCAAGGAGGAACAGGTGCTGTTCCCCATGCTGCAGCGCGGCATGCGCACCCCGCAGACCGATGGCCCGATCTCGGTGATGCGCTACGAACACGACCAGCATGGCAATGCGCTGGCTCAGCTGGCACTGCTGACCAACGACATCACCCCGCCGGCGCATGCCTGCAACACCTGGCGCGCGCTGTATCGCGGCCTGGAAGAACTGCGTGACGATCTCATGCAGCACATCCACCTGGAGAACAACATCCTGTTCGCCGGTGCCCAGCAGTAACCGAGCCAGGCGGCGCACCACGCCGCCTGGCCAGGAGAGCCGTCCGATGAGGCATCTGATCCAACCGCTCGCCTGGGGCGTGACCCTGGCCTCGATATTGGCAGCCGCCAGCGCGCTGGCACTGAGCCTGGCCACCCCGATGGCAGCCGCCGCGACGGCCGCACCTCATCACCAGCACAGCGCGCAGGAGGCACTGCCGGCCAGCGCCGGGCATGCGACCGATGCGGCGCTGCGCGAGGGCATGAGCCGGGTCCGCGATGCCCTGCAGAGCGCCGGCAGGGCACCCGACGACCCAGGCTGCCG
>LZQO01000077.1_pt1 | contig 20012 bp, 21 predicted proteins | sample 768571 | NCBI WGS metagenome assembly LZQO01 (sample SAMN05207081, study PRJNA324507) | oil field metagenome | isolation source: sample BH-FW-10 from oil reservoir | place: India: Bombay High | collected 2015-12-01
ACGCCGCCACGAGCGCCACGCGCTGCCTTGTCGTTACCGGCCAGCAAGGCGAGGCGGCTGTGCAGGTCGGCACCGCCACCACGCAGGATGTCGCGCTCGAGCACGCTGCACGCCGCCACGAGCGCCACGCGCTGCCTTGTCGTTACCGGCCAGCAAGGCGAGGCGGCTGTGCAGGTCGGCACCGCCACCACGCAGGATGTCGCGCTCGCCCAGTAGGGCGGCGAGGTCACAGGCCAGGCCGCCGAGTCCCAGGGCGTGGCCACGTAACAGCAGGTGGGCAATGCGCGGATGGGCGGGCAGTTCGGCCATGGCCTGGCCATGGCGGGTCAAGTTGCCATCGTCGGCCAGTGCGCCGAGGCGTTGCAGCAGGTCACGGCCCTGGGCGTAGGCAGCCGTGGGCGGCGGATCGAGCCAGGCCAGTTCATTGGGATCACCAATCCCCCAGCGCGCCAGTTGCAACGCCAGTCCGGCAAGGTCGGCCTGGAGGATTTCCGCGCTCCCGTGGGCGGCCAGTTGCTCATGCTGGGCCTCAGACCAGAGCCGGTAGCAGGCACCCGGCTGCAGACGGCCGGCACGGCCGGCACGCTGGGTCGCGGAGGAGCGGGAAATACGCTGGGTGTCCAGGCGAGTCATGCCACTGGCCGGGTCGAAGCGCGGTACACGCTCCAGGCCCGCGTCCACCACCACGCGCACGCCATCGATGGTCAGGCTGGTCTCGGCGATGTTGGTGGCCAGCACCACCTTGCGCTTGCCCGCCGGTGCCGGCTCGATGGCCGCGCGCTGGGCAGCGAGGTCCAGTTCACCGTGGAGCGGGCAGAGCAGGATCTCTGACCGGCCAGCGAGGCGCTCGGCCAACTGCTCGGCGACGCGGCGAATCTCCGCCTGGCCGGGGAGGAACACCAGCAGGCTGCCAGGTTCATCGGCCAGGGCCTGGAGCATGGTCTGTACCACCCGGGGTTCGAGCGCCTCGCCGATCTGACTCGGCCGCCCCCAACGCTGCTCCACCGGATACATGCGACCTTCGCTGCGTACCACAGGCGCCTCGTCCAGCAGGCGCGACAGGCGCTCGCCTTCCAGCGTGGCGGACATCAGCAGCACCTTCAGCGGCGGTTCGTCGCGCAACAACTCACGGCCGTTGAGACACAAGGCCAACGCCAGATCGGCATCGAGACTACGCAGATGATACTCATCAAATATGAGCAGCCCAACGCCATCTAGGCAGGATCGTCTTGAAGCCGACGAGTAAGAATGCCTTCAGTCACTACTTCAATTCGAGTCTGTGGTCCGACCTTACTCTCCAAGCGAATTCGATAGCCGACTGTTTGCCCAACGCTTTCTCCCAGCTCGCTCGCCAGTCGCTCAGCTGCGGCTCTGGCAGCTAGTCGACGTGGTTCGAGCATGACAATAGTCTGGTCGGCCAGCCAAGGCTCTTCCAGCAGCGCTATTGGTACTCGCGTTGTTTTGCCTGCCCCCGGCGCTGCCTCAAGTACAACTTCATTACGTGCAGACAAGGCATCTCTTAAAGCGGGCAAAACAGATTCAATCGGCAACAAACTCATGATGGCTCCTAGCTGAGCCACCAATTATAGATACGAGGGAAGCTGTTACGGCACGGCGGTATGTCAATCACGCCCAGTGCACGGCTCCCTTCGGGCCGCTCAGAGATAAACGGGGCCTATTTAAACGGCATGATGGACATCAAGGCCACAGCCAGCATCTGCCCCTTGAACACCTGACGAGGGGGATCCTCTTGCCAGTGTTGCGCCCCGGCTCAGCTGGCTCCGTGATCCGAAAACATCGGATCATTTAACAGCCAGCTGACTAACACCGGATGTAGAGGTCCATGCTTGTCGGCCAATAGGGAAAGCTCTTGCTTGGATCGCTCTTCCACTCGACCAGCCAACCAGACGGCTTCTGCTGTCGGGTAATGCCGAAGTAGATTATTTGCTTGGTACCGTACGTTTTCAGGAAGGCTCGTGTCCCTAGCCAGCTCCTGTAGGAAGTCCCGTGTTTGAACAACGCTACGGGTGCGCTCATGGGCCATCGTCATGGTATTGCTCCTGAAATGTCCGCGGGGAGAGGCGGCTTCTCGTCACTCAACATGAGTCGTCAGCCTCTCCGCCTCACTTTTCGATCACTGCATTGAGCGCGCCAGAGCCATCCCATATGGGGTAAGGGAGCCCTTTCACCTTCTTATCCTCGACGAGGAAGGCCAGGCTATAGCGCGCGCGGGTAATCGCGACGTATAGCTTGTTTCGCGACTCCTCCGTCTTATCCTTGTCGAACACTTTGGCATTTCCGCCAATGAACTTCAGATGTTTATCTGACGGGATCACAAGCACTCGATCAAAGCCTAAGCCTTTGCAGGAACCGAACGTATAACAGATAAGGTTACCCGGTAGGTATCCAGTGCCGGTGGTGGACGACCAGCGCAGTACTTGAGGCTGAAACGCTGCCAAGTAATCGCTCACCTGAGATTGTTTCACTATGAAGGTGCCATGGTGATGCGATATTTCGTCTGGCACTTTCTCGACACCTGTTACCGTCTTGTCATACAGCCCCAGGTGGATCGTGTCGGAGAGGTCGCAGATTTCTTGTATGCACCTGCGATTCTTCGGCATCGAATGCTTTTCGAACTTCATTTTCCCGACGAAGTAATCGACCTTCTGTTGAGGCGTCTGCGGAGCCTTATGGCCGAACGTCGTTGTGTAGATTGTCTGTCGAAAGTCGCCCACACAACAGATCGAGTCGACCATGACCTTGTTGAGTGATTTGATCACGTCGTAGTCCCAACCGACCAAATCCTGCACTTCATCAAAATAGACCCTTTGATAAATCTCCTTCAACCGCTTGGCAGGGGCATTTTTGGATAGTTTCGCAATGAGGGTCGCAAGCTTTGCCAAAAACCCGGAGTACGCCTTTGTTTTGCAGGGCGTCAGGTAATGCAGTGGATTGATCGTGCCATCTTCCGATTTTTCAGCTCTGCCTTCAATGTAGTAGGTTGTACCTGATATTAAGTGAGGGTTGTTCTCAGTGAACGAGATAGTCGTGATCCGATCTGGAAATACCTCGCTCTGATAGGGACGCACCATATCTTCCAGGTAAAAAGAGAACAGCCCCTTGACGACGAAGTGCTCACTGCTAGCACCGTACAACTCAACAAAACGAGAGCGCAACTCTGCCTGATTATTGGTTGTATAGGTGACTACAAGCACACGTCCACCAGCCTTGATGGTCTCAATGGCTTCAGTAATGATCTTGTGCGTTTTCCCTGATCCGGCGCCTGCGACCCAGAGTTCGTTAGGCAAAATCGAGCACCTCGTCTAGAAAGGCTGGGTACTTGAAGTCCAGTGCGCCATCGAACAGTTTGACCGCAGAGTCGACCTTGCGAGCGCCTTTACCGTTGCCCTTTACGCTCTTGAACCAACGGATCAAATTTTCCCTTCGATCCTCCAGAGAGACCTCTGCGTTGTAGATATTGAAGGTTTCCGTCGACAAGACTTCCTTTGCGAAAGCGTCAAGGGTTTTAATGTCAACTGCGTTGGCATAAATCATCGCTGGCTCAAGCGAAAATTCGGCGTCGTTCATCGACGAGTACAGCTTGATGTTAGGAAACGCAGCGTATTCCAGACGTCCTTGTACAACGTTACCGTTATAGTCGCCGTCATTATCCCTGAGCACATGGATCTTGGTGCCGATCTCTTTACCGACTTCGATGAACGTCTTGAAACCTACACCGCGTACCACGATGATATCTATCCCGTCCTGCTCAGGCAGTCGGTTGTGTTTTCGTTGGTAGATTTTCTTGAGCACCAGTTCGTCCGACGGCCCCTCGACCAGGATGACCTTGCCCGACAGTGCCACCCGCAAGGTGTCGTAGCCAGGAAGACGCTTGAGGGTCTTCACCACTTTAGCGTCTAGCGTGTGCAGCCTTTTGTACCCTGACTGCACAAGGCAAATTTTGTCGATACTCAGCTTGTTCAACACATACGAGCTGTGGGTGGTCAGGAACAGCTGCTTGTCTCCTCGCTGGGTTTCGATGTAGTGCACAAGCTTGTTCAGATTGGTGTGAGATAGATGATTTTCGGGCTCTTCCATCATCACCAGATCGATGTCGTGGGATTTGTTCTGAATGGCCAGTTTAATCTGCACATTGCTCTGTTCACCCTTGCCGATGAGGTGAAAAGGCACATCATCGACCTCAAGCTGTAGGCCGGTCTGGATGGAGCCCGCAGGTAACGTACTTGCTGCAATGGTGAGCTTGCTATCGGTGATAAGGTGACCCGCATCAAGGCTGGCATTGACCGTCCTGACCTCCCCGGAGTTGTTAAACACCTGCAGGTTTTCACGATAATTGAGGGTCAGCTTGACGAGCTCTTCCTTCGCCAATGCGGTGTTGAGAATGCTCGAAATGTACTGGTTCTTCCCCATGGTTGGGTGGATACGTGTGGGGTCGATGTACAGCGCCTTAAACTTCTTAGCGATCGGTTTTATCGGATTCCAACCGAAATCGAGCCATTCCACCTTATAGAATTCGATCGGAATGCTGGTGATGTTCGGCTTGGTCAGCAGGTGGCTCTCGTATACGGCCTCCAGCGACGGGTCGAAACAGGCTTGTACCAAGACGCCCTGGGCGTCAGCCTTGAGGCTGTTGTTCGAGCCTCGGTACTCAGGCACACCGTCAATGTAGGCTTCGATGATAAGGCTGGGCAGGTGCTTGGAGCTCAAGTCAGAGGCGAGAAACCGCGTGACGGCATCCTGATTGAAAAGATCAGGGGAGAACTCGCCGTTGAAGGGCCGTCCACGATGATTGTAATTGAGCACAATTTCTAACGCTTCCAAGATTGTGCTTTTACCAGCATTGTTGTCGCCGACGAAAATATTGACGTCGTCGTTGAATTCTAGAAGTTCGTCGCGAAATTTTTTGAAGTTGATCAGCTTGATGGCTTTAACGTGCACTCTAAATCCCTCTAGGCATCGCTTGATAATGGCGTATTACCATGGCAAATGAACCGTACCTTGGGTGGTGTGTGCTGTCCATATGGCTATCAGCTGAAGACGAACGTCTAGAGCAGTTTTGAATCACCTCGAGTGCCGTGGTCACATCTAATGCCTGCTTTTGGCCCAGAGTGTGTAAAAACGCTTCGTCAAAATTGAAGTGCGCGCGTCTACGTGAAATCTGAAATTTTTCGGCACCTCAGCAGATGTGGATTTCGCCCAGATGCGCGATTTCCAGTCCGGTTTTGAGTACCTGTCGCGCTCGAAAACGTTTTTACACAGCCTCGGCCGATTGCAGCCGGTGACGACAGGCACCTGTCGGCCAAAAGCTGCCTGTCGTTGAGTGCAATTTTTGACTCATGGCTGCCAGCAACGGCAGCAGTTAAAATGCTCAGAGACGATCACTCAACGAGCAATAGACCTAGTTTGTTCGACCGAGCTAGATTAGTAAAAGCTCTTTCACTTTTTGCTTGATTTCAGCAGGGCTTTCTTCAAATCCGTATTTACCGGCATTATCTTTAGAAGAGTTATATCCCAAGAAATAACCATTGTATTGAAAGTAGTTAGTGTCAATTTTTCGCCTGCTTGGCTTGCCTTTTTCCAGCATATCCAGAAGCGTTTTTAAGTGTGAGCGTGTTAGCCAGAATTTTAGAAGTAATCCGCTCCCTAGCACTTCAGTGCCGATCATTGGAGCTGCTTGAAAGCCCAAGGCCTAGCTCAGGGCTAGTCGTCTACACCAGTTCCGCTATGTATGCTGAAGGGGGCCCAACCACTCTACCTGACCAGCAACCTCAAGCGCTTCGGCGAATTCAACCTCAAGCTAAACCGGCCACCGGAGCCCTGGATCAAGGACTCGGTGTTCCAACAAGCTGCCGGCTCGCTGCGGGTGATCAGACCTAGCCAGCTAGATACCGAGAAAACGCCATGATCAACATTCCTCCCGCATCCTTCCGCCTTACACCGTACGGCGAAGTGGACGCCGTGGCGTTGGAAAACCTGCGCGACAGCTTCGACACCTCTCAACTGCTCCGGCTGGTTGATCGCTTGGACGTCTGCTTGGTGGAACTGGGTGGAATCACCTCCATTCGCGACGAGCTACTGAGATTGCATGCGATGGCTCTGACGATAGTTGAGGGCATCGCTCTTACGGTGCCTGCCGAGAGTGCTTGTATCTGGACAGAAGCCCAATCTCTACAGATGGATCTTGAGGCACTGGTTTCTTGGGCGCGCTCCGCTCAGCTCATCATTGCGCCGCTGATCAATCTTGCTCCACAGCACGAGGCATGAGCGCTCTCGCCGATTTCGACGAGGCTCAACTGTTTCTGACCATGGCTGGAATCGCCCGTAAGTAGATCAATTCACCAATCAGTTCTACGAGTGTCTGAGTAATCACAGCCGCCGCGGCCAGCGCGCGAATGGACTCCGGGAGCGCTAGGGCCAGGGGAAGCACTACAAGCGAGTTGCGAGTGCCTGAGCTAAAGGCCACTGCCCGTGCGGCAGAAGCCTCCAAGCCAAATAGCCGGGAGCTGAGTACGCCGAGGGCCGGAGCGAGTAGTAGAAACGCTCCGTATACCGGAAGCAACGGCGCCAGGATGTCGAGTTGGTACACGACAGCCGCGATCTGCGAACCCACCACCACGATTAGAACCAGGGCCATTGCAGGCACTGGCAGCCAGGCCCAACCTGCGCTCCATGCGCGAAGCAGCAGAGATCGGCGTCCGCCAAATTCGGTGAGCACAGCCGCTACCAAGGGTAGGACGATCAGTAACAGGAAGGCTTCTGCGAAGGGCCACAGCTCGATCACTGTGCCGGCTTCGGGGCCAAGGATTAGCCGCAAGTAGAGGGGCAGCAGCAGAAGCTGGAGCAACAGCAGCAATGGCGTCGCCGCGAGCACCAGACGAGAGTCCCCTTTGCCCAGGTGGGTGAAGACCACCACGTAATCGATACAAGGCGTCAGCAGGACAAGCAGCGCGCCGACCAACAAGGCCTTGTTCGATGAGAGCGGCCACGTCACCAGCCACACCATCAATGGCACCAATAGGAAGTTGGCCAGCAACAAGGCACCGACGAAGCGGCGGTTGGCAAAAGCTTCTCGCAGCTCCAAAAAAGGAATCTGCAGAAACATGGCATACATCAGCACGGCAATCGCCGGTGTGATGGCCATGGCCGTCAGTCCGGTGAATTGCGCAGAGCTCAGGCCTGCAATGGCAGCGGCCACCACCGCCGCGAAATAAAATGCTATCTGGTGTTCTTCCAGCCAGTCCCGCGACATCTGATATCTTCCCTTGTTGCGCAAGGGCGACATTCTCCCACTGGCATCGGATTTAACCCAGCGTTGAGGCTGGTTGCTTTTCGCTTTGCCGTTGGGCGAAGTCCGCAACGGTCCTAACAAGTCCTGCCGATAAGAGGATGCATGATGTTTCGAAATAACTGGATGGCGGGTCTGAGGCAAGTGCTCGCCATCGCCAGGAGTTAACCGCAATGAATCCTCAACCTTCAGGCATGCCCTGGAACCTGCTGCTGCTAACCTGGCTGGTCGCACTGGTATCGACCCTGTCCGCGCTGTTCATTGGTGAGGTGATGGGCCAGGCACCCTGCGTGTTGTGCTGGTTCCAGCGTGCCTTCATGTTTCCGCTGGCGGTGATCCTGGCCATCGCCTGCTACCGCTCGGATTTCACCGTCTGGCACTATGCCCTGCCGCTGACCGCTATCGGTGCGGCACTGGCATTTGTTCACACGCTGCTCTATGCAGGGCTGATTCCACAGCCGATCCAGCCCTGCACGGCCACTGGTCCATCCTGCTCAGGCGCCGGAATGACCCTCTTCGGCGTGGTGCCCCTGCCGGCACTCGCCTTGTTCGCTTTTATCCTTATCGCCATCCTGCTCATAATCATCCGTCGGAGAACCACCCCATGAATCGCCGTTCCGTGGTCCTGATCGTCAGTGTCGTGATCCTGGCCGTCTTTGCTGCCGCCGCATTCTTCTATTCCCCCTCGCAATCGCCTCAACAGGCCCAGGCTCCCGGTTCGACAGCCCAAGAGACCGCGACACAACCCAAACAGAACGGCGGCCAGTTGGTTCGCTTCCACTCACCAGTGTTCGGCCCGGCGCAAGCGCCAGTGACCATCGTCGAATTCTTTGACCCTTCCTGCGAGGCATGCCGCGCCTTCCACCCCTATGTGAAGCAGATCCTCGCCGAGAACCCGGAAGACGTGCGTTTGGTGCTGCGCTATGTACTGTTCCATCAAGGCTCCGAAGAGGTGGCGCGAATGCTGGAGGCGGCGCGTAAGCAAAATCTCCATGAACAAGTGTTGGGGGCTGTGCTGAAAGCCCAACCCGGTTGGCACGACGACCCCAAGGTAACGCAGGCATGGGCTGCTGCAGAGCGCGTCGGTTTGAACTTGGAACAGGCCCGCCAGGACATGCATACGCCTGGCGTCAACGCCGTGCTGGAAACGGACATGCAGGACGTTAAAGCCGTTGGGGTTCGTGGCACGCCGACTTTTTTTGTCAATGGTCGTGCGCTCAGCGAGTTTGGCCCGGAGCCGCTGCGCCAGTTGGTGAACAGCGAAGTGGCCAAGGCACGAGAATGACACTATGAGCGCGCTGGAAAACCGCGTGCCACCGCTGCTCGTGGCCGGCCTGATCGCTGTGCTGATGGGTTTGTCGGGAACCAAATTGCCGGGTTTCGAACTGGCATGGACCGCGCGCCTGACCTTCGCTTTGCCAATACTGCTCCTGGGGCTCGGCGTGTGCCTCGCCGGCGTCCTGTCGTTTCGCCGCGCGCGTACTACGGTTAATCCATTGCAGCCGCAGCAGGCTTCTGCATTAGTGGAGGCTGGCATCTACCGGTACAGCCGCAACCCCATGTACTTAGGCTTTGCCATTATCCTGGCGGCTTGGGCGCTGGTCTTGGCCTCGCCTCTAACCCTGCTTGGCGTAGTTGCTTTCGTGCTGTACATGAACCGTTTCCAGATCCCAGCCGAAGAGTGGGCGCTGGAAACATTGTTCGGCGAATCATTTGCCCGCTACCGTGCACGAGTCCGCCGCTGGCTCTGAGCGTCCGCGGCGGTAGCGACTGGCGGGGCTTGCTCGTCGCGGCAGCCTGCCGAAGGTGCCACGACCTAGCCTGATCTCCTCGTGACGAGCTGCTTTGGCCACATGCCGCTAGCATGTCTCTGGTCGAAGACATAGCGCCAACGAGTGATGTCGCAAGTTCACTCCGTTGATATCGAGATAACTGTCTAGCAACAGCGGTGAGCGCAAAGCAGGCTTATGCTTCGCTGCGATGACTGTCGGCCTGCCTGGTGTCGATACAAACACTGCCGTCTAGCTCCATTTCAAGTGTCGAGTGGCTGACTTTGAATCGCTCATGAAGTACACGTTTTAAATCAGTCTTCACTCGTTCAATTTCGGGCAGGCTAGCCTTCTTGATGACAACGTGAGCTTCCAATGCAGTTGAATGTTCGGCAATTTCCCAGACATGTACGTGGTGAACACTCACAACGTCGTCCACTTGCTCCATGACATTGATTATATCAGTGATGGAAACTCCTTCTGGTGCGCCCTCCATTAACAAGTGAATGGTTTTAGGTAGCATGCTAAAGCCCTGCCATAGCACGTAACCAGCAATCATCAGCGTCAGCACAGTATCTGTCCAATACCAGTCATACAGAAGGATTAATGTTCCGGCAATAATAACACCGACGGAGGCCAGCGCATCCGACACATTGTGCAAGAATGCCGCCTTTATATTCATGCTATTCTTAGACATTGTGTAGGTGAGCAAGGCCGTAGCGATATCTACAATCAAGCTATTCCCGCCACCACGACCACTGTCCATCCTTCAATGGGCTGTGGGGAAAAAAACCGACCTATAGCTTCGTAGATGAGGTAGAGACCAACGATAATCAGCGTGACCAAGTTAATCAAAGCCGCTATGGTTTCACTGCGTCGGTAGCCAAAGGTTTTAAAAGCATCTGGCGGTTTGCGGCCGATCTTACGTGCGATGAGCGCAATAACCAGTGATGCAGCATCGCTCAAGTTGTGTAGTGCATCCGCTATGAGCGATAAGCTCCCAGAAAGTATCCCGCCAACAACTTGTGCCAGAGTTAGTGCAGTATTAACGCCAATAGCTGCGATTAAACGCTTATCACCCATGGCTTCGGTGTTATGGTTATGTTCGTGAGCCATATTTTTACCGCTCCTTAAAAACTAGCGTAAGAAAAATAGGGGAGCCAAACGACCGCCCATAAGAGATAATAAAAATACTAGCGCCTATACCATCTGGCCCTCCAAGCCACACTGACAGAAAATGCGACCACCCTCGAGCGAGTTCGTGCGTTATCGTCTTTAACTCGCCGACAACAGGTCGATCTCTCTCAAACGATAAACGACGTTGCTCGCTAATGATATGGATTATGCGGTGCCATGATCTGAAGATGACAAAAATGTAATCTTCCAATCAATTTTGTCGTAGGCTCAAGCCCCTTGCAGATTGGTGCGCCTTGTTGCTGCAATGACGAAGCAAGGCGCTCATGTCACTCCACAATGGAAGCATTACATTTCAATAATGTAATGCTTGGCTCATGCTGCTGTTAGCTTCAGTCAGGCAAAATTCATTCGAACCTGTAGAGCTCACCGAGAAAGCTCAGCAAGCCACCTTTGAATTTAGCGAGGACTGCCCTATGAATCTGTTGAAAGCTATTGTTGTTGGTTTGGTAATTTTCGGCTCCGCATCGTCTTATGCAGGAGATGGATACGACCGTTCAATGAAATTTAATGAAAAATTCCGAGCAGATCAAAAGCGAATTCACGGAACCGAATCCGCCGAAAAAAAAGCAAACGAGTTGAAGGTTAATGATATTCGCCAAGATCAGAACAACACGGAAATTAAGAAAGAAACCAAAGCTGACTAACCGCTTAATATCTGAACGATATCCGCCGCCGGCAGCTTCCAAGCACCGTTGGAAGCAGTTGTACTCTAAGCGCCCTTCGGGGCGCTTTTTTGTGTCCATCACTTGCCCGCAACATCGCTACCAGCGAATCGCCCCGGCCTTTATAGGCCGTTTCGTTAAGTCAGGCCGCTATCGCCTGATCTGTCTGTTATTAGCGTTCGCAAGAGCATATCCGATTGAGCTGAACAGACGCTGGTGGCGTACAACGCATCCACGTCAGGGTCGCCATCTCAACGGCCTCGCGGTTCGTCCATGATTGAAGGTGTCAGCTCGGCCTTGTAAAGCCCGCTGATCGTTCCAGCCAGGGCGTTTTCGTAGCTATCGCCCGTGCTGCCGCCCGGGGCAGGTCAGCCGCTGCTTGCATAATCTTTCGTCAGCTCACCGTGGGTGAAAGCCATCAGCCGAGGAGGCGTATGTAGCGCGGAGTCATACGCACTAAGCGCTGAGCACCCTTTCTATTCACCGTTTAGATGCATTAGACCTACGCTATAAAGGCTTTGCTGCCCGCTGCGCCGCCGCTGAATCTTAGCACTCCGAAACCAACACGCCCCGTTCTCGCGAGCTAGCAAGAACGGGGCGTTGTGTGCCGCCATCCAATCTCTAGCTTGTTCTGTCAGCGGCCAACGCGATTTCTTGCTCCTCCAATTCGTCTTCGCGCCGATGAGCCAGCTGGTAGAGCAACGGCAGTACCAATAGCGTTAGCACCGTTGAGGAGAGAATCCCCCCGATCACCACCGTCGCAAGGGGGCGCTGTACCTCTGCACCGGTACCCACATTCAAGGCCATCGGAACGAACCCGAGTGAAGCCACCAAGGCTGTCATCAATACCGGCCGTAGCCGGGTCAGAGCGCCCTCGCGGATCGCGGTGCCCAGAGGTAAACCTTGCTCCCGTAGCTACGGATGAAGGAGATCATTACCAGGCCATTTAGAACGGCGACGCCCGACAGAGCAATAAAGCCAACTCCTGCTGAAATGGACAATGGGATATCTCTCAGCCACAGCGCAACAATGCCTCCGGTGAGCGCAAATGGAATCCCTGTAAACACCAACAAGCCGTCTTTGACATTGTTGAACATCATGAAAAGCAGAATGAACACCAGGAGCAGCGCCACAGGGACGACAATCTGCAGCCGCTTCGTTGCAGATTCAAGCTGCTCAAAGGTACCGCCCCAGTCGATCCAATAACCTGACGGGATATCTACCTGGGCCTGGATTTTCTGTTCTGCCTCAGATACGAATGATCCAATGTCCCGACCACGGACGTTTGCACTAACGACAATTCGCCGTTTCCCTTCCTCTCTACTGATCTGATTCGGACCGGGGGCCAAATCCAGAGTGGCCACCTCGCCGAGGGGGATATAACTTATGGCGCTGTTTAATTCCCTTGGAAGGGCAATTGGGAGCCGCTCAATTGCGGCGAGATCGCTTCGTATCTCGTCCGGTAAACGAACTACGATATCGAAACGCCGGTCTCCTTGAAACAAGGTGCCTACCTCTCGGCCCCCGATGGCTACTGCAACCGCTTGCTGGACGGTATCTAGACTCAGGCCGTATCGTGCGATCTGATCGCGATCGATATCAATCGTGAGCATGGGAAGGCCAGTCGTCTGCTCGACCGTAACCTCTGAAGCGCCTGGTACTTGTCCTAGCACCTCGGATACTTCCGCCGCCGTGCTGTTAAGAACGTCCATGTCATCACCATAGATTTTCACGGCTACCGCGGCACGAACTCCGGAAATCAGCTCGTTGAAACGCAGCTGAATCGGCTGGGAAAACTCGTAGTTATTGCCCGGCAACTCAGCGGCGGATGCTTGCACCTCGCTTAAGAGCTGATTACGCGACTTGCCTGGATCCGGCCACTGTTCTTGTGGCTTCAGCATGACGTACCCGTCAGAGATATTTGGAGGCATAGCATCCGATGCCACTTCCGCAGTGCCAGTTCGCGCAAATATGCGTTCAATCTCCGGAAACTCATCCATAAGCTTTCGCTCCAGCTGCTGCTGCATCTCTACAGACTGACTAAGACTGGTAGCTGGTACACGAAGGGCTTGGATAGCGAAGTCTCCCTCGTTGAGGCTAGGCACGAATTCACTGCCCATACGTGACCCTACGAGGCCAGAAAGTATGACTACAACTACCGCAAAGGTGAGCACTGCTGGCTTGTTGGCCATTACCGCATCGAGCGCAGGTGCGTAGGCCCGTTTAGCATTGCGGATTAGAAAGTTTTCCTTTTCCGTAACCCGCTTACCGATAAAGAGCGCAACGGCCGCCGGGACGAACGTCACCGAAAGGATTATCGCCCCGAATAGCGCTGTCACTACGGTAAACGCCATGGGCGTGAACATCTTACCTTCTACCCCTGTAAGGGCGAATATCGGCAGATACACGATCATAATGATCAGCTGCCCATACAATAGAGGCCGACGCACTTCCTTTGCCGCAGCGAATACTTCATGAAGCCGTTCGGACAGTGTTAATGCCCGTCCGTGATGGGACTGAGCGTGTGCAAGTCGACGCACGCAGTTCTCAACAATCACCACGCTCCATCGATAATGATGCCGAAATCCAATGCGCCTAGGCTCATCAGGTTGGCGCTGACCTGATTGGCTACCATGCCGGTGAACGTGAAGAGCATAGAAAGCGGTATCACAAGCGCGGTTAGGATCGCCGCCCGGATATTGCCTAAGAAGAGAAAAAGTATAACCACAACAAGAATGGCACCCTCAGTGAGGTTCTTCTTAACGGTGGATATAGCTTTGTCTACGAGTACAGTTCGATCGTAGACAGTGATCGCCTTTACGCCTTCCGGAAGCGAAAGGTTTATCTCTTTCATCTTGTCATCGACAGCCCTAGAAACTACCCGGCTATTTTCACCGATAAGCATGAAAGCCGTACCTAGAACCACTTCGCGGCCATTCTCGGTGGCTGCGCCAGTACGGAGCTCCTTTCCAACCTCGACCGTCGCAACGTCGCGGATACGTACTGGGGTACCGTCTACGTTGCTAATAAGGGTATTGCGGATGTCCTCTACTGACTGCATTTGTCCTGGAGCACGAACAAGATACTGCTCGCCGCGTTTTTCAATATATCCGGCACCTAGATTGTTATTGTTTTGCTCAACCGCCTCGATCAGATCTTGTAATGTCAGTCCAAACGACCGCAAAGTGTCTGGATTGGGGGCGATCTGATATTCCTTTGCATATCCTCCGATCGTATTGATCTCAGTAACACCAGGTACATTTCGGACTTGCGGTTTGATGATCCAATCTTGAATCTCACGCAAGTCAGCAGGGGTATACGGCGTACCGTCCGATTTGGTGGCACCTTCCTCAGCTTCAACCGTCCAAAAATAGATTTCGCCAAGCCCAGTGGAAATAGGTCCAAGTGTTGGAGTGACGCCATCTGGGAGCTGATCTTTGGCCCCTCCCAGGCGCTCGTTCACAAGTTGGCGGGCAAAATAGATGTCAGTGCCTTCCTCAAAAATAACTGTGATCTGAGAAAGTCCATATCGAGACAAGGATCGTGTCTGCTCGAGCTTGGGCAGCCCAGCCATTACCGTCTCGAGCGGGTAGGTAATACGCTGCTCCACTTCCAGCGGGGAATAACCTGGCGCCGCAGTGTTGATTTGCACCTGTACGTTGGTGATATCCGGGACAGCATCGATAGGCAGCTTTTGGTAGCTGTAAGCTCCTAACGCTGCCATGCCAAGCACGGCTAGCAAAACCAGCCAGCGATGCTCTATAGAAAAACGAATGATACGTTCGAACACAGTCTATAACTCCGTATCAGTGAGCATGCGAGGCGCTGGCTTTGCCAAGCTCGGACTTGATGATGAAGCTGTTATCCAAGGCATAGCGCGCTCCGGCCTGGAGGCCTTCCTTGATTTCGACCGCTTCACTATCGCTGCGGCCACTCACGATTGGCTGAGCAGCAAAGCCATGGTCGGTCCGTACAAACACCACCGGCTTTTCTTCCAATGTGTGGATCGCATCAGGACTTACTGCGACTGGCACGGATGCTTCGCCAGCGCCTACCTGCACTTTGACGAACAGGCCGGGGCGCCAAACCCCTTCAGGGTTGGGAAGTGTGACCCGGGCGGTAGCGGCGCGGCTTTGCTGACCAACAAGTGAGCCGACATAAGAAACGGTGCCATTGGCACTGGACTCGAATGCTGTGGCCTCGATAACGGCATTGCTGCCGACTCGTACCGCGCTGAGTGCATTGGCAGGAACGCTGATATCTGCCCAAACGGTAGAGAGATCGGAAATGATGAATATCTGGTCATCGGTATTGACTGACTCACCGAGCGTGATGTCCTTCTCAACGATCATTCCATCGAACGGCGCCCTGAGTTCGTAGCGGCTCAATGCGTCTGGCTTGCCAGCATCACTGCCAAGCGCTTGTAGCTGTGCGTTTGCATTCGCAACAGTCAGCTCTGCTTCCCGTAAAGCCTGTTGTGCCTGTAAATAATCCTGTTCCGCAGAAATACGCTCTTCCCATAGCTCCTTTTCGCGTCGATAGGTTTTTTGAGCCAATGCAAGACGTTTTTGCGCCGCGTAGAACTCGCTTCTACGTTCCGACAGGTCTGTACTCGCGATCACAGCAAGTACTTGCCCCTGTTTGACCTGTTCGCCCAAATCGACTTTGACCGCTTCAACGACACCTGAGAGACGAGGCACAACTTGCGCTGTGCGGTCTTGGTTGAATGTAATTTCGCCAGGCAGCTCGATTGCGCTTTTTATCAGTGCAGGCTGAGCGGTTGCCAGCGAGATGCCCGCGGCTAGGATTTGGGTCTCAGAGAGTTCAACCTCTGCTGCTTCAGCGTGCGCCGCTCCCTCAGGGCCATCGTCATGCTCATCTTTCTCTGCCGCACCGACCTCGTGATCGCTATCGGCGCCTTCTTCATCATGGCCATGATCTCCTTCGGCTTCGGTATCCTCATCCGAATGCCCTTCATCATCATGCTCCGAAGCGCCACCATGCTCGCCATGCTCGCCATGCTCGCCATGCTCGTCGCTCGCATTGGGCACAGCAGGACTACTGCCAAGAAGCAATCCGCCAAGCACTAGTGCCACGCCTAATATGACGACGATCCAAAAAATCTGCTTCTTCTGAACAGCCAAGGAAGATGTGTTCGATTTACTTTTCATATGGATTCCTTATGGCTGAGTGGCCGTGGTGATAACGGCCGACCCATCGCCGACAATTCGCGCAATTTCCGCCGCCGCCTGGTTAGCTTGCGAGAGCGCAGACAGGTATTGAGAGCGGGCTTGGAAAAGCGTGCGTTGAGCATCCAGTACGTCAAGGAAGGTGAACTTTCCGAGTTCGAACCCCTTGCTGGCAGCTTCATAAGCGCTTTGGGCACTGGGGAGCATATCGTTGCGCAACAGTTCGAACTGCTGGCGAGCAGTGCGCAGCCGCATGTGCGCTTGGGAAAGTTCGCTTTTCAGGCGTATATGGACGGCGTTAAGCTCGTCCTGCGCCTGGTAGGCCCGTTCCTGTGCTGCTCCGATGTTGCCTTGGTTTCGATCAAACAACGGCAGGGGCATCGAGATACTCACCAGTCCCAGCGTGCCGTTATATTCATCTGAGCGTTGGGCACCTACGCTAACCGTCACGTTAGAAAAGCGATTCGTCCTTTCCAGCTCCAACGCAGCCCGACGTCTTTCAGCCTCCCGACGCGCGCGGGTTAGTTGGGCGGAATCGTTCAAACGGCTATAAAGCTCAGCTAGCTCGGGAAGAGGAGGCACTGCCTCTACCGGCTCTTTTACTCGCTCAAAGCGTGGCTGTGGATTTCCCCAGTTGGCCGCCAGACGAGAGCGCGCAGCGTCAAGCTCAGCTTTGGCCTGGGCAAGCTCTACTTGCACTCCAGTAGCAGCAACCCGCGCCCGGGTTTCCTCCACGGGTGAGACCACGCCGGCCCTCACACGTCGATTGGCCACGTTCACTGCTTGCTTCGCAAGCTTTGAAGCAGCCTGAGCGAGGTCCAGCCGTTCTTGGGCAGTAAGCACATCGTAATATGCGCCCATCACTGCACCTCTCAGTCGAGCTTGAGCGTCCTGTAGGTCCGCGGCCGCTACGTCCATGGCGCGTTGCGCTGCCTCAATACGAGCCGAACGTTTGCCGCCCAGCTCTATTTCTTGGCTCAGCTCAAACGTCGTCTCAGGGGCATCACCCCAGATTCGATCCTGGCTTGCGGACAATATTGGATTCGGACGTGCTCCGGCTTGGCTAATCAATGCGCGAGAAGCAGCCAGCTCACGTCTTGCAGCAGCAAGTTCAGGGCTTGCAGAGGTAGCGAGCTCCAAAGCGCGTAGAAAGCTTATGGAGCCGGCAGGCTCAACGGGGAAGGTATTTGACACACCGACAGGCAGGGTCTGTGTGAAGGTCGGCAACTCTGAAGGCTGCGCAAAGGCGAGGTTGCATGAGAACATCGTCAACCCCAGCGGTAAAAATACTTTTCGCACCGAAATCTCCTAGAAAAGGGAAGGTATCGGTGATACGTCAGATACAGATAAATGGCGCCTACTGGTTAATCTGGCGGCTCACCGGTTTTGCACCGATGCGCCAATTGGGTTTCTCAGGACGCCCCGCTTCAGCCGATGCGTAGCTATCAGAAGAAAACGGTTTCAAGCTCATTGATAATACCGAACCAGGAGAGATTCCTTTCGTTATAAGCGGCTTGATATGGTCGCCATGGAAAACACAGTCTCCATCCAGACTGATTTTTTTTGCGGCTTTTGACGATCCTTCCTCGTCAGTACCCAGAGACTCGTGCGGATGTTCATGATGTCCAAGATGATTTGCTGCCGAGCCATCCTCATGACTGCAATTTGTGCTAACAACTGCCCACGATGATTGCAATGGGAACAAGGCTAGCAACATCAGCAAAACTATTTTTTTCATCCAAGGCAAAACGATGACTTCCTGGTTTAGATGTCGAATCCAATCATAGAGCTACCCCCGCCAAGACGCGGAACACAGCGCCGCTACTGCGACAGTGATTCGTCCTGGGTTTAGGACACAATACACGAAAGCGTTTTTATCAGCCTCGCCAAGCCGGGGAGATAACTGATGGCCATGGGGCTGACTTTAAAGAAGAGTGGATAACGACCGCGTGACCGCAACATTACAAATCTGTAATCGAGGATATGCGCGATTGCTTGCCTCTCAGATAACAAAATAGTAATTTGCCGCTAATCCTGCGGTCATCTGCAGGGAAGAACTTGCCTAAGCGCTAAAAAAAAGCGAAAGGCGTCATTTGAGCACTGACCTGCCGTATACCAGGAGCATCATCATGAGCAAAATGGCCGTTTTTTCACTAACAGCCCTTTCACTGGCATTGGGCAGCGCCCCGGTCTTTGCCCAATCGGAAACAGCGGAGGGCTTCATCGAAGGCAGCACGCTATCGCTGGTTAATCGCAACTTCTATTTCAATCGGGATTTTCGTGACGGTGAGAGTGCCACCGGCAATGGCTACTCGGAGGAATGGGCCCACGGATTGATGGCCTTCTTTGAGTCCGGATATACCCAAGGCTCGGTGGGGATCGGCTTCGACGCTTTCGCCATGCTCGGCCTCAAGCTCGACTCCGGTTCGGGGCGCTCCGGTGTGGGCGGCAGCATCGACCTGCTTCCCCACGACAGCGCTGGCGATCCTGAGGATGACTTCACACGGGTGGGGGGCGCGGTGAAAGCACGCTTGCTGGACACCGAGATCAAGGCCGGCGATGTATTTCCCACTACACCTGTCGTGCACTTCGGCGACTCTCGGCTGCTGCCGGAGTCTTTCAAGGGTGTCACCGTTGTGAACAACTCGCTGGACGACCTCACCCTTCAGGGAGGCCGCTTGCACGCGATGAGCCAGCCCAACACCAGTAACATGAACGAAGACTTCGTCACCTTCTACGGCGGGGGCGTAGACGCGCCTTGGCTCGGCTACGCAGGCGGTGACTACAGCGTGAATGAAAATATCAGTCTTAGCCTGTACACCAGCCGCCTCAAAGATGCCTGGAACCAGCATTACTTCGGTGCGTCGGCCACCTATCCGCTCTCCGATATCGTCGCGCTGCTGGCCAGCTTCAACTATTACAAGGCAACCGACGAAGGCCGTGAGTTGCTGGGCGAGTTCAACAACAACATCTGGAGCTCCAGCCTGGGTGTCGCCTTCGGCGCGCACACCGTCACGGCGTCGTATCAGCGAAACAACGGTAACAACGACTTTGACTACTTGCGCCAGGCGGACTCGATCTACCTGAACAACTCCATTCAGTACAGTGATTTCAACTCACCTAAAGAGCAGTCCTGGATGCTGCGCTACGACCTGAACATGGCGGAGTACGGCATACCCGGGCTTACTTTCATGACCCGCTACGCCCGCGGTTGGGGCGCCGATTACAGCAACGCGAACGAGGTGTACATGCGCCAAGACGATAACGGTGCGCCGCTGACGGGACAGAACCGCTGGGAACGCGACGTCGAAGCCCGCTACGTTGTACAGACTGGCTCTCTCAAGGATTTGTCTCTGCGGGTGCGCCAGGCTACCACGCGGGCGACTGCTTTCGAGTCCGACCTCGATGAGGTCCGTTTCATCGCTGAGTACCCGCTTTCGATCCTGTAAAAGGACATGAGCAACACCACATCCTCGTTTTTTGCTCCTTTGGTTTGAGGATGTGTTTCAGGCGCCCGACAGGGCGCCCTTTTTTTGCTTATGAGCACCTCCTTGCGCTGAAGTCAATCAGATGACCGGTAGATTACAAATTCGCAAGATAGCCCTCACAGGGCTTTTACCGCGTTAAAGTGCTTCCCGCTTCCCTGGCAGATCTTTTCGCCTCTGCCTTTCACGCTAGAGCCAAGCCGCTTTCGTCTTGACCTAGTTACTACATGGATTTTTTTGGTTCCGCTTACCGCGCACCTCCTTGCCGAGTTACCTCAAAACATGCGCATCCTGGTTGTCGAAGAGAGATCAAAGCTGCGGAATACTTGCAGCAGGGTCTTATCGAATGTGGTTACTTGGTCGATTGCGTAAGTGATGGCCTCGATGGGTTTCACCTGGCACTG
>LZQO01000078.1_pt1 | contig 19747 bp, 23 predicted proteins | sample 768571 | NCBI WGS metagenome assembly LZQO01 (sample SAMN05207081, study PRJNA324507) | oil field metagenome | isolation source: sample BH-FW-10 from oil reservoir | place: India: Bombay High | collected 2015-12-01
CGTACAGGTACGGCTCGGGGTTGCGCGTCTGCACCACCTGGATGAGCTTTTCCTCGAGCAACTGTTCGACCTGCAGGCCCGGCCAGTACTCGGGCTGGTGCACCAGCGCGGCATCGAGCAGGCCGAGGTCGAGCTTTTTCTGCAGTTCCTCGTCACTCGCCACTTCGCTGCGCAGCGCATGGCTGGGTAGCGTCTCGCGCAGGCGCTGCACCCACGCGAGCATCAGCGGGTTGCACAGGCTGACCTCGGCGCCGAGCGTGAGCAACTGGTCGTACCCCTGCGGCAGCGGCAGGTCGCGGCGCGCAGCCTCCCAGGTCTGCACCAGCTGGTTGGCATAGGCGACGAAGCGTTCGCCATCGTCGGTCAGGCGCGCACCGGCGCGGTTGCGCACGAACAGCCGGCAGCCGAGCTGGCTTCGAGGTTCTGGATGCGTGCGGTGACGGCGGTCTGGGTCAGATGCATGCGCTCGGCCGCGGCGATGAAGCTGCCGCCGCGAATGATCTCGAGAAAGGTGCGGGCGAGATCGATGTCCATGCGCATGCCTGTGTAATGAGGGGGGCCGCCATTGTAGCGGACGAGGCCGGTGCTGGCCCGCAACGGGCCGGCCGGGTGCAGCGGCGTGGCCGTCCGCACCCGGCAGCGGAACCGATCAGTGCGAGGTGCCTTCGGCGAACTCGATCTTGTTGCCGACGTTGTACTTGCCGGACGGCTTGTTCATCGGGATGCGCTTGATCTCCTCGAGCGTATTGGCGTCGTAGACGATCAGCGCGCCATCGGTGTCCCAGACGCTGAGCAGGGCGTAGCGGCCATCATTGGTGAACTCGACGTGGGCGGCGTTCTTGCCGGGCATCGGGCTCAGGGTGTGGGCGACTTCCAGGGTCTGCTTGTCGATCAGGTGCACGGCGTCGTTGTTCGGGCCGAAGAACACGTCGGTCCAGGCGTAGGGCGAATGCTGCTGGCTGCGCATGAAGAAGCCCGGCCCTTCGGTGGGAATCTCCTTGATCAGCTTCCAGCTCTCGAGGTCGAGCACCGAGATCAGCCCCTTGCTGACGTTCGGCGTGGCGAACACCCACTTGCCGCCGCGCTTCCAGTAGATGCCCGAGCCCAGGTGCGGCATGCCCGGCAGCGGAATGTCGGTGACCGTGCGACCGCTGTCGAGGTCGATCACCTGGCCGCCCTTGGCCTTGCGTGAAGTCGCCAGCAGCTGGCCGTAGTCCGGGGTGAAGGAGAAGTCGTCGAGGTAGTCGGCCGCCTGGATGCGCCGCGGCACGAAGGTCGGCTCGCCGGCGTAGGACAGCTCCCAGGCTTCCTTCACGTCCTTCAGCGCGACGATGAAGCTCTCGCGCGGCGGCGCGGTGTAGACGGCACTGACCCGTGACGGCGTGCCGTCGGCCGCCACCGCCGGGATGTGCTTGACCAGCGACAGATCGCGCGCATCGAGCAGCACCAGGTTGCCCGGCAGGTAGTTGCCCACCAGCACCCAGCGACCGTCGTTGCTGACCGCCAGGTTGCGCGTGTTCAGCCGGCGCGCACCTCGGCGATCATGGTCAGGTTGTTGAGGTCGTAGAGGCTGACCCAGCCATCGCGCGAGGCGAAGTAGACGAAGCGCCCGTCCGGCGAGAACTTCGGCCCGCCGTGCAGGGCGAAGTGCGACTGGAAGTTGGCGAGCTCCTCGAAGCGGTCGCCGTCGAGCACCCGCACGTGATGATTGCCGGCCTCCACCACGACGAACAGGTTCAGCGGATCGGCGCCGTGCTGCGGGGTCGTCGGCAGCGTGGCGACGTCCTTGAGAAGACGATGGCTGGCACGGATGTCGGCATCGCTCCAGGTCGGCGGCACGGCCGCGGGCTGGTAGAGGTAGCCGGTCAGTGCCTTGATCTGCTGGTCATCGAGCACGCCGGAGAAGGCTGCCATCTGGCTTGCCGGGCGGCCGTTGCGAATGACCTTTTCCGCTTCGGCCGGCTTCAGTCGGCTCAGGCTTTCAGGCAAGAGCGCCGGGCCGGCGCCGCCCAGGCGGTTCTCGCCGTGGCAGCTCTGGCAGTGGCTCTGGTAGAGGCTATGGGCGTCGACCTCGACCTCGGCCGCGGCGGCGCGTGGCACGGCCAGGTCAAGGGCGACAAAGGTGGCCGCTGGCAGCGCCGCGGCGACCAAGCAGGGCAGGTATCAGTCGCATAGCGCCTCCTCGCCACGCAGGCGTGCCGGAAAGCTCACGCGGCGCTTGGCGAACAGCTCGACGACCCGGCCGATCACGGTCAGCGTCGGGGGCGTGAGCTGCTTCTCGTCGGCCATCAGCGGCAGTTGCGCGAGCGTGCAACGCACCACCTGCTGGTCGTCGCGGGTGCCGTTGCCGATCAGCGCGGCCGGCGTGTCGGCCGGCAAGCCGGCGGCGATCAGCTGGCGCGAGATCTCGCCAAGGGTGGACAGGCCCATGTAGAACACCAGGGTCTGCTTGGCATTGGCCAGGCTGCTCCAGGGCAGGCGCAGCTCGCCGTTCTCCTGCAGATGTCCGGTGATGAACTGGCAGGAGTGCGCCACATCGCGGTGCGTCAGCGGAATGCCGGCGTAGGCGGTGCAGCCGGCCGCGGCGGTGATGCCGGGGACGACCTGGCAATCGATGCCACGGGCGAGCAGATAGTCGAGCTCCTCGCCACCGCGGCCGAAGATGAACGGATCGCCGCCCTTGAGCCGCACCACGCGCTTGTTCGTGCGGGCCAGGTCGACCAGCAGCTGGTTGATCTGTGGCTGCGGCAGGCTGTGGAAGCCACTGGTCTTGCCGACGTAATGACGGCTGCAGCGCCCCGGCAGCAGGGCCATCAGGTCTTCGCTGACGAGGCGGTCGTAGACCACCGCGTCGGCCTGTTGCAGCAGGCTCCAGCCGCGCAGCGTGAGCAGGCCGGGGTCGCCCGGGCCGGCGCCGACCAGCGCGACCTCACCGGGGGCAAGGGTGGCGCTCAGCGAGGCGGGAAAGGGGGTTGGCTGATCCATACGATCTCCTAGGTGCTCATCGGCTGCGGGGGTGACGCTGCGGCGTTCTGCGGCCGCTCGATCGGGTCAAATGGCGATGCTGGGAATGCGTTCGGGGCTCGGCAGGCCGATCTCCGTGTCGGACAGGTAACAGCCCGGGTCTTCGGCCCAGAGGTCGCCGGCGGCCCAGGCGCGGGTGCGGGTGTTGCCATTGCAGATCGCCAGCCAGCGACACTCGGCGCAACGGCCCTTGACCGCGCGCGGATGCTGGCGCAGCTGCTCGAGCAGCGGCTCGGGGCGCTCCAGCCAGATGTCGCGGAAGCGCTGCCGGCGCACGTTGCCGACGGTGTGCTGCCACCAGTAGGTGTCCGGATGCACGTCGCCGATGTTGTCGATGTTGGCGATGCCGCTGCCCGAAGCGTTGCCGCCCCAGGCGCGCAGCATCCGTTCCAGGCGTTCGGCGTGCTGCGGCAGGTTGGCCTCGACCCACTGCAGCAGGAGCACGGCGTCGGCATCGTTGTTGCCGCTGACGAAGTCGGTCTCGCGGCCCTGCTGCACATCGGCCCAGGCCTGCTCGAACAGCTGGCGCATGGCGTCGCGGGTCATCAGGTGGTGCGCGTCGGCCTTGCGGCTGCGCCGGCCGCGGCCGCTGTAGTTGAGGTGCGAGAGGTAGAACTTCTGCACGTCGTGTTCGCGCATCAGTTCGAGCAGGGCGGGCAGCTGCGGGTAGTTGTTCTGCGTCAGAGTGGTGCGCAGGCCGACGCGGATGCCGTGCTGTCGGCAGAGGTCGATGGCGTGCATCGAGGCGGCGAAGCTGCCCTTGAGCTGGCGCCAGTCGTCATGCACCGCTTCCAGGCCGTCGATGCTGATGCCGACGTAGTCGAACCGGGCCTGGGCGATGCGCTCGATGTTGCCTTCGTCGATCAGCGTGCCGTTGGTCGACAGGGCGACGAAGAAGCCCTTGTCGCGGGCGTAGTCGGCGAGCTGAAAGATGTCCGGGCGCAGCAGCGGCTCGCCGCCGGAGAGGATCAGCACGCGCACGCCGGCTTCGTGTAGCTGGTCGATCACGCCGAGCGCCTCGGCGGTGTCCAGCTCGTCGCGGAATTCGCTGTCGGCGGAGGTCGCGTAGCAGTGGCGGCAGGTCAGGTTGCAGCGGCGCAGCAGGTTCCAGATCACCACCGGTGGCCGTGCCGGGCCGACGCTGCGGGCGCCGAGCACGCGCTGCTGCGGATTGGCGAGGGCGCGCAGGTAATGGCTGATTCTCAACATGGGCGATTCTCCTCGGGGAGCCCGGCGCTGAAGGTGCCGGGGGCGTACCCTGGTTGCGTGCAGAATCACCGACCTTGCGCGTGCTGATCCTTGACCGGAAACAATAAAAGGGGCCGAGCGGCGCGCGGCGCGACGAGCGCCAGGCTCAGCCCTGCGCCGGCAGAAGGGCGAGCACGCCGCCGGCCATCAGCAGCGGCCAGCCGAGCAGCAGCAGGCGCCACAGGCGCGGCGCGTGGCGCAGCTCCATGAAGCCCTCGGTGATCAGCCAGGCCTTGCCCAGTGCGGCGAGCATGACGGCAGCGGCGATCAGCAGGCCGGAGCCGCTGCCGCCGAGCAGCACGCTCAGGGTCGAGAGCCCGGCGAGCCCCAGCCAGCAACCGACCAGCGCCTTGGACGCGGACATCGCGGACCTCCTCAGTTGAGTACGTAGACCAGCGGGAAGAGCACTACCCAGATCAGGTCGACCATGTGCCAGTACAGCACCCCGGATTCCAGCCCGCTGTGGTCGGCGGCGGTATAGGCGCCGCGCCGGCAGCGCTCGGCCAGCCAGGCAAGGATCACCATGCCCAGCAGCACATGGAGGAAGTGGAAGCCGGTGAGGATCCAGTAGAGCGTGAAGAAGGTGTTGTGCTCCATGTTCAGGCCCAGCCCGGCAAGGTGGCCGTACTCCTCGAGCTTGAGCACCACGTAGACGCACGAACTGGCCAGCGCTGCGGCGAGCATCAGCGCCGCGCGCCCCTGGCGCCCCCGGCGCACCGCCTCGACCGCCAGGGCGGCGAGCAGGCCGGAAGTCAGCAGGCTCAGGGTCAGCGCCAGACCGATGGAGCTGTCCAGGGCCTGACGGCTTTCGGCGAACAGCGTCGGCTGGAGGCGCTGGGTGACTGCGAAGGCGACCACCAGAATGGCGAAGACGGTGAGCTCGGCGAGGATGAAGAACCACATCGCCAGGTCACCCGGCAGGCGCCGGGCGGGCAGGGCAAGGGGCTCAGCCGAAGTGGACATCGACCACATCCATCAGCGCGGCGACCGTCTGCGGATCGTCCGACAAGGGCTCGGCGAGGCACGACAGGCAGGCCTCGCGCGGCGACATGCCGGCGCCGATCATCCGTGCGGTGAAGATCAGCAGGCGGGTCGAGGCGACTTCCTCCAGGTCGTGCTGCTCCAGGCGGCGCAGGGCCTGGCCGAGCTTGACCACCTGCGCCGCGAGCGCCGGTTCGACGGCGGCCTCGTTGGCGACGATGCGTTCTTCCTCGGCGGCCGACGGGTAGTCGAAGCGCATGGCGACGAAGCGTTGCCGGGTGCTCGGCTTCATGCCCTTGAGCAGGTTCTGGTAGCCGGGGTTGTAGGACACCACGAGCATGAAGCCGGGCGGCGCCTTGAGCGCTTCGCCGGTGCGCTCGATGAACAGCTCGCGGCGGTCGTCGGCCAGCGGGTGCAGCACCACGGCGGTGTCCTGGCGCGCTCGACCACTTCGTCGAGGTAGCAGATGCCGCCCTCGCGCACGGCGCGGGTCAGCGGGCCGTCCTGCCACCAGGTGCCTGCGCGCCGATCAGGTGCCGGCCGACCAGGTCGGCGGCGGACAGGTCGTCGTGGCAGGCCACCGTGTACAGCGGCAGGCCGAGCCGGTGCGCCATGTGCTGTACGAAGCGGGTCTTGCCGCAGCCGGTCGGGCCCTTGATCAGCACTGGCATGCCGTGCCGCCAGGCCTGCTCGAACAGCGCCTGTTCGTTGCCCTGTGGCTGGTAGAAGGGCGCGTTCGGGGCGCCAGCTGCGGTTGGAAACTCAGGCGCGTTCACGGGCAAATACCTCACTGCAGCGGTTGGTTATCTCGACCGCCACGCTACCGGCCCGCCCCGCGCTCTCAAGCCATCCGCCGGCAAAGCTTGATCGTGGTCAAGTGCGATCGCGAATCGCGGCCCGGCCGCATCGGCTGCGGGCTGCCGCGACAAGGCGTCACAGCGGGTGGGTGCAGGGGGTATCTCTTGATTGTCGTCAAGCGCTCCCGCAAACGCCCCCTCATAGGATGCAGGCGCACCACAAGTACCCGGGAACTGCATCGCTGTCACTTAAGCACGAATCGCATGAAGCGATTCAGAGGGGATAACAGTATGAGCAAACCACTACTGGCCGGATTCGTCGCCGGCTTCTCGCTGCTGGCCATGGGCATTGCCCAGGCGCAGACCAATCCGGAAACCGCCGAGGCGGCCTACAAGGGCCAGGCCTCGGCCGTCGATCCGAGCAGCGCACAGGTCGTGCATTCGCCTGGCGCACCGGACCTGACCACCGCCGAGTTCGAGCAGGCCAAGCAGATCTACTTCCAGCGCTGCGCCGGTTGCCACGGCGTGCTGCGCAAGGGCGCGACCGGCAAGCCGCTGACCCCGGACATCACCCAGGAGCGCGGCCAGGCCTATCTGGAAGCGCTGATCACCTATGGCTCGCCGGCCGGCATGCCCAACTGGGGCACGTCCAACGCGCTGACCAAGGACCAGATCACGCTGATGGCCAAGTACATCCAGCACACGCCACCGACCCCGCCGGAGTGGGGCCTGGCCGAGATGAAGAATTCCTGGAAGGTTCTGGTCAAGCCCGAGGACCGGCCGAAGAAGCAGATGAACGATCTGAACCTGCCGAACCTGTTCTCCGTCACCCTGCGTGACGACGGCAAGATCGCGCTGGTCGACGGCGACAGCAAGAAAATCGTCAAGACCATCGAGACCGGTTACGCGGTGCACATCTCGCGCATGTCCGCCTCGGGCCGCTACCTGTTCGTCATTGGCCGCGATGCCAAGATCGACATGATCGACCTGTGGGCGAAGGAGCCGACCAAGGTCGCCGAGATCAAGGTCGGCATCGAGGCACGCTCGGTGGAGACGTCCAAGTACAAGGGCTACGAGGACAAGTACGCGATCGCCGGCTCCTACTGGCCGCCGCAGTTCACCATCATGGACGGCGAGACCCTCGAGCCCAAGCAGATCGTCTCGACCCGCGGCATGACCGTCGGCACCCAGGAGTACCACCCGGAGCCGCGCGTGGCAGCGATCATCGCCTCGCACGAGCACCCGGAGTTCATCGTCAACGTCAAGGAAACCGGCAAGGTCATGCTGGTCAACTACGAGGACATCAACAACCTCAGCTACACCACCATCGGTACCGCGCCGTTCCTGCATGACGGCGGTTGGGACGTCAGCCACCGCTACTTCATGACGGCGGCGAACAACTCCAACAAGGTTGCGGTGATCGACTCGAAGAAGCGCAAGATGGCCGCGCTGGTCGATGTCGGCAAGATCCCGCACCCTGGCCGTGGCGCCAACTTCGTGCACCCCGAGTACGGCCCGGTATGGGCCACCAGCCACCTCGGCGACGAGACCATCTCGCTGATCGGCACCGACCCGGACAAGCATCCGAAGAACGCCTGGAAGGTGGTCGAGACCCTCAAGGGCCAGGGCGGCGGTTCGCTGTTCATCAAGACCCATCCGAAGTCCAAGCACCTGTACCTCGATACCACCTTCAACCCGGACGCCAAGGTCAGCCAGTCTGCGGCGGTGTTCGACATCAACAACCTGGCCGCCGGTTACAAGGTCCTGCCGATCGGTGAGTGGTCGGGCCTCAAGGGCGGAGCCCAGCGCGTCGTGCAGCCTGAGTTCAACAAGGCCGGCGACGAGGTCTGGTTCTCCGTGTGGAACGGGCAGGAAGAGGAGTCGGCCATCGTGGTGGTCGACGACAAGACCCTAGAGCTCAAAACAGTGATCCGGGACAAGAGGCTGATCACCCCGACCGGTAAATTCAACGTCCACAACACTCAGTACGACGTTTACTGAGCACTCCGGGGCGGGCCGCAGGCCCGCTCCACCTAGCCTTGAGGTAGTACTCATGAAGAAAGTTCTGCTCCCGATGCTCGCCCTGGGCGGCGCGCTCGCCCTCCAGCCGGCCCTGGCCCAGGATGGCGAAGCGCTGTTCAAGAGCAAACCCTGCGCAGCCTGCCATAGCATCGACGCCAAGATCGTCGGCCCGGCGTTCAAGGAAGTTGCCGCCAAGTACGCCGGCCAGGACGGCGCCGCCGACACCCTGGCGCTGCACATCAAAAACGGCAGCCAGGGCGTCTGGGGGCCGATCCCGATGCCGCCGAACCCGGTGACCGAAGAAGAGGCCAAGACGCTGGCCGAGTGGGTCCTGAGCCACAAGTAAGCGTCCCGGAGGGCGTCATGAAAGTGTCCCGACATGCAGTAAAACGTCTGGGGCTCGCTGTGGCGTCCCTTCTCCTGATTCCTGCTGCCCTGGCCGAGCCCTCGGCCGAGCGCCAGACGCAGCTGGCCAACCTGCTCAAGCAGGACTGCGGCTCGTGCCACGGCCTGCGCATGACCGGCGGCCTCGGCCCGGCACTGACCCGCGCGGCCCTTGCCGGCAAACCCCGTGAATCCCTGATCGCCACCGTGACCTACGGCAGGCCCGGCACCGCCATGCCCGGCTGGCAGCCGCTGCTCGAAGAGCAGGAGATCGCCTGGCTGGTCGACCAGTTGCTCGAAGGATTTCCCCAGCCATGAAGCATCCGACCCTGCTCGTCGCCGCGGCAGCCTGCTGCTCGCCGCCTGTGCCCATCAACCGCCGCTGCGCGGCACCGGCGATCTCGGCGTGGTGGTCGAGCGCGCCACCGGCAGCCTGCAGATCATCGAGACCAGCGGTCGCAGCAGCCTGGCGCGCGTCGAGGGGCTCGGCGACCTGTCGCATGCCTCGGTGGTGTTCTCCCGCGACGAACGCTTCGCCTACGTCTTCGGCCGCGACGGCGGGCTGACCAAGGTCGACTTGCTCGAGCAGCGCATCGTCAAGCGCGTGGTGCAGGGCGGCAACAGCATCGGTGGGGCGATCAGCCAGGACGGCACGCTGATCGCCGTCGGCAACTACGAACCCGGCGGGGTCAAGGTATTCGACGCCGGCACGCTGGAGCTGGTCGCCGACATCCCCGCTACGCCGCTGGCCGACGCAGTCGCAACTCGCGGGTGGTCGGCGTGCTCGACGCGCCCGGGCGGCGCTTCATCTACAGCCTGTTCGACACTCACGAGACCTGGCTGCTGGACTTCAGCCAGGGCAACACGCCGCGGATCACCCGTTTCGACGACATCGGCAAGCAGCCCTACGACGGCCTGCTGACCCCCGACGGCCGCTACTACGTTGCCGGCCTGTTCGGCGAGGACGGCATGGGCAAGATCGACCTCTGGCATCCCGAGCGCGGCGTCGAGCGCATCCTCGACGGCTACGGCCGTGGCCAGGAAAAGCTGCCGGTCTACAAGATGCCGCACCTGGAAGGCTGGACGGTGGCCGGCAACCAGACCTTCGTTCCCGCCATCGGCCAGCATCGCGTACTGGTGATGGACTCGCAGAGCTGGAAACAGACCGATGCGATCGACGTCGCCGGCCAGCCGGTGTTCGTCATGGCGCGGCCCGACGCGCGGCAGATCTGGGTCAACTTCGCCTATCCGGACAATGGCAAGGTGCAGGTCATCGACAGCGAGACGCACCAGATCATCGCCGACCTGGAGCCTGGCCCGGCCGTGCTGCACATGGAGTTCACCGGGCGCGGCGACCAGCTCTGGCTGTCGGTGCGCGACGGCAACGAGGTGCAGGTCTGGGATCCGTACCGGCTGGAGCTGATCAAGCGCCTGCCGGCCGAGAGCCCGAGCGGCATCTTCCTGACCAGCCGCGCCCACGAGACGGGACTTTGAGATGAACCTCGACGCCCTCAGCCGCCGCCTGATCGACCGTTTCCAGCACGGCATGCCGCTGTGCGCCGAGCCCTACCGGGCGATGGCCGAGGCGCTTGGCTGCAGCGAGGATGAGGTGCTGGCCTGCCTGCAACAGCTGCAAGCCGGCGGCGGGCTGTCGCGCATCGGCCCGGTATTCGAGCACAGCCGTGCCGGCGCCAGCACGCTGGTCGCGCTCGCCGTGCCGACCGAGCGCCTCGAGCAGGTCGCCGAGCGCATCAATCGTTTTCCCGAGGTCAACCACAACTACCTGCGCGAGCATCGCTACAACCTCTGGTTCGTGCTCACCGGGCCGGACCGCACCCATCTCGACCGCGTGCTCGCCGAAATCGAGGCCGATACCGGGCTGGTGCCGCTGGACCTGCCGATGCAGAGCGCCTACCGCATCGACCTGGGCTTTCCGCTGGGAGACTTGCCATGACCCTCACGCTCGATCATCCGCAGAGCCTGCAATTGCGTCGGCTGCTCGAGGCCGGGCTGCCGCTGGTGTCGCGGCCCTACGCCTGGCTCGCCGAGCAGATCGGCGCCAGCGAGCAGGCGGTGCTCGAGCAGGTGCGGCAGTGGAACGAGGGCGGCCTGTTCCGCCGTGTCGGCCTGGTGCTCAAGCATCGCGCGCTGGGTTTTCGTGCCAACGCCATGCTGGTGCTGGACGTGCCGGATGCGCAGATCGATGCGATCGGCCACCGGCTGGGCAGCGCACCGGGCGTCAACCTTTGCTACCAGCGCCCGCGGCGGCTGCCGCAATGGCGCTACAACCTGTTCTGCATGGTCCATGGCCGCGAGCGCGAGCAGGTCGAACGGCAGATCGAGGGCCTGCTCGCCGCGCAGGGGTTGAGCGAACTGCCGCACCAGTTGCTGTTCAGCACCCGCGCCTTCAAACAGTGTGGCGGGCGCTTCGCGCCGGCGGCGGAGCGTGCCCATGGATGAGCTCGACCGCCAGCTGATCAACCGCCTGCAACACGGCCTGCCATTGGTGCGCCAGCCCTGGGAGGCGCTGGCCGAGGAGCTCGGCAGCAGCTCGGCGACGCTGCGCGCGCGGGTACAGGCGCTGCTCGAGGACGGCACCCTCACTCGCTTCGGTCCGATGTTCGACATCGAGCGCCTCGGCGGGGCCTTCACCCTGGCCGCGCTGTCGGTGCCAGAGCAGCGCTTCGATGAGGTGGCCGCGGTGCTCGAGGCGATGCCCGAGGTGGCGCACAACTACCGTCGCGAGCACGCCTGGAACATGTGTTCGTGCTCGGCTGCGCGACGCCCGAGGGCGTCGCCGAGACCATCGCGCGGATCGAGGCGCAGACCGGGCTGCCGGTGCTCAACCTGCCGAAGGAGAAGACCTACCATGTCGGATTGCATTTCGCCGTCTGATCAAGCCCTGGCGCAGCGCCTGGTGGCGCTGACCGAGGCCGGCCTGCCATTGGTCGAGGACCCCTGGGCCTGGCTCGCCGGCGAGCTGGAAATCGAGGTGGACGAGGCGCTGGCGCTGCTGCAGCGGTTGCAGGCTGCCGGTGCGATTCGCCGGATCGCCGCGGTACCCAACCATTACCGGCTGGGCTACCGGCACAACGGCATGACCGTCTGGGATGTCGACGACGCCGAGATCGAGCGGCTCGGTGCGTTGATCGGGGCGCAACCCTTCGTCAGTCATTGCTATCGTCGCCCGCGCCAGGATGGCTGGCGCTACAACCTGTTCGCCATGGTCCACGGGCGCAGCGCCGACTACATCGAGGCCTACCGCAACCAGATCCGCGCGTTGCTGGGCACGGCCTGTCGTGCCGACGAGATGTTGGTGTCCAGCCGCATCCTGAAGAAGACCGGCCTGCGGGTCGGTGCGCGGCGGGGCTGAGGGCGCGCGCAGAAGGGGGGCTTGCCCCCCGTCACACCGGGCGAACCCTCAGCTCGGCGCCTCGTCGGCCGGATAGCGGCTGGCGTTCAGGCTTTCCTTCACCTTGCGCAGGTGCGGCTGGAAATCCACGCCGCGGCGTAGCGTCATGCCGGTGGCGAGCACGTCGAGCACGGTGAGCTGGATGATGCGCGAGGTCATCGGCATGTAGATGTCGGTGTCCTCCGGCAGCGGGATGTTCAGGCTCAGCGTGCTGGCCTGCGCCAGCGGCGAGCCGGCAGCGGTCAGGCCGAGTACCGAGGCACCGTTCTGCCGGGCAATGCGCGCCACCTCCACCAGTTCCCGGGTACGCCCGGTATAGGAAATGATCACGAACAGGTCGCCGGTGTGCGCCACCGAGGCCAGCATGCGTTGCATCAGCACGTCCGAATGCGCGGTGACCGCCAGGTTGAAGCGGAAGAACTTGTGCTGCGCATCCAGCGCCACCGAGGCCGAGGCGCCGAGACCGAAGAAGTGGATCTGCCGGGCCTGGATCATCAGGTCCACGGCACGGCTGACCAGCTGCGGGTCGAGGCTCTGGCAGGCGCTATCCAGCGAGGCGATGGCCGAGCCGAAGATCTTGCGGGTGTATTCCTCGGGGCCGTCGTCCGGCTCCACCGCCTGGCTGACATAGGCCGCGCCGCTGGCCAGGCTCTGCGCCAGCTGCATCTTCAGCTCCGGGTAGCCGCTGACCCCGAACGAGCGACAGAAGCGGTTGACCGTCGGTTCGCTGACCCCGGCGGTCTGCGCCAGCGTAGCGATGCTGAAGCGGGTCGCCTGCTGCGGATTGCGCAGGATCACCTCGGCGACCTTGCGCTCGGCTTTGTTGAGGCCTTCGAGGCGGTTCTGGATCTGCTCGAGCAGGTTGTGAACGCGGTCCATGGGGGTCCTGATGGGCGGGCAAAGGGTTTTCTATGCTACTGAGCAGGGGGCAACGCGACCACAGGAAACTCTTCTCCGCAGAAATGTTGTTTTTATTACTACATCAGCCTTGAATAAGCCGGCCTCGCCGTGTATTCATAGGGTGGTTTTAGTAGAAGAACAAACATCATGACGCCATTATCTGTCGAACCCTGCACCCTGGCGCTGTTCGGCGCCCTCGGTGACCTGGCCCTGCGCAAGCTGTTTCCGGCGCTCTATCAGCTCGACCGTGCCGGCCTGTTGCCCGACGATACCCGCGTGCTGGCGCTGGCTCGCGAGAGTGGCGACCCCGCCGTGCACCTGGCGACGATCGCCGAGCACCTGCGCCGCCATGTGGCCGAGCGCGACCTCGACGAGGCCGTGCTGCAGCGGCTGCTGGCGCGGCTGGACTACCTGAGCATGGATTTTCGCCAGCGCGAGGATTTCGCCGCACTGGCCGACCTCGCCGGCCAGGCCGAACGCATCGTCGCTTTCTTCGCCACCCCGGCCTCCGTCTACGGCGCGATCTGCGCCGGCTTGGCCGAGGCGGGGCTGGCCGAGCGCACCCGCGTGGTGCTGGAAAAGCCCATCGGCCATGACCTGGAGTCGTCCCGCGAGGTGAATGACGCGGTGGCGCGCTTCTTTCCCGAAGACCGCACCTACCGCATCGATCATTACCTGGGCAAGGACACGGTGCAGAACCTCATCGCCCTGCGCTTCGCCAACAGCCTGTTCGAGACGCAGTGGAACCAGAACCACATCTCCCACGTGGAGATCACCGTGGCCGAAACGGTCGGTATCGAAGGCCGCTGGGGCTATTTCGACCAGGCCGGCCAGCTGCGCGACATGGTGCAGAACCATCTGCTGCAGCTGCTCTGCCTGATCGCCATGGACCCGCCCAGCGACCTCTCGGCCGACAGCATCCGCGACGAGAAGGTCAAGGTGCTCAAGGCGCTGGCGCCCATCGCGCCGGAGCAGCTCGGCCAGCAGCTGGTGCGCGGGCAATACGTGGCCGGCAGCATCCTCGGCCGGCACGTACCGGGCTATCTGGAGGAGGAGAACTCCAACACCCAGAGCGACACCGAGACTTTTGTCGCGCTGCGCGCCGAGATCTGCAACTGGCGCTGGGCCGGGGTGCCGTTCTACCTGCGCACCGGCAAGCGCATGCCGCAGAAGCTGTCGCAGATCGTCATCCACTTCAAGGCGCCGCCGCACTACATCTTCGCCCCGGAGCAGCGCCAGCTGATCGGCAACAAGCTGATCATCCGCCTGCAGCCGCAGGAGGGCATCTCGCTCTTGGTGATGACCAAGGACCAGGGCCTGGACAAGGGCATGCAGCTGCGCAGCGGCCCGCTGCAGCTGAACTTCTCGGAAACCTATAAGAGCCCGCGCATCCCCGATGCCTACGAGCGTCTGCTGTTGGAGGTGATGAAGGGTAACCAGAACCTCTTCGTGCGCAAGGACGAAATCGAATACGCCTGGAAGTGGTGCGACCAGCTGATCGACGGCTGGCAACGCGTCGGCGCGCCTCCCAAACCCTACGCAGCAGGCAGCTGGGGACCGGCTGCCTCGATTGCCCTGATCAGCCGTGACGGCAGGAGCTGGTATGACGATCTCTAATCTCGATCTCCCGGTGCAGACCCTCGGTTTCAGCCTCGGCAACGCCGAGCAGCTGGCCGGCGAACTGGCGCTGACCGTGAGCAACGCCCTGCGCGGCGCGATCGCCGAGCGCGGTGCAGCGACCCTGGTGGTCTCCGGCGGCCGCAGCCCGATCGCCTTCTTCGAGCGCCTCGCGCAGCAGGAGCTGGACTGGGCCAAGGTCACCATCAGCCTGGCCGACGAGCGCTGGGTGCCGGTCAGCCATCCCGACAGCAACGAAGGGCTGGTGCGTCGCCACCTCATGCAGGGCTCGGCTGCCGCGGCGCGCCTGGTCGGCCTGTACCAGAGTGCGGCAAGCCTGGAACAGGCTGCCGAGCGTGCCGATGCCGTGTTGGCTGAGCTGCCGCCGATCGACGTGCTGGTGCTGGGCATGGGCGAGGATGGTCACACCGCCTCGCTGTTTCCCGACAGCCCGAACCTGGAAGCGGCGCTCGACCCGCAGGGTACGCGGCGCTGCCTGCCGATGCAGGCGCCGAGCGTACCGCGCCAGCGCCTGAGCATGTCCCTGGCGCTGCTGGCCAGCGCGCGGCTGACCCTGCTCGCCCTGCACGGCCCGGGCAAGCTGGCCACGCTCAACCAGGCCCTGGCCGGCGAATCCTATGAAGCGATGCCGATCCGCGCCTTCCTCGCCCGTCCCCTCGAAATCTACTGGTGCCCCTGAGGCCGCAAGGAATCCCATGACTTCTACCCCAAGCATGACCGACAAGATCGCCCTGATCGACCAATGGTGCAGCGCCGCGCGCATCCTCCCGGTGATCACCATCGAGCGCGAGGCGGACATCCTGCCGCTGGCCGACGCTCTGGCCGCCGGCGGCCTCAAGGTCCTGGAAATCACCCTGCGCTCGGCGCTGGGCCTGAGTGCCATCCGCCTGCTGCGCGAGCAGCGCCCCGAGCTGATCGTCGGTGCCGGCACCGTGCTGGATGCCGCCATGCTCGAGCAGGCCGAGGCTGCCGGGGCGCAGTTCATCGTCTCGCCGGGCAGCACCGCCGAGCTGCTGGATGCCGCTCTACAGAGTTCATTGCCGCTGCTGCCGGGCGTGGCCAGCGCTTCGGAGATCATGCTCGGCTACGCCCGCGGTTATCGCCGCTTCAAGTTGTTCCCGGCCGAGGTCTGTGGCGGCGTCGCCGCGCTCAAGGCCTTGGGCGGGCCGTTCGGCAATATCCGTTTCTGCCCGACCGGCGGCGTCAATGCGCGCAATGCCAGGGACTACCTGGCGCAGTCCAACGTGATGTGTGTCGGCGGCACCTGGATGGTCGACGCCAAGGCCGTGCGTGCCGGCGACTGGGCCGCCATCGAGAACGCCACGCGCCAGGCCCTGCAGGCACTGGACGCTGCGCCGCCGGCCGAACTGCGCGCGACTTCGACCTGCGTGCCGAGCGCGCCGAGCAGCGCGAGCTGTAGACCGTACGACCCTGTTGCGGCAGGCGTGGGGCCTGCCGCATCCCGCCCCCCTTACCGTGATCCGGAGGTGTTTCATGAGTACCGCGCGCCCGCTTGCCGAGCTGTTTCCCCGTCTTGAAGACATTCCCCAGGCCTACCGCCCTGACGCGCCGGTGGAGCAGCGCGAGTATCTGGTCGACGGCGAGCTGCGGCAGTGGGCCGGCGCGCTGGCCGATGTGCGCAGCCCGGTATTCCTGCGCGAGGCCGACGGCAGCGAGCGTCAGGTCGTGCTGGGCAGCACGCCGCTGTTGGATGCCGACGCCGCGCTCGAGGCACTGGATGCGGCGGTCGCGGCCTACGACAACGGCCGTGGTGCCTGGCCGACCATGCGCGTGGCCGAGCGCATCGCGCATGTCGAGCGCTTCCTGGCGCGCATGCGCGAACAGCGCGAGGCAGTGGTCAAGCTGCTGATGTGGGAGATCGGCAAGAACCTCAAGGACTCGGAAAAGGAATTCGACCGCACCTGCGACTACATCGTCGACACCATCGACGCGCTGAAGGCGCTCGATCGCCGTTCCAGCCGCTTCGAGCTGGAGCAGGGCACGCTTGGGCAGATCCGCCGCGTGCCCATGGGCGTGGCGCTGTGCATGGGCCCGTACAACTACCCGCTGAACGAAACCTTCACCACGCTGATCCCGGCGCTGATCATGGGCAACACCGTGGTGTTCAAGCCGGCCAAGTTCGGCGTGCTGCTGATCCGCCCGCTGCTCGAGGCCTTCCGCGACAGCTTTCCGGCCGGGGTCATCAACGTCATCTACGGCCGTGGCCGCGAGACGGTCAGCGCGCTGATGGCCAGCGGCAAGATCGACGTGTTCGCCTTTATCGGCACGCACAAGGCGCCGCCGACCTGAAGAAACTGCACCCGCGTCCGCACCGCCTGCGCGCCGCGCTGGGGCTGGACGCGAAGAACCCGGGCATCGTCCTGCCGCAGGTCGATCTCGACAATGCCGTGGAGGAGGCGGTGACCGGCGCGCTGTCGTTCAACGGCCAGCGCTGCACCGCGCTGAAGATCCTCTTCGTCCATGAGGACCTGCTCGATGGCTTCCTGGAGCGTTTCGCCGCACGGGTCAATGCGCTCAAGCCAGGCATGCCCTGGGAGCCGGGCGTCGCGCTGACGCCGCTGCCCGAGGCCGGCAAGGTCGATTACCTCAACCGGCTGCTCGACGATGCGGTGGCCAAGGGCGCGCGGGTAATCAACGCCGGTGGCGGCGAAGCGCACCAGAGTTTCTTCCAGCCGGCGGTGCTGAGCCCGGTCGACTCCTCCATGCGCATCTATCACGAAGAGCAGTTCGGCCCGCTGGTGCCGGTGGTGCCCTACCGCGACCTGCAGGAGGTGATCGACTACGTCACCGCGTCCGACTACGGCCAGCAGCTATCGATCTTCGGCAACGACCCGCAGCAGGTGGGCCGGCTGGTCGATGCCTTCGTCAACCAGGTCGGCCGCATCAACATCAACGCCCAGTGCCAGCGCGGGCCGGACAGCTACCCGTTCAACGGCCGCAAGAATTCCGCCGAGGGCACGCTGTCGGTACACGACGCCCTGCGCGTGTTCTCCATCCGTACCCTGGTGGCGACGCGCTTCAACGAGGCCAACAAGGAGCTGGTCAACGACATCATCCGCGACCGGCGTTCCGGCTTCCTGACCACCGACTACATCTTCTGACGGAGCCTGCGATGGCCGCGCCCGTGCTCGCCCAGCCGCTGCTGCTGGGCATGATGCGCCTGCTGGAATACCCCGAACTGGGCGAACCCCAGGCGCTGCTGAGCTTTATCGAACGCTGTGTCGAGCGCGGGCTGACCGGCTTCGACCATGCCGACATCTATGCCGGCGGGCGTTGCGAGGCGCACTTCGGTGCGGCCCTGCGCCAGGCCCCCAGGTTGCGCCAGCACCTGCAGATCATCGGCAAGGCCGACATCGTGCCGGCGGCGCAGGACTGCTCGCGCTGGCGGGTCAAGCACTACGACACCAGTGCCCGCTACCTGCGCCAGGCGGTCGAGGGCAGCCTGGCGCGACTGGGTGTGGAGCGGCTCGATGGTTTCCTGCTGCATCGCCCGGACCCGCTGCTGCAGGTCGACGAGGTGGCCGAGACGCTGAACGCACTGGTCGCCAGCGGCAAGGTCGGCTGGGTCGGGCTGTCCAACGCCGACATCCTGCATTGCCAGGCACTGGCCCAGTGCGTGCCGCTGCGCTGCAACCAGATCGAGCTGTCACTGCAGGCCCAGCACTGGGTGTGGGATGCAGCCTGCATGCGTTGCAGCTGCCGGCCTGCAGGTGCTGGCCTGGTCGCCGATGGGTGGTGGGCGCTTCGGTGAGCGTTTGTGCCGCGCACTCGATGAGGTCGCCGCCGATCTGGGCGCCACGGCCAATCAGGTGGCGCTGGCCTGGCTGCGCCAGCTGCCCGGCCGGCCGTTGCCGATCCTCGGCAGCCTGCGCTGGGAGCGGATCGAGGAGGCGCTGCTGGGCGCCGAACTGGAGCTGGAGCGTCCCGCCTGGTTCTACCTGAGCGAAGCGGCCCGCGGGCACGCGGTGGCCTGAGGGCCATGTGCGCTGGGGCGTGGCCCCGATCTGCCTTGCTGAGCTGGTCATGGCTGGCGGAAAGAGCTGTGCAGTTCCCACCCTCCGGCTGCGCCGCGCGTTCGCGCCTTCGCGCCTTCCCGGCGGAGCGGGAGTGCGTCAGGGCTGTTCGGTCGCTTGCAGGCTCAGCGGATAGTGCCGACGGCGCCAGGACTGCATCTGTGCGCCCTTGGCCAGGCGCGCGGCGATGTAGGCGAGGGTCGGCGCTATCGGCTTGCGCCCGCTGAGCATCGGCTCCAGGCGCGGGGTGAACAGCGCCCAGAAGCGCTTCATCTCCGGGATGTCCGGCATGATTTCACCGGCCTCGGCCGCGGCATAGGTGTGGGCGATCAGCGGGTCGTGACGCAAGGTTTCCATCAACGCCAGGTTGGCCACCGCCCCCAGCGGCTTCTGCGCATTGATTCGCGCCAGGCCCTCGGCGCTGGTCAGGTAGTCCTCGATGAAGCGACCGGCCGCAGCCTTGTTCGGGCTGTTGCTGTTGATCGCCGCGGCGAGCACGCCGACGAAGGGCCTGCCCGGGCGTGCCGGGTCCGCGGTGGGAATGTTGCCGACTGCGAAGCGAATCCCGGCCTGACGCACTTCGTTCCAGGCCCAGGGGCCGTTGATGATCATGGCCGTGCGCCCGGCCTTGAAGCCTTCCATCATGCTCTGGTAGGTCGCGGCGGGATCGAGCAGCCCGTCGTCGAGCAGGCGCTTGATCGATTCCATGCCTTCGATGGCGCCCGGCGTGTCGATGCCGATGTCGGTGAGGTCGTAGCGGCCCTCGGTCTTGCGCAGGCTGTAGCCGCCGCTGCCGGCAATGATCGGCCAGGAGAAATAGAGGTTGCGGTAGTCCCATTCGATGGCGCGCTTGCCCTCGGCGCGCAGGCGGCGGTCGAGCGTCGCCAGCTCCGCCAGGCTGCGTGGTGGCTCGGCTACCAGGTCGCGGTTGTAGATCAGGCCGACCGCTTCGGTCGCCAGCGGGTAGCCGTAGCGCTGCGTGCCGACGGTCAGCGCCTCCCAGGCAAAGGCCGGGGCTCGCGCCAGGTGCCGCCGGGCTGGGGTTGACCGGCGCGAGCAGGCCGTCATTGATCCACGAGCCGAAGCGGTCGTGGGCGAAGATGACGATATCCGGGCCCTGGCTGGTGGTGGCCTGGCGGTCGTACAGGGCGGCGAGATCCTCCGGGGTGGCCACCTGGACCGCCATGCCGGTGGCGCGGGTGAAGTCCCGGCCGATCTCGCCGATCGCCTGGTAGCCCTTGTCCGGGGTGATCCAGACGGTCAGCGTGTCGCGCTCCAGCGCCGATGCGGGGGCGCTCAGAAAGGTC